>Ga0307372_10003246_pt1 | contig 26170 bp, 23 predicted proteins | sample OX1MG_FD_202533 | JGI IMG/M metagenome (GOLD analysis project Ga0307372, IMG submission 202533) | Soil microbial communities from Risofladan, Vaasa, Finland - OX-1 | ecosystem: Environmental > Terrestrial > Soil > Coastal area > Acid sulfate soil | place: Finland: Risofladan, Vaasa | collected...
CCGCGCGTGACCACCGTCGTCGTCGTCGGCGGCGGTATCGCCGGCGTCAGTTGCGCGTACCACCTCGCGAAGGCGGGCGTGCGCGACGTCGTGCTCGTCGAGAAGGGCGAGCTGACGAGCGGGTCGACGCATCACGCGGCCGGGCTCGTGACGCAGTTCAACCCGTCGCCGACGATGATGCGGTTCCGGCGCTACAGCGTGCAGCTGTACGAGGAGCTGGGCGTGTTCGAGCCGGTCGGAAGCCTGCGCATCGCGTCCAGCGCGGAGAGCTTCCTCGAGCTACGCCGCGGGGTGAGCCGCGCGCACGCGATCGGGCTCGATGCGGAGCTCGTCGGCCCGGAGGAGGCGCGCGCGCTGCTTCCGCAGATCACGCCCGCGTCGCTGCACGGCGCCGTCTGGATGCCGGGCGACGGCTACGTCGATCCGCACATCGCCACGTACGCGGTCGCGAACGCCGCGCGCGAGCTCGGGGTCGAGATCCGCACCCACACGCTCGTCACCGGAATCGACGTGCGCGACGGGCGTGTCGTGGCCGTCGAGACCGAGCACGGGCCGATCGAGGCCGAAGTCGTCGTGAACGCGGCCGGCATGTGGGCGCCGCGCGTGGCGGAGATGGTCGGCGCGTTCGTGTGCTCCATCCCCGTCGATCACCAGCACGTCGCGCTGCACGCGGTCGAGGGGCACGAGCTGCCGCGCGACACGCCGTGCTTCCGCGACACCGACAATCTCGTGTACGGCAAGGCGGAGAGCGGCGGCGTGCTCTTCGGCGGCTATGAGCCGAACCCGGTGTCGCGCTGGGAGGACGGTGTGCCGTGGGAGCACGGCGCGCAGGCGCTGCCGCCCGACCACGCGCGATTCGAGCAGCTCATGGCGGGCGCGGTGCGGCGCTTCCCGTTCCTCGACGACGCGGGGCTGCTCGCGCTCGTGTGCCATCCCGACGCGATGACGCCGGACGGGAACCCGCTGCTCGGGCCGATGCCCGGCGTCGAAGGCTTCTGGATGGCGGCCGGCCTGTCGCTGAATGGGTTCGGCGGCGCGGGCGGGCTCGGCAAGGCGCTCGCGGAGCTCGTCACCGACGGCGCGGCCGAGGTGGACGTGCAGCCGTATCGACCCTGGCGCTTCGGCGGGCCGTATCGCGACGCGTCCTTTGCGGCCGCGAGCGCGCGCGAGGTCTACAAGTACTACTACCGGCTGAGGTACCCATACGACGTGTCCGAAGCGGGCAGGCCGAAGCGCCTGTCGCCGCTGGTGGAAAGGACGGAGGCGCTCGGCGCGGTCTTCGGGACGAAGAACGGGTGGGAGCGGCCGGACTGGTTCCGCCCGGGTCAAGAGGCGCGGCGGGCGGGGGAGGACCAGCGGCTCGTCGGATGGGCGAAGCCGATCTGGTTCGACCGCGTTGCGGTTGAGCACGCGGCCATCCGCGAGCGCGCCGGGATCGTCGACATGACCTCGTTCGGGAAGCTCGAGCTGTCCGAGCTCGACGTGCTCGAGCGCGTGTGCGGCGCGCGCATCGACCGGCCGGTGGGGTCGGTCGCGTACACGCAGCTGCTCGACGAGCGCGGGCGCATCGTCGGCGACGTGACGGTGACGCGGCTGGCGGAGGATCGCTTCCGCGTGATCACCGGGGCCGGCGCGGTCGACTCGGATCGAGGGTTCCTGGAGCTGCACGGCGCGCGCGTCACCGACGTGAGCGACGACTACGCGGTCATCGGGCTGTGGGGCCCGGCAGTGCGCGGCGTGCTCGAAGACTTCCCGTTTCGGACGGCGAAGGAGATCGACGTCGGCGGCCTGCGCGTGCTCGCGCAACGGATGACGTACGTCGGCGAGTACGGCTACGAGCTGTACGTGCGGCCGGACGACGCCGGGCGCGTGTGGGACTTCCTGATGGAGACGCTGAATCCGGAGCCGGTCGGCTACGTCGCGCTCGACTCGTTGCGCATCGAGACGGGCTACCGCTACTTCGGCACCGACCTGACCGCGTCCGATACGCCGTTCGATTCCGGGCTCGGCTTCGCGGTGGCGAAGGACAAGTGGCCGCAGCTCGACCGCAATCCGCCGACGATGCTGCGGACGCTGCTCGTCGGCGGGGAGGAGTACCTGACGCTCTACGGCGGCGAGGCCGTCCACCGCGATGGCGAGATGATCGGCCGAGTCCGCAGCGCCGCGTACGGGTTCACGGTCAACCGCAACATTGCCTTGGCGAAGCTCCCGCCCGCCCTGGCCGAAGGCGACGCGGTCGAAGTCGACGTCATGGGCAACCGCGTGCCGGCCACGGTGGCCCAAACGGACCTGCTGGCCTAAGACACGACCCGTACCAGGTACCGATACGGCTCCGTCACGGAAGCCTCACGTTCCCGTGTGGGGGAGTGTCCCCATGGTGTCTCGAAGAGGCGCGTGCCGTCTCGGCGACAGACCTTGTTTCTCGATAGCCTCCAGCCGGGGTCTGGATGCGCCGTTCGCTCAGCGAGTCATACCTGCAGGTTTTCAACGCCGCGATGACCGCGGCGGTCGACCGCGTCCGGCAACTGCCGGACGAAGAGATCGCGCGGCTGGCTCGGTACTCCGGGATCGTCGGCCTCGCGGCCGAGCACGTGAAGGCGTCGCGCACCGAGCAGAACCGCAAGACCGGCTGACTCGCCGGTAGGAGATGATCGGCGCTGTGGCCGAGCGCCGAGACTTCGCCGTGCTCCTCGCGCTCGCCGCCGTCGACGCGGCGTCGTACAGCGTGATCGCGCCGGTCCTGCCGCAGATCTCGAGACAGCTCCATGCCGCGCCCGGAAAGATCGGCATCCTCGCGGCAGCGTTCGCGGCGGCGTCGATCCTCGGCTTCGCCGTCGCGGGCAGGTTCATTCGGCGGACGACGACCCTCCGCATCCTCGGTGTCTCGCTCCTCGTGATGGCCGTCGGCTCCCTCGGCTTCATCGTGGCATCCGGGTGGGCGGCGTATCTGATCGCACGCGCTGCGATGGGCTTCGCGTCGGGCGGCCTGTGGATCGGAATCGCATTCGCGACGCTCGAACGGTGGCCAGGCCAGGAGTACGTGCGGCTGAGCCGCGTGCTGGCCGCGTACTCGGTGGGCGGCCTGGCCGGGCCGGCGCTCGGCGCGATCGGCGGCATCCACGCGCCGTTCGCGGCCTACCTCGTGCTTGCCCTGCTCGGCGTCGCCGCGGTAGCGACCGTGTCGCCGGCACGAACCGGCCATCGCTTCGAGGGAGACTTCGCTGCACTCCGCCAGCGCGGCTTCTGGCTCGCCGCGGGCGGAATCGTTTTCGCCATGCTCGCGCTCGGCGTTGTCGAGGGTGTCCTTCCCTTGCACCTCGCGGCGCATCTCTCGCAAACCGAGATCGGCGGCCTCTACGTCGGGATGTCGCTCGTCGTCGCAGTGAGCGCCGGAGCGTCGGGCTCGCTGCGGCCCGTGCCGATCCTGCTCGCGTCCACCGTGCCCGTTGTGGTCGGCCTCGCCCTCGTCGGAGCGACGTCGAGCGTGACGATCTGGGTGCTCGCACTTGCGCTCGCCGGAATCGGGGTCGGCGCCGCCTACACCGGCTCACTCGGGGTGCTGATCGACACGGTCGAGCCGCAACGCATCGTCACCGCCATGGTGATCTGGTCGCAGCTCGCGCTTGTCGGATATCTCGTCGGCCCGCTCGGCGGCGGCGGCCTCGCACAGGCGTTCGGGTTCCGGACGATCGGGCTCGTCCCGCTCGCCGCGGCGCTCCTGCTCGTTGTCGCGTACGCAGGAGTGGCGCGTGGCCCCCGAGAGCGGGGGCCACGCACGCAACGTCCTTAGGTTCCCGGAGCGGGCGGCGAGACCTTGGTCGTCGCACCCGACAGCCAGGACTTGACGAGCGCCTGGTGCGAGTTCACGAACAGCGCCGCTGCCGCGGAGTTGCTCATGTGCTTCACGGCGAGGTTGTACGACACCGAGTTCTGGTCGTCGGACGTCCAGTTGAAACGCTGGATGAACTTCGCCACGGTCGGTGCCTGCTTGGGAAGGCCCGCCGCCATCACCTTGTACAGGTGGTAGGGCGGATACGCGCAGTTGATCGCGGCCGGCTTCAACTTGCCGCACGCCGGAGACCACGCCGGAAGCGCAACCTGGGAGAACTTGTAGATCGCGTTCTGATACTGCGGCGTGTACCAGTAGAAGAGCACCGGCTTCTTCGCCTTGTAGTCGGACTCGATCTCCGTCAGCTGCGCGGCCTCGGTGCCGGCGAAGACGACCTTGAGGTTGATCCCGAGGTTCTTCACGAGCGCCTGATCGTTGGTCACGTAGCTCGGCGAGCCGTCGAGGAACTGGCCCTGAGGTGAGGACTGGGGCGTGACGAACATCTTCCAGTCCTTCTTCACGCCCTGCCATGTCTTGAGCTCCGGGTGCTGCTGCACGAGGTACGTCGGTACATACCAGCCGATGTTGCCGTTCGGCCCTTCGAGGCCCGCGTCGACGACCTTGTGGTTGCCCTTGACGTACTGGGCGTAGAGCGGCGAATGGCCCCACACCTCCATGACCGCCGAGACCTTGCCCTGCACCATTGCGGGCCAGGCCGGGATCTCGTCGATCGTGAGCAGGTTGACGTTGTAGCCGAGGTTCTTCTCGATCACGTACTGGGCCACGACGTTGTTCGCGACGGAGCCTTCCCACGAGTTGTTCGCGAGAACGATCGTCGGCTTGCTCGCGCGGCCGCTGCCATTCGCAGCGCCGGCGGTGATCGCGACGGCGACCAACCCGATCACTGCGACGACGACCGCAATCCTCCGGGCTTGCTTCATTGCACCCTCCTCGTTCGGTCCCTCATGACGTTGCCACCCGCCAACGATCTGGATTCGACTGGCTGAGCCGGTCGAGCACGATTCCCATCAACACCATCGCCAGTCCCGCAGCCGCGCCGAGCCCGACCTCCGACCGCGAGAAGCCTGTGACCACGTCGAGCCCGAGGCCACCCGCGCCGACGAGCCCTGCCACGACCACTTCGGCCATGACGAGAAGGATCGTCTGATTGACGGCCAACATCAAGTACGGCCGCGCGATCGGCAGCTCGACCTTGAACAGGAGCTGCCAGCGCGTCGATCCGAACGACTGCCCGGCTTCGAGGACGTCGTGTTGGACCGCCCGCAGGCCGAGCGTCGTCGCTCGCACGGCTGCCGGGAGCGCGTAGATGAACGAGGCGCTGACGCCCGCGACGTTCCCGACACCGAAGAGCGTCACCACCGGGATCAGATAGACGAATGCCGGAAGCGTCTGCAAGAAGTCGAGGATCGGGCGCAAGATCCGGTCGACCGTGCGCCAGCGGTAGGCGGCGATGCCGAGCGGGATCCCGATAACGAGGTCGAGCACGAGCGAGACGACGACGAGGCTCAGCGTCTCCATCGCGTCCGTCCAGGCGACGAAGTTGTACGACGTCGTGCCCTGGAACGTGTAGCCGGCCGGCGCCTGCATGAGGCCGAGGAGCACGACGCACCCGGCGAGAAGCACTCCGCGCCGCCAGCCGCCGCGGACCCAGCCGACCGTCCCGACGAGTGCGGCGACGAGGAACCACGGAACGTCGCCGAACCAACGCTGCAGCGGATTGAGCACGTGCAGCGTCAGGAAGGTCGAGATGGGGCCGCCGATGCCCGTGAACTCGTTCGTGACCCAGTTGAGCGCGCTCGTCGCCTGGTCGACGAACGAGAAGCCCCAGCCCGCGGGCCAATCGCCGAGCGAGAGGCCGTACCGCGCGACGAGGATCGCGACGAGGACTGCGCCCCACAGGCCGGCGTGCTGCCGCCGCGTCAGGTTGCGCAAGGATGCAGTGCGGTCTCGCGTGGCGCGCTGCCCGAACGCCGCCGAGCTGCGGTCGAGCCACATGGCCATCAAGACGATGAGCAGCCCCGCTACGGCGCCCTCTCCGATCTGCTGCGTCTGGAGCGCGTTGAGGACGGGGTCGCCGAGCCCGCCGGCGCCGATCAGCGACGCGATGACGACGATCGACAGCGCCATCATGATCACCTGGTTCAGACCGAGCATGATCGCCTGCGCGGCGAGCGGCAGCTGCACGTTGCGCAGGATCTGCCCGCGCGTCGAGCCGAACGACTCCGCCGCCTCGATGACGTCCTTCTTCACGGAACGGATACCGAGCTCCGTGAAGCGCACGAGCGGAGGCACCGCGTAGATGAACGTCGCGATGATGCCGGCCGGGTTGCCGATCGAGAAGAGCACGACGATCGGAACGAGATAGGCGAAGGCCGGCAGGATCTGCATCAGGTCGAGCACCGGCCGCAGCGCCCTGCTCACCCTCGGCCAGATCGCCGAAGCGATACCGAGCGGGATGCCGACGATCGTCGAGAGGATGATCGCGACGGTCATCAACGCCAGCGTCGTCATCGCGCTCGGCCACATCTGCGAGATTCCGTTCGGGCCGCCGTTCGGGATCTGCAGGACGCCGAACGAGGAGATGACGAGCGCGGAGAAGAGCGCGGTGCGCCACGTTCCGACGATCCAGGCGAAGACCGTGGCGGCGCCGAGCACGCCGACCCACGTCATCCAGTGGAGCAGGTTGACGACGTCGTTCGTCGCGCTGTTCAGGAGGTTGCCGAAGCCTGTGACGATGTGATGCAGGAAGAAGTTCGTGCTGTCGTTGTTCGTCACCCAGTTGCTGAGGCTGTCGAACCAGCGCGGGACGCCGAGGTACCAGCCGGCCGGGAAGCCCGAGTGGAAGCCTTCGACGGCGACGGCGACGATGCAGAGCGGGACGGCGACGAGGAGCGGCGGCGCCCACCGGGAGATGCGAACCGCGCTCGGGAGATGCAGGGTCGTCGCGGTCGGCGTGGACACGCTTATGCGGGCAACTCTTCGGGGACCGACGACTCCTCGCGGCCGGCGAGGACGTGGATGACCATGCGGCGGTCGAGGATGCCGACGAGCTCGCCGCTTCCGTCCACGACGCCGATCGGCCCTTTGGCGCCGAACACGACGGGGAGCAGCTCGCCGAGTCGCTGGTCGTGTCGGACGACTTCTTCCGGCGTCTCGCCGCCGTGCGGCTGCGTTGCGAAGGCTGCGGTCAGCACCTTGCCGCGGGGAACGTCGCGAACGAACTCGCGGACATAGTCGTCCGCGGGCGCTCCGACGATGTCGGCGGGCGTCCCGACCTGGACGAAGCGGCCGTCCTTCATGATCGCGATCCGGTCGCCGAGCTTCAGCGCCTCGTCGAGGTCGTGCGTGACGAAGATGACCGTCTTCTGGAGGCGCTCCTGCAGGCGCAGCACCTCGTCCTGCATCTCGCGCCGGATGAGCGGGTCGAGCGCCGAGAACGCCTCGTCGAAGATCAGTACCTCGGGGTCGACGGCGAGCGCGCGCGCGAGGCCGACGCGCTGCTGCATGCCGCCGCTCAGCTGGTCGGGGTACGACGCCTCGACCGGCGCGAGCCCGACGACGGCGAGCAGTTCCCGCGCGCGTTCGTAGCGCTTCTCCTTGTCGATCCCCTGCACTTCGAGGCCGTACGCGACGTTGTCGATCACCTTGCGATGCGGGAAGAGCCCGAAATGCTGGAACACCATCGCGACCTTCGTCCGGCGGAGCTCCCGCAGCTCCTTCGGCTGCGCACCGAGCACGTCGTGGCCGCATAGGTCGATCGCGCCCGACGTCGGCTCGATCAGGCGCGTGACGCAGCGGACGAGCGTCGACTTTCCGCTTCCCGACAGACCCATGACGACGAAAACCTCGCCGCGGCGGACGTCGAACGTGATCTCGCGCGAGGCGACGGTGCAGCCCGTCTTCGCCATCAGCTCGGCGCGTGGGAGATTGACGTCCCCGCTCTCGATCGCCTTCGCGGCGTTCGGGCCGAAGACCTTCCACACGTCGCGGCAGGAAACCTGGACTTCAGAAGAGTCCAATCGTCCTCCCCTCGTCGTCGATGTCCACGTTCATGGCGGCCGGTGTCTTGCCGTACCCCGGCATCGTCTGCATGTCCCCGCACAGCGCGACGAGCCAGCCCGCGCCTGTGTACGCGCGGATGTCGCGCACGGTGACGGTGAAGCCGGTGGGCGCGTTCGCGAGCGTCGGGTCGTGCGAGAGTGAGAGGTGCGTCTTCGCCATGCAGATCGGGAGCTTGTCGAACCCGACGCGCTCGTACTCCTCGATCTTCTTGCGGGCGGCAGGCTGCAGCAGGATCCCATCCGCGCCGTAGACGCGGGTCGCGATCGACTCGATCTTGCGCTCGATCGAGTCATCCAGTGGATAGACGGGCGCGAAGTTGGACGGCTGGTCCGTGGCGGCGACGACGGCCTCGGCGAGCGCGGCCGCGCCTTCGCCGCCTTTCACGACCGCCTCGTTCGCCTCGGCGGCGAACGCGCCGTTCGCGAGCGCGATGCGGCGGATCTGCTCGATTTCCTCGTCCGTGTCGTTCGGGAAGCGGTTGACCGCGACGACGGCGTTGAGCCCGAACTCCCGGATGGTCGAGAGGTGGCGGACCATGTTCGCCGAGCCGGCCTCGATCGCCTCCGCGCCGCCATCCGGGTCGCCGCCGTGGTGCTTCAGTGCCTTCACGGTGGCGACGAGGACGACCGCGCTCGGCGTCAGGCCGCCGATACGGCACACGATGTCGAAGAACTTCTCCATGCCCATGTCGGCGCCGAAGCCAGACTCGGTCACGACGATGTCGCCGAGCTTCAAGCCGATGCGGTCGGCGACGAGCGAGCTGTTGCCGTGCGCGATGTTCGCAAAGGGGCCGCAGTGCACGAACGCGGGCTGTCCCTCGAGCGTCTGCACGAGGTTCGGCTTGATCGTCTCCTTCAGGAGCACGGTCATCGCGCCCGCCGCCTTCAGCTGCTCGGCGGTGACCGGCTGCCCCTCGTAGGTCGAGCCGACGGTGATCGCGCCGAGCCGCGCGCGCAGATCGAAGAGGTCGCGCGCGACGGCGACGATCGCCATCACCTCGGAGGCGGCGGTGATGTCCCAGCCGGTCTGGCGCGGATAGCCGTTCGCACGTCCGCCGAGACCGACGACGGTATCGCGCAGCGCGCGGTCGTTGATGTCGACGCAGCGGCGCCACGAGATCGAGAGGGGATCGATGCCAAGCTCGTTTCCGTGCAGAAGATGCGCCTCGAGCATCGCGGCAAGGAGGTTGTTCGCGGCGCCGATGGCGTGGATGTCGCCCGTGAAGTGGAGATTCATGTCCTCCATCGGGACGACCTGCGCGTAGCCCGCGCCGGCCGCGCCGCCCTTGATCCCGAACACGGGGCCGAGGGACGCCTCGCGCAGGCAGAGCACCGGGTTGCGGCCGATCGCGCCGAGGCCCTGGGTGAGCGACACTGACGTCGTCGTCTTGCCCTCGCCGAACTTCGTCGGCGTGATCGCCGTCACGCAGACGAGCTTCGCGTCCGGCCGGCCGGCGAGCCGCTCGAGCACCGAGAGCGAGATCTTCGCCTTGTACTTGCCGTACAGATCGACCTCGTCGGGCTCGAGGCCGGCCGCGGCGGCGATCTCCGCGATCGGCCGGAGCGTCGCCTCCTGCGCGATCTCGAGAGAGGAAGGTGCCTTTGTCGCCACCGAACTCCTTTCTACAGCCCGACCTCGGATATGAGTAATATATCTGTTGGATGCAGCTGGCAGATCAGGCGTATATCGCGATCCGCAACGCCATCGTGTCACTCGAGCTGGCGCCGGGCGCGGTGATCGACGAGCGGGCGCTCATCGAGCGGCTCGGCATCGGTCGCACGCCGGTCCGCGAAGCGCTCCGCCGGCTCGCGCACGAGCAACTCGTCGAGGTGTTCCCGCGTCGTGGCATGTTCGTGACGAACGTCGACGTGCGCGACCTCGCACGCATCTCAGAAGTGCGCGAGGCGCTCGAGCCGGAGGCGGCGCGGCTCGCGGCCGAGCGCGCGAACGAGGACGAGCGGGACGCGCTTGCCGAGCTCGGCAGCTCGATCGTCCGCGGTGCGGACCTGATGGACATCGACGAGCGCATTCATCGTGCGATCTACGCCGCCGCACACAACGATCTGCTCGAGAAGACGCTCGGCGAGTACTACGTGCTCGCGCACCGCATCTGGATGATCGCGCTCGATCGCAACGAGGCGCTCGAGGAGGCGGTCGAGGCGCATCGGAACCTCGTGCTCGCGATCATCAACGGCTCCGGCGACCGGGCGGCGGATCTGATGCGCGCGCACGTCCAGGACTTCGAGCAGGCGATGCGCCGGGTGCTGGTGACCGTATGAAGGTCGTCGTCATCGGCGGCGGCATCGTCGGCAACAGCCTCACCGGCTGGCTCGCCGAGCTCGGCGTCACCGATCTCGTCCAGCTCGACAAAGGCCCGTTCCCGAACCCGGGCGGCTCCACCGGGCACGCGTCCAACTTCATCTTCCCGGTCGACCACTCGAAGGAGATGACGCAGCTCACGCTCGAGTCGATGCGCCAGTACCGCGACGCCGGCACGCTGCACGAGTGCGGCGGGATCGAGGTCGCGCGCACGGAGGAGCGGATGGAAGAGCTGCGCCGCCGGATGGCGTCGGCGAAGTCGTGGGGTATCGAGGGCTGCCGGCTCGTCACGCCGGAGGAGATCAAGGAGCTCGTCCCGTTCGTGGACGAGTCGATCCTCCTCGGCGGTTTCTACACGCCGTCGGTCGCCGTCGTCGATTCGCTCCGCTTCGGGACGGTCATGCGCGAGCGAGCACAGGCGAAGGGCGCGCAGGTCTTCGCGAATACCGAGGTGACGGGCATCGACGTCGAGGACGGGCGGGTGCGGCGCGTGCGCACGACGCGCGGCGACTTCGAGGCCGACACGGTGGTGATCGCGTGCGGCGTCTGGTCGCCGCGGATCGCGCACATGGCCGGCGCGTCCATTCCGCTCACGCCGGCGGTCCACCAGATGATCGACGTCGGCCCGGTGCCGCGCTTTCTCACCTCGAAGACGGCGGTCGACTTCCCGATCGTCCGCGACATGGACACGAACATGTACGAGCGCCAGGACGGGCAGGGGCTCGAGGTCGGCTCGTACGCGCACCGGCCGATCCTTCACGAGCCCGACGACATCCCCTCGATCGAGGAGTCGGCGCTGACGCCGACCGAGCTGCCGTTCACGCAGGAGGACTTCGAGCTCCAGCTCGAGCACGCGCTCCAGCTCGTGCCGGAGGTGCTCGGCGACGAGTCGGTCGGGATCAAGTACGCGATCAACGGCCTCCTCTCGCTCACGCCGGACGGGCTGCCGCTCCTCGGCGAGACGCCGGAGGTAAAGGGCCTGTGGGCCGCCTCCGCCGTGTGGGTGAAGGAAGGCCCGGGCGTCGGCAAGTCGGTGGCCGAGTGGATGGTGCTCGGCGAGCCGGAGATCGACCTACAGTCGTCCGACGTCGCGCGCTTCTATCCCGAGCAGCGCACGCCCGAGCACATCAAGGGGCGGACATCGGAGGGCTTCAACAAGACGTACGGGATCGTCCACCCCGCAGAGCAGTGGGAGTCGAACCGCGGCGTGCGCGTGTCGCCCTTCTACGAGCGCGAGAAGGATCTCGGGGCCGTCTTCTACGAGGCTGCGGCGTGGGAGCGCCCGCACTGGTACGAGTCGAACGCAGCGCTCGTCGAGGAGTACGGCGTGCAGGGCCGCGAGCACGAATGGGACGCGCGCTGGTGGTCGCCGATCATCAACGCCGAGCACCTCGCCATGCGCGAGCGCGCGGCAATGTTCGACCTGACCGCGTTCTGCGTCTTCGACGTCGTCGGCCCGAACGCGCTCGATGCGGTGCAGATGGTGGCCGCGCGGCAGATGAACGTGCCGAACGGCCGCGTGATCTATACGCCCGTGCTGGCGCCGCACGGCGGGTTCAAGTCCGACCTGACGATCATGAAGATGGAGGACGACCGCTTCCGCGTCGTCACCGGCGGCGCGCACGGGATGGCGGACATGAAGTGGTTCCGCGACCATTGCCCCGACGGCACGCGCATCGAGGACCACACCTCGACGGTCTGCACGGTCGGCATCTGGGGTCCGCGCGCGCGCGACATCGTCGCCTCGATCACCGGCACGGATGTCTCGAACGAGGCGTTCCCGTTCTCGACGTGGCAGGAGCTCGACAACGGCGTGATCGCGTCGCGCATCTCGTACGTCGGCGACCTCGGCTGGGAGCTGTACACGCCGATGGAGCGCGGCGCGGAGCTGTGGGACGCGCTGTGGGATGCGGGCCGCCCGCACGGCGTCGTCCCCGCGGGCATTGGCGTATACGGGACGACCGGCCGGCTCGAGAAGGCGTACCGCGCATTCGGCGCGGAGCTCGACCAGGACTACGACGTCGTCGAGGCCGACATGGCGTGGTGGAAGGTGAAGGACGAGGACTTCGTCGGCAAAGCGGCGCACGTCGCGGCGCGCGAGCGCGAGCCGGCGGCGACGCTGTGCACGCTGACGGTCGACGAGCTCTCGCGCACGCCTCTCGGCCGCGAGCCGATCGTGCGCGCGGACGGATCGCCGCTCGTGGACGCAAAGGGCCGCCGGTCGTACGTCACCTCCGCGGGCATGGGGCCGTCGCTCGGCAAGTACATCCTCATGTCGTATCTCCCGCCGGACGCGCGCGAGGACCTCTGTGTCCAGTACATGGAGAAGCTCTATCCGGTGACGGTCGACGTCGTCGGTTCGCGTCCGCCGTTCGATCCCGACAACGAGCGGATCCGCTCGTGAGGACTCTGGTCTGCGTGAAGCGCGTCCCGATGACCGGCGGGAAGATGGTGCTGACCGCGGACGGGCAGGCGCTGGAGACCAAGCACCTCGGCTTCACCATCTCGCCGCACGAGGAGTGCGCGGTCGAGGAGGCGGTGCGCATCGGCGGCGAGGTCGTCGTCTTGACGCTCGGCCCGGCCGAGGCGGAGGAGCAGCTGCGGGATTGCATGGCGATCGGCGCCGACCGCGGCATCCTGCTGCAGACGAGCGAGGAGTGGGACGCGCAGTCGACGGCGGCCGCGATCGTGGACGCGATTCGTGCCGAGGAGCCGTTCGACCTGATCCTGTTCGGCAACGAGTCGGCGGACGCGGCCGGCTTCCAGGTCGGGATCCGCGTTGCGCGGGCGCTCGGGCTGTCGGTCGTGACCGGGCTGAAGAAGATCGAGGTGAGTGAGGGCCGCATGCGGTGCGAGCGCGACGTCGGCGGCGCGCGCGACGTGTACGAGGCGCCGCTGCCGGCGGTGTTGACCGTCTTGGAGGGACTGAACCTGCCGCGCTACCCGTCCGTGCCGGGGCGGCTGCGCGCGAAGTCGAAGCCGCTCGCCGTCCTCGAACCGGCACGGCCGGAGCAGAAGCTGGAGAAGCTCCGCCTCGTCGTGCCGGAGGGGCAGGGAAAGCGGGCGGAGATCCTCGAGAATGCCGCATCCGTCGTCGCGGTGATGCAAGCACTGGGAGTCGCGTGATCCTCTGCTTCATCGACGAGGACGAGCTCTCCGCGCAGGCGGTCGGTTTCGCGCGGACGCTCGGCGACGTGCACGCGGTCACGTTCGGCGGCGCGTACCAGCCCGCCGCGTGGGCCAAGGCGCTCGCCGCGCAGGACGCGGACGCGATCGTCGCCGCCGGCTCCGACCGCGGCAACGAGCTGCTCGCACACGTCGGCGCCATCCTCGACCAGCCGTTCGCCGCCAACGTCATCGCACTCAACGGCGACGTGGTCACGCGCGTGCGCTGGGGCGGCAGCCTCCTCGAGGAAGCACGCCTGCATGGCGCACCGAAGCTCCTCACCGTCGCGCCGCACACGCAGCCGGCCGCGGAGATCGGCGACATCGAAACGCTCGACGCACCCGACGACGGCTCGCCGAAGGTGCTCGAACGGGTGGAGGAATCGTCCGGCGGCGTCTCGCTGCGAGACGCGAAGGTCGTCGTCAGCGGTGGTCGCGGTGTCGGCTCGGCGGAGGGCTTCGCGATCATCGAGGAGCTCGCCGGCCTGCTCGGCGGCGCGGTCGGGTGCTCGCGTGTCGTGACGAGCGCGGGCTGGCGTCCGCATGCCGACCAGGTGGGGCAGACGGGGACGAAGATCTCCGCCGATCTGTACGTCGCGTGCGGGATCAGCGGCGCGACGCAGCACATCGCGGGCGCGAAGGGCGCGAAGAAGATCCTCGCCATCAACACCGACCCGGAGGCGCCGATCTTCGCGAGCGCCGACTACGCGGTCATCGGCGACCTGCACGAGGTCGTGCCGGCGATCAGCGCCGAGTTGCGGAAGGTGCGCGGATAGGCGCGATCGCCCTCGCGGCGCTCGTGCTCTTGTGCGGCGGCATCTTCGCGCGCCGTGCTCTTTTCCTGACGCGGCTCGTCCTCGACGCGAAGCCGAGCGACCGGCCGGGCGACGTGCAGGAGCGCGTCGTCGCCGAGGCGGAGATCGTCCTCGGCCAGAAGAAGCTCCTGCAGCGGCTCGTTCCGGGGCTGATGCACGCGCTCATCTTCTGGGGCTTCATCGTGCTCTTCCCGACGATCGTCCTCGCCGCGATCGACGTCGCCGGCGGCCACGTGGGAACGCCGGAGTGGTACCGCGTGCTCTCCGACGTGTTCGCGGTGCTCGTGCTCGCCGGCGTCGCGACCGCGCTCGTGATCCGGACGGTCGTGCGGCCCGCGCGGTTCGTCGGCTCGCATGTCGGCGAGGGCTATTTCATCCTCGGGCTGATCGCGCTCGTCGTGACGACGCTCCTGCTCTGGCACAGCGTCGGCGGCACCGGGCTCGCGTGGGCGCACCTGGTCGTGATCGGAATCTTCCTCGCGTATCTGCCGTATTCGAAGCATCTGCACATCGTGACGGCGGCCGTGAACGTGTGGATGGCGCGGACGCGCAAGCGCGGGCGGCTCGAGCCGCTGCGCTTCGACGTCCCGGACGACGAGTTGCGCTTCGGGGTAGCGACCATCTTCGACCTGACGCGCAAGGAGGTCGTGGACGCGTTCTCGTGCACGGAGTGCGGGCGCTGCCAGGACGTCTGTCCGGCGCACGCGACGGGGAAGATGCTGTCGCCGAAGCTGCTGATCATGGGCGTGCGGGATCAGCTGTTCGCGCAGAGCGCTGAGCCGATCGTCGGCAACGGCGTGCCGGAGGAGATGATCTGGGACTGCGTGACGTGCGGCGCGTGCGTGGAGGTGTGCCCGGTGTCGATCGAGCACGTCGACCACATCGTCGACCTGCGCCGGAGCCGGCTGATGGTGGATTCGTCGTTTCCCGCGGAGGCGGAGCCGATGCTGCGCGACGTCGAGCGTGCGTCCAATCCGTGGGGGAAGCCGCAGACCGAGCGGGCGGCGTGGGCGGCGGAGCTGGGGGTACGCGTCTTGGAGCCCGGCGATCCCGCGCCGGAGTACCTGTACTGGGTCGGCTGCGCGGCGTCGTTCGACGAGCGGGCGAAGAAGAGTGCGGAGTCGACGGCGAAGCTGCTGCAGAAGGCGGGCGTCGACTTCGCCATCCTCGGCCCCCGGGAGGGATGCACGGGCGATCCGGCGCGGCGGATGGGGAACGAGTACGTGTTCCAGGCGGCGGCGGAGCAGAACGTCACGACGCTGAACGAGCAGGGCGTGACGAAGATCGTCGCGAGCTGTCCGCACTGCTTCAACACGCTCGCGAACGAGTACGGCGACTTCGGCGGAAGCTACGAGGTCATGCACCACACGGAGCTGCTCGCCGAGCTCGTTGACGAGGGGCGGCTGACGCCGGCACGCGACGCGGGGTCGATCACGTATCACGACAGCTGTTACCTCGCGCGTCACAACGACGTGCGCATGGAGCCGCGGAAGCTCCTGAACGTCATCGGCCAGCCCGTGGAGATGACGAGAAATGGGAAGAACACGTTCTGCTGCGGCGCCGGCGGCGCGCACATGTGGATGGAGGAGCGCGGGAGCCAGATCAACGTCGAGCGCGCGCGCGAAGCGGCGGAGACGGGCGCGGAGACGCTCGCGGTCGCGTGCCCGTTCTGCACGGTGATGCTCGACGACGGCGTGCGCGAGAACGGTTCCGAAATGCGCGTGGCCGACGTGGCGACGCTGCTCGCCGAATCGCTCGAGTAGTCTCAGGGCGTGCCGACGCCGGCGGACATCCTCGGGTACATGCGCACGGTCTCCAAGGGAAGCCCGGTCGATCGGCGCTGGTCGGTTCCCGGAATGGTGCTCACGCAGCTCCGGCATGGACGCAGCAACGCGCCGAAGGACTCTCCGCTGACCATGCAGGATGTGACCGCGAGCCCGGAGTACCGCAACCTCATGACCGCGAAGATCGCAGAGGGCGATCTCGCGCCCGACTTCGAGCTCCCGCGCCTCGACGGTTCCGGAACGGTGCGGCTCGGCGCGCTCGCAGCGGAGCGCCCGGTCGCGTTGATCTTCGGCTCGTACACCTGACCGCCCTTCCGTGCCCAGGTTGGGACGCTCGAGGATCTGGCCCGGCGCTACGGCGACCGGGTGCACTTCCTGCTGATCTACATCCGGGAGGCGCACCCAGAGGAGGGGTGGATCATCCCCGAGAACCGTCGCTCAGGCATCGCCGTGCACGAGCCGGAGACCGACGACGAGCGGCGTTCGGTCGCCTCGACCTGCGCAGCCAAGCTCGAGGTCAGCATGCCCGTCGCGATCGACGGTGTCGACAACGCCGTTGCGTCCGCCTATGGCGGCTGGCCGGACCGGCTCTATTTGATCGGCTCCGACGGGCGCATCGCCTTTCAGGGCGGCGAAGGGCCTTTCGGGTTCAAACCGGACGCGCTCGAGCAGGCGATCGCGCGCGCACTCGCCTAGGCGACGGCGGCGCCCGCGCGGGCGCGGCAGCGTGCGATCCGCTCGAGCCAGGCGGTTGCGCGGAGGCGAGCTGAGATCTCCTCCGCCTCCGCCAGCAGCGGCTCCGCCTCAGCGTTTCGCCCTACGGACGCGAGCCACTCACCGTGCTCGATGAGCGTCGTCGCGAGCGGCGGGATCGAGCCGTAGTCCCGGTAGATCTGCTCGGATGCGGCGAAGTGCGACGAGGCGTCTTCGCCGCGCACGATGGCGAGGTGTGCCCTGAGCAGGGAGGTGGTTGCGCGGAAGACGGGGGTGACATGACCGCCCGGCACGTCGTCTGCGAGCGCGATGAGCTCCTCGAGCTTGCTCACGTCGCCGAAGTGGGCCGCGACGGCGCCCGCTGTTTCGAGCGCGTCGAAGAGGTTCGGCACACCGAGCGCGCCGCGCTCGCGCAATGCCTCCTCGGCACGGGCGAGCGCGTCCGCATGCTTGCCCTCGGCGAGCATGATCATGGCGTCCTGGGTCGCGACGCCGATCCTCGCCTGCACCTCGCTGTCCCATCCTTCCTCGAGCGCCTCGACGTCGGCGCGGAACTCCTCGCGGGCGAGCTCGACTTGACCGCGTGCGACTCGAAGCTCCGTCAGAGCACTCGATCGGTAGAAGTTGGTGAGCGCCGCCTCGGCTTCCGCGCGGTCCCAGTCGCCGCCGAAATACGCGCCGCTCGCCATGTTGCGGCGGGCGCGCTGCTCCTGCTGTCGGTTCCCGACGCGAATCGCGAGCTCGAGCATTCGCTCGTTCACCTCCAGGGTCACATCAATGTGATCGCGAGAGGACTGCGTGACGAGCAGGTTGTTGTAGGCGCGCAACGCAATGTCCGCGAGATCGTTCTGCAGCGCGACCTCGAGCCCGTGCCTCGTCAGCAGCGCCGCCTCGCGAGACCGTCCGGCCCAGTTGAGGGCGACGCCCTTCGTGATTAGGCCGTGCGCGAATACGTCCGTGAGATCGAGCGCCTCGCCGAGCTCGAGTGACCGCTCGATCAGCGGGATCGCCTCGTCGTGCCGTCCCGCGAGGGTCAGGTAGCGGGAGAGCTCGGCGACGGCGCGCGCCAGGTCTGCGTCGTGCTCGCCCTGCAGCAGCACCCCGACGGCGTCGTGCAGTAGGTCGATGGCCTGCGACGCCCGATGGTCCCAGAACGCGACCTCCGCGAGCGCGACGCGAGCCCGAGCGGCGCCGCGGGAGTCGCCGTCGCTTTCCCGGATCTCCAAGGCGTGCTCGAGATGGGTGCGCGCATCCGCGAGCCGAGCCGCGTAGTACGCGGCACGCCCTGCGCGCTCGTGCAACTCGGCGGTCGGTGCGAGCTCGAGCGCCTGCTCGTAATAGCGCAGCGCCTCGGCTGAGGCGGCGAGTGCTGCAGCTCGATCTCCCGCGTGCACGAGTGCGAGCCGCGCACGCTCGCGGATCGCGTCCGCATCGGCCGCCTCGGGATCGGCGTCGTACGCCGAGAGCAGGTGCGAGGCGACGACCTCGACCGTCTCGTCGCCCGTCGACTCGAGATACGCGGCCGCGGCGAGGTGGCGCGCTTTGCGCTCGGGGCGCGCGAGCGTCTCGTACGCGACCTGTCGCAGGAGGTCCTGGAGGAAGCCGTACTGCCCGAGCTCGGGCGAGCGCGGATCGCTCTGCAGGCCGAGGATCTCGCGGCGGACGAGGAACGCGAGCAGCGGCTCGAGCTCCGCCTCGCTGCGGCCGCTCACCTCGGCGAGTCCTGCCTTCGTGAACGTCTTGCCGAGGACGGCCGCGTCCTGCAGCGCGCGACGCTCGTCGGGGCCGAGCCCGTCGAGGCGTGCGGCGGCGAGCGCGTGCAGCGTCTCCGGCACCGCGAGCTCTCCGAGCTCGCCCTCGGGGACGTAGACGTCGCCCTCGCGGCGCAGCAGTCCCTTGTCGAGCAGCATGCGCACGGTCTCGACCGCGTACAGCGGGACGCCTTCCGCCCGCGCGAGGATGCGTTCGCGCGCGTCGTCCGGCAGGCCGGGGACGAGCCCTTCGAGGAGCTGTGCGATCGCCTCGTTGCTCAGAGGATCGAGCGCGAGCGTTGTCGTGTTGCGCGACGTCGGCCAGTCCGGGTGGCGGTCGGCGACGTCGGGGCGCGCGAGCGCGACGACGTAGATGGCGTGGTTCCGGGACCACTCGAGCAGGTACTCGACGAACTCGAGCAGCGCTGCGTCCGCCCACTGCACGTCCTCGAACACGAGCACGACAGGCGCGCGCTCGGACAGCCGCTCGAAGAAGAGCCGCCACGCGCCGAACAGGTCTTCTTTCTCGCGCGCCTGCCGCTCCTCCTCGAGCCCGAGCAGATGCGCGAGGCGCGGCTCGATCCATTGCCGCTCTTCGTCGTCGGGCACGAACTCGGCGAGCGCGGTGGAGAGCTTCTCGCGCGCGGAGTGCACGTCCTCGCCCTCGGCGATGTGGAAGCGCTCGCGTGCCATCTCCGCCAGCGCCCAGTAGGTGACGCCGTCGCCGTAGGAGAGGCAGCGCCCGCGGTGCCAGTGCGTGAGGTCTGTGAGGCCGTCGAGGTACTTGAAGAGCTCCCACGAGAGGCGCGACTTGCCGATGCCGGCGATGCCGAGGACGGAGACGAGATGCGAGCGACCCTGCTCGGCGGAGGAGTGGTAGAGCTCCTTGACGAGCCGGAGCTCGCGGTCGCGTCCGACGAACGGCGGTTCGAGACCCTCGGAGCGGCGGCGTCCGCCGACGCCGGCTGCGACGCGCAGCGCGCGCCAGAGCGGGACCTGCTCGGTCTTGCCCTTCAGCTCGAAGGAGCCCGCGTCCTCGTACACGACGGCAGCCTCGCTTGCGCGGCGGGTCGACTCGCCGACGAGCACGGTGCCGGGCTCCGCTGTCGACTGCACGCGCGACGCAGTGTTGACGAGGTCTCCTGCGACGAGCCCCTGGCCGGAGGCGCCGAGCGTGACGGCGGCCTCGCCGGTGAGGACGCCCGCGCGCGCCTGCAGTCCGGCGTCGAGTGCCGCGACGGCCTCGACGAGATCGAGGGCAGCGCGGACAGCGCGTTCGGCGTCGTCCTCCCGCGCGGTTGGCGCGCCCCACACGGCCATTACTGCGTCGCCGATGAACTTTTCCACGGTGCCGCCGTAGCGGCCGATGACGAGACGCGCGGTGTCGAAGTAGCGAGTGAGCAGGCTGCGGACGTCCTCCGCGTCGCGTGACTCCGAGAGCGGCGTGAAGCCGACGAGGTCGGCGAAAAGGATGGTGACCACGCGCCGCTCGACGTCGGGAGCCGTGGTGGGGGCGGCCGGCGAGACCGTCCCGAGCGCGGTCCCGCACTCGCCGCAGAAGCGCTGGCCCGGCTCGTGCGACGCGCCGCAGCTCGGGCAGGCGGCTGCGATCGAGGCGCCGCAGTTCGTGCAGAAACTCAGGCCTTCACGGTTGGAAGCTCCGCAGCTCGTGCATTCGCTCACGAGCGGAGCCTAGAACAGGTCTAGGCGGCTGGAAAGTTCCCGCGTACCCTCCGACCGTGCTCGTGGGCCTCGGCCACGTCGATCTCGTCTGCCGCGACCTCGGGCGGTCGCTCGCGTTCTACGCGGCGGTGTTCGGGCCGCTCGGGCTGGAGGCTCCGTTCCTCGTCGGGGGCGAGCGCGGCGAGCAGATCCACTATCTGCGGTTCCCGGCCGTCGGCTCGGGATCGATCGGTCTTCGGCAGGCACTGGAGGAGCAGCCGTTCGAGCTGTACGCGCCCGGGCTGCACCATCTCGCGCTCGCGGTCGACTCGGAGGAGGACGTCAACGCCGCGCACGCTGCGGCTGTCGAGGCGGGGGCGGAGGTTCTCCACGCGCCGCAGCTCTGGCCGCAGTACCACCCGGCGTACTACGCGACGTTCTTCCTCGACCCGGACGGCTTCCGGCTCGAGGTGGCGACGAGCCGCGACGCGCGCTGAGGAATAGCATCCCCCGTGATGGAGGCAACGGTTCGTGAGGGGCAGGCCCCGGCGGTCGTCGTTGCACTGCAGCCGGGCGAGCGAATGACCGCGGAAGCGGGCGCGATGATGTTCGTCACCGGCGACATCGCGATGGAAGTGGAGATGCCCGGCGGCCTGGCCGGCGGGTTGAAGCGGAAGCTGCTCGCGGGCGAGAGCCTGTTCTTGACCCGCTATGAGGCGAAGAGCGCCGGCGCTGTCGGGATCACGGGGCCGTTTCCGGGCTCGATCCGCCAGCACGAGCTCGACGGCGAGATCATCTGCGAGCGGCACGCGTACCTCGGCCACTTCGGCGACGTCGAGATCGAGAGCGCGTTTGCGCAAAAGCTCGGGATGGGCTTGCACGGCGGCGGCGAGGGTTTCTTCCTGCAGCGCCTGAAGGGCAAGGGCACGGTGTGGCTGCATGCGGGCGGCGACTTTCTCGATTTCGATCTCGCTCCGGGCCAGCGGCTGATCATCGACACCGGTTGCATGGTGATGATCGAGCCGACCGTGAAGTACGAGGTGAAGCTGCAGGGCGGCGTTGCGAAGAGCTTGTTCGGCGGCGAGGGTCTGTTCCTCGTCCACATGACCGGCCCGGGGCACGTCACGCTGCAGACCCTGCCGTTCTCGCGCACCGCGCGCCGCGTTCTCGCGGCGGCGGGCGGCGGCAGGGACGAGGCCGGCATCGGTGGTCTTCTGGGGTCAATCCTCGAATAGGAGTGTGACGCAATGGGACTTCTCGACAAAGCCAAGGCAGCAGCGGAGCAGGCAGCGACGAAGGCGAAGGAGGGCGTCGAGGACGTCCAGACGAAGCGTGAGCTGAGCCAGGCGTACAACGATCTCGGCAAGGCGACGTACGAGCTGGTCGGAAGCGGGGAGGTCTCGAATCCGCGCTTCGATGCGACGGTCGCGAAGATCAAGGCGCTGACGGAGAAGCTTGCCGCGGCCGGCGGGTCGACGACGAGTGACGACTCGTACGACTCGAGCCAGCCTCCTGCGATGCCCGTCTAGCCGATCAAGCGTCCCTTCACGTGCTGAAGCGGCTGAACGCGGTGGGGCTCTCCTCCATCGGGGAGTCGCCCCTGTGGCCGACCGCTGCGATCGTCGCGTCGGCGGGGCTGTACGCCGACCTGCCCAGCCGGTTCATCGCTGGCTCGTCGGCGGGCGCGTTCACGGCAGTGCGATGGGTGGTGCCGGCGCTAACGGTCATCCTGATCGCGGCGCTCGGGGTGAGCGTGCCCGAGGGGCCGTTGATGCGAACGCTCGGCTGGCTCCCGCATCAAGTGCGCGTGACGCGGCGCTGGTTGTCGCTGGCCATGATCGCGATCGTCAGCGCGGCGAACAGTGCCTCGATCATCCTGCTCGTGCACCTGCTCGTGAACGGCGCGCACGCGAACGCGTCGGCGCTGTTACGCGCAGCGGTGCACATGTGGGTCGCGAACGTCCTGCTCTTCGGGTTGTGGTTCTGGCAGCTCGACGGCGGCGGCCCGATCGCGAGGCCGGACTGTTTGCCGTACCAGCGTGACTTCCTCTTTCCGCAGCAGACGGAGCCGGCGCTCCTCGAGGGCGGCTGGCAGCCGAGGTTCCTCGATTACCTCTACGTCTCGTTCACGAACGCGTCCGCGTTCAGCCCGACGGACACGCTGCCGCTCAGCCGGTGGGCGAAGATGCTCATGCTCGTGCAGTCGGCGATCAGCCTGAGCCTCGCCGTGATGGTGGTAGCGAGAGCCGTGAACATCCTCAAATAACGGTTCACTGAACGATGTGGCGCTTGACGATCGGGCGGTTGCCAGCCACAATCCAAGTGGAACGGTCGTTCCACCATCTGAGATGGCGACAGAGCCCTCCGGCACCCAGGCGATCGAGCGTGCAGCGCAGTTGCTCGTGCGCGTGGTCGAATCCGACGATCCGCCGTCCATCGGCGAGCTGTCGAGCGATTCCGGCCTCCCAAAGAGCACGACCAGTCGTCTCGTGTCGGCGCTTGAACGCCAGGGCCTCGTTCAGCGCCTGGGCGAGCGCGGACGACTGAGGCCAGGTCCGGTCCTCCTCCGCTACGCGTCCCGCGACGGCTCGCAGACCCTCGTCGAGCTCGCGCAGCCTTCACTGCGCCGCCTGGCGGACGCCTCCGGCGAGACGATCAACCTCGCCGTCCCCGGGCCTGACGGGGTCGAGCACCTCGCGCAGGAGGACACCGCACACTTCGTCGGCGTCACCGACTGGGTCGGGCGCCGCGTCCCCTTCGAGCTCGCCGCGAACGGCAAGTGCTTCCTTACCTTCGGCGGCGCCGGCCACGCGCATTCGAAAGCGATCCGCGCGAGCGGCTACGCGACCTCGATCGACGAGCTCGAGGTCGGGCTCACCGCGCTTGCCGCGCCCGTGCTCGGCGCGAACGGCATCGCGATCGCCGCGTTGTCGATCTCCGGCCCCACGTCACGACTGAAGCAGCGCATCGACGAACTTGCACCGCTCCTCAAAGCCGAAGCACAAACGCTCTCCCTACTGATGCGAGGTGCCGCATGACCCACGAAGAGATCCTCAAAGGCCTGTACGACAACACGCTCATCGGCAACGCGCCTGAGGTGAAGGACTTGACGAACGCCGGCCTCGCGGAAGGGCTCGAGCCGGAGTCGATGCTCTACGACGCGCTCATCCCCTCGCTCGAGGAGGTCGGCGCTCGCTTCGAGCGCGGCGACTTCTTCGTCCCCGAGATGCTCATCGCCGCACGCGCGATGCAGGGCGCGCTCGACATCCTCCGCCCACTGCTCGCCGAGACCGGCGCGCAGCAGGTCGGCACCTACGTCATGGGCACCGTCAAGGGCGACGTGCACGACATCGGCAAGAACCTCGTCAACATCATGCTCGAGGGCGCCGGCTTCACCGTCCACGACCTCGGCGTCAACGTCGCGCCCGAGAAGTTCATCGACGCGATCAACGAGCACAAGCCCGACATCGTCGGTTTCTCCGCGTTCCTCACCACGACGATGCCGATGTTCAAGGCGAACATCAACGCGCTCGAGAAGGCCGGCATTCGCGACAACGTGATCGTCATGGTCGGCGGCGCGCCGGTCACGCAGGAATACGCCGACCGCGTCGGCGCCGACGGCTACGCGGCCGACGCTTCGACCGCGGTCCGCCTCGCCAAGGACCTCATCGCCCGCCGCCGGAGCGCCGTCCCCGCGTGATCGAGCTCGTCGAGGCCGCGATCAAGAAGCCGATCTTCGGCTGCCGCATGTGCGGCCAATGCGTGCTGCACTCGACCGGCCTCACCTGCCCGATGGAATGTCCGAAGACGCTCCGCAACGGCCCGTGCGGCGGCGTCCGCCCCAACGGGCACTGCGAAGTGAAACCCGAAATGCGCTGCGTGTGGGTGAAAGCCGTCGAGCGCTCGCGCCGCCTCCCGTGGGCGCACGAGATCCACGACATCCGCCCGCCCGTCGACAACCGCCTCGAAGGAACCTCGTCGTGGGTCAATCTCTACACCGGCCGCGACAAGCAGATGCCGAAGGGATGGCATGTCGAGGCTTGAGGACGCACTCGCGGCTGGACGCTTCGTCGTCACGGCGGAGCTGCTCACCGTCGACACCTCTGGCGTCTACGAGAAGTTCGCTCCGTACGAGGATTACGTTGACGCCGTCAACGCGACCGACAACACCTCCGCGCACGCGCACGCGTCGCCGCTCGCCGTCGCGATCGCGCTCAAGCAGCTCGGCATGGAGCCCGTCATGCAGCTCACCTGCCGCGACCGCAACCGAATCGCGCTCGAGGCGGAGATCGCCGGCGCCGCGCTGCACGGCATCGAGAACATCTGCTGCCTCACCGGCGACGACGTCACCGCCGGCGACGAGCCCGAGGCTCGCCGCGTCTTCGATCTCGACTCGATTCAGCTCCTCGCGCTCGGCCGCACGATGGCGAACGGCACGTATCTCTCCGGACGCACGATCGACCCCGCGCCGCATCTGTTCCTCGGCGCGGTCGAGAACGCCGGAGCGCCGCCGTTCGACTACCGCGTCGACCGCGCGTTGAAGAAAGTCCGCGCAGGCGCGCGCTTCCTCCAACTCCAGGTCGGCTTCCGCCCCGAGCAGACCGAAGCCTTCATGCGTGAAGCCGTGGACAAGGGCCTCGCGGAGCAGTGCGCGCTCCTCCCGTCCATCTGCCTCGTCCGCTCGCCGAAGGCCCTGCGCTACATCGACGAGCACGTCCCCGGCATCGAAGTCCCGGCCGCGATCATCGAGCGCTGCGAGCGCGCCGCCGACCCCGAGGCCGAGTGCTTCGAGGTCGCGTGCGAACTGGCAGAGCATGCGCGCTCGCTGCCCGGCGTCGCCGGGCTTCACCTCATCAGCTTTCGCCGCGAGGCCGGCATCGCCCGCCTCTGCCAACGACTCGGCATACCAACGAGGGAGACACGTGCAGACAGTCGTCCAGTCGCCGTCTAGAACGGTTGTCATCGGCCCCGACAAGCCGTTCTGCGTCATCGGCGAGCGGATCAACCCGACCGGGCGCAAGACCTTCCAGGCGCAGCTCCAGGCGGGTGACCTCTCCCAGCTCGAGATCGACGTCGCGCAGCAGCTCGCGGGTGGCGCCGACATGCTCGACGTCAACGTCGGCGACCCGCTCGCCGACGAGATCGCGCTCATGGGTGCCGCGATCCCCATGGTGCAGGGGCTGACCGACGTCCCGCTCTGCATCGACTCGTCCGTCATCGAGGCGCTCGAGGCCGGGCTCTCCGCCTACCAGGGCAAGGCGCTCGTCAACTCCGTCACGGGCGAGGACGAGCGGCTCGAGGCGATCCTGCCCATTGTCGCGCGCCACGGTGCCGCCGTGATCGGGCTCGCGAACGCGGAGGACATCCCGATGGAGCCGGAACGCCGCGTCGAGATCGCGAAGAAGATCGTCTCCGTCGCCCGCGACCACGGCATCCCGCCGGAGGACGTGATCATCGACCCGCTCGCGATGCCGATCGGCGCCGAGCCGCGCGCGGTCACCCTCTTCGTCGAGACGCTGCATCTGCTGCGCGACGAGCTCGGCGTGAACACAACCTGCGGCGCCGGCAACACGTCGTTCGGCCTGCCCGGGCGCCACACGCTCGGCGCAGCGTTCCTCGCCGTCGCGCAGAGCCACGGACTGACGAGCGCGATCATGGACTCGCGCCGGCCGGAGATGGTCGAGGCCGTCCGCGCGACCGACTTCCTGCTCGGCCGCGACGAGTGGGGCGCCACCTGGATCCGCATGTACCGCGAGAAGCAGGCCGCGGCAACGACGTGAGCGCGGTCGTCGACCTTCCGGAGGAGCAGCACCCCGACCGCGTCCGCCTGCGCTTCCTGCAGTCGGGCGAGGATCGCGCCGTCAAAGAGGCGCGCGTGCTCGCCGGCACGACGATCTTCGACGCCGCCAGCTGGAACGGCATCGCAATCGACTCCACCTGCGGCGGCCACGGCACGTGCAAGAAGTGCAAGGTCAAGGTCGTCTCCGGGAACGCGCCGATCAGCCCGGTCGATCCGCGCGCGTTCACGATCGAGGAGCTGAAGAGCGG
>Ga0307372_10003247_pt1 | contig 26167 bp, 22 predicted proteins | sample OX1MG_FD_202533 | JGI IMG/M metagenome (GOLD analysis project Ga0307372, IMG submission 202533) | Soil microbial communities from Risofladan, Vaasa, Finland - OX-1 | ecosystem: Environmental > Terrestrial > Soil > Coastal area > Acid sulfate soil | place: Finland: Risofladan, Vaasa | collected...
GGAGACCGGCTCGAGTTGCACGACAGCCGGTGATAGGAACCGACGTCGCCGCTGATGGTTCCCGCCGAGCCGACGGTCGCCTGGTGATCGTGTCCACGCCCATCGGAAATCTCGGTGATCTGTCGCACCGGGCCGTCGACGTCCTGGGTCGGGCCGACCTGTTGTGCTGCGAGGACACCCGACACAGCCGGGCGCTTCTCACCCACGCCGGCATCACCGGCCGCCGCCTGCTCTCCCTGCACGCCCGCAACGAAGCGCAGCGCATTCCCGAAGTGCTCAGTCATCTGAATGCGGGGAAGACGGTGGCGCTCGTGAGTGATGCCGGCACGCCGAGCGTGTCGGACCCCGGGGCTCGCCTGGTGGCGGCCGCCGCCGCTGCCGGTATCGAGGTGACCGCCGTCCCCGGACCGAGCGCGGTGCTCGCCGCGCTGGTGGTCAGCGGATTGCCGACGGCCCGCTTCTGCTTCGAAGGTTTCTTGGCCCGCCGGGGCGCTGAACGCCGTCGCCGGCTCGAGGCCCTGGCCGGGGAGGAACGGACCGTGGTGATCTACGAGGCTCCCGGCCGGTTGGCGGCCACCCTGGCCGATCTCGCCGTCACCTGCGGACCGGAACGCGCCGTGGCCGTGGCCCGCGAGCTGACCAAACTGCACGAGGAGATCTGGCGGGGCAGTCTGGAGGACGCGGCACGGGAATTCGGCTCTCGGGAAGTCCGCGGCGAGGTGGTCATCGTCCTCGGCGGCGCCGCGGCCGCCGCCCCGGCAAGCGAGGCCGACGTCGTGGCGGCGTTGCGTCGTCACGTCGACGGGGGCGCCAGTTGGCGCGACGCCGCCAGCGCGGTGGCGCAGGAGCTGGGGGTGTCACGTCGTGAGGTCTATGCCCATGGCCTGGCGTTGCGGCGCCGCGACGAGGACCCCGGACGGGGCTCCGACGGTGCAATGTCCGGGGACGACTGATCGGTGAGCACAGTGACGACCGTGGGTCGGGCGGAGTCGCCCCCGACGGCCCCCGAAAGGAGCGTCACCTGTCGCTGTTCGGTCGGGACGAGACGCAGGCACCGCCGGTGGAAGCGAGAGACACCCGGGAAGGCTCGGCCTTCGCCGTTCTCGCCGCGGGCTGCTTCGGGGCAGTGGAGGAATTCGCTCGGGCCATTCCCGGTGTGGTCGATGCCGTCTCCGGGTACACCGGGGGTTCTCAGGATGACCCGAGCTACGAGCAGGAGTGCTCGGGGAGGACGGGCCATGCCGAGGCCGTCCTCGTGACCTTCGATCCGAAGGTCATCTCCTACGACCGATTGCTGGAGGAGTTCTGGCGGCATCACGATCCGACCACGCCGAACCGGCAGGGTCCCGAGGTGGGGAGCCGGTACCGCTCGGCCGTGTTCGTCCACGGTGCCGAGCAGGAAAGGATCACCCGGGAGTCGCTCCAGACTTTCCAGGACCGCTTCTCCCGACCCATCGTGACCGAGGCGTCCACGTTCTGACCGGCCGAGGCATATCACCAGCGCTACGTCGAGCGCACCGGGCACGGAGGGTGCCACCCCGCCAGCTGGTAGGCGGCACCCGGCGGTGCGTGGTCGGGAGGTGGGGGCCTGGTCGGGAGGTGGGGGCGCGGTCGGTACGCTACGGCCGTGCCCCCGTTCTACGTGACCACGCCCATTTACTACGTGAACGACGTTCCCCATATCGGGCACGCCTATGCCACCGTGATCGCCGACGCCCTGGCCCGCTGGCACCGGCTGGTCGGCGACGACGTCTTCTTCCTCACCGGCACCGACGAACACGGGGACAAGATCGCCCGGGCGGCGGCGGCCAACGGCGCCAGTCCGCAGGAGTGGGTGGACCGCACCTCCGAGCGCTTCGTCGAGGCCTGGGCCACGCTGAACATTTCCAACGACGACTTCATCCGCACCACTGAACCCCGGCACCACCGGGCCGTCCGCCACTTTCTGCAGAAGATCCACGACAACGGCTACACGGAGCTCGGGGTCTACCAAGGTCTCTACTGCGTCTCGTGCGAGGACTACAAGAAGGAGTCCGACCTCGCCGACGGCCTGTGCGCCATCCACATGCGCCCCGTCGAATTGCTGGAGGAGGAGAACTACTTCTTCAAGCTGAGCGCTTTCGGTGACCGTCTGCTCCAGTGGTACGACGATCACCCCGAGGCCGTCCAACCGAGCGTCAAGCGCAACGAAGCACTCGGGATCATCAAGGCCGGTCTCGAGGACATCTCCATCACCCGGACCTCGACCACCTGGGGGGTCGAGGTCCCCTGGGACCCGGCCCACGTCTTCTACGTCTGGTACGACGCTCTGATCAATTACCTGACCGCCATCGGCTACGGCGAGGACCAGGAGCGCTTCGACTTCTGGTGGCCGGCCGTGCACCACGTGCTCGGCAAGGACATCATCCGCTTCCACTGCGTCTGGTGGCCGGCCATGTGCATGGCCGCCGGTATCGATCCGCCCGCCCACTTCTTCATATCGGGTTGGTTGCTCGTTTCCGGGGAGAAAATGGCCAAATCGGGCGGGAACCAAGTCAGCCCGGCCGACATGGTGGCCGACTACGGCGTGGACGCCTTCCGGTACCACCTGCTGCGCGACACACCGCTCGGAAGCGACGGCGACTTCTCCTTCGAGGGTGTCACGGCCCGCTACAACTCCGATCTGGCCAACAATCTGGGCAACCTGATGGCGCGCGTCTGCACCGTGGTCGGCTCCAAGTGCGGCGGCGTGGGGCCGGCCCCCGACCTGTCCAGCCGTCTGTCGGCCGTCGCCGCCGAGGTCCTCGTCGACACCACCGCGGCTTGGAGCAACGGCCAACCCCACAGCGCGCTGGAGGCGACCTGGCGGTTGATCCGCGAGACCAACGCCGAACTCGAGACGTCGGAACCATGGAAGTCCGAACCGGGTCCCGCCGTCGACGCCGTGCTCGGCAGCGCGCTGGAGGCGTTACGCATCGTGGCCCTGCTGGCCTGGCCGGCCATGCCGGGGACGAGCGCGGAGATATGGCGCCGGCTGGGACTCACCGGTGATCCGGCCCAGGGCCGGGTGCCGCGGGACGCGGCATGGGGCGGTTACCCCGGAGGCCTGACGGTCGAGCGCGGTACGCCGCTGTTCCCCCGACGCAAGCAATGACGTCGGCCGGCGGATCCGGTGCGCCGACCGACGGCGGGCGCTGGGTCGACTCCCACTGCCATCTTCAAGACACCTACCGACCGGGCGACGTCGACGCCCTGCACGTGGTGGTCGAGGCGGCCGAGGCCGGGGTCGTCGGGCTCGTCTGTGTCGGCACCGACGCCCACACCTCGCGCCAGGCCGTGGCCTTCGTCGACGAGGTCCGGGCTGCCTGTCGGTCGGGTCTGCCGGCGGTACCGGGGGACTTCGGGGCCTGGGCCACCGTGGGGCTCCACCCCCACGACGCCTCGAACGGCCTGGCCGAAGTCGAAACGGTGCTCGAGGACGCGCTGGCCCGGAACCCGGGCGTGGTGGTGGGGGTGGGGGAGTGCGGACTCGACTACCACTACGACCACTCGCCCCGGTCGGCGCAGAGGGAGATGTTCGCCGCCCAGGTGGCGTTGGCCGACCGCCTGGCGCTCACTCTGGTTGTGCACACGCGCGACGCCTGGGCCGACACCCTCGACATCCTGCGTGGCGAGCAGAGACCTGACCGCATCGTGTTGCACTGTTTCACCGGCGGACCCGAGGAGGCTCGTCGCTGTCTCGATCTCGGTGCCTTTCTGTCGTTCTCGGGGATCGTCACGTTCAAGAGTGCCGATGACGTGCGCGCCGCCGCTGCGTTGTGTCCTATCGACCGGCTTCTGGTGGAGACCGATGCGCCGTTCCTGGCGCCGGTGCCGCACCGCGGTGAGAGCAACCGTCCCGCGCTCGTGCCGGTGGTGGGTGACGCGGTGGCGGCGGTGAAGTCGATGGCGACCGAAGATCTCGCCGCCTCCTCGAGAGCCGCCGCCCTGCGCGCCTTCGCCGTGTCCTGACGACGATTGAAGATTGCCGGACGCGAGCCTCGTCAACGCCGGACAAGGGTACGGCGACGGCAGTATCACGGCTTGGCGACTTGTCAAGGGAGAGGACGCGCCGGCATCGGATCGCTTTCGTCGCTTCGGCGGTCGCGAGACGCGCCGGTGTTTCGTGAGTATTTCAAGCCTCAGGGTGGTCAATTCCCTCATACTCTCCAGGGTTTTCCACAACCCGCCGCCGCCCCCCTCTCAGGGCAGGTGGCGGTGTTACCACCCTCTGCAGCATGGCGGTGCCCATCTGCAATTGCGAGTGTCGCTATCTCGAATTCAGGCGACGGCATCTCCGCGTTTCGACTTGAAGGGCCCGCAACGGTCCCCTAGCTTCGTCGTCAATCCCGACGCAGTTGACCTGTCCGCAGAGGAAGGGTGGAGTTCTGAGGACACAAAGCGCCGGGAGGTTGCGGCCCACCGTCCGCCTAGGGTTCTGTCTCGCTCTAGGGGTGGCACCGCTCCTCCTGTTAGCGACCCCGGGTCGAGCTTCGCCTCGATCAATCGGTGCCCGGCAGCACAATGTCGGTGCGACCGTTTCTTCGCGCCATGGAGCGCGAGGAGTGGTGGCGCGCCTGGCGTCGAGCTGGACGGTTCCCATCGCCCTGGCGGCTGAGCACAGCACGACGACCACCTCCACGGCCACGACCACCACGACCACGACCACTGCGGTGGTCGTCACCGCGGCGGCGTTACGCCAGGTTCCGGCTTCTCCTCCCACCACGACCACGACCACGACCACCACGACCACCACGACCACGACCACCACCACCGCACCTCCTGCCCCAGAGCACATGGTGACCGGGGAGGCGTCGTGGTACGGGGCACGGACGGGAACGTGCGCCAGCCCCTTTCTGTCTTTCGGGACCATCGTGACGGTCACCGACGTGTCGTCCGGTGGATCGATCCGGTGCACGGTCGAGGACCGCCAAGCCAGAAACCCGGGTCGGGTGATCGATCTCTCTTATGACGCGTTCGCCCAGTTGGCCAGCCCGGCCACCGGGCTGATCGAGGTCCGCGTGAGCTGGTGAGATGCCGGTGCCGCCGGGGCGGCACCATGGTGGGGTGACTCTCAGCCGGCACGACGTCCAGGAGATGATCGCCGCCGCCGATCTCCGGCCCAGCCGGGCCCTGGGCCAGAACTTCGTCGTCGATCCGAACACGGTCCGACGGGTGGCCCGTCTGGCCGAGCTCGAGGATGGCCAACGGGTCGTCGAGATCGGCGCCGGCATCGGTGCTCTCACCCTCGCCCTGGTGGACGCCGGAGCGACGGTGGTGGCGGTCGAGGTCGATCGCCACCTGCTTCGCATCCTCCGGGATCAGGTGGAGCACAGAGGTGTCCGCGTCGTGCACGACGACGCGCTCACCCTCGACTGGACGGCGCTGCTCGGGCCCGACATCGGATCGGCGGTGGGCGGGATCGGAGGTCCGTGGGCCCTCGTCGCCAACCTGCCGTACAACGTGGCCGTCCCTGTGATCGTGCGCGTTCTGGACGAGGCGCCGCAGGTGTCGTCGATGCTGGTGATGGTGCAGCGGGAGGTGGGCGAGCGACTGGCGGCCCAACCGGGCACAAAGGCGTACGGTGCCGTGTCGGTCAAAATCGCGTACCACGCCACAGCCCGCGTGGTGGGACGGGTTCCGGCCGCCGTGTTCGTCCCCCGACCGCGCGTCGAGTCGGTTCTCGTCCGCATTGTCCGTCGCCCGGCGGTGGCCGTCGACCCGGCAGTGGCCCCCGCCGACCGACTGTTCACCGTGGTGCGCGCCGGTTTCGCCCACCGACGCAAGATGTTGCGCCGCGCTCTCGCCGGTGTGGTCGAGCCCGCCGCCTTCACCGCCGCAGCGATCAACCCCGAGGCGCGCGCCGAAGAGCTCTCCGTCGACGACTGGGGAAGACTGGTGGCGTGCGAGAAGGATCGGGACAGCCGGTGACGACAGCGACGCCGGTGACCCTGTCGGCTCCGGCCAAGCTGACTCTGTCGTTGCGGGTGACCGGCCGACGCTCTGACGGGTACCACCTGCTCGACGCCGAGATGGTGGCGGTCGATCTGGCCGACTCGCTGACCTTCGGCCCCGGCGAAGGCCTGACCGTGGTGGACGAGCTGCCGGGCACGGCCGGCATCGCCTGCGTGGCGTCCGGCCCCGACAACCTGGTGGTCCGGGCGCTCACCCTCCTCGACCGCCGGGCCGCCGTGCGGTTGGTGAAGCGCATCCCCGCCGGCGCCGGTCTCGGGGGTGGCTCGGCCGACGCCGCCGCCGTCCTGCGCTGGGCGGGGGTCGATGATCCCGCCCTCGCCGTCCGCCTGGGCGCCGACGTCTCTTTCTGCGTCCGCGGCGGCCGGGCCCGGGTCACCGGGGTGGGCGAGAAGATCGAACCCCTCCCCTTCGAGGCCCGCCGCTTCGTGCTGTTGCTCCCGCCCCTGAGCGTCAGCACGGCCGCCGTCTACCGCGCCTGGGACGAGAATCCCTCCTCGCTGTCGGCCGAGGCCGCCGGCGACGGCAACGACCTCGAGGAGGCGGCGCTGGCGGTGGCTCCTGGCCTGGCGCGGTGGCGCGACCGGCTGGCCGACGTGAGCGGGCAACGGCCACGACTGGCGGGGAGCGGATCGACGTGGTTCGTCGAGGGCGATCCGGCGGAGAGGGAACTGAAGGGTCGAGAGTTCCTCGACCTCGACGGCGAGCGGGCGGCCCTGCGGATGGTCGGGACGATCCCGCCTTTTCCCCACGAGAGCGCCTGACTACTTGCCGGCGGCCCTCCGCTGCCAGCGGGTGGCCTTCAACATCTTCTTGTGCTTCTTCTTGCGCATGCGCTTGCGGCGCTTCTTGATGAGCGATCCCATGGGTGGGCGAAGGTTAGCGCGGTCTCCGGGTCGGGCCGCCGGTAGCCTTCTGCCCCACGTCGCCCAGCGAGGAGGGAGGAGGCGTCATGGGCCACCGTCTGGTTGCCATCGATCACGTGCAGCTGGCCATGCCGCCGGGGGCCGAAGAGCTGGCCACAGCCTTCTACGAGGGCCTGCTCGGCCTGGAGCGTCGTCCCAAGCCGCCGATCCTGGCGGCGCGCGGTGGGTGTTGGTTCTCGAACGCCGACGTGGTCGTCCATTTGGGCGTGGAGCGGGAGTTCCGGCCCGCCCGCAAGGCCCACCCGGCCCTTGTGGTCGAGGGATTCGACGCTCTGTGCGCCGAGCTCGAAGCCCATGGCCACCCGGTCCGTCCCGACCACGACCTGCCCGGCGTTCGGCGCAGCTATGTCGACGATCCCTTCGGGAACCGGATCGAGCTCATCGAGGCATGAGCGGTCGGCGAGAATGATGTCCGGGCATGATGCCCGGTGGCGGCGCCGCTGAGCGCCGCCCACGCGATGGCGGGTAGTTCAATCGGCAGAACGCCGGCCTTTGGAGCCGGATGTTGGAGGTTCGAGCCCTCCCCCGCCAGCCAGGCCGTCGAGGACGGGGTGCCGGGAGGCCCCGGCCCCCGGCCCTGTCCGGTGGCCTGTCGGGGGGTCGGGCGGGAGCTGCTCAGTTGGTGAAGGCGTGCAGACCGTCGGGTACGAAATCAGGAGCCCTGATGAGCCGGTTGCGCATCACTTCGTCGCAGTGGCGGCAGCGGGTTCCCCTCGGTGTCACCCGGCAGGCCATGATCCCGGCCAGGTGGGGAACGTCGTATCCGCTGCAGGTCCCGCCATCGAGCTCCTCGGAGCAGTAGGCGACCTCACCGTCACGATGAAGAACGAGACATCCATTACACATTGGCCCAGAATCCTTTCCGGTGGCCTGAGGGACATCACCCTGCGTGCCTTCTCATAATCGGCCGGTCCCTCCGATCGGTGGAGCAAGCGATGCACAACGGATGCCCACTGTCAGTGCGAATTTCACACTCTCACCACGGAGTGCGGTCATATGTCGATTTTGTGACGCGAAGTTCCACACTGAGTGCTCAGAAGGGGAGTGACGGTCGTGGCTTTCTGTCGGGGTGGCCGGCTCCTCACGGGAAGGTCGTGGGCACCCCACCGGCCCATCACCAGCCGGGTAACCACGAAGGGTGGGAAACCTGGTGGGCAGGAAAGCGCAGTGACGATTCCGGCGCCCAGACCCGCCAGGGGCGGTCGTCGGTTCGGCGCCGGGAGGCGCCGGCTCTCAGTGCTGAGGTGTGCTGACGGGCACCTGGGTGCAGCGGGGACAGGAGTGGCGGGCCACCAGCCGGTGGGCGAAGAAGCCCCCTCGGTGGGGATGGTCCTCTCCGGGACAGGGCCGCCCGGCGGTCTCCTCGGTGCAGTACGCAACGGTGCCGTCACGATGCACCACCAGCTGTCCGAGACAGCTCTTCATCTCCCCCACCTCACCGTTCTTGGCTGGATACTCCGCCTGCGGAAGACCCGTCCGTGGGTTCTTCCGTCCCCGATCACCAGGGGAGGTCTCTGGCCGGTCTATCGGCACCACCTGGGGGCTTCTTGAGGAATTTCGCAACACATTCCCAATTTCGTCTCCGGTCACCGGAAATCGCGTGATGCAGGCAGGGGGGCCGACCCGAGATCGAGCCGGGAGATCTTCTCCGCCACCACGCTGACCACGCCGTCCACCCGCTCGAGCCGGCCCCGTACCAGCAGGGCGGGGGAGCGCCGGGCGGCGTCCCGCCAGCGCAGCCAGGCTCCCGGCGAGCAGATCACGTTCACCATGCCGGTCTCGTCCTCCAGGTTGAGAAAGACGGTCCCCCTGGCGCTTTCGGGGTGCTGGCGGTGGGTGACCACCCCGCCCACGAGCACCTTGCCCTCCGTCTCGGCCCCGAGCAGCCTCCCGGCGGGGATCACCCCCAGGGCGTCGAGCCGGGGCCGGGCCAGCTCGACGGCGCCGGCGCCCACGGTCAGCCCGGTGGCCCACATGTCGGCCGCCACTTCCTCGAGGGGGTCCAGGTCGGGGAGCACGGGGGCGTCCTCCCCGGTCACCAGGCCGGGCAGTCGGTCGGGTGTGGCCTGGGCGACCGGTCCGGCGGCCCACAGGGCGTGGCGCCGGCCGCCGCCGCGCTCCCCGGCCGGCACCGTGCTCGCTTCCCCGGGAGGGAGTCCCTCCAGGGCGCCGGCGGTGGCCAGCGCTTCCAGCTGGGCCCGTCCGACCCCGCCCCGCCGGACCAGATCCTCCATCGAGGCATAGGGCCGCTGGCCGGCCACCCGCTCGGCCACCTCGGTGCCGAGCCCCCGGACCGCCCCGATCCCCAGCCGGATCTCGGGCTGCCGTCCCGGGGAGCCCACGGGACCCCCGTCGGGACCCGGCACCCCCCAGTCGAGGGTGGCCTCGGCGCCCGACCGGTCGACGTGGGGGCGGTGCACGACCACCCCGTGCCGCCGGCCGTCGGCCACCAGGGACTGGGGGGACCAGAACCCCATGGGCTGGGCGTTCAGCAGTGCGGCGCAGAAGGCGGCGGGGTAGTGGAGCTTCAACCAGGCGCTCGAGTAGACGAGGTAGGCGAAGGACACGGCATGGCTCTCGGGGAAGCCGAAGCTGGCGAAGGCGGCCAGCTTGGCCACGATCTCGTCGGCCACCTCGCCGGTGATGCCCCGGTCGGCCATCCCGGCGTAGAGCCGGTCGCGCAGCCGCGTCATCCGGGCCCCGGACCGCTTCGCCCCCATGGCCTGTCGCAGCTCGTCGGCCTCCGCCGCGCTGAAACCGGCGGCGTCGATGGCGATCTGCATGAGCTGCTCCTGGAACAGCGGTACCCCGAGCGTCTTGGCCAGGGCCCTCTCGAGCAGGGGGTGGGGAGGTGTCGGCTCCTCGAGGCCCTGCCGCCGCCGGATGTAGGGATGGACGGACCCCCCCTGGATGGGTCCGGGCCGGATGATGGCCACCTCGATCACCAGGTCGGAGAAGCACCGGGGCCGGATCCGCGGGAGCGTGGCCATCTGGGCCCGGCTCTCCACCTGGAACACCCCCACGGTGTCGGCCCGGCAGAGCATGTCGTAGACGGCGTCCTCCTGGGGCACCATGGCCAGGTCCACCACCACCCCGTGGGCGTCGTGGATCAGGTCCACCGCCCGGTGCAGGGCGTCGAGCATCCCCAGCCCGAGCAGGTCGAACTTGACCAGGCCCACCGTGGCGCAGTCGTCTTTGTCCCACTGCAGGGCCGTCCGTCCCGGGTGCCGGGCCCACTCCACCGGGCAGACCTCGACCACCGGCCGGTCACAGATGACCATCCCCCCGGAGTGCAGCCCCAGATGCCGGGGGAAGTCGAGGACCTGCCCGGCCAGCGCAGCCACGGCGGCCGGCAGGGGGCCGCCCCGGTCGAGCGCTTCGCCGTTGTCGACCCCCTTGGCCCAGCCGTCGACCTGCTCGGGGGAGTGCCCGAGGGCCTTGCCCATGTCGCGGATGGCGGACCGGGCCCGGTAGGTGATGACGTTCGCCACCTGGGCGGCGTGGTGCCGGCCGTAGCGCTCGAAGACGTAGGCGATCACCTCCTCGCGCCGGCCCGACTCGATGTCGAGGTCGATGTCGGGGGGTCCGTCGCGCTCGGGGGAGAGGAACCGTTCGAACAGCAGTCCGAGCCCTACGGCGTCGGCCCGGGTGATGCACAGGGCGAAGCAGACGGCCGAGTTGGCGGCCGAGCCCCGTCCCTGGCAGTAGATGTCCTGCCGCCGGCAGAACTCCACGATGTCCCAGACGATCAGGAAGTAGCCGGCGAACCCGAGCGCCCCGATCACCTCGAGCTCATGGTCGATCTGGGCCCACGCTCCCGGTATCCGCTCGTCGCTCCGGGGGCCGTACCGGGCGGTCGCCCCCCGCCGGGTCAGCTCCACCAGCCAGGACTGCTCGTCGTGCCCGGCAGGGACGGGGAAGTGGGGGAGCCGGGGCGCCACCAGCCGCAGATCGAAGGCACAGTCCCGGCCCAGCTCCCCGGCCCGCCGCACGGCCCCGGGCCAGCGGCCGAAGCGCCGTTCCTGCTCGCCCGGGCTCCGCAGATGGGCGGCGGCGGCGGCCGGGAGCCAACCCTCGAGCTCGCCCAGCGGTCGACGGGCCCGCACGGCGGCCAGGGTGGCGGCGAGAGGCCGTCGGGAGGCGGTGGCGTAATGGACGTTGTTGGTGGCCACCAGGTCCACCCCCCGGTCCACGGCCAGCAGGGCCAGGGCGTCGTTGCGGGCGGTGTCGAGGGGATCTCCGTGGGCCCACAGCTCCACGGCCACGTTGCCCCGACCGAAGGCCTCGACCAGCCGGTCGAGCTCCCGTCCCGCGGCGGTGGGCCCGTCGCCGGTGAGAGCGGCCGGGACCGCCCCCTTCCGGCACCCGGTGAGCACCAGCCAGTGGCCCCCGTGCCGGCCGGCCAGGTCGTCGAGCGTGCAGGTCGGTTGCCCCTTCGTCCCCCCGGCCAGGTGGGCCTCGGCGATGGCCCGGCTCAGCCCCGCGTAGCCCTCGGGGTCGCGGGCGAGGACCACCAGGTGGGTCCCGGCCGGGTCGGGTCCCCCCGTCCGGGGAGAACCGGTCGGGGGGGTCCCCGCCGGGGAGCGGGCCAGCAGGGTCAGTTCGGCGCCGAAGACGGAGCCGAGCCCCACGGCCCGGGCCGTCTCGGCGAAGCGGACCACGCCGTACAGCCCGTCGTGGTCGGTCAGGGCCAGGCCGCCGAGCCCCAGCCGGGCCGCCTCGGCCACCAGCTCCTCGGGATGCGAGGCACCGTCCAGGAAGCTGAAATTGGAATGGCAGTGCAGCTCGGCATACCGCCCGGGATCGTCAGTCGTAGGTCCCCTCCAGCCACCAGCCGCCCCGCTCGCGCGTGAGCAGATGTGCCGTCCCTCCAGCGGTGACCACCTGCATCCGGGCTTGGCGCCGGGGGGCCGACCACCACCGTTCCTCCGAAGGCCACGGCCCGGCCCACCCCGTCACCGTCGTCCACGGTCCGTCGTCCACCGACAACCGGGCCGGAACACCGGTGACCATCCCCCCGCCGCTGACCCCGACGGGGCCACCCTCGGCGTCGACCAGCCGGGCCACCAGAGGCCGGGCCAGCACGATCACCGGTGCCGGGGAAGGGACCCGTCCCGGCCACGGAGGGTCGCCAGGGACGCCGATCCCGCCATCGCCACCGCCGGCCCGACCGCCGGACCAGGGGACGATCCGGGCCCGTTCGGCCGGACCCCGCCCCCCCTGGAGCCGTCCCGTCATCACCGCCTCGGGCCCGAGCAGCTCCTGTACCCGGACGAGGGCCCGCCCCGCCCGGGCCGCCGCCCCTGCTTCCCCGCCCCAGAATTCGGGCTGCCGGCCGGAGGCCTTCCCGGTCCGGCCCCGTCCCGGCCCACCCCGCCGGGGGGTGGCCGGACCGAAGCCGGGCAGCTCGCCCTCGACCCCCCGGGCCACCCGGTGGCAGGCGGCACCGTCGACCCCGAACCGGCTGAGCACCTCCCGGGCCGGCAACTCACCGAACCGGCCGAGCGTCCGGATCCCCAGACGAGTCAGCAGATCGGTCAGTTCGGGCCGCTCGAGCGTGCCCACCGGCCAGGGCTCGAGAAACGCCGGCGTCTCACCGGCCGGCACGATCACCGGATCGGTCCCGGCGCACCGGGCGGCGATCGTGGCGGCGAACAGCCCGTCGGCCACTCCCACACCGGCGGTCAGTCCCGCGCCGGTCGCCACCGCCTCGACCCCCCTCACGGCGTCGCCCAGCAGCCGGCCGAACCTCTCGTCCCCCCCGAAATAGCGCGACGGTCCCCGGGTCCCCACGGTACAGACCCCGGGCCGCACCACCTCGACGCCGGCTGAGAACGTCTCCACCGCCTCCCTCACCCGGACGAAGGCCCGCTCCTCCCGCCCGCCTTCCTGCTCCTCCAGCAGGTCCGGGCACCACACCACGAGCAGTCGCTGCACCTTCCCCCCCTCACCCCGCCACTACCGCACCCGATCCGGCCGGCAGCCACAGCCCGGTCCGCATCTCTCTCACCGCCGACCGCCGGCCGGAGGTCACCACCTCGACGTGCCGCCCCCGGAGGTGACCGTGGCCTGCCTCCACCCCGTCCCACCCCCCGCCCACGACCGTCAGCCGGACATCGGGCCCCTCCGGCCAGGTCACCGGTCCGGCCTCCACCACCAGGACCGCCCGCCGCTGCCGGGCCCGGGCCGCCAGTCGCCGTGCCACCCCGGGCCGCACCCGCCCGGGGGGACAGACGAGGACGACGTCCATGCCGTCGAGCAGGTTCCCGGTCACCTCCGGCCATGCCCCCCCGGGTCTCGGCACCAGGGCCAGCCGGTCCAGCTCCACCCCCAGCTCGGCCACGGCCAGCAGCCCCGGATCCGCTATCCCCACCGCGGCGCACCACGACCCGGCGGCCGAGGCGGCGGCGAGCAGGCTGAAAGCCAGCGTCCGGCCACCGCCGCCCGAACCCCCACCGTCTCTTCTGGCCCCACTGTCTCTTCTGCCCCCACCGACCCCGACGGCGATGACGGCACCCCGTTGCAATCCCCCCCCGGGGAGAAGGGGGATCAGGCTCGGGAGCACGGGGAGCCGTTGATCCCTGCTCGAGGACACGGGCCGGCTCCGCGCCGCCAGGGAGATGTCGACCGACCCCGAGCCCACCGGCCTCCGGCCGTGCTGGTACCGGCTGGCTGATGTCGGGGTACCCGGGGTCGCTGAGGCCATCGTTTTCGACACTATCGAACGTATGTTCGATTATCCAGGGGGCCGTCCGCTACGATGTCGCTCCTCAGATCCCCAGATCACGACCCCCGGGACCGCCATCACCGGCCAGCCGGTCCCGGGCCGGCCGGGGGAAGGACCCGGCCGGCCGCTCGACCGCCGCCGGTACCCGTTCGGCTCCGCGCACCACCGAGCGCCACGGTTCGCTCGAGAACCACGGCGTCAGCCGCACCCATCCCATGGCGTTCCGCTCGTCCACCACCAGGGCCATCCCCGGCTCACCCCGGCCCACCACATCGACCGGCAGCCGTCTCCGCAGCACCGTCGAGGTCGTCACCGACGGCAGAGGATCGGCCCCCCGTCCGCCCGGTCCCCACAGCATCCGGTGCATCACGGCCCGGCCGATCCCTCGTCCCCCCTCTCTCACCGGCGCACTCACCGACCGTGTCGCCACCTCTTCTTCTCCGGCCAGTTGGGAGAGCGCATCGAGGGTCTGCACGTCCCCGATCCCCGGCAGCACGACCGTCGTCCCGAAGAGGGAGAGGAATCCGTCGGCCGCCCCGCCCCATCGCCCCCGGGCTTGGGACAGGTCCTGCAGGCAGGCCAGCGTCACCACCCCCTGGCTTCCCCCCTCGCTCACCATGGCGGGCAGGTCGGGCACCGGTGCGATGTTCGCCACCTCGTCGAGGGCCAGTACCACCGGTGTGGGCGCGCTCCGCCGGCCGCCTCCACGGCCGTCCGGAGAACCGCTGTCGGCCGCGGCGGCCTGCTCGGCGGCCCGGCCGTAGGCGGCGGCCCTGATGTCGGTCAGCAGCCCGACCACCAGCGGGGCGGCCAGTCCCTGGTGCCGGCCGGTGGCACAGATATACAGCGTCCCCGACGAATCGCAGAAGCCCCGGGGATCGAAGTCCGGCGCCACCGTGGTGGCCAGAGCGGCCTCGCTCCGGTAGGCGCCGAGCACTCCCGAGGCCGTCGACCAGATCCCGCTCTGCTCCCGGCTGTCGGTGGAGGCGATCCCGGCCAACAGGTCCCCGGCGATCACGGCGCCCTGCTGTTCGAGAACCCGCAGAGCGGGGGCGACCTGCCGCCTGTCGATCCACGAGAGCACCGTCGCCAGCTCGGCCCCGTCCAGCGCGGCGGCGTGCAGCACCGGGGCCAGCAGGGCCTGGGCTCTCTCACTCCAATGGTCGAGCCCCACCTCGCCCCCATCGCCGCGCCCCCCGGTCGGACGGGCCGAACCCACCAGGCCCCGCGCCACCAGCAGTGCGTCGTCCCACGACCGGCATCCGCTCACCGGTGACCACCGCACCCGCTCCACCCCGTCCGGCGCCTCCACCGTCCCGCTCGGGTCGTACAGAAAGCAACGCCCCTGGCCTCGCCGGCTCCCGGCGGTGATTCGCAGCACGTCGGGCTTCGTCGAGGTCGACACCACCGCACCCGGGGCGCCGAGAACGGTCGGCACCACCAGCCCCGACGTCTTTCCCGACCGCGGTGGCCCCAGGACGAGCACGGCTTGCTCGGCACCGGCCCACGCCGGACCGATCGCCCCGGCCCCGAGGTAGAGACATCCTCCCGTTCGCGCCGCGGTCTTCCGCATCGCCGCAAGTGCGACGTCGCCGTTCTCTCCACCGGCGACCGGACTGATCATTCTTCTCACCGTCCTTCTCGCCGTCCCCTGTCGTCGTCTTGGCCGAGTTGCGCCTGTCCCTCACTCTCGCCCGTTCGATCCGGCGATCATTCGGCGGCGATCTGCGTGCGATACCTCGGCGTGCGATACCTCGGCGTGCGATACCTCTGCGGCGATACCTGGCGACCGCTCCGACGAAGCGCCTGTGAGGGATTCAGTGTGGGGATTCAGTGTGGGGATTCAGTGTGGGGATTCAGTGTGGGGATTCAGTGTGGGGAGTCAGTACCCTGCGTCGAGATCGACGAGGTCGGCCGGCATGGCCCCACTGAGCCAGGTCCGCAACTGCGCGGCGAACCGCCATTTGAAGTCGTCGAGCGTGTGGTTCGACGACCACGTGACGTGAGGAAGGGCGAGGACGTCGGTCCGTCCCCATAACGGATGACCGGGATCGGGAGGCTCCTGTCGGAAGGCGTCGAGGACCGCTCCTGCGAGGTGACCGCTCTCCAACGCGGCAATCAGCGCGTCGTCGTCGATCAACGCTCCTCGCGCCACGTTGATCACGACTGCTCCCGCCTTCATGGCGTCGAAGGCCGCTGCGTCGAGCATGTTCGTGGTGGCTGCCGTCAGCGGGAGCGCGCAGACCAGGTAGTCGGCGTCACCAAGCTCGTCGCGCCAACTCTCTCCGACCACCAACCGCGTCACCCCGGCTGGCGTCTCGGATCGCGGACTCCGGACGCAGCCGCGCACCTCCACCCCGAAAGCCTCGAGCATCCCCGCCGCCATCGTCCCCACGGCACCCAAGCCGAGAATCAGCACCACGGCACCCTTCAGCTCGGACAGCGCCTCGCCCACCTCCCAGAGCCCGGCGTCCGATTGCCGGACGAAGCGGGGTAGCTGTTTGGCCGCCGACAAGATGGCCAGAACGACCCATTCGGCCATGGGCCGGGCGGCGATCCCGGCCCCGTTCGAGAGCAGAATTCCCCGTTCGGCCAGCTCAGGTAGGGGCAATTCCTCGACCCCGACGTAATCGGAATGCACCCAGCGGAGGTCGGGGAGCTCGTCGAGACAGCGCCGGATCCGTTGCGCCGGAAGGTGGTACCGCCACAACACCTCGACTCCGACGGCGTGGTCGGCTCCGATCGGCTCGTCTCCCACCACCACGTGACGGATACCGGCGTCGAGCATCTTCCGCTCGACCAATTCGGCCAGTCCGCGTGCCGCCCACGGGGGAGCAGCGATGACCGCCGATCGCGCAGTGTCACTCTCCGCTACCAAAGACATCTCACTCGCAGTTGTGCTCGACAGGGATGCGGAGCCGATGTCGTCCGGGGGTTTCACGGCTTCTCCGGACGGAAAATCGGCTCTCCGTCGCGTACACGAAGCGTACCGGGCGCTCCGAGCAGTACCGAGGGATCCCCTGTCTCCACCGCGCCGCAACGGCGCTCGACATGCCGTCCGCGCAGCCGAACCACGTCTCCGACGTGCGGACCGAGAGAAATTGTCACGTCGAGGCACAGGTCACCATCGTCATCTGCTTCGGCGTCGACGACGATCACGTCGTAGATTCCGTCGGGAAGGACCGTCACCGAAAAAATCCTTGCAAACGAAGGGTTTCCTGTCCATACGCGCGCTCGGCTCCCTTCATCAACGACCTCGCGTCATGCCGTCTGTCGCCCAATTGCAGTCGTGCAAGCTTGCGCGGATCCTTGCGCGTCACATCGCCCCAGCAGCGCAAATGCTTGACCTTGACCGGAAAACCTTCTTTGATTGATGAGATTCCGCTACACGGAGGAGGACAGCGGGTGAACAAGTCGGGCCTGATCGACGCGATCAGCGACACGACATCACTGACACGAGGCGAGGCCGAAGACGCAGTCAAAGCGTTTGTCCATGCCGTTGTCAGCGAAGTCCGCGGTGGACGCCGTGTCGCCGTCGTCGGGTTCGGAAGCTTCAATCCCACGCAGCGTGGTGCTCGTACGGGACGTAATCCACAGACCGGTGCACCGGTGAAGATCGCCGCCGCCAAAGGGGTGCGCTTCTCTCCCAGCAGCACTCTGAAAGGCATTGTCAACGGCAAGGCGCCACTCCCGGCACTGAAGGTCTCCTCCGCTCCGGCGGAGAAGGCGACCGAGCCTGCCGCCAAGAAGGTCCTCAAGAACGCGGCAAAAAAGTCGACCAAGAAGGCAGTTCGATCGGCTCCGGCGAAAGAGACCAACCGGAAGCCCGTCGCCAAGATCGTCAGGCGTTCCCCGGCCACAACGGCCGCGAAGCGTGCCCCGGCGAGGAAAACAGCAAAGCGATCGGCCAACAAGGCCGTACGGCGGGCTCCGGCGACATCACCGGCGAAGCGCGCCCCGGCGAGGAAAGCAGCAAAGCGATCGGCCAAGAAGGCCGTAAGAAGGAGGGCATGAGAATGCCAGTCAAACGAGCGAGGAAGACGGCCAAGCGGGCTCCGGCCAAGAAGGCAGCGAAGCGGACCACCGCCAAGCGCGCCGTCAAGCGGGCTCCGGCCAAGAAGGCAGCCAAGCGGACCACCGCCAAGAAGGCGGTCAAGAAGCGGGCTCCGGCCAAGAAGGCGGCCAAGCGGACCGTCAAGAAGCGCGCCACGGCCAAGCGGGCTCCGGCCAAGAAGGCGGCCAAGAAGCGGGCTCCGGCCAAGAAGGCGGTCAAGAAGCGGGCTCCGGCCAAGAAGGCGGCCAAGCGGACCGTCAAGAAGCGCGCCACGGCCAAGCGGGCTCCGGCCAAGAAGGCGGCCAAGCGGACCGTCAAGAAGCGCGCCACGGCCAAGCGCACGACCAAGCGGGCTCCGGCTCGTCGGCGGGTGACCAAGAAGGCTTGAGTCACCCTGCCGGGAGATCCGGCCGTGTGGAAACAGTGAGTGGACGAGGGGCCCTACGGGGCCCCTCGTCGTTCGTCAGGTCCCGGTGCTCTCAGGCTCCTGAGAGGGAATCTCCCGGTGAGATCGAATCGGGCTGAGATCAGAGTTCGGTGAGAAGCCGGAACGCCTCACCCTGCGCCAGGCCCGCCAATTGCCCGTGGGCGGCGAGTTGCCGCTCCACGACGGCCCGGAAGCCGTCGGCCTCGTCGGCTCCGGTGCCGCTGTCAGAGGTTCCGTCGGCGCCGATGCCCATGGTGGAGCGGTACTGACTCCGGTGGGCCAAGAGGGCGGCCAGCTTGACCTCGAGCATCCCCTGCGCACTCTCGACGTGGTTCGGCTCGTCGGCTTCCCAGAGCAACATCGAGGTCGGCCGGTGCGGTGGCTCGGACAACTCGGGGAAGAACTTGGGGTCGCGTGCGGCGACCACGGCGTCGGTGAGAAGCCATCCGGCGTTGCGGTGATCGGGATGCAGCCGGTAGCGGCGCCAGGGATCGTGTCCGAGGACGACCGCGGGACGGACCCTCCTGATCACCTGGCAGACCTGTCGTCGCTGGAGCATCCCGGCTTCGAGCTCGCCGTCGGGCCAATCGAGGAAGTCCACTGCGCTGCGACCCCCGGCCCCGGCGAGGATCGATGCCGCCTGTCTCTGTTCCCTCTGTCTGCGGACCACCAGCGCGGCGATGTCCTCGTCGGCCGACCAGGTGCCTTTCGATCCGTCGGTCAGCACGAGATGATGAATCCGGCATCCACTGGCCGCCCATTTGGCCAACGTCGCCCCGCAGCCGAATTCCACGTCGTCGGGATGGGCGGCCACGGCCAGGGCCACGGTCGGCACGGCCAGATCGATGGTCAGGTCGCCGTGCCGGGGAAGATCGCCGACAGCCAAGACGTCGGACCGGCGGGAGTCCTCGACCACCACCGTCAGAGAAGAGCCGGCGGCACGAACTCGGCCGGGATGTCGGAGGGGACGTCGACGTCCCAGGCCAGGTCGGGCTGTCGGACAACCCGGTAGGGCAGGCCGAGACGTTCGGCCTCGGCGCAATGCCGGTCGAAGGACCCGGACCCGTAGGCGAAACGGAAGCCGACCCCGGCGGGCAGACAGACGACGTTGGTCCCGTCGTCGCGCCGGTCGGGCACCAGGGTCAGCCCGTCGAAACCGGCCAGACGGGCCAGACCCCGGGCCATGGGCAGATCGGCGTGGGCCACGAGCACCTCGGCGGCCCCCAACGCCTCGAGCCGCGCCACCCCCGCTTCCACGGCGCCGTTCAGCCCGCGTCCGGGTTCGGGAAGAGCCATGGCCCCGTTCTCCACCGCCCAGGCCGCCACCTCGGGATCGTCGCAGACGACGGCCACCGGCAGGGGAACGGCCGCCTCGAGCACCCGAGAGGCCATCATCCGGGAGAGCTCCGCCCGTCCGTTACTGTCCAAGCGGGGAGCCAACCGGGCCTTGCCGTCGGCGAAGCCCTTCATCGGCATGAGCACGACACAGCCGTCGAGGTGGATCACCTCGGCCGGTTCGCTCCTCACGCCGGCCAGTGTACGGCCGCCGTCCCCCGCCTCCTCCCGAGCCGCGGCCCACCGTCCTGTTCCGCCGGGGTGACGCCGTAGGGTTGGCGGATGCTCGACAAGGTCGCGGTGATCGGGGCGGGCTCCTGGGGCACCACCATGGCGGCCATCGCCTCGCGCTCGGTGCCCACCGTCCTCTGGGCCCGTCGGCCCGCTCTGGCCGAGGTCATCGATCGGCGTCACGAGAATCCCGACTACCTCCCCGGGATCGTCCTGCCTGAGGCCCTGCGGGCCACGGCGTCGCTCGGCGACGCCGTGACCGGCGCCGCCCTCGTCGTCATGGCCGTCCCCTCTCACGGTTTCCGCACCGTCGTGGAGGAATTCGCCCCCCGTCTGGGTGCGGCCGTTGCTCTGCTCAGTCTGGCCAAGGGCCTCGAGCAGGGGACCCAACTACGGATGACCGAGGTCATGGAGCAGGTCGTCCCCGGCCATCCGGTCGGTGTCCTCACCGGTCCGAACCTGGCCCGCGAAGTGGTGGCCGGCCAACCGGCGGCCACCGTGGTCTCCATGACCGACGAGGCCATCGCCCGCGAGGTCCAGGAGCTTCTGCGCACCGAAAGCTTCCGCGTCTACACGAATCCCGACCTGGTCGGCTGTGAGACGGCGGGTGCCACCAAGAACGTCCTGGCCATCGCCGCCGGCATGATCCAGGGCCTCGGCCTCGGGGATTCGTCGTTGGCCGCCCTGATCACCCGCGGCCTGGCCGAGCTCGGTCGCTTCGCCGTGGCCATGGGCGGCGACCCGATCACCATGGCCGGACTGGCCGGGGTGGGCGACCTGGTGGCCACCTGCACCAGCCGTCTCAGCCGGAACCGGATGGTCGGGGAGCTGCTCGGCCAGGGCCGCTCCCTCGACGACGTCCTCGGGGAGATGCGGATGGTGGCCGAGGGAGTGAAATCGGCCCGGCCGCTGCTCGAGCTGGCCGGTCGCCACGGCGTGGAGATGCCCATCGGCCAGCAGGTGGCCGACGTCCTCGAGGGCACCCGCACTCCGGCCGAGACCATTCCCGCGCTCATGCTCCGGTCGGCCAAGCCCGAGTTCCAGGGCCTGGAGGGCCGATGGCCCGACCCGCCGTCGTCCCCGGAGACCGCATGACCCTCTCGCCGTTCATGACCATCGACGCGCCATGACCCTCGGCCCCGAGGTCTCCGACGCCGCCCACCGGGCCGCCCTGGCCCGGGTCCGGGCCTTTCTCTTCGAACACCGGGTGCCCGAAGAGGACATCGCCCGGGCCGAGTCCGAAGACGTCCTCGATCTGTTGGTGGTCGACTGCCTGCTCGTCCCCGGCGTCAGCCGTTACACCGAGGGCCAGGTGGCGGAGATCACCGGCATGCCCGAAGAGATGGCCCGCCGCTTCTGGCGCGCCCTCGGCTTCGCCGACGTCACCCCCGACGACACCATCTTCACCGACCTCGACATCGACGCCATCCACATCCTGCAGACCATGGTCGACACCGGGGCGGCCGACGTCGACACCTCCCTGCAGCTGGCCCGGGTCATCGGCTCCTCGATGGCCCGGATCGCCGAGGCCGAAGTGGCGCCTTCGGTCCGGGGCATGACCGGAGCCGCGATCTCCGGGGTGGGGTCGAGTGTGGAGGCCGCCGACCGTTTCGTCCGGCTGGCCGACACCTCCCTGCCGGCCATGGCCCGACTGCTCGAGTTCGCCTGGCGCCGCCACGTCCAGGCCGCCGTCCGCCGGGCCATGCTCCTGCGCAGCCGTCACGACCCGGGGGCGTTGCCCGATCTCTGTGTCGGCTTCGCCGACATGGTCGGTTTCACCATGCTCAGCCAACAACTCTCCGAGGAAGAGCTGGCCGCGCTGGTCAGCCGCTTCGAGGACGTCGCCCACGACACCGTCACCTCCCGCAGCGGCCGGGTGGTGAAGATGATCGGCGACGAAGTCATGTTCGTCACCGACACGGCCACCGATGCGGCCCGGATCGCCCTGGCCCTGGCCGAGGCCTACGCCGACGACGAGCTTCTCTCCGATGTCCGGGTGGCCCTGGCCGTCGGGCCCGTCCTCGTCCAGGACGGCGATTTCTACGGACCGGTGGTCAACCTGGCCAGCCGGGCCGCCGGTATCGCGGCGCCGGGCAGTGTCCTCGTCTCCGACGAGTTCCACGCCACCCTGCTCCGGGAGATCGAGGGCCGACCCGTCGAGTTCGCCTTCAAGGCGCTCCGTCCCCGACTGGTCAAGGACCTCGGCCGGGTCCAGCTCTGGGCCCTCCACCGCCCGGGCTCGGAGCCCCTCACCCTCGACCGCCGGGCCAGCCGACGCTGGGAACGGCTCTCGGAGGTTCTCCACGAGCTCGACGATCTCCGCGAACGCGGGGAACGTCTGCTCTCGGGAGCGGGACGGGCCGGACTACAGGCTGTCACCGACGACGCCCCGGAGAAAGAGGGCAGCCCGGAGAAAGACGGCCCGGAGAAAGACGGCCCGGAGAAAGACGGCCCGGAGAAAGACGGCCCGGAGAAAGACGGCCCGGAGAGAATGGTGGCCGAGTCCGACACCGGCGACGACTGGCGCCAGGTCTTCTGAGCCTCAGCCCTCGGCGAAGCGGAGGGTGGCGATACCGAAAGGCCGGAGGGTGAAGGAGCCGTCGACGCGCTCCTCGGTCCGGCCGCGGAGATCGACCAGCCAGCCCGACCGGCTTCCCAGCCTGACGGTACTGGCGCGGTCGCTCGGGTTGAAGACCCGGACCTCGAGGAGTCCCGCCTGGCGACGGACGGCGGAGACCTCGGCCCCCTCGATCTCGAGCGCGCTTCCCGACGAGGGTCGACCGCCACCTCCCGCGGCGGCGACGAGCTCCAGGGGCAGAAAGGCGTCGTCGGCCATGGCGTAAGGGTCGTCGCAGCCGAGGCACAAGGCGTAGCGGGCCTCGATGGGCCGGCCCTGCAGTTGCAGGCCGGCCACCGCCGTCAGAGGCCCGGCGGGCAGGGGCCGGTAGGCCATGCCCAGGCGCGAGAGCATCCCGGTCGAGCGCAACAGGGTCAGCGCCAGTGTCCGGGCCGGGCCGGACTCGCCCGGCTCGATGTCGATCAACTCGTACTCGAGCAGACCCTCGTGGGCCACGGTCAGCCCACCGGCGGAGACGAAACGCCGGGACGGGAACGTCGGCAGACCGAACTCGTCGGGCCGTCCTTCGGCCCGCAGGCCCCGTCGGACGACGGCGAAGGCGCACTCGGCCTCCGAATGGTCGGCCCCTTCGGGCAGCGGCAGATGGACCCGGAGCCGGTGGTCGCGGCTCGGGTTCACGAAGCGGGTGACCACCCGGACGATCCGTTCGTCGGCCCGCAGCTCCACCGTCGTCGTCACCTCGACCGTCTTCTCCCCGGTCCGGGCCCGGGAATTCCCGTCCACGTATTCGGGCCAGCGGTAGACGGACGTGATCAGAGCACTGGCCCTCACCGGGCCCCGGTCGATCACACTGACGGCCACGCTCTCGGCCGTGTCGATCAGCTTGTCCTGCAGCGGCGGCGAGTAGTTGTAGGAGTCGCCGTGATCGCCGCCGTCGACCAGCCGGCCGAACCCCGGGATCCCGTCGAGGGCGAAAGTCCCCGACAGCCGGTCGATGGAGACGGAGACGAGACCGTTCGAGAGAACCACCGGGCCCGGCGTGTCACCGGCTCCCTCACCCTCACTGACCCGTTCACCCTCACTGACCCGCTCACCCTCACTGACACTGACCGGCTGGGCGAGGGCCGCCGGCGTGCAGCGACGCCAACCGAAACCGGGGACGTCGGTCACCCGGGCCAGCACCCGCCGGATGGGAGGTTGATCGATCTTGATCCGGACCACGGAGTCGGGTCGGGCGCCCAACCGGGTGTGGAGGTCCTGTTTGATCGAGGCCAGGGGGACGTCGAAGCGCTCCTCGGAGCCGAAGTCGATGGTGATGTCGATGCCCGTCTCGTCCTCTTGGACCTCGACACCCTGGATCCAGGTGTGGGCGTCGATCTGGCTGCCCGAGGGCAGCATCCCCAGGATGGTCTTCACCGTGTTGGCGTCGAGGGTCAGGGGACCGAGGCCCCGGGGGATGCCGAAGGCACCGGGCTCCTCGGGCAGCGGCTGGGTGTCGGCCGGGATCTCCTCGCCGGCCACCACCAACTCGACCAGGCCCGAGCGGGGCCGGGCCGACGGGTTGACGGCGGTGGGACCGGCCTCGGCCAGCGAGCGGCCGAGGGCCAGAAGGGCCTGCTCGGCCAGGCCGTCACCGATCTGCCGGGCTTCGGCGTAGCGGGTGAGCACGGCGTCGACCACCTCGTCCACCGAGCAGGCGCAGACGGAGTCGTGGGCGGAGTTGCGGACCATCTCTTTCCAGGCCAGGGCGAAAAGGGTCTCCGGCCAGCTGTCGGCCGGGAGATAGAGCGCGCAGAAGGGCTCGGCCCGCCGCTCGAGGGCCCGCTCGGCCCGGGCCGCCTCCCGCTTCACGTCGACCCGGTTGGAGGCCACCCCCATCAGGACGTTGGCCCTCGCCCCCGAGCGCAGTTCCCCCGGCCACCGGGCCAGGCCGTCGGTCGGGGCGCGGTCCAGGTAGTCGGCCAGGGCGGTGACCTCGAGGGCGTAGTCGTCCTGCAGGGCGTTGGCCTCGGCCACCACCCGACCGAGCCAGGGCTGCGGTTCCTGATGGTCGGTGCCGTTCATGAAGAGGAGGCCGTCGATCACGAAGTTGCCGATCTCCTTCTCGTGGTCGGCGATCCTCCGGACGAGTTCCTTGGCGTCGTCGGGGATGGCCGCGCCGTTTCCGTAGCCGACGGGCAGGTACTCGGCCCGGACCGTCGAGCCGTCGGCTGCCTCCCACCAGAAGCCGGTGCACTCGATGGCCGAGGGCACCCCCCGCCAGACCACGGCGTGCTCGAAGCCGGCCATGGCCAGGATCTGGGGCATCTGGCCGATATGGCCGAACATGTCGGGCAGGTAGCCGATCTCGGCCACCCCGCCGAAGGCCGCCCCCCGGCGGATCCCGCTCTGCAGGTTCCGGATGATCGTCTCGCCCGAGACCAGGAACTCGTCCATCAGGATGTACCAGGGCCCCATGGTCAGCCGGCCCGCCGCGGCCAGGCCCCGGATCCGCTCCTCGTTCTCGGGCCTGATTTCCAGGTAGTCGTCGATCACGGCCATCTGGCCGTCCAGCAGGAAGCGGCGGTAGGAGGGATCCGACTCGAGCAGCTCGAGCAGGCGGTCGATCAGATGGACCAGCCGCAGCCGGAAGCTCTGGAAGGGCTCGTACCACTCCCTGTCCCAGTGGGTGTGGGGGACGATGGAGATTCTGCGTGCGCCGGTGGCCATCTCCCCATGATGCCGCGTCGGCCACCTCTATCCCGGGCCGTCCGGGGCCGCCCACCACCGTCCGGGGCCGCCCACCTCAGGGTTTCACCCGGTAGAGGACGGCGGGAGCGGAGCCACCGGCACCGTCGAGCACGAAGAGGGCGCCACCGGTCCCGGCCACGGATCGGAAGCTCGGGGTCAGGCAGGGGTCGGAGGTCGGTCGAAGGGTGGCGATGACCGTCGTCCGCAGGGTGGTCGGATCGACTCGCCAGATCGGTTGCCGGGCACAGCCGCTTCCGCCGGGGCCGGCCGTCCAGAGCTGACCGGCAACGGCCACGGGGGCGGAGCCGAAGCCTTCGACGGGGGAGCGCTTGACGAAGGCGCCGGAGCCATTGACGACCACGATCCGTTCGGTCAGTGACCGGTGTTGGCCCTGAGGGACGTTCGCCTCGCCCTTCCACATCCTTGCGTTCACCGGCGCCAACCACTCGACCGTTGCCGATGTGGTCCCGGGGAGGGCCTGGATCGTGTTCCCGGTCGAGGGATCCGACGCCACGACGGCCGGTGCCGGCGGACCACCCGGCCCACCGGCCAACCAGATGCCACCGGGGCCGGCGGCGACGAGCGGTTCCGTGCCGCCGATGGCGGGGACCCCGGTGAGGGTGCGGACGACGGCACCGCTCGTCGGCGAGATCTGGAGCACGACGTCGTGGTCCGTGTCCCCGTAGAGCCAGAGCCAGCCGTCGGCGTAGGCCAGCTGGGTGTGGGCGATCTCGCTGCCGACAACCGTCATGAGATGGCGGGAGAGGAACGTGGAACGTTCCGTTGTGGTCGAGAACGACTCGATGCCGATGTCGACACTGTTGCTGCCGGGTTGACTGGCCTCGGTTTCGAGATAGAGAGCGCCGTTCCCGGCCACGATGTTCATGCCGCAGGCCGAGAGGGGGTAGGCGACGGGGGAGAGCCGGGCGGGATCGATCCGTTCGATGGCACAGGGCGCCGTCGAGGGATCGTTGCCGTGTCTTGCTGTCATCCAGAGCACTCCGTGGGCCCCGACGATCTCGGCCGGGTGGAAGGTCCCGCCGAATTCCAGCGCACGGACCCGGACGTGCTTCGCATGGACCGGCACGCCCGGTTGACCGGCGACCCCACCACCGGTGACCCCGCCGCCGGTATCGCTCGACCGGGGCCCGTAGGCGACGAGGAGGGC
>Ga0307372_10003248_pt1 | contig 26166 bp, 18 predicted proteins | sample OX1MG_FD_202533 | JGI IMG/M metagenome (GOLD analysis project Ga0307372, IMG submission 202533) | Soil microbial communities from Risofladan, Vaasa, Finland - OX-1 | ecosystem: Environmental > Terrestrial > Soil > Coastal area > Acid sulfate soil | place: Finland: Risofladan, Vaasa | collected...
GCAGCGTCAGGTCGTCACCCTGCTGGGACTCGATCCCGACTCTTACGGCTCCTGACGCCGCTCGGGAAATTCACGGAAATTACCAAACCGACTTGCGGAAGATAGGTTGAAGCTACCGAAACGGCTGGAGTTTATCGTTGCCGCTTTTGTGGATTCACGACCAGGCGGATGAATTGCGGGCCGCACTCCGTTGCTCGTGCGTGCTCTAGCGGCGCCTCTCCCGCTTTCTCACCGCCGGAGCAACCGATTGCTCCCGCGCTGTGGCGCAAGGCGATCAACTTCACGGCCGCCGTCTTCGCGCAGGCGCCGCTTGCGGTCGAAGCGCTGTTGACGGGCGACGAGACGAGAGCCGTTCGCTCGCGCGAAGAAATCGAGCGCATCGCCGCGATTTGCAAAGCCTGCCCACTGTTCGACGGCGAGCGCTGTACGCACAAGCATTGCGGCTGCCCGGTGAACGCCGACCGCAATGCGTTTTTGAGCAAGCTGGCTTGGAAGAGCCAGCGCTGCTCCGACAATCCGCCGCGCTGGGGCGCAGAGCCGGCGGTCAATAAAGGCGGTTCGGGGCCGCAAGACCGGCCGATCAAGCGATGGCTGCTATCGTTCCCACCCGATGCGCCTACGCGACATCGCTCCTATTACTTGCTCAGCCCGCTGGCGGTCGAGGCGCCGGACGCCTTCGGATATTACCTCTTGCTCGCCGACTGTGGCGACTGGCAGCGCGCCGAGTTGCGATTCGAGCGGCGCGCCGCCGACGGTCGAGAGAAGGCCGTCATTCACGTCGGCCCGGCCGCCCTGTGCTGGTCGAGCGGCTGGCTGCCAGCGGGGGCGTTTGCCGCGCGCGGCAAGAGTTGCACGATACCGCCGTGTTGCCGCCCTTGGCCTTGCAATGGGTCGATTGGCCGCCGCGCTGAAAAACGGTTCGCCACGTTTGCGTCTGGAGAGCGATCGCAGGCCAATGCGGCTTGGTGGTCAAGGGACGGAAGCGGGGCTTAAATCGCAAATGTGGAACTAACCATGCTTTGCACATTCGTAGTCGATGCGATCGATCCGCGGATAAAAACCTGTTCGCGTCCGGGCTGCGGTAATCGCGTGGTGACCGATTCGCCGCCAGAGCAGTGTTTTGCGAAATGCTGGGCTGGTCGAGAACGACCGCTGCTGGATTGCTCGCCTCGATTCGGCTGACCGCCGCAGCGGCTTGGCGGTTCGCCAGGATCGACGGAGACGAGCGATTGAGGGGCAAGATGGGTTGGTGGTCGAGAGGCTGGAGCGGGCGTTAGGGCGCAATTTTGGAAGCCGGGAGCAATAGCTTGACACCGGGCGGCCGGCGCCGATAATGACCGCACCTAAATGCGCCCGCTGGCGGGCGAAAGACGCGGTCTCAACAGCCAGCACTACCTAAACCAAGAAGACAATTCTGGAGCCCCTACCCGTGAAGGTTAGCATGATCCAAAGCGGTAACGCCTAGGAGCCGGCGCCCCAGCGTCTTAATGCTGGTGCGCCGGTAGGTAACAACATGCGAGGCGCGGTGTCTTTGCGCCTTGGTAACGGCCTGCACGGGTAGGGACTTCTCTTTCCGAAAGGACTACCATGTCCCTCGCCTCTTCCCCCACCCGTCGCCAGCGTGAAATCGTCGGCGTCGCCCGTCTACTCGCCAGCGGCCTGACGCCCGCCGAAACGATCCGACGCTCTGGGCTGCCCCGCGGTCTCGCGGCGGCCTACGTCCGCCGGCTGCGGCACCTGCGGATACGGCCGTTCCTGTTGCGGCATATCGCCAGCCTTGGGCCAGATGAGCAGTTCCGGGCCGCCGTGCTGCACCTGATCGTGGCCCGGCGTTGGGAACAACGGGCGAGGCAGAAGTGGGCCGCCCGCCAGGCGAAAGGGGGTGCCGCTTGATCGCTCCATCCACCCCTCGCCCCACCCTCGCCGAGCAAGCCTTTGAGACGCTCGCCCGCGTGGCTCGTTCCGGCATCTGGATCAACTCGCACGTCGCCGCCCGGCAATCGGTCGAGGCTTGCCGCTGTTGGGGCGACGTGCTCGACTACCTCCGCCAGCAGTCCGCGTTCCTGCACGTCGCCTGCGATGCCTATGGGCTGCCTTTCGGGCGTTCGCTGGCTCGCTGGCAATTCTTGTCGATCGGCCGCACGGCGGGCGTGCGCGGCTGCCGCCAGTTCACGCACGCCGCGTTCGCCTACTGTCGCGGTCCGCGCGGCGAGCAAAAGCTGTTCGTCGCCCGTGCCGAGCTATCCATCAAGGATGCCGATGATGACGTTCTCGACGCCGATCCGGTCGAGTTGGCCTACGCATTCGCCTTCGCCAAAATCCGCAACGCCGAGTATCGCCAGCGGACGGCGAGCCGGCTGGCTGCGATCTTCCAAGAGTTGGGCATCCGCCAGCTTCGCGACTTGCAACCGGGCAGGCTGTTGGGCTATTTCGACAAGCAAATTCGCTTGGAGAGCATGCACGCCAGCACGGCCAACGCCTACCGTACCGCCGTTTGGAAGTTCTGCCGCTGGCTGGTTGTGGATCGCAAGTTCTACGCCTTCGCCCGCACCTTGGCCGAATTGGATGCCCAAGGGGTCAACCAGACGGCGCTAATCCGCGGTAAGCGGCAGCAAACCTTTCGACGGCGCGCCGGCAAGAAAGGCGGTGCGAGCAATGACTGAGCGCATCGACCCATCGACGATCAAACTGGCCGATCGCGTTCGGCCTTACGTGGCCGCTCGTTCGCTCAACAAGGGCGAGGCCGACCAATACCGCTACGCCCTCAACAAGCTTGAAAAGTTCCTGGGGCGGCCGGCGACGCTGGCCGACCTGAACGCCCCGACGCTGAACGAATGGCTGCTATCGCTTCAGGAGGGCGGCCTGGCGCCGAAGACTGTGAAAAACAACCGCGGTCGAATTCTCGCCTTGTGGAACGACGCGCTCGATGAGGGCGTTATCGACAACGAGCCGCGGCGGCTGCGGAAGGTGAAGATACCGCGTTGGATTCCCACATGCTGGAGCCCCGAGGAAGTCGCCCGGCTGTTGGCCGTGGCGCAAAAAGTCCCCGGCCGCTTCCTGAAATCTCGTGTCGTCAAGTCGGCGTTTTGGGAAGCGTTCGTTCTCTTTGAATGGGATACCGCCTTGCGTCTGGGCGACGTGCGGATGGTCGAGACGGCGACCGTGCGAGGGCAGAGCACGTTTCGGATCGTGCAATCCAAGACCGATGATATAGTGGTCTGCCAGTTGCGCCCCGAGACGTTGGCGGCTATCGAGGCGACTTTCCCGCCGAAGCGTAAGCGTGTCTTTGGCAGCGCGCTTTCGCACCAGCGAACGCTGAAGGGCTTTGGGCAAATCATCGAAGCGGCCGGCTTGAGTCGCGAGACAGGCACCACGCGGATGCTGCGCAAGTCGTCGGCCACGGCAGTCGAGGCGTTGCACCCCGGCGCCGCGATGCGTCACCTGGGGCATCGCACGCCGGGATTGGCGTACAAGCACTACGTCGACCCTCGCTTCATCAGCGAGGCCAAGCCGATCGCTCCCGCGTTGCCGGGCATGGCGGCAACGGCCGATGATGAGGTCTACGATTGCCTTTTCGACGACGGGCAGGAAGGAGGGCCGAGCGCATGAGCCAGCACAATCGACGCTTTTGGAACGCTGGCCAAGACGGCGAGATTATGAACGCCGTCAGCGAATTGGAAATCAAGCTGTACAAGCTGGAGTCGGGCGAGGTGGCTGGCCACTTCAAGATGAGTGGTTCCTTCGGGGCGGACTTTATGGACGACGATTTCCACGAGCCCGTGGACGCCGCCGAGACGGCCCGGTTCGCCCGCAAGCTGATGGGGTTGTTCGACGGCGGCCGGCCGCCTGGGGCGTGCTGCTAGTCTCCCCGCGGTAACATCGTGTTACCGCGAGACGTGTTTCGACGGCGGCAGGCCACTGGCAGGCCGGCGCCAGCGTGCTGCCAGCGGCCTGATGCTGATCCCGCCGGCCCGGCGTCGCGACGGATGCGCGCCGGGCTTTTTCGTTTGCAGGAAAGATCGACCATCCTGTATGATTCACGCGCCGTCAAGCGCTCCAAAACAATCTTTCGCCCCCGGCGAGCCTCTTTTGCTTGACGGCCTAACTGTGCTCGCTGGGGGCATTTTGGAGGCGCCATGAAGGGCAAGCCCAAGCCCGAGACGAATGGCAAGCCGGCTACGCTGTCGCCCGGCGTGGCCTATATCCGCATGTCGAGCGACCAGCAGGAGGCGAGCCCCGACCAGCAACGGGCCGAAGTGGTCAAGCTGGCGGAAAAGCACGGTTACAAGATCATCCGCGAGTATTTCGATAGCGGAATCAGCGGCGCGGCGACCGCCAAGCGCAAACAGTTTTTGGCGATGATGCAGGACGCCGAGACGAAGGGCGATTTCAAAGCCATCTTGTGCTGGGATCAAGACCGCTTCGGACGGTTCGATTCCATCGAGGCGGGCCGCTGGGTCCATCCTCTGCGGGAGCGCGGGATTCAACTTGTGACCGTGGCCCAAGGCGTAATCGACTGGTCGGACTTCGCCGGGCGGATGATCTACTCGATTCATCAGGAGGGCAAGGCGCAATATCTGCAAGACCTGTCGCGGAACGTCTGCCGCGGTCTGATGGCAAGCGCCAAGACCGGCAACGGCGTCAACAAGCCGCCCTACGGGTTCGACCGGCTGTTCTTCGATGCCGCCGGCAAGCTTGTACAGCGCGTGCCGTATGGCCAGAAGTTCCGCCGGCCCAAGGGCTGGGCGTGCAAGCTGGCGATTTCAGAAGACGCCGAAGCCGTCGAATCGGTCCGCTGGATGTTCGAGACGTTCGCCGAGACGGATTGCAGCGCGCAATCGCTGGCCATCGGCCTGAACAAGCAAGGCCGGCGAACGGCCGCCGGCGTGGCGTGGCGCCATGACGTGATTCTCGACATGTTGCGCAACCCGATGTACGCGGGAACCTACGCCTACGGTCGGCATCGCTGCGGCAAGTTCCACCATATCGGCGCCGACGGCAGCGCGACCCCCCAGCAAGAGCCCCAAGCGAGTCGAACGCGAGCCGATCGTCATTATCGAGGATAACCACGATGCGATTATCAGCCGAGACGTTTTCGAGCGCGTGCAGCGCAAGCTTGCCGAGCGATCTTTCGAGCGGCGGGCGCCAGGGGTTCGGAGCTATCGGCTGAGCGGCTTGCTGGTTTGCAGTCATTGCGGCGCCCCGATGGTCGGCCACGTGAACCGAAACGGGAAGTCGGAAAAGCAGTTCGCCTATTACAACTGCGCCAACGCGGCTAAGGGCATGTGCGAGTTCCGCAAGGTGCGCGTCGATTGGATCGAGAGTTTGCTGGCGGAGTTCGTGGCCGATACCTTCCTCGCCCCCGAGGCATTGGCGCAGATGGAGGCGGAATTGCGGCGCCAAGTTTCCGCCAAGGGGAAGACTTCGCCCGCCAGGAGCAAGGGGCTGCGCGACAGGCTGGCGAAGCTGGAGAACCAAATTCAGCGCGGCGGCAAGAATCTACTGCTGGCCGACGATGACGACGTGGCCGCCCTCAAGCAAGTGTTGGCCGAGTGGAAACGGGACCGCGACGGACTGAAGGCCGAATTAGCCTCGCTGGAGGCCGCAGGAAATCGCAAGAGCGGTTCGGCTGATGAACTGGTCCGGCAAGGCCATCGCCGAGCTTCAATCGCTCTGTGAGCGAATTTCGGCGACTGACGGGGCATTGGCGCGAGAGGCGTTCCGCAGCCTGTTCGATTCCGTAACGATCCACTGGCACAAGCGGGCGCCGAGCCAAAAGCGGCATCGCATCGCCCGGATCGTAATCGAGGCGAAAACCGCAATGGCTTTTGCTGGGGGGAATGTTCGCACAGGCCGACCCCCAGCGTGAAGCCGAAGAAGCTGGCCAGGAAGCCGTTCGCCGGATCGAGCGCCGCGCGGTAGGAAAACCCGATCAATTTGACCAGGTAAAAGATCAGCATCACGATGCCGCCGCCGCGGAGCCAAAGATTCTGCGTCAAATCGGCGACGAATTGAAACGCCAGGAGCATGCAGATGCCCACGGTCGCCGTCGTGGCGCCGACGACCAGCACGTGCGCCACGTTCGTTTCGCCGCGTTCGAACAGCGCCAGGATCAAGAAGCTGAACAAGCCGGCCGCGGCGAGCGCGTAGACCCAGTGCATCCAAGTGCGGCGCGAGAGATGCGCGCCTTCGAGCTTGCCGCCGGGAAGCAAATCGAAGAGTTCGGCGCCCGACTTCTCGCCGGCGTCGACTTGGTCCATGACTTCCGGATGAGCCGCAATCGTCTTTTCCACTCGCTGCAGCACGTCTTCCTTGGCGCCGAGCAGAGAGAAGACCAGCGGCACGAGCGTGAGCGAGAACCACCAATGTTTCGGCGATCGCTTACGAGCGGCGACCGAGGCTTGCTCGCCGGCATCGCCGGAGACCTTGGCTTTGCGAGACGCATCGAAGGGATTCAAACCGCTCGCCTCGCCGTCGTCGGGCCGCTTGGGTTTCTTTTTCGCGACTCGCTCGCCACGCGGTTCGGCCGCCGGATCGCGGCGAGGAGGCGAGGGTTCGACCTTGATGAACGAGGGACGCGGCGGCGGCGGTTCCAACAACGTATAACCGGCATCCTCTTCGGCCGGCGCCGAAGGGACTTGAATCGACGTGCGGCAATGCGGACAGCGAGCCTGCTTGCCCGCCGCCTCGTCGGGCGCCTTGAGCGTCTTATCGCAGCCCGGACAAACGACGTTGATCGCCATCGGCGGACCTCCACCTGCTTGCTTGAATTTGGGAAATCTCCGCCTCGATCCCTTCCGCCGCGTGTGCAGAACGCTTTACGCTAGGCGAACGAGCGGCCAGATTCAAGCGAATCGCCGGGAAAAACGCCGCGGCGGCTCGCCGTGGCGGCTCGCGTGGCGGCTCGCGTGGCGGCGGCACGTTTGACGGGATAAACTTAAGAGGGCGTCGTAATAGTATTCAGTCCGTTTCTTGACCACGGAGCCGAATCGATGTTGTACCGCCCCGACAAGCTTTTTGACGACGAAAAAGCCGACGTGCGCGAGGAAATCAATGACGTACTGAGCGGGCTCGTTGACGATCCTTGCGCATGGGCGCAGCAACCGAATGACCAACTCGGCGGAAGGAAGCCGGACGAGCTTATCGGGACCCCGGATGAGCCGCGCCTTCGTGATTTAATTCGTGCAATCAAGCGAGGGTTTCCGACATGAATATTCAACGGCTGCGCCATACCCGCCGCCGCCGGGCGTCTCGATCGTGAGCACGTCGCCGGGCTGAGCGACGAATTGCACCTGGCCGGCGAGAACTTCTTGGCGTCCATCGGCGCGCGTGAGCGTGTTGCGGCCCAAGGCGCCCGGCTGGCCGCCGGCGACGCCGTAGGGCGGGTAGGGGCCGCGGCGCTGTGAAAGAATCGAAACGTCCAACTCGCTCAAGAATTCCAGCCGCCGCACGATCCCGTCGCCGCCGCGCTTGAGCCCCGCGCCGCCCGAGCCGCGGCGAATGGAAAACTCGCGCACGCGCACCGGATAACGCAGTTCGAGCACCTCCGGGTCGGTCAGCCGCGTGTTGGTCATGTGCGTGTGGACGGCGTCGGCCCCGTCGCCGTCGGCCGTGGCGCCGGCGCCGCCGCAGATTGTTTCGTAATAGCCGAAATGTGTGTCCCCGAAGAGCAGATTGTTCATCGTCCCCTGACTCGCTGCCGCCACGCCCAGCGCGCCCAAGATCGCGTCGACCACGCGCTGCGAAGTCTCTACGTTGCCGCCGACCATCGCCGCGCTTTCGGCCGGCGTCGGCCCTTCGGGCGGATTCAGCAGGCACACGGGCAGCACCAGCCGCACCGGCGCCAACACGCCTTGGTTGAGCGGAATGTCCTCGCCGATCAACGACCGCAGGCAGTACATGGCCGCGGCGGTTACGATCGCCCGGTTGGCGTTCAAATTGCCGGCCAACACGGGGCCGGTCCCGGTGAAATCGATCACGGCCGAATCGCCGTCGACGCGGAAGTTCACTGCGATCGGCGAGCCGTCGTCGAGATGGTCGACGAACTTGTGCTCGCCGTCGGGCAGCCGGGCCAACGCGGCTCGCATCTTGCGCTCGGCCGCCGCCTGAATGTGCTGCATGTACGCTTCGACGACCGGCAGCGTGTAACGCTCGATCAGGTTCGCCAGATCGCGGGCGCCCTGATGGTTGGCCGCCACCTGCGCCGTGATGTCGGCCAGGTTGTCGGCCACGTTGCGCGTGGGGTACGGACCCGAAGTGAGCAGCGTGCGCAGCTCGTCGAATCGCGATTCGCCTCGCTCGACCAGCTTGAAGTTGCGGATCAGCACGCCCTCTTCGGCCAGGTTCTTCGAGAACGGAGGCATCGAGCCGGGCCGAATCCCGCCGATCTCGGCGTGATGTGCCCGGCTGGCGGTAAAAAATAGAAGTTGTTCGCCCGCTTCGTCGTATACCGGCGTGACGACCGTCACGTCGGGCAGGTGCGAGCCGCCGCGGTAGGGATCGTTGGTGACGAACACGTCGCCAGGCTCGATTTGCGGGTTGTCGGCCAAAATGTGCTTGACCGTTTCGCCCATCGCGCCCAGGTGGACCGGGATGTGCGGCGCGTTGACTACCAGGTCGCCCGCAGGGGTGAAGATCGCGCAACTGAAATCGAGCCGCTCCTTGACGTTGACGCTGCTCGACGTGTTGCGCAGCGTAATGCCCATCTGCTCGGCGATGCCGGCGAATTGGTTGTTGAAGATTTCGAGCATCACCGGATCGGCTGCGGTCGAAATCGCTTGCGACGAACGGCGCCCTTCGTCGACGAGCAGCAATTCGCCGCGGGCAAGCATTTCCGCCCGCCAGCCGGCGTCGACGATCGTGGTGGAAAGATCTTCGTAGACGATCGCCGGGCCATAGAGCAGATCGCCGGGCAGCAGCGACTGGCGCGCATAGATATCGGTCGGATAGGCGGCGGCGTCGAAGTAGCAGACGATTTGCCGCTCGGGCGCCGGAGAGCGCTCGACGATTTCTCGCGCGGGCGGTTCGTAGTTGGCCGTGCGGCCGACGACTTCCACCCTTGCCGCGACGATCTCCAACGACCGTCCTTCGTGCCGGTAGCCATAGAGCCGCTCGTGCTCGGCGGCGTAGGCTTCGGCATAGCTGCCGCGCTCGGGCTCACGGATCGTCAGATAAGCATCGAGGCCAACGTAGCGCAGATCGAGCGCCGGCCGCGCCGTGATTCGCTCGGGCGAAATGCCTTCGGCCGCGACTTCTTTGCGGGCCTCGGCGGCCAACCGTTCGATCTCGCCGGCCAACTCCGCAACCGCTTGTTCCGTATACGGCCGATAGACGCCCGCGGCGCGATGCCGCACGACGTCGGCCAGGCCGATGCCGTAGGCGCTCAACAAGCTGGCATCGGGATGCACCAGCACCTGCGGCATGCGCAGCTCGCGGGCCACGGCGCAAGCGTGCTGTCCGGCGGCGCCGCCGAAGGCGACCAGCACATACTCGCGCGGGTCGCAACCTTTGGCCACCGAGATCGACTGGATCGCCTTGACCATGTTCGAATTGGCCACGCGCAAGAAACCGTCGCACAGTTCCACGGGCGAATAGCGGCGGCCGGTCGCCGCGGCGACTTCATCGGCCAGCTTCGCCAGCCGGGCTTCGACTGCCGCGCAATCGAGCGGAAAGGGGAAATGCTCAGGCAGCAGCTTGCCGAGATAAAAGTTCAAGTCGGTCACGGCCAGCGGCCCGCCGCGGCCGTAGCAGGCCGGCCCCGGATCGGCGCCGGCGCTGTCGGGGCCAACGACGAGTTTTACGCCGTCGAAGCCGCAGATCGAGCCGCCGCCAGCCGCCACCGTTTCGATCGACAGCATCGGCGCCACCACGCGCACGCCGGCCTTCTCGGTTTCGTATTCCAGTTCATAGCGGCCGTCGAAGCGGGCCACGTCGGTGCTGGTGCCGCCCATGTCGAAGCCGATCGCCCGCGAAAAACCGGCCTGCTCAGACACTCGCGAAAAACCGACCACGCCGCCGGCCGGTCCCGAGAGGATGCTGTCTTTGCCGACGAAATGCGCCGCATCGACGAGTCCGCCGGCGGAGGTCATGATCCGCAGTTCACCCGCACTGAGCGCCTGTTGCAATTCGGCGACGTAGGCCCGCAGAATCGGGTTCAAATAGGCATCCATCACCGTCGTGTCGCCGCGCGAGACGATTTTGATCAACGGCGCCACTTGGCTGCTGACGCTGATCTCTTCGAAACCTGCCTCGCGCGCCGCCTGGGCGACGAGTTGTTCATGCTCGGCATCAGCGAACGCGTTCAGCAAGCAGATGGCCAGCGACTCGACGCCACGGGCCTTGATCGCCGCCAACTGCTCGCGCACGACGGTCAAATCGGGGGCGGCTAGCACTTCGCCGCGAGGCGTGATTCGCTCGTCGATTTCGACGACGGCGGCGAACAGCGGCTGCGGCTTGCGGATGTTCAAGTCGAACAGTTTTGGCCGGTTCTGGTAGCCGATGTGCAAGATGTCGCCGAAGCCGCGCGTGGTGACGAGCGCCGTTTTGGCCCCGCGCCGCGTGAGCAGCGCGTTGGTGCCGCGCGTCGTACCCAGCCGCACGACCACCGGCGGAATCGGCTCGCTGCGGGCCAGGCCGAGCAGATGGCGGATCGCCACGATCGGCGCCTCTTCGCCGGTGGTCAGCTCGTAGCGTTGCCCGGGCCGCGGTTCGACGGCCAAAGGCTCGGCCAGCGTCAGCTTGCCGCCCTCACGATCGAACTCGGCGACGGTTGCGCTAGCTTGCACTTGCCCGTCGGCGCCGAGCACTTGTAACCGGCAGCCGTTCCAAAAGCCTTGCGGGTCGACCGCGCGCGCGGGGTCGAAGATTTGCCCACGGGTGGAACCGGCCTGCGCCGCCCCTTTCGTGGCGCCCGAACTGAGCAGCTTGCGGCGTTCGAGCGTGCCATCCGGCCGTTTGGCGAAGCAGTCGGTGAACGTGCCGCCGACGTCGATCCAGAATTCCCAGGGGGTTTGCTGCATGGATGGAAATTCGCACGCTCCGCGAATGCGGGTCGTATCGGCGATCTTCTCGGCGGGTGGCTGGGGCTGAGCCTAGGCGAAGCCCCAGTTCGCTGGGGCATCGCTTCGCTCTGCCGCGAGCCACCCTCAAGATCGCCGGACACCCGCGTTGTTCACTCAGTCCTTCTTTTTCTTCCCGCCCAGCGAAATCAAATGCGAATACGTCCGCAGGTACAACCGCCCGCCGGCGATCGATGGGGTGCTGCGGCTCTCTTCGCCCAGTGGATTCTTGCCCAACAGCTCGTATTCGTCCGAAGCGGCGACGACGACGGCCGTGCCGTCCATGCTCATGCACACGAGCTTATCACCGGCAATCACGGGAGAGCCCGAATAAGCGCCGCCGACGCGCTTCTTCCAAATTTGCTTGCCGGTCGAGGCCTCGAGACAACTCACCACCCCGGCGTCGCTCCACAAGAAGATGCGATCGCCCTTGGCCACCACCGTCGGCACGTAAGGCGCCGAGTCGTCGACGCGGTAGGCGATCTCGGGCTGCTCTCCCTTCTTCGCGGGCGGGCGAACCGCCGCCACGTAATTGCCGCCGGCGCCCGAGCCGCAGGTGGCGAAGATCAATCCGCCGGCGATCACCGGAGAACTGACGCTACGCTTGTCGAGCACGTCGATTTCCCAGTTCACGTTGCCGTTCTTCGGATCGATGCTGGTCACGCCGTGAGCCCCGCTGTTGAAGATCAGCTCGTCGGGCTTGCCGGGCCGCGAGAAGACGCAAGGCGTGGAGTAGGCCACCTGCTCGGTCTGCCGGGCCCGCTGCCAGCGCGGCTCGCCGGTGCGGCGATCGAAGGCGGCAAGAAAGCTGATGCCGTTGGCGTCTTCGTCGCCTTGCTCGTTGCCCAGGATCACCATGTCCTGGTAAATGATCGGCGACGTGCCGCCGCTATGCTGGCTGACGAACGGCCCGAGATTCCGCAGCCAGACGTCGTTCCCCTCGTGGTCCAGGGCCATCAACGTATATTCCTCGGGCGCCGTCCAGGCGACGTAGACGCGCTCGGCGTCGACCGTCGGCGTGCAGGAGGCGTAGCTGTTCATCTTGTGCTTGGTATGGACCGTCGAGGTGAACTCGCGGCGCCAGAGGATTTTGCCGTCGGCCGCGTCGAGGCAGAGCACGATCCGCGTGCAGGTGTCTTCGAAGGCGCTGGTCAAAAAGATCTTGTCGCCCCAGAACACCGGGCAAGAATGGCCGATCCCCGGCAGCTCGACGCGCCAGTTGTAATCTTTCTCGCTCCACTCGCCCGGTATGTCGGCCGGGGCGAAACCGGCGCCATTGGGGCCGCGGAAGCGAGTCCACTCCTGGGCCGAGGCTTGAGAAACGATCGCCGCGCTCGGCGGCGCAACACCCAACGTCAACCATCCAAGCGTGCAGCAAATCCGCAGGCTGAAGCGTGCATTCATAGCGGGAACTTCCTGATTGGCGGGCCTTGAGGGCAGGAACGATCGGCGGCAAAGCCGCTTTATCCTAATCGACTCCTCGCGGCGGAGCTAGTCGCCGGTTTGCGAGCCGGAACGGCGCTCATTGGCGAGCCGGAACGGCGCTCATTGGCGAGCCGGAACGGCGCTCATTGGCGAGCCGGAGGCGTCAGCCTCCGGGTTGAACGACGAACGAGCTTCCGACTACCCGGAGGCTGACGCCTCCGGCTCGCCTGAATTGCCTCCGGCTCGCCTGAATTGCCTCCGGCTCGCCTGAATTGCCTCCGGCTCGCCTGAATTGCCTCCGGCTCGCCTGAATTGCCTCCGGCTCGCCTGAATTGCCTCCGGCTCGCCAAGGTCGGATAAAAAACCCCTCGCCCTACCGCGGAATCGCGTACTCATCCAGCTTGCGATAGAGCGTGGCCCGGCCGATGCCCAACAGCCGGGCCGCCTCGGGCACGTTGCCCGCCGTGCGGCGCAACGCCTCGGCGATCAACTTGCGCTCCCAGTCGTCGATGCGCAGCGAATCCAGGCCGTTTTGCGAGGCCTCGCGCAAGCCGAGATCGCTGAGCTTGATCCCCTCGTCGCCGGCCAGCACCACGGCGCTGTCGATCACGTTGCGCAATTGTCGCACGTTGCCCGGCCACGAGTAGTCCAACAGTTTTCGCCGAGCGTCGTCGGCCAAGGGCAGATTCGGGCGACCGTGCTGCCGGCGGAAGTGATCGAGAAAGAAATCGATCAGCCGGGCGATATCGTCGCCGCGCTCGCGCAACGGCGCCACGTGCAGCTCGAACACGCTCAGCCGGTAATACAGGTCTTCGCGGAATTTCTTCTCCGCGACGTAAGAGTGCAAGTCGCGATTGGTGGCGGCGATCACCCGCACGTCGACCTGCATCTCGGTCGTGGCGCCGACCGGCAGAAACGGATGCCCTTCCAGAATCCGCAGCAGCTTCGACTGCCCTAGCAAGCTCAGCTCGCCGACCTCGTCGAGAAACAACGTGCCCAGATCGGCCTGCTGAAAGAGTCCCTCATGGTCGCGGTCGGCCCCGGTGAACGAGCCGGCCTTATGGCCGAAGAGTTGGCTTTCCATCAATTCGGCGGGGATCGCCGCGCAGTTGACGGCCAACATGGGCCGGTCGGCGCGAGGGCTGGCGCGGTGTACGGCCCGCGCAACCAGTTCCTTGCCCGCGCCGCTCTCGCCGCGGATCAGCACGCAGCCGGTGGCCCGGCTGAGGCGGCCGATTTTGGCCTTCAGGTCGAGCATGGCCGGGCTTTCGCCGATCAACTCGTCGTAGCCCGGACTGCTCGCCTTGAGCCGCTCGAAATCGGTCTCCAGGCTCTCTTCCTTGCGGGCGCGGACCAAAGCGACGGTGGTGATGTTGGCCACCGAGATGGCGAAGTCGAAATGCGATTGGCGGAAGCGGCCTTGCTCCAAATAAACGTGCATCGCCCCTAGAGCGCCGCCCGAGGCCATCAGCGGCACGCACAGCGCGTCGGCATAGTGCTCCAGCGCGTCTTCGGCGGCGTGCTGGTTGGCGATCCAGACGGCGTGCCCTTCTTCGCAGACCAGCCGCGTCAAGGGCTCGCTGAGCGTCACTTCGGCGGCCGCTTTCTCGGGGATCACCAGCTTGGGCTTCAATTGGCCTTCGTCGCTGACCCACAGAAAGCCCGCCACCGACGCCTTGGTGCGGTCTCGAAGCAGGTCGAGCGCGATCCGCATCAGTTCGTCGGGGTCGCTGCAGCCGAGCAGCTTGATCGAGAGCTGATACAGCAAGAGCAGCTCTTGGGCCTGCTCCGACTCGTAGAGCGCCGGCAGAGCGAACGAATCGGCGAAGGCGGCGCCGACGCTCGTCTCCTTGATCAAGGTCTGCGTCATGTTCAGATCGTTCGCCGTGCCGATCGTCGGCGGCTGCGCGCTCTGATGGAAGCTGAATTCGGTCGTGCCGACGCGCAGTTGGTGCCCTTCGTCGAGCGCGGCCTCGTCGATCTTCTGGCCGTTGACGAACGTGCCGTTGCGGCTGTTCGCGTCGCGCACCCACCAAGCGCCGTTTTCACGGCTGAGCACCGCGTGGACGCGCGAACAAAGCGCATCGGTCAGCATGATCGTGCACTCGGCCCCGCGCCCGATGCGAGTTTTATTGAGCGGGTCGAGCACCAGGCTGGCGCCTGCGCGCTGTCCGGCGGTGATCGTCAGATACGTATACACTGCCTGCCGAAATGCTCCGAGGAAAAGGCCGCTGTGCGAATTTGCATTATAACACCGCGATGGCCCGGTCGCAGCCGCCAAGGATCCGGGATTAAATAACCTCCTAAAGCCGAATGAAATCGTTCCCAATCGCTTGGCTATTGGGTTTGCGGCCGGTCGGGCATAGGAAAGCCATGCCTCGATGCTTACGGGTTCCTCTTCTCTGTTCCAGTTTTTTCCGCGTTTGGGAGCACGTTACCGCTTGTTCTCGGGCGGCTCACGCGGCAGTGCGCGATGTTTTTCCACGACAACAGAGAAGAGGAACCCGTAGTCGCCGCGCAGCGAACCAAGCTGCCCGCGCGTCCAAAGAGCAGGCCGTCCTCCCAGCACTCGCTTCGGATACGATTCGCTGCCAGGACTCAATAACCTCCCAAATTCGACTGAAACTGTCCGCAGTCGCCTGGCTGTTGAATTTACACCCGGCCGGATGTGGGAAGTTATTTAATCCTCGTTGCCAAGAGCGAGCGGCAGCCGCGCCCTCGGGATGACTCGACCGGCAGCGGTGCGTCAAATTGCACGCCGCCTGACTCCGAAAGGCTGCGATGGCCCGAGCCGCGCAGCAGAAGGGCGACTCGCCGTCAGCGGGCGACAGCGTTCTTTTTCTCGCCCTTGCCGAGCATCGGCGGCGGCATCTCGGGCGGCGGTTTCGGGCCGCCGACGGTCGCCGGAGCGGGACGCTGAGGAACGCGCATGCCGCGGTCCCAGATCTTGAGTTCGTATCGGCCGGCAACGCGTTGCACGTACCCGTCGTGATAGATCGTCGCCGACCACGTGCCCAAAAACGGCCAGATCGGCTTCTGCTTGACCTGCAGGCAATACAGATACTCGATTCCCAAGGTGTTGCCGTAGGTGCATTGGAAACCGTAGCTTTCCATCCGGCGCCGCGCTTGTTCGATCGGCATGCCATAGGGAATCAATTCTTCGATTCGCTGAGTGGTCATCGGCTCGTCTTCGGGCAGAAACAAGCGACCGCGCCCGCCGGTCGTCAATCTGCTGCAGCCGCCGGCCGCCAGGGCGCTTACGAGCAACGCGAAGCACAAAACTCGCATGGTCTCTTCTCCTAACGGCGGTATCGGCCGAATCGCTTATAGCGGATGAACCGAGGATCGCGACGATGCGCGGTTTTCGGGCGACTGCCCCGGCGAGCTTGCGGCCCGCGCAAACTTTGCCGGCTGCGGCGGAAAAACTGGGAAGAGTCTGCGGGTTACGCCTGTCGCGACTCGTTAAACGCCACGGAGCTCCCCGGAGAGAGAGATGCTTACTTACAAGCCCGCAAGAACGTCACCAGGTCGGCCAGATCTTGCTGCGACAATTGCTGATCGAGTCCTTGGGGCATGATCGAGACCGTGCCGGGGCGCATCTCTTCGATGTTGTCGCGGGCAATGCGGAACTCTTCGGTCGGCCCCTTGGCCAGCACGACCTCGTCGGCGCCATCCTCGCGCAACAGGCCCATAAAGGTTCGCCCGTCCTCGGTCACGACCAGCATCGGCTCGAAGCTGCGCACCAGGCTGGCGCTGGGATAGACGATCGCTTCGAGCAAATCGCGAGGCTGGCGGACCTGGCCGATGCGCGTGAGATCGGGGCCCAGCCGGCCGCCCAGATAGCCGATCGCATGGCACGAGGAGCAGGCCGCCTTCGTGCTGTTGAACACCGCTTGACCGCGGCGAATATCCCCTGCGGGCAGACCGGCGAGCAGCTCTTCGAGCTTTGCTCGCTGCTCGACCAGGCCGACGTCGAGCCGGGCGTAGAGCTTTTCGGCCTGCGCTTGCACCGCGGCGGGATACTTGGCCAACCGCGGCTTCAGCGTCTCGGCTCGCAAAGCGGAAAGGCCCGGCGAATCGTCGAGCGCGGCGACGACTTCAAGCCCCACTTCGGCGTCGGTCGTTTGCTCGAACGCCGCCAGCAGCCGATCGACCTCGAGCGGCCCGACGTCTCGCAACGCGCCGGCCAGCGCCAGCAGTTGCGGGCGATCGAGCTTCGCCTTCGACAGCACTTCGACCGCCGCCAGCCGCACGGCCACCGGCCGCTCGGCATCCAATTGAGCGGTGAGAAATTCGAACACGGCGCCGCTTGCCGCGCCGATTCCGCCCGGCGCCGCGGCCAGCGCCGCCACGCGCAGTTCGTCGGCGCGATCGCCATCTTCGCCGACCTTCAGCAGGGCGCCGACCAGGCGCTCGTCGCGAGTCTTGGCGCCGCTGAAGGCCCGCACCGCGGCGACGGCCGCGGGCAGCAAATCCGCATCGCCGGCCGAAAGCGTCTGCATCAAAGCGGCGGTCCAAGCGGGCGGCAGTTCCTTCAGCTTCGATTGCGACATCGCCTTTAGCGCGCTCAATCGCTCGGCTTGCGAGGCGCGAGCTTCTTCGAGCCGCGCGGCGAGCAGCGACTGGATTTCCGCCGAACCGGCGAGTCGCGAAAGTTGCAATTCCAACTCGGCCCGCTCTTCGGCGCCCAGCGCCGGCGAAGCCAGCCGCTGGCGGAAGTGCTCGGCCAGTGCGCCGCCCCACTGCGGGCGGCGGCCGACGATCCAGGCCGCCGTTTGTTTGGCCGCCAGATTCGCAGAGGCGAGATAGGGCGCCACTACGCCGGCGGTCAGACCGCCCTCGGGCATCTGGTCGAGCGCCACCAGCGCCGCGCGCTGCGAGAGCACGTCGGGGCTGTTCAGTCCTTCGCGGGTCGCTTCCGGGTCGGCGATTTCGATGAGTGCGTACGTCAGCGAGTGCTCCAACGCCCGATCGACGGGCTCGGCCGCGGCGGCCAGCAGCGCGGGCACGGCTGTTTTATCTTCCAATCGCCCCAGGGCTTCGGCCGCAGCCCGGCGGTTTTGGGCCGAATCGTTCTTAAGCATGGCGAGCAATTGCGGCAGCGCCTCGCGATCGCGGCGAACGCTCGTCGAGTGCAGTGCGGCCTGGCGGACCGTTTCCGAGTCGTCGGCCAGCGCCGTGCGAGCCACGCCACGCGCCTGCGCAGCGTCGATCCGCGTCGCCGCCCAAACGGCGCCGAGCCTGGCGGCGGGCGAGCGGCCGCTGTCGACGACTTTCATCAGCGCCGGCACGGCTTCCTCGCCGCGGCGCCCAAGCGCCTCGATCGCGCGGCGCCGCACGGCGGGTCGCCGGTCGGCCAGTCGCTGGCTAAGCTCGTCGATCGAAGGCGCCGACCAATCGAGCTGCAGTCCGCGCGGATCGTCGACGCGCGGGGCGCCCGACCTCTTGATGCGATAGACGGCGCCCAGCACGTCGGGCTTGTGCAGTTGCGAGGTCGGGCAGCAGAGCTTGTACCAGCCGCCCGTGTCGACCACGATCAGGCTGCCGTCGGCGTCTGCGAAGACGTCGGTCGGATGAAAGTCCTTCTGGTTCGAGACCAGAAAGTCGTGGTTCTCCGGCTGAAACATCGCCCCTTCGACCTTCAGGGCGTGCCGCGTGATCTTCTGCATGTTGAAGCAAGCGGCGAACAGGTTGTCTTGGTAATCGGCCCCGAACGCATCCGATTCGTAACGCGCGAGCCCGCAGGGCGCCGCCGGCCCCAGGTGAACCAGCACCGGCATGACGTCTTCGCCCGTGCGCGGATGGCCGTCGAGCACGCCGTGAACCTTGCCATAGACGCCGCCGTAGATGGCGTGGATCAGGCCGTCGCGCAAGCCACCGCCCGGATGCTGCAAGAAGGTGGTGGTGAACACGCGCTCGCCGCCGGGCGTGAACACGACGTCGACCGGGTTGTCCATGCCGCCGGTCATCACCGGCTCGATGCCGGAGCCGTCGGGCCGGCAGCGAAAGATGTGCGAAGCCTTGGTCGTCCACGGCGCCTTGCCGGGCCGCTCGTAGGTTTGCTCGGCGAAGGCGCCTTTGCACCAATAGATCCAGCCGTCGGGGCCCAGATACGGGCCGTGCAGGTCGTTGGCGCAGCCGGTCAGCGTTTTGCCTTGAAACCATTCCTCGCGGCGTTCGGCCACGCCGTCGCCGTCGGCGTCGGTCAGCTTCCAGATGCTCGGCGGGGCGGCGACGTAGAGCGAGCCGTCGAACCACATCACGCCTTCGGGAAACATCATCCGATCGGCGAACACCGTACGGCGGTCGAAGCGGCCGTCGCCATCGATGTCTTCGAGCCGCACGATGCGGTGCGGCTTCTGTTCGAGCTGCACTTGCACTTTGTCGTTCGAACCCGACGAATCGGCCACGTACAGCCGTCCTTGCTCGTCGAAATCGGCGACGATCGGTCGATCGACCAGCCCCGGTCCGGCGGCCTGTTCGATCTCGAAGCCAGCCGGCAACGTGAAGACGTGGCCGTTGAGCTTGACTTCATCCGCGCCGCCGGGCGAGCCGACCAAGAGCGCATTGAGGGAGGCAAGGAACGCGATCAAGGCGAAACGCTTCGAGAGCGGCATGTTGATTATCTCAACGCAAATTTGCGGCAAGCCGCATTGGACGATGTAAGGTGGTGCGAGGCAAAACCATGCGAGCTTCAAGTTTATTGCGCTGGCGGTCTTGGAGCAACTAGCTCGGATTATTCGTCAGCCCACGCCAACCCGAAGCGCAAGCGAGGCGGAGCAAAGCACCTACCTCGCTGGCGCTTCGGGTTTGTATGGAGCGCTTTGTCAAGTAATGGTTGGGCTGATGAATAATCCGGGCTAGCTCGGGGGCGAGAGCCTTCAAGGCGGGCGGCAACAGAAGGCGCTGCGGCGCCGAGGAGCTGATTCGCCTTTCACAACCTATGTTTGACGAGCGTCAACCGGGAGTCTCGAAGAAGCGCCCGGCGAACCGCCCGCCGCACGCGCCTGAGACGCGCGGTCGATCGCGCCGCGATGTGGATTCGGTTGCGCCAATTCCGGCGAATTAGCGTTCGGTGGCGGGCCGATTCCCGTTTCATAAATCGGATGTCCGGCGCCCGTGAAGAGGCGGCGAAAGAATTCGTGGTTCGCTTGCTCCGTCGCCAGGTCGTCGCGGGTGCGGAAGCCGTTCCGTCTGCGTTCAATTCCAGCGTGCGCGTGCTGCCCGACGCTCCCTGATTTGCAGCGGCGGCTTTCTGTTTAAACCGCTCAAGCGAGGAACCTGTCAATCGAGGAACCTGGGCTTCGCGCTGCGAGCGCAGCGGAAGCCCAGGCCTAACTTGTGCGCAAGCGGATCGGCGGTATGCCACTGGCGCGGGTTGGCGTCCGCTTCGTTTCCGCTCGGAGCGCCCTCGGCGACCGCTGGCGGTCCGCCGCGGACTACTCGCTGGACTCGATTACTGTCTACCCATTGTCCTGGCGGAGGCGGCGACTGCGGGGGCGGAACCAAAACGGACTCGGTCCACTCGGCAACGTTGGAGAACAGTCCATAGACCGGCGCCGAGCCTGTTCGCGCCACATCAAAGGATGCGATTTTGACGGTCCCGTACCGCCACGGCACGATTTCCGAGGAGTCTTCTCCCCACGGGAATTTGGTCGTTCCGCCATTGGTTGCCGCGAATTCGTATTCGTATTCCGTGGGCAGCCGTTTGCCGACCAATTCGGCGAAGACCAGCGCATTGTTGAAGCTGACGGGCGCCAAGGCTGTGTCGTCTGGAGGGGCCGTCTTGATCCTAGGATCCAAGGGCAGCGCGCCCCTTGCGGCATGGTATTGCCGTCCGGTGACCTCGGTGATATCCAGCCAAAATGGCTCGACGTGCTCGCGCTGCTGGGGCGGGGCCGAAGGGCTTCCGCCCGCCGCGAACCAGCCGCCGTCGAATCGAGCCATGTTCTTCAACACCTCCGAATCACTCAAGATATGAATTTCCGGCAGCTCGACCTTGCCATTCGCGAACGTCCAGCTTTGGTGTACGTGCGGCCCGGTTAATTGCGCTTCGGACGCGGGGACGGTCCGAATCACTTCGTGAAAGCCAAAGCCTGGAAGGTCAACGACGACTAAGTATTGGCCCGGCGGAACATCGACTTCCGCGGGCGTCGGCCGTTTGAGGCGGACGCGACGCAGGCGATCGGGCCAGCCAACGGGATCGAGCGGAACCAACACGCCGCGGGCGCCTGGCGGTTTCGTAGCGATCACGACGGTTTGCAAGCTCGCTCCTCGCCCGGCCCCGGCGGCCAACAGCGTATTGTGTTCGCGCAGCACGAAGCCGAACGCCGCCAAGACGATGACAAGCGCCAAACAGGCGGCGGCCGCAATCCAGTTTCGGCGCAGCAGCTTCCAGCCGCGTTCCAGCCCGCTGGGGCGGCGGGCCCGGATCGGTTCGCCTCGCAGCAACCGCTGCAAATCTTCGGCGAATTCGCGGGCCGTGGCGTACCGCCGCTCGGCCGCCTTCGCCATCGCCTTGAGGCAGATCGTTTCCAGATCGCGAGGCGCCGCCTTGTTCAGACTCCGCGGCGCACGCGGCTCGTCGTGGAGCACCTGATGGATCAACATCCGCGAACCGCCGCGGAACGGCCGCTGCCCGGCGAGCAATTCGTAGAGGATGACTCCTAGCGAATAGACGTCGCTGCGGCGGTCGGCCAAATGAGCTTCGCCGCGAGCTTGCTCCGGCGACATGTAGGCGGGCGTGCCGAGGATCTTGCCGTTGACGGTCACAGTCACTTCGCCCGCGTCGCGCTTGGCCAGGCCGAAATCCATCAAATGCGGCTGCTTGCGGCCGTCGATCATGATGTTGCCGGGCTTGAGATCGCGATGCACGACGCCCGCTTCGTGCGCATGCTGCAAGGCTTCGGCGACCGCGGCGCACAATTCCGCCGCTTCGCGCGGCGCCCATCGATCCGACAACAAATACTCCGACAGCGTCACGCCTTGGACGTACTCGCTGACGATGTAAACCGAGTCTCCTTCGCGCCCGACCTCGTGCACCGGCACGATGTGCGGATGGCGGAGTTGTGCGGCGGCCCGCGCCTCGCGTAGAAACAGGTCGACCGTTCGCTGGTCGAGGTCTCGGGTGCGAGGCAGCTTGATCGCCACGATCCGGTCGAGAGACGGGTCGCGCGCCCGCCAGACGTCGCCGAAATGACCGCTGCCGACGTGCTCCAAAAGATCGAAGCGACCGATCTTGCGAGGCTCTCCCGCTCCGGCCGTCTCTACTTCGCAGTTCAGATCGAGCTGGCTGCCGCACGACGGGCAAGTCAGCAAATACTGCTGCGTTTCCTCGGCGACTTCCACCGGGTGTTGGCAGTGAGGGCAGCGGATGTGCATCGACCGCTCCGGGACGGAGTTCAATTCAAGATGGGTAATGCGTTTGCCAAACGATTCGGCGCCCTTGCGCGCGACTCTCGCTCAGGCCGCCATTACACGGGAAGGCTTTTGCCCTTGAGAGCCTTGTTTCTCTACTCCGAGGTTGACGCCCATTCTAGCGTCTGGCGGCGATCCGCAATAAGTTTTTTCCGCTGGTCGAGTCGACGGCGCACGCCCCGCCCGCTGGGCGGCTGTTTCCAAGCCGCGATATCAAGTTAAAATGAGCGACGGCGCTTGTAAGTAGGGCGGTTGAGTCAGCCGTCCTTGAAGTCTGCTTTGCGGGCGATGGTCGCGATGAAGCGTTCATTTCAAGGCGGGATCATGGCGGTCGGTTGGGCGATGTTTTTCGCGTTGCTGGCCGGCTGCGCGCCGGCCGAGCGAGCGGGGGCGGCGTCTGACCCCAGGCCCACCTTCGCCGACGTTGCTTACGGTCCCGACGAGCGCAACGTGCTCGACTTCTACCAGGCCCCCGGCGAGCGGCCGGCGCCCGTTTTGGCGTTTTTCCACCGCGGCGGTTTCGTGAGCGGCGACAAACGCGAGATCAACGTCGGGCTCGCCGCCGCCTTGAAGAAGTCGGGCATCCATTTCGCGTCGATCAACTATCGCTACGTCAATGGTCAGGACGTGCTGTTTCCCGCCCCGCTCCTCGACGGCGCCCGCGCCGTGCAATTCTTGCGCTCGAAGGCCAGCGAGTGGAACATCGATCGCGAGCGCATCGCCTGCTTCGGCGGGTCGGCGGGGGCGGGCATCTCGCTGTGGGTCGGCTTTCACGACGACCTGGCCGATCCGCAGAATTCCGATCCGGTGCTCCGCGAGTCGAGCCGCATCGCGGCGGTCGGCAGCCTGGACGGCCAGTCGACCTACGATCCCATCAAAATACGCGAGATGATCGGCGGCCGGGCCTGGCAGCACCCGTCGATGTACAAACTGTTCGGGCTGCGCGACGCCGACCAAGCGCTGCACCCCACGCCCCAGCAGCGGCGGCTGTACGAGGAGTCGGCGGCGATCACCTGGCTCACCGAGGACGATCCTCCGGTGTTCATGGCCTACAGCGAACCCGATGGCCCGTTGCCGGCCGACGCCAAACCGGGCGAAGGCATTCATCATCCCGCCTTCGGCCGAATGCTGAAGGAGCGAATGGATCGACTCGGAATCGAGAACGTGTTCATCAACCTCAACGACGGCGACGCCAAGGATGTCAATGCAATCGGCGAGATGTTGGCCTTTTTTCAGCGGCGCCTGGGCGTCGAGGGGGCGAAGTAAGGCGAACCGATCCGCTCGAGTGCGCTGCTCGGCGCGATTCTGCGACCAGGAGCGGCGATTTGCGGTTTGGGTTCTGCGCCCATCCATGCTCGACATTCTCTACCAGGACGATCACTTGATTGTGCTCGACAAGCCGTCGGGATTGCTCGCCGTGCCGGGCCGCGGCCCCGAATTGCAGGACTGCCTGAGCGCACGCGCCCAGGCCGCGGCGCCGTCTGCGCTGGTCGTGCATCGCCTCGACCGCGATACCTCGGGCTTGATGGTCATGGCGCTAACTCCCCATGCGCAGCGCGAATTGAGCCGGCAATTCGCCGAGCGTACGGTGGAAAAGCGATATCTGGCGGTGGTCTGGGGCGGCATGCAGGCAGCGGAGGGATTCGTCGATTTGCCTATGCGCAAGGACTTCGAGCGCCCGCCGCGTCACAAGATCGACCTGGTTGACGGCCGGTCGGCGTTGACGGCCTGGCGGCTTGTCGAGCGGCTTCCGGCCGAGCCGAGCGGTCAGCCGCACGGCGAGCAAAGCCGCCTCGAAGTTCGCCCGCTAACCGGCCGCTCGCATCAAATCCGCGTCCACCTGGCGACGCTTGGGCATCCGATCTTGGGAGACTGCCTCTACGCGCACCCCGCGGCGTTGGCGCTGGCGCCGCGATTGATGCTGCATGCCGAGCGTCTCGCGCTCGCTCATCCCGCCGACGGGCGCCCGATGATCTGGACCTCCGCGTGCCCTTTTTGATGTTCCGTTTTGATTCGCACGCCAGGTTTCCACGTACAAGGCCGGGCGGAAAGGCGCTATCGCTCATCGGAAGCTACGTTGGTAAAAAAGAGCAGTCTGCCGCCAGCGCAGAACGTGAAAACCGAGCGGTCCGAGGAAGTTGAGGCGCCGCGCAGCAGGAAATGGTCGAAAGGGGCGCCAAGTTTATTTCCAAGTCGCTGAAAGGTCTGTCTTGATGAGCGAGCTAAGTGACGGGTCGGGCGGGCAACGTCAGGTTTGCCGCAAGTCCTTGCTGCGATTGGCGCTGCGGCTTCACGGCCGGGTTTCGCTCTGCCTCGTGGAAAGCTGCCCCGTGGAAAGGCTGGCTGCGTTTTTGCGCAGGGCGGCTTTAACAACGCATTGGCGCCGGGGCCTGCGAACTTCGCACGCAGGGGGTGACAGGATGTCGAAATGCTCGCTGTCTTGGCTCTTGCTCGTTCTGGCCCCGGCGTTGATTCCGGGCGCCCGGGGGCTCGAGGCCGCCGACGCTGCGACGACCGGTTCGCTGCGAGAGGCCATCACGGTCGCTGAATTGCAGCGCCACGTGCAGGTCTTGTCCGACGACACCTTCGAAGGCCGCGAAGCCGGCAGCCGCGGCGGCCGTGCGGCCGCCGGGTACATCGGCCGCGAGTTTCAGCGACACAAGCTGGCCGGCGGCGGCACGGCGGGCGGTTATTACCAGTCGTTCGGCGCCCAATACCGCAACATTCTCGGCCTGCTCGAAGGCGCCGATCCGCAGCTCAAAGACGAACTGATCGTGATCGGCGCGCATTACGATCACGTGGGCTACGGCACCGCGCAGAACAGCTACGGGCCGACCGGTTACATCCACAACGGCGCCGACGACAACGCCAGCGGCGTCGCCGGACTGCTGGAGATGATCAAGGCGTTTTCGCAACTCGAGACGCGGCCCAAACGTTCGATTTTATTCGCGCATTGGGACGGCGAAGAAAAAGGACTGCTCGGCTCGAAGCATTGGGTGGCCGAGCCGACGCTGCCGCTGGCGCGCGTGCGGCTGATGGTCAACATCGACATGATTGGCCGCCTGCGCAACGACTACGTCGAAGTCTACGGCTCTCGCACGGGCCGCGATCTGCGGCGGCTGGTGAGTTTGCAAAACGTCGAACCGAACTTGCGGCTCGGTTTTTCCTGGACGATGCGCGAGGACAGCGACCATTACTCTTTCTACCTGCGCGGCATCCCGGTGTTGATGTTCCACACCGGTTTGCACGACGATTACCATCGGCCGAGCGACGACGTCGAAAAACTCAACCTGGCGGGCATGCAGCGCGTGGCGCGCCTGCTGTGCGGCGTGTTATACGAGCTTGCCGACCGCCCCCAGCTCAGCGGCTTTCGCCACGCCGGGCGCACCGATACGGAGCAGGCGCGGCAAGCATTCGAGCGGCCCCTGGCGCCGCTCGCCGGCCGCTTGGGCCTCGCCTGGGATCCGGCCGCCGAGCGCGCCGGCCAAGGCTTGCGCGTCAGCCGGGTGGCGCCGGGCTCGGGGGCGGAACAAGGCGGCCTGCGGCCGGGAGACCGGATCGTACGATTCAACGGCCAAGAGGTGCAAACCGGCGCCGACTTGCGGCCGCTGGTTTGGACGGCCGCCAGCCCGGCCAAGGTGGCGGTCGAACGCGGCACAGTCGAGCGCGGCACAGTGGCCGAACTCGTGGAACTGAATGTGCCGCTCGGAGGCGCGCCCGTGCGGTTGGGATTCTCGTGGCGCACCGACCCGGCCGAGCCGCACGCGGCGGTGCTTTGCCGGGTCGTGCCGGACTCGGTCGCGGCGCAAGCCGGGCTGCGGCAGAACGATCGCGTATACGAAGTTTCGGGACGCACGTTCGATTCGAGCGACGAATTCAAACGCCTGCTAGCTTCCAGCGACGAGCCGATCGAACTGCTCGTCGAGCGGCAAGGACGGCTGCAAACCGTCGCGCTGTCTCCACAGGCCGCCGAACCCAACAGCGAATAGCTCCGGCCGATTCTCCGTTTATACCGTGCGCAGTTGAGAATGAGACATCCGTCGGTCGTGCCCACGGCCTTCTAGGCCGTCAACCGCCGACGGCCTAGAAGGCCGCCCCACGAGACGCCCCACGTCTCGTGGGCGCCCGCGTGCAGTATATACTAAGTTCGAGTTTCGCGGTTTTCGAGCGTAGTTTGAGCGGGCCGCCGCATGGGGCGCGGCGGAAAAACGGCAGTCGGCGAGCCGTAATTCGCGAGACAGGTCTCGCGGCGGCTTGGTCAGCCCGC
>Ga0307372_10003249_pt1 | contig 26161 bp, 28 predicted proteins | sample OX1MG_FD_202533 | JGI IMG/M metagenome (GOLD analysis project Ga0307372, IMG submission 202533) | Soil microbial communities from Risofladan, Vaasa, Finland - OX-1 | ecosystem: Environmental > Terrestrial > Soil > Coastal area > Acid sulfate soil | place: Finland: Risofladan, Vaasa | collected...
CCACGATCCCGTCACAAGTCCCCCAGCCCTCCCTCGCGGGCGGGCACGCCCTTCGATCATGAGTGCTGCGCCCTTATGTGGTAGCGGTCCTTGTAGCCTATCTCCCTTGCGCGGAAATCACCAGCCTTGACGTTTCGCATGGCCGGAACGCTATCGCGGGCTCGCACGCTGATCGCACGCTGAGGCGCCGTCCGCTAATCAAAACGCCTAGCGGCCGCGTTCTACCCTCGTTCGGGGCAAACGCCTTTTCCGACCCATCGCACGCCGATCGCACGCTCATCGCACGCTGAACTCGAAACCGGCACGCCGGACCGGCTTCAGGGCAGGGCTGCTTCGAGCAGAACGCGCTGGAAAAGGGCGCAAATCCCGATTCCGTCCAGAGGTGCTTCCGCAGCTCCTCAGTCGGCACGAGCCGCCGAAAGGGGATCTCGAACTGCGGCTCCCAGGGCAGAACCTCGACGCTGGCGAGCCAGATGCTCCGCACCAGTGTCAACCCGTCCTCGTGACCGCCGAGGCACTCCGACCGGGCGAAGCCGAGGAGCCGCGCATCCAGTACCTGAGCGCAAGCCTCCTGCAGCATCTCGCGCCGCAGCACCTGCTCCCAGTCCTCGCCATCCTCTGGCCGGCCACCGGGCCAACCCCAACGCTCGCCGTCGGAGCTGACCAGGACCACGTTCCCCGCCTCCGTCACGCAGAACGCATTGGCTCCGTGGGGCTTGCCGGCTGGCGGTGCGGCGGGTGGGTGCCAGGAGACTACCCACGGATCGCCGCCCGACTCGACGTTCAGCCGCTCCCCCTCCGCGAGCGGATCGTCGAGGCCGCCTGAGCCGGCCATCAACACTCTCAGCGGCGGCCGGCCGCGCGCCGACCACGGGGCAGCTTCGCCAGCTTTCGGTTCACCGCCTCGATGTCGAAGCGATCGGGTGAAAATCGGCCGGCCCAGGTTCGGAATTCGGCGTGCTCCGGATCGGATGGATCGGCCAGGGCGGCGACCAAGCGCTCGTATCCGTCGGTGCCTCCGCAGTCCTCGGGCGGTGCTGCCCGCTCACCGCCGGTGCACCTGATCGGGAGACGATCTTCGGGTGCCGCCCACATGTCCTCGAGCAGGATCTCGTGCCACCAGCTGTCGCCGAAGTCGTACTCGTAGCGGCAGCGATCGCCCTGGTTCTGGAGGAGCTGGAAGATCCGGACGTTCTTCTCGTCGATGTGCGGCGGCTCGTACTCCTCGTCAGGCTCGCCGAATCGTGCTGTGCCCACCTCAAAGAGGTGGAGGTGGTGGTCCTCCCACCCAAACGCGACCTGGATGATGCGGTGGAGGGTGGGCAAGGGCGTCGTGTCCGGCACGATCACCCGGCGCCAGATCCTCGGGCGGATCCCCGCCACCTCCACGAGCAATTGGTACTCGCGGAAGCCGGCCTGGCCTTCGCGCTTCAGCCGCTCCATCCACTGGTCCTGCCGGTTTTCGAAGTCCGGCGCGACGGCGGCATACGTCTTCCGAATCTGTGCCGCGTGATCCGCACAGTGCTCGGCGGCCCGCTGGACGAGGGTCTCGACGGAGTACCGGCCGAACTCGGCGTGCTCGCCGGCGCGTTGCCAGTCGTCGGCGCCGAGAAGCTCGAGCAGGTCGGCGTTCGCGCGGCGGGATGCGGCGAGCAGGTCGAGCGCTGAGTCGAGCGGCCGGTCGTAGTGGAGACGTCGCGCGAACTCGGCCTCGTCGTAAGACTCGATGCGAGATACGTCCTCGGAGACGAGCCGCCGAAGGCGGGCAGCGGACATGACCTCGGCATCCACGACGTGGTGGACGATCTCGCGGATCGACCACTCTCCGATCGCGGGACGGGTACCCAGGAGGGACGCCTCGATGCCCCGAATCGCCTGCCGGACCTCATCCGGCCCCTGGCGGTATTCCTCAACCAGACGTGCGCTGTCGGCGGCGTCCACGGCAGCATTCTCCGGGATTGGACGGACGGCGCTCCCACTCAGCGTGCGAGCAGCGTGCGCTGAGCGTGCGATGCGGTCCGCGGGGCGAGCCGCCCGAACTTGAGGGGTGATCGGAACGTCCACGCGCCAGGCAGGTCGGATGTCCCCAGCGTGTGGTCAGCGTGCGGTGCCTTTGGAGGATGGAGGCATCACACCGGAGGTGCAAACCCAATGCTTCGATTCTCCGACCAGATCCACACCGCGTACCTCGACGCCGTCCATGCTGGCAAGCTCGACGGAGCTCCGGCCCTGCTGGAAATGCTGGGCGACTTCAACGCGAGGCCCGAGCTGCATGACCTCGCCTGGACCGCGCTGCTGAACGGTTACAAGAACGGCCCGCGGGAGGCGTGGGCGATCGCGGTCCTCGAGGCGATGCGAGTCGACCTGGTGGTCGCGATCGCGTCCATGCCCGCGCTGCCGCCGATCATCGGCCATGACGACATCGCTCAGGCGCTGATCGTCGAGACCCTGGCCGCCGCCAGTGACGGGCCTACCTACCCCGCACGCTGGACGAGGCACCGTCTCATCACCCGAGCCACGACGGCGGTGGAGCGCTCGCTGGCCGACGAAGTTCGCCGCCTCAGCGGGCAGGCGAGCCCCGCCGCGCCGCAGCCCGAATCCGACGGAGAGGCCGCCCGCTCGCTCCGGGAGGTGCTGGTCGACGTCGAAGCGGGGCGCCTGCCGGCTCGGGCGGTGACGCTCCTCTACCGGCAGGAGGTCCTGGGAGAGTCGTTGCGCGAGATCGCGGCAGACCTCGGCGTCAGCGCCGATGCGATCCGGAAGCGGCGGGATCGTTCGGTCGACGAGATTCGGCGTCGACTTGCGGCGTGAGCGCGATCCCGACCCCCGACGTGGCAGTATCGGGCGATCGCACGCTTGATCCTGATCAACGGCCCGCCTGGTATCGGCAAGACAACGCTCGCGCGACGGCTGGCTGGCGACAACGCGCTCATGCTCGTCCTCGACATCGACTCGATACGCACTTCCATGGGCGGCTGGCAATCTCATGAGGAGTCGAAGGTCTTAGCCCGACGCATCGGCGTCGAGGTGGCCAGGGAGCACCTGCGCCAAGGCCATGACGTTGTCGTCCCCCAGCTGCTGGGGCGGCTCGACTTCATCGAGTCGCTCGCACTCCTGGCGGACGAAACGGGATCCGTATTCCACGAGGTCCTCATCCTTGCGTCCAATGACGAGACGCTGGCTCGGCTTAAGGCCAGGCAGGCCGAACTCGAGCGCATGGACACGGGGCACGCGGCGTGGACCTGGCCAATCTGGTGTTCGAGCCTCCGGCTAGTACTACTTGACTCTGTCGAGGACAACGAAGACACCTTCTAATTGTCGAGCGCAGCCAATTTCGTTCGAAGGAGGCCAACGGTCAAGGCGGTCGTCGGCCTCCACCCACCGACACCGTGTTGCACCTCTGCGGAGTCACACACGAATGCGAGGCTGGGGTCGGGGTGGATGAGCGTCTTGGAAAGCCTCCAGCCGACCTGCCAGTTTGGCTACACCATGAGGTGGAATCGCTGCCCACCCCGGATATCCGAGCTCCTGGGCGAATGGTGTCATGACATTCACGACGACATCCCGGCCGGTCGAAATGGTTAAAAGAGGTCGCCGGACCTCCCTGCCGAAGAGGCCTTCGTGGCTTCAGATTCCATCTGCGTTCGGATCCGTTGACTCGGGGCCTTCGTCGCCATCCGCAGTCGATTTGCTAGGGATGGGGATGAGACAGAGCAGCATATCGCCAGGATGGAGTTCGGCGTCGCTTCGAGCAACGACCGTTTTTCGCCCACTCGTAGCGGCAACAGCGATCCCCCCGGCAGGCAGCTCAATCTCGTCAATACGGTGCCCTTGGCTGACGAGGTCGCCGGAAATGCGGATCTCGACGAGATCGTAGCCCTCTAGTGGAGCGGACGGAACGTGGAGATGGGCCTGGGCGTTAGGTCTTGCCCAGTCGGCTGCGAGGCTCCCAGCGGCCACGTCAGATTGTGAGGCAGCGGTTCGATCCGCCATCGATCGGAGCACGTCGTGGTAGGTGACCCAACCGATCACCCGGTGCTGGTCATGGGTGATGACGGGAAGGCCGGCGTGGAGTCCGTATAGGACGAGTTGGCGGAGCGCCTGCTCAAGGGTTTCATCTCCGAAGAGAACCTGGGGCTGACCACGGTCGACGACCTCCCCAAGGCCGTTGGGCCATTGGGCGGTCGGACGCCGGTCATTCGTCCTGTCATCCTCGCTCGGAGAGGGTGAACCGGCTTCACCGTCAATCGTGGCCAGCGGCTGCATGACCTCGGCCACAGTGAGTACCTGGAGCATGGATGACGGCTTGGGTCGCTCGATGTCGGTACCCCGGCGGAGGAGCTTGGTCGTGTAAATGGTGCCATGCGTCAGCCGCTTTGAGACGCCGGCAGAGATACCAACGGCGAGCATCACCGGCAACGCCAGCCCGAAGTTTCCAGTCATCTCCAACACGCTGGCGATAGACGTGAGAGGAGCTTGTGCGGCGGCGGCGAAGACGGCTCCCATGGCGATCACGCCATACATTGCAGGGGGGCCAACTGACGGGCCGAAGACATGCTGCGCAAGCACGCCGAAGGCGGTCCCGGCGGTCGCACCAGTGAACAGCGAGGGAGCAAACACGCCGCCCGACCCCCCGATGCCGATGGTCAGGCTAGCCGTGACCATCTTGCCCAGCATGAGGATGACCAAGAACCACAGCACGTAATCGCCGGCGACCGCCTTGGTCATGACCGGGTAGCCGACTCCGTACATCTCGGGCAGAGCGAGCAGAACTGCCCCGAGAATCAGTCCTCCAACGGCGGGCCTCAGCCACTCCGGCCGGCTCTTCCAGAGCGAATCGCAGACGTCTTCGGTTTTGTAGAGCACCGTCTTGAACCCGACCCCAATGAAGGCTGCGATGATCCCTAGAAGAGCGACGAGCAGGTAGTTGGCATCGTGGCCGATCAACAGTCCGTGTGGCATCTGGCTGAATATCGCGGCTGACCCGAAGAAAGCCTGGCCGATCAGGTCGGCCATGACCGACGATAGGATGATGGCGAACAACGCATCGATCGAGAATTCCCGCAGGATCAGCTCAAAGCCGAAGAAGACCCCCGTGATCGGAGCGTTGAAGGTGGCGGATATTCCGCCTGCGGCACCGCAGGCGACTAGGATGCGCAACCGGGACTCGGACATGTGAACGAGTTGACCGAGGCTCGACGCCAACGCCGAGCCAATCTGGACGATCGGACCTTCCCGTCCGACTGAACCGCCAACGCCGATACAGATCGCCGAGGCCAAGGCCTTGACGACGGATACCTGTGGCCGGATACGCCCCCCACCCTCAGCGACGGCGATCATCACCTCAGGCACCCCGTGCCCTCTCGCCTCTGGGGCGAAGCGATGGATGAGTGGTCCGTAAAGCAGGCCGCCGACGACGGGAATCAGGAGGAAGAACCAGATGCCGAGCCATGGAAGGTGAAGGCTCGCCACGCGGCCCTGTTGGCCGAACTGCTGGTGACCGGTCGCCAGCCACGTGAAGGCGTAGATCAGCCATCGAAAAAAGACAGCTCCAAAGCCTGCACCCACACCGATGACCAGCGCCATCGCAACCAGTCCAAGCCGGGACGTTCGTAGCCGCGCTGACGCTCTATCGAGCACTACGCCAAGTCGGGGCCTCCAGCGAGGATGGGTATACCCCTCGTGGACGTCACCTCGTGACGTCTTGTCAACTACCCCTGACAAGGCATCTCCCCATGGAGCGTCAAACCCGCAGCACTTAGGTTTGAGCTGAGATTGGCATCATTCATGTGTATCGGCACTCAGAATATCAAACTTGCGTACATGTACCCCAAATGGGGGTAAGCTGAACCGCGACGGGTCCATCTGCGACGGACCCATCCAGGGATGGATGCCAAGAGGAGCGAGCAATGCCAGGGAACCGCGCTCGGTGGGGGACGATCTCACGGGAGCAGGTGGTCACGGCGGCAACTAAGATCGTTAAAGCCGGGGGCTACGAGGAGATGACCATTCGAAGCCTTGCTGCCGAACTCGGGGTGGCGCCGATGTCGCTGTATCGCCATGTCCGGGACAAGGACGACATCCTCGATGAGGTTGTGGACCGCCTTCTCGCACCGGTCTGGAGTCCCGCAGCAAGAGAAAGCGACTGGGAGGAATGGATCAGCGAGGCAGCGAATAATCTCCGGCGATTCCTGGTTACGCAACCCGCCGCGCTACACGTCTACCTGCGGCACCCAGTGGTATCCCCGGCTGCTGTCTCTCGCATGAATGCGATGATGGATGTTCTCCGGCAGGGCCTTGCCGGAGAGGAGTCCGCCCGGCGCGCCTACGCTGCGATCCACACCTATACAGTCGGCTTCGCTGCACTGGAATCTTCTCGGGCGGGGTGGGCACCGTCTGATGTCATAGCCGATGGTCTGGCGCTCCAGCTCGCTGCCTACGCCACTCCCCAGCAGTTTGACGGAGGTCTACGCTACCTGATTCAAGGCATTGTGTATCGAGATCACCTTGCCAGAGCAGAGCCTACCGATCGCTAGCAAGCACCTCCGGGATTAGGGGGGCGTAGCACAACATCGAGCTGCCCCATGGTCACGTTGTGCGTACGGACAGGCGATAGACGGGCAGTTTTGAGTTCGGAAGACCCAGCCTGTCCACCAGATCTTGCAGACTGGGCCGTTACTCGCCGAGCGGGAGGCGAATTCGGAAGAAGAACAGCGATTTGGCAGCGAACCTGTTTGGGATCTGCGTCATGCCTCTTGAGTCGCGGGGCAGTTCTAGCCACCCGCAAAATCCGATTTGACGATCGCCGTCTCGTCGAAGTAGAACGGGCCACCCATAAGGGCCATCCCCGGATACCGCACTGCGCGCTGAGCGAGCCAGACGTTAGCGCCTCCCTGCGGGCGGTCCCGACTCGCGTGCAGCTCCGTGTATTCCTCGGCGGGAACTTGCGGGTTGCCGCGTGCGCGGTCCAGCATCAGCACTTTCTTTACTTCTGACCAGAACGCCATCAGGCACCGGTCCGATATCGACATCGGGCCAACGGCTAGGCCGCGTAGCCAGGGATAGAGCTTGCGCTTGGCCCAGTCCTCTACAGGCCCGATGCCATTGGCACAGCGCCAGGCTCATGCCGCCGATTCCACCGCCGGCGATCACAACCCTCAATGGAGCATCTCTCGGGATCCGTTTACCTCAGGCTCGTTCTCAAGAGAGTGTCCGAGAGAAGCGATCCTCGAGCGCAAGCGTGGACCCGCGAAGTCTGTACACCTTAAGGGAAAATACGGGGCAGGCAGCGTAGATCTGGCTCAGTGCGGGGTCGAGGTAGGACCATCAGGGCGGCGATTTGGTCGCGGATGGTGTCCGTACGGGGATCGGGAGGAGGTGGGGACAACGCTGACGGACTTTCCGAACACCAGATCCGCTCTCACCTCCTTCCGGCGCCGGAGGAGTGACCACTGCGTCGCCCGATTCGTGCCATCGATCTGGCCGTGGCCAAACGCCGCCTGGCTCGTGTGCCGCGCACCAACGTGGCCGCTCCGAGGCACGTCCGAGGCTGGTGGCCAGATCGCAGTGCGCCCGAAGCCGGCCATCGCGTCTTGGCACGATCGAGAAAGGCCGGCTCCGCCCGCAGGCCGCCACGCGCCACCAGTTCCTCGAAGGGTGGCATGAAGCCGAATTGCGGTCGTGGTCGGCGCGCACCTCGCCAACGAGCTCCTCCCACCTCAAGCCCAGGCCCGCACGCTGGTAGCAGCGACGCGCCTCGTCGAGGTGCCGGAGCGCAACGTAGTAGTAGCGGCTCTTCTTGGCCCGCAGGATGCGCATGCCGAGCGCTCGGCACAGCCTCGCCACCTGATCGGGGTGTCCCTTTGCGAACTTCCGGGTGAGGGGTTCCATGACGTAATGACTGACCGCCTCCAGCTCCCCGTCGGACGCGTTGCGCAGGCATGCGAGGCGGCGGTCGACCTCCTTAGTCTTGAGCAGCAGGCCGATCTGTGAACGCAGATCGGTGCCGACGGCGGCCTCCAGCGCCTTCAGGTGCCACGCCGCGCGCTCCGCCTCGGGGACGTAGCGCAAGAGATCGGCGTAGGAGCGCTCGCTGGGTCAGCTCGGGATCGATCTCCCTCCGCTCATCCGGCAGGAGGGTGTAACCGCGGAGCGGTCGAGGAGGCGTGATGATAGCAAACGCTATCATTTGTGATATCGTGAGCCTTGTGACCACGGAAGCACTGTTCGTCCGGATCGCCCCTGACCTTCGCTCCGCCATCGATGATTACGTGGCGGAGAAGGGGATGAGCCTTGGGAGCGGCGTGGCGGATCTGCTGACTCGGGGCCTCGAGGCTGCGGGAGCCGAGAACTCAATCAGGGCTCTGGAGCAATCGCTGGCTGATGCCAGGGCATCGCTCCGCGAGCGCGACGAGCAGCTGGGCGAGGCTTCGGCCAGGGTTGCGTCCGCCGAGGCGAAAGTGGAGAGCCTCCGGACACTGGCGACCCAGCTCGAGGGCGCGCCGGCCGGGCGCTGCCAAGCTCCCGGTTGCGGAACGAGCTTCAACGCAATCGACCTTGTCGTGCGACGGCAATGTTCTAAGGGCCACCCGCTGACCTCAGTGTTGGAGCAGGCATCGCATACACCGGGGCTGAACTCAACCGAGACGCTGATCGCCCTGGGGGCGATCGCTCTGCTCATCGGACTGGTCGTGGCCAGCCGCAGTGTCTGAGAAGGAGGTGATCTGAATGAACAACATCGAACAGCTCGAGAAAGCTCTGCTGGGCATCGCTGGCGTCCTCGTCGTCATGGCGGCCGCGCTGGCCTGGATTGCGGTAGCCGAGCATCCGACCGCGGGAAACATCAAGCGGGCGGTTTTCCTCACCCTGAAAGGCTGAGCTGGGCGGTCGTTCCAAGCTGGCTGTGGGCCGTGATGGCAGTGAGCCCACCGATGACCATTTCGGTCGAGGCCGGGATCGATCGTATCGGCCGGGACGGCGACGGCCACCCGGCTGAGCTGGAGTCCAACAAGCGGACCGGCCCGGAAGTGGCGAACGCGATGGCGGTCGCCGTCTTGTCAGTGCCTACACGTGGGCGACAATAATTTAAACGGCAATATCAATGACTGCCTCGCCGAGCCTGCGCGAGCGTTGACTAGCCAGGGTGGCGATGCGCAAGCTCGGCGCGGTATACGCGAAACACCGGCTCACTTTCAGATCCCCCGCGGGCCCGCGAGTGTGCCGAGCGACACGGCTAAACTGTCGGGACGATGAGCAGGGCTGCCCACCCTGGCGATTCCTGGCCACGGCATTGCCCGGCCGACCACGACCTTCTCCCGGTGGTCATCAATGGCCGTCGATCCATCGTCTGCGCCTGGCCACCTGGTGCCACGTGCGAAAAGTGCGGTGCGGCGTCCGAGCGTGGGTACTCAGGGCCAACAGCTACAGACGTCATCACGTACCCAAATCCAGGGATCCACTACGCGTGCGAACTATGTGCGAGAACGGCACTCGGGGCATCGGACGGGGAATTCCTCGGGCACCAGTGTCAGAGGTGCCCGCTCGATGATATCAACGATCACCTTGAAGTCCTTATCGTCGCCCGGGGCTTCGGCCGTATGAGCCAACCGGACCAATTCGCCAGGTTGGAGCAAGACAATCATTACCGCGCTCGCGGGTTCATCCTCGACAGCACCGAACCGCCGCCCTCATCGGCATGGCACCTACCTGCCGTAACCGGGGAATGGTGCGTCGTCAGGCTTCATCCGCGTCGGGACATGTCCATCACGCTCGTTTGATGCCCCGGCTGTAGGGCGCCAAAAAGGCGATCCAGTTCACGCTGCCCTTTTGTAACCATGGTTGGAGCCCGCCCAGAACTGGTCGGAAACCGATCCCGACCGTGGTTGGCCTGAGGCTTCGGAACCAGTGCCCACAGGCTGAGGCGGCTCGGGTGAGGCTATCGCTGTTGTAGGCGTCAAGAAACTCGCCGAACCGCCTGGGAAAGATCAGAATCGCGGCTGACCCGAGTTGTTGGGCAGCAGCTGGGATCGGCAAATCCGTAGCTTCGCCGCAGTCGCCGGAGTTCAGCGTGCGATGAGCGTGCGAACAACGTGCGATCCGGCGCGTCCGTTTTCGCCTCCTGCCGGGGGATACGTTAGACATGAAAGGTTCGAAACGAGCTCGCCGGGCAGCGCGTCTCGCGGCAACCGCGGGTGCCGCGCTCCTCCTCACCGTCCTGCTGGCCGTCCCTGTCCAGGCCGCCGGACCCGGCGATCTCAACTCCCTTATCGACTCCGTCCGCAACTGGATGGCCGGGCTCCTCATCGCGCTGGCCACGCTCTTCCTCACGGTGGGCGGCGTCCGGTACCTGACCGCGAATGGGAATCCCCGGGCAGTTGAGGAGGGCAAGGCGGCGATCAAGTCGGCGCTGATCGGCTACGCGCTCGCCGCCCTCGCGCCGATGCTTGTTTCGATCGTCCAGAAGGTGCTGAACACCTGATGGACTTCACCACCCAGGTCATCAACGCCATCAACGGTTGGCTCCAGAGCCTGGCCCAGCACCTCGTCAGGCCTGCCCTTCAAGCCGCCGGCAACCTTCTCTTCCAGACGCCGCAGCTGGACGGGATTCCCGAAGTCGGCCACAGCTGGGGCCTCGTCCGCGCCTCGGTCGACGCGCTCTTCGTGATCGCCCTCATCGCCGCCGGGGTCATGGTCATGGCGGCCGGCGGCAGGGACGCGAGGTACTCCGCCAAGGCTCTCGTCCCGAGGCTTGCGCTGGCCGCCATCGCCTCCAACACGAGCCTGGTGATCTGCGGGGGGCTCATCAGCCTCGACAACGCGCTCGTGGGCGGACTGCTCGGCGCGGACCCCGGCCCCACCACCTTCGGCCAGCTGGCCGCCCTTGTCCAAGGATCGCACGCCGAGGACCAGGTCGTCGGCAGTCTCGTCGGCCTGGCCGCGGCCGTCCTCGCGATCATGCTCGTCGCCCTCTATATCGGCCGCGACCTGGTCCTCCTCGTCGCGACCGTCCTCTCGCCGCTGGCGCTCGCCACCTACGCGCTGCCCCAGACGGACGAGATCGCTCGCACCTGGTGGCGCGTGTACTCCGCGCTCCTCTTCGTCCAGGTCATCCAGGCGGTGCTGGTCGAGGTCGGGATGCAACTCGTGAGTCACACCGATTGGCTCGGCGGGCCGGCATCGGATCTCACCTCCGGACTCGTGATCATCACGCTGCTCTACCTCCTCTTCAAGCTCCCTTTCGCGGCCTACCACTGGGCCTTCCAGCACTCGTTCTCCCAGAGCCCGGTCGTCCAGACTGTGACGACGGCGGCGCGATTCGTCGCCGCGTCGGTGGCCTGACGTGGAGCCGGTCAAGGTTCCGCAGCACCTCGAGCTCGAAGACGTGATCGCGTGGGGTCTTGGAGCGGTCGACCTCGCCTGCATCGCCGCCGGCTCCGTCATCGGTTGGTGGGTCTGGACCTTCGCCCCCGGGGAGATGGACCTCCGGGTCGCCGCCTCAGCTCCCTTCGTTGCGATCGGGATCGGCTTTGGTGCGCTCCGACTCAATGGGCGGGCGCTCCGCGAGTGGGTCGTTCTCGTGGGCTCCTATCTCACACGGCCACGGCTGCTGCTTATCGCGGTGCGGCGCCATGCGTAGCCGCACCGGGAACACATCCGACCTTCTTCCGGTCGAGGCCGTCGAGCGCCGTGCAATCCGCATTCGCGGAGGCGGGCTCCGGGCGGTACTGGAATGCCAGACACTCGCCTTCGGCATCAAGGGAGAGGCCGAGCAGCGAGCCGTGACGGCCGGATGGTCGTCGCTGCTCAACTCACTGACTCACCCACTCCAGGTGGTGATCCGAGCGCGGCCGATCGATGCGGCTGCCCTGCCAACCGCCGGCACCGGGCTCGCAGCCCTGTCGGACTCCTATGCAAAGCTAGTCGGCGACCTGATCGGCGCGCGCCGGGTTCTCGATCGCCGCTTCTTCGTGGTCGTGCCCTGGGACCCGCCCCGGTCGCGCAAGCCCGCCGCGGGCGGTGATCAGCTCGACCAGCGCGTCGCCTGGGTCACCGAGTCGCTGCGCCGCCTGGACCTCGATCCCCGACGACTCGACGCGCACGCTCTGGTCGGCGTGCTGCGAGCGCCTCTCGATCCGGCCGCCGCCTCGCAGCCTCTGGATCCATCAGATGAGCTGGCGTACCTGCCAGACCTGATCGCCCCGGCGGCGGTCGAAGAGGAGCGCGACCGCCTGATGGTCGGCGGCCGCGAGGCGCGGGTGCTGGCCGTGCACCGCTACCCCGCCCGGCTGCACCCTGGCTGGCTCGGTGACCTGCACGCGTTCGAGGGCGACCTCGATCTCTCGATGCACATCTCGCCGAGCCCAAGCCCGACCGTGATGTCGTTCCTCGAGCGCCGCGTCGGCGAGCTCTCATCGACGCTGCGGCTGAGTGACGAGCGCGGCGGCCGCCCCGACCCGTACCGACGCGCGGCCCTGCATGACGCGGTCGAGCTGCAGGACCGGATTGCCGACGGATCAGAGCGGCTCTTCGACGTCGCGATCTACATCGCCCTCTGGGCCGACTCGCTGGACGACCTCGACTCCGCCACCGACCGACTCGAGGCGATCCTCGGCACCCGGATGGTCCAGACCCGGCGACTTCTCTTCCAGATGAGACCCGCGTTGGTCTCGTCGATGCCACTCGCCCTCGACCAGGTGCGACTCCGGCGCCTGTTGTCGACCACGGCCCTTTCGGCCACATTCCCCTTCACCGGCAACGACCTGCCGACCGGTGGCGGACTCCTCTACGGCGTCAACACCGAGACGCGCTCGCCGGTCACCGTCGACCGCTTCGCGCTGGAGAACCACAACGCCGTGGTGTTCGCGACCAGCGGTGCCGGCAAGTCCTTCCTCGTCAAGGTCGAGCTGATCCGCGCCGTGATGCGCGGGACGCGAGCGCTGGTGATCGACCCCGAAGGCGAGTACGCCCGAATCGTGTCGGCCCTGGGTGGAGAGGTCGTTGAGATCGGTCCAGGGTCGTCACATGGTCTCGATCCGTTCGCTGTTGAGACCGCCGAACCGGGTGAGCTCGACTCTCGCATTGCAACTCTGTCGACATTCGTGGCGCTGCTGGCCGGTCCCGCTCGGCCCCGCCAGCGCGCCGCCATCGAGGATGCCGTCGCCACGGCATACGCGCGGGCCGGCTTCGCGGACGGGGTCCCAGCTGAAGGACTCACGCCACCTGGCCTCGCGGAGGTGCAGGCGCAACTGTCCCGCGCTCGTGGCTCTTCCGACCTCGCCGGTCGGTTACAGCGCTACGTGTCGGGCTCTGGTCGCTGGTTGGTGGCCGGCTCCGGATCGCCGGACCTGTCGCGGACGACCGCGTTCGTCCTCGCCGGCCTGCCTGAGGACGACCGCTCCGCGGCGATGTTCCTGGTCCTCGACCGGATCTGGCGGGCGCTGCGGGGAGGCCAGCGGACGTTGGTCATCCTCGACGAGGCCTGGTGGCTGATGCGCCACGCCGAGACGGCCGCCCACCTGTTCAGGCTGGCGAAGACCGCACGCAAGCGCCACGCCGGTCTGACCCTCATCACCCAGGACGTCGGCGACGTACTCGCCCGCGGCGACGGTGAGGCGTTGATCACCAACTCGGCTGTGCAGATCCTCTTGAAACAGGCGCCACCGGCAATGCCTCGCCTCGCAGAGCTATTCCGCCTGACGCCCGCCGAGCAGTCCTGGCTCCTCAACGCGCAGCGCGGCGAGGCGCTGATGGTCGCGCAGGGACGGCGGGTGCCCTTCCAGGTCATCGCGAGCGACGAGGAGCGACGGTTGATCGAAATGCGGAGCGCCGCATGAAGCTGGTGCTCGCGGTCATCGCGCTGCTCGTGACGTTTCCAGCCGTCGTCGGCTCGACCGCCGCGGCCATCGCCAGCGCTCCGCACCCGGCGCCGGCGACACGGCTCTTCGCATGGGTTCCGGATGGGGGTTATCCCGACGCCTACCCATTCGGCCAGTGCACCTGGTGGGCCGCCTACAACCGCCGCGTCACCTGGAACGGCAACGCCGCCGACTGGCTCCCGGACGCACAGGCGCAAGGTGTCCCGACCACCGAAATGCCGAGCGCCGGCGCGATCGCCGTCTTCGCGCGCGGCGGCACCTACAGCCCGCTCTACGGCCATGTCGCCGTCGTCATCGCCGTAACGCCGACCACCTACACGGTCAGCGAGATGAACTTCATCGGCTGGGGCCGGGTCAGCACGCGAGTGATCGCGTGGCCCGATCCGCAGATCGAGGGCTTCATCCCGCTGCGTCAGGAGGACAGTCAATGACCTGGCACATACGTCTCTTCGCTGTCCTTGCCGCCGCAGTCGTGGCCGCGAGTGCGGTCACCGTCAAGGTTCTGCGGGAAAGGGATCGACGGCGTCCCCGGGTTCTCCTCGACCTGCTGCCTCCAGAAGGTGGCGCCGCCGATCCGCGCGCCTGGGCTCTCTTCTACAGGAGCCTCTACGCGATCGCACACCCCTGGTGGAAGCGATGGCTGCTGGGTCAGCCCTGGGTCGTGATGGAGCTCTGGTCGCACGACGGCGACCTCGGGGCCCGCTGCTCCGTACCCGAGCGGCTGGAGCGGATGGTTAGCGTGCTCGTGCGTAGCGCGATGCCCGGAGCGCAGGTTCAGGCGGCAACGCTGGCGGCGCTCCCTGAGGAGCCGGCCGCTCGCACCCGACTCAAGCTCGACCGCGAGCCGCTGTACTCGCTCGCCGACGCTCGCGGCGAGCCGCTGCGGTCAGTGATGGACGCGCTCGCCGCAGCACCATCGGCGCTCGTTCAGCTGGCGCTCAGTCCCGACGTTGGCTGGCAGCGTCGAGCGCTGCGCCAGCTCGATGCGGCCGCGGGACTGCAGCCCGAGGGCAACCTCATCACCTCAGTCCTCGGCTGGCTGGTCGACTCCGCCTTCCATCTCGTGCTGCCTGAGCAGCCGGAACCACCGGCGACCAAGCCACGACCGTCGCGGCCCAAGCTGCCCTCGGAGAAGGCCTGGAGCCCCGGCTATCACGCCGACATCCGGCTGCGTGTCGCCGCCGCCTCCGACGGCGAGGCAAAGGCCCACATGCATGCGGTGGTCGCCGCCTTCCGCGGCTTCGATGCAGCCAACGGCCTGCGGCCGGCCCGCATCTGGTTCGGGCGCCCGTTCGACCGCGCCGTCGACGGTCGCGCGGGGCCGTCGGGCTCGATGATCCTGGTCGCCGACGAGCTGGCCGGTCTCTTCCACCTGCCGCTGGACGTTGCCGGCTTCGACTCGGCGCCGGCTCGGCTGACGCCCGCACGCCGTCCGACCGGGCCGGGCAAAGTCCTCTGCCTTCTCGAGGATGGACGCGACACGCCGGCGCGGCTGGCTCCCACCGACGCGCGTCATCACGTCCATGTGCTCGGTCCGACGGGAGCCGGCAAGAGCACGCTGCTCCTGAACCTCGCCCTCGACGACATCGAGGCCGGCCGCGGCGTCGGCGTGATCGATCCGAAGGGCGACCTGGTGAAGGCGCTTCAGGAGCGCATCGGACCTGAGCACTGGGATCGCGTCGTCCTCATCGACCCGTCGCTGCGTGACCGGCCCGTCGGGCTCAACGTCCTTGAGTGCGACGACCCGGATCTCCACGAGGTCGCGTGCGACCAGCTGATCACCATTTTTCGAAAGAACTACGAACGCTTCTGGGGTCCGCGGACGGACGACATCCTCCGCGCCGCCGTGCTCACGCTGCTGCTGCGCCCCGGGAGCAGTCTTTGCGAGGTACCGCTCCTGCTTCTCCAACCGGAGGCGCGGAGTGTGCTCACCAAAGGGATCAAGGACCCGATCGGCCTCAACCCTTTCTGGGACGAGTACGAGAGAACGCCCGAGGGCGCGCGGCTCCAGATGGTGGGGCCGGTCCTCAACAAGCTCCGGTCCGTGCTGCTCCGCCGGACGGTGCGAAACATCATGGGCCAGCCGCGTTCCACGGTCGACCTCGCCCGCTGCATGGACAACGGTGGCATCCTGCTGGTGTCGCTGGCCAAAGGCCTGCTCGGCGAGGAGACCAGCCGGCTGCTCGGCTCCTTCCTCATGGCGAGGATCTGGCAGGCGGCGATGGCGCGAGCGGGCCGGCCCGAGGCGGACCGGCCGGACTTCTGCCTTTACCTCGACGAGTTCCAGAACTACCTTCACCTGCCGCAGAGCCTGGAGGAGGTGCTGGTCGAGGCTCGCGGCTATCACCTCGGCCTGACCCTGGCCAACCAGCACCTCGGCCAGTTGAACCCGACCACGCGAGAGGCGCTCGCCGCCAACGCGCGTACTCGCGTCACCTTTCAGTGCGGCCAGGACGACGCCCGCTACCTGGCTCGCGAGTTCGAGCCCTGGCTGGGCGACCTGCAGCTCCGGAATCTGCGGCCGCATCAGGTCGCCGTCCGCCAGTTCCGCAACGGGCGTACCGAGCGCCCTTTCACGGGCGTGACGCGGCCGGAGCCGCCGTCTCTCGGCAGCGACAACGCCGAGCAGCTGGTGACCGCTGCACTTCGTCGCTGCGGCCGGCCGCGTTCAACCGTCGAGCGCGAGATCGAAGCTCGACTCAAGACCTACGCCACAGCCCCGGGAGATCGCCGCGGGGTCGTGACGGGCTCCGCCGGAGGAGATCACGGCGGGGATCACAACGGAGATCACAGAACTCCATGACAGAGGGTCGATTCCCAGTTCACAACGAGCAGGAACAACGCGGACTGTCTCCGCAGAGACGCACGTGCCCTCAACCGCTCACCGCCCGTGACTCTGCGGTCCTGCTGGCACTGGACCAGTACCGCTACCTCGACCGCGAGCACATCACCGACCTGTTCTTCCCATGCCGGCGGCAGGCTCAACTCCGGCTGGAGGAACTGCTCCGGCGAGGCGTCATCCACCGACTTCCCGGTCCGCGATGGCAGGGCTCTCCGCTCAGCCCCAGCGCGTACGGGCTCACCTCGTCCGGTGCGAGAAGCGTCGCCCACCTCCACGACCAGGATCCCCGCCCGCTGTGCAACCGAGCCTACCGCGCGCGCCAGCAAACCTACCACCTCCGCCACGACCTCGAGGCCAACCGATTCTTCGTGAAGGTGGCGGCGGGGGCGCGCGACCTCGACGGCCAGGGCCTTTACCACTGGCTTGGCGAGACCGCCTGTCGAGCCGCCCACGAGCGCGACGGCAGCCCGCCCTCCGACGGGTGGGGCCGCTACCTGCTGCCAGACCGCGAGATCACCTTCGACCTGGAGTGGGACCGCGGCACCGAGCACGCGCAGCGCATCCGCCAGAAGGCTAGCGGCTATGTCCGCTACTTCCGCGGACGGCGTAACGCGGAATTGCACCACGTCCTCTTTGTGGCTCCCACGCGAATGCGCGAAGGCGAACTCCACGACCTGGTCGAACCCGTGCTCACCAAGTCCGTGAACCTCTGCCACGTCTGGACCACTGCGGTCGAGACCATCTCGGCCCTCGGCTGGCTGGGTGCGCTTTGGCTGGAGGTCGGCGGCTCGCCGAGCCGCGTCGCCTTCAGCGATATGCCCGGGCACCCGCGCGGCTCGCGCCCGGCGACCGACTCCGTTGCCAAGGAGCGCTGGTGGGAGCGCCGGCCGGGCGGAGGCGAGGGGGCATGAGATCGCGCGCTGCTCGACGGCTCCGCCGCCGGCGCCCACGCCTTCGCGTCATCGTCGGCGGGTGGGGGTCCGAGTTGGACCCCTGTCTCTCGCCGCGACCAAGGCTGCGGCTGGTGATCGGGCACCGCTGCGACCGCAAGCGACCGACCCGACCTGGTGGAGACGCGGCATGACCGAATCCAAGCGAGGAACCGAGCTCATCACCGTGCCTCTCGACTCGATCGTGCCGAACCCTCTCCAGCCACGAGTGAACGTATCTGTAGACCTGGTTCGGCGGCTGTCCTCATCGATGCAGGCCGGTCGCCACGAGCCTCTGCTGGAGGTCGAGCGGATTCCCGCCGACCCGGAGCGCTTCCAGATCCTCTGCGGCGAGCAGCGCTGGCGTGCGGCGCGCGAGGCGGGGATGGACGAGGTGCTGGTACGCGTCCATCACCGACTCGGCTATCTCGAGCGACTGCAGAAGCAGTACGAGGAGAACCACCTTCGCGCTGACCTGGATCCGGTCGAGGAGGGCTTCTGCATTCTCGGCGTCCGAACTCTCAAAGAGGTTCAGGCGGCGGAGCAGTTGCTGGGCGAGGCGCTTGTCCCCTTCCAGCCGCTGGCGGACAAGCGCGTCGATCGCCGCGAGCAGTTCGCCGAGCACCTGGAAGGGCTGCGCCGCCTTCTGCGCAAGCACCGAATCGATGTCGACACGCTCTCGCCCTGGAGCGAGACCGAGAAAGCGCTTGGCATCTCGGAAACCCGACGCAAGGCCAAGGTCGGCCTGCTCCGCCTCGATCCTGATCTGCACGACGCGGTGCGCGAACTCCCGGCCGAGCACGCGATTCAGATCTCGCGGCTCAGCGATCGCCGGCAGCAGGCCGATCTGATCGCGCGCGCCGGTGATCTGACCCATCGCGAGGTCCACGCCGCCGTCGAGCGCCTTCGCGCCGAACCCGACCTGACCGTCGAGCAAGCCCTGGCTAAAGACCCCGAACCGGCGGCCGAGGGTCTCGCCTTCGATGAGCAGCTGGTGGTGCTCGGTGACCTGTGTCGGCAGATCGTGCGGCTGATCCTGATCCTGCGCGACGACCCTGATCGTCTCCCGGCCGCGACGTCTGCGCTTGCTGATCTGCGCTCCGCCATCGACACCCTGCTGGAGGCGGCATGACTCGAAATGCCTGCGGCCTCGACTGCGCTCTGTGTCCCGCGCTCGCGCGCTGCGGCGGGCACTCGAACTTCTGCCGCCTCGGTTCCTGCGAGGACTGCACCGACGACCCGCTCATGCGCATGGACGTGCGGCGCCAGATCATCGAGCACCTGGGCGGCCTCGACCTCGGCTGGCATCGCCTGGTGACGCACCCGCAACTGCCCGCTCTGCCCGATCACCTTCCGGTTCTGGTCCAGGCTTACGCGGACCGAGTCGATCTGCCCTGGGTGGCGCTGCACGGTGGCCGCGTCCTGGGCGTGACTGGACGGCATGTGACCGCCAAGCACCGCCGTCCGCTTCGGGAGGTCTACCGACTGGCGCCCGACACCAAGGTCGCGCTGCAGCTCTACGTCGAGGACCGCGTGCTCGAAGGGCTCTGGGCGGAACGGCAACACGTGGTGCCGCAGTTGGCCGCTATGGGGTTCGACCTGATCCTCGCTCCAAACATGTCTGTGTGGAGAAATCGGGGCCGATTCGAAGCCGTCTTGCAACAGCGTCGCAGCTCGATTTTGTACCACGAATTGGTCGAGGCAGGGGCGTGCGTAGTGCCGGATGTGGGCTGGAGCACCTTCGAGCCGGACGGTCGCCTGTGGGCTGAATGGATCAATGGTCAGCAGGACCTTCAGGCGGTCTCGATCTTCTGTGGCGGACGCAAGATCCACGCCGAGATTCGCGCTCACCGCGAGACGGTCGAGGACATCGCGATCTTCCATCGCGCAGTGCGGTCTGACGTCACCTTCATCCTCGGCGGCATCCATTCCCCAGCTCGGCTGGCCGACTATCGGCGGGCGACGCCGGGACGTCGCCTCGTGGTCGTCAACGGGATGGCCTACAGCCTGGCCCAGCGCCGCCGGCTGCTGAGTGGCGGGCGAGATGGCATCGCTCGGTCGGCGCGCGAATGCTTCCTGATGAACTCGGCCGAGTGCGACAGACTGCTCGCGCCGGTACGGGGGGCCGCGTAGATGCCTTCGAAGGGTGGCCGGCGACCCGCGACCAATGAGGCGGGCGCCCCCGCGATCGTCAGTGGCCCGCCGGTCACGCGATCACGCGAACAGTGGGAGGCGGCGGGCTTCGCTGCTGCCGAAATGGCGCGACCTCTGCGCAGAGGCGTCGAGGTGGAGCGGCTGAATGACCTCACGGCACGCGAGGACGAGCTTGTACCCGAGGACGCTGAGGAGCTCTACCGGTTCCGGATCCGCCGGGTGATGGCTCGCCTGCGCCAGCTTGGACGCGCGCGGACCCGCGGCGATGAGGGGTCGATCCGCAGTGCTCTGAGCGATCTCGATGAGCGCCTCGCCGAGTTGCATCGCCTCGAGGACTCGAGGCGGCGGGCCGGGCTCGCCTGCGACTACCCTCTCGAGCTCGACCAGCGCCAGGCGGCGATCGATGAATTCCTCGAGATCGCGCGAAGGCGTCCGCCGGGTCTGGTCGCCGGCTCCGACGAGCCGCCACCCCAGCCCGACGGCGAGGTTCGCTTGCCGGCCGTCGCCTTCCAGGCCACGGAGAACGACGTGCCCGTGTATATCCTGGCGCCGCGCTCCCTGCCCTCCGATGCGCTCGCGCGCAACGTCGAGGCGGTCGCAAATCAGGGCGCCAACCTGCGGGTTGTTCACGACCCCTCCGAAATCCGTCGGGACGCCCAGATGCCGCCGTTGGTGCTCAACTGGGGCGGCTCGGAGCAACTGCCAGCTGACCTGATCGCACTCAATCGAGCGGATGCGGTGCGGATCGCCTCCGACCAGGTCGAGTCTGTCCGCCGTCTTGGCGAGCTCGCGCCGCGAACCGTCCTCCGACCGGACGACATGCCTCTTCTCGGATCGGATCGCGTGGTCGCCAAGCAGCGGCACGGAGCGCGCGGGAGCGGGAAGGCCGTGATCGCCTCCGACGCGCCTTGGAGCGAGCGGGCCCACTACGACCTCTACCAGGAGCTGGTTGGCAACCGCGAGGAGTACCGCCTGGGCGTGCTCGGGAATAGCGTCGTGTCTGCGTACCGCAAGAACCCACCTGCCGGGACCAGCCCGGAGAACCTCCGGCCCGACTGGCAGCACGAGCAGGTACAGACGCTTCCGGCCGCAGTCGTCGCGGTGGCGCGTGAAGGCGCTCGGCGGATCGGACTCGACTACGCCGGTGTCGACGTCGTGGTCGATCGGCACAGCGGCCGGGCCTACTGCCTGGAGGCCAACGCCGCGCCGGGGATGTCCGAGCAGACGTTGCGCAGCCTGTACGCCCACCTCCAGCGCACAGTCCGCAGCCGCCTGGCGAGGGCGAGCTGATGCCGAGCAAGGGAAGCAGTCGGACGGCATCGCAGTCGCGCACGGCCGCCATCGCACCTGAGGCCGGTCCGGCCGTCGCGGTACGTCCGGCGGTTCAGGCAATTGCGGACGGCCGCGCCATGGCCACCGACTCAGTGACGAGCATCAGCCCTTCCGAGCTGGAGGCGCCGGTCGCCTTCATTCCAGAACCCGAGGACGGTCCGGACGTGGAGGCACCCGCGTGGGCCGAGCTGTATGCGCGGACGATCGAGCGTCACCGCGAGGAGCGCAAGCGCATCGATCACGAGCAGGCGGAGGCGCAGAGGTTATGGGAGGAGTTCCTTGCGGCGCAGGGCTCAGTCGCTCCGGAAGGTGAACGGTCGCTCGCCGAGAACGACGAACTCCACGAGCAGTTGATGCGGATGGCCAGCACGGCAGGCGCGACCTACGAGCGCGCTGACGTGATCGGCGATCCCAACCAGACCTTCGGTGTCGAGATCGAGTTCGACGGGGCTGACGCGGGCACGGTGGCGCGGGCGCTGCATGCTGCCGGCCTCAGCACCTCGCCGACTATGCGCGGCTACCACTCGCCTCGGCAGTCCGGGGAATGGGTGTGCGAGCGCGACAGCACGGTGACCGGCGAGATCGTGAGCCCGGTCCTCCGCGATACTCCCGAGACCTGGGCGCAGCTGGAGCAGGTCTGCTCGATCCTCCAGGCCAACGGCGCCCGCGTTACGGCGAGGACCGGCGGTCATGTGCATGTGGGAGCCGACTCGGCCGGCATGGACCACGACGTCGACCGGTTCCGTCGAGTTGCCAACGCCTGCGCCTGGGCCGAGGACTTGATGTACCGGCTGGCCGCGGCGACCGGTCGAGGCGGGCGGCGTCATCGCGGCGCCGGCAATGGCTACCGCTGGTGCGGTCCGATGGGCACGTCGCGATTTGAGGAAGCGCAGAGCCTCAGCGAACTGGCCACGCGCGTCGGAGCCAGCCATGGCGTCGGCCTCAACTACGGGAACATCCTTGACGGCCGAAGGACCATCGAGTACCGCTACTTCGACTCGAGCCTGGACCCAACCCGCCTGCAGGCCAACATCAAACTCGCCTGCTGGATTACCAAGCGCTGCTCGACGCTGCCCGACTCGGCGATCCCGAGCGAGCGGGTGCGCCTCGGCAGCCACTCGGATGGTCAGGTGCAGGACTCTGGTGATCACCTGCTCCGCCGGTTCGCGGACTTGGTCTTCGTCCGGCCGCAGGACAAGTTGAAGCTCTACTGGCTGTACGGGCGCTCGGCCTGGCAGCCGGCAAGGAGGGCCGCATGACCGTATCCACCGCTCCGGCATTCACGGATGGAATCGTGTCCGTCCACCTCGGCGACGTGCGTGATGTTCTGCGCGGATTGCCCGCTGCGAGTGTCGACTGCGTGGTGACAAGTCCGCCCTACTGGGCGCTCCGCGATTACCGCCTTCCACCCTCGACGTGGGGCGGCGACCCAGGATGCCGGCACCGGTGGGGCCCGTGGTGCGAACACCGAGATGTGCGCGAGAGCACGGCATGCGCTAAGTCGCGGACCACCGATCGCTTCTACGGCGAGCCGTCCCGCAGGTTCAACGGCAACCACCAGAAGATCACCGCCGGGAGCTCCTGCGTCCGATGCGGGGCCTGGCGCGGAGCGCTGGGCCTGGAGCCGTCGCCCGAGATGTACGTCGACCACCTGGTCGATGTGTTCGGCGAGGTGCGGCGCGTGCTCAAGCCCTCGGGCACCGTCTGGCTCAACCTCGGCGATTGCTACGCGGCCGAGCGCTCCTACCAGGCGCCCAGCACCCGGGGAGGTCCGAAGCATTCGTCTGCGCAGGCGTTCGCCGGCAGCTCGATGCGGGTGCCTGCCGGCATCAAGACCAAGGACCTGATCGGTCTGCCCTGGCGGGTTGCCTTCGCACTGCAGGCCGACGGCTGGTACCTCCGAGCGGACATCGTGTGGGCCAAGCCGAACCCAATGCCCGAATCGGTCCGCGACCGGCCGACGCGGGCGCATGAGTACGTCTTCCTACTGAGCCCAAGCCGGCGCTACTTCTACGACGCCGAGGCGGTCCGCGAGCCCGCGGTCACCAGCGCGCTCAAGTCGCCGGCCGGCTGGGACCGTGGCTCCGGAGGGCACGGACGCATCCACCGGCTTGGCCGCGAGCCGAGAGCTCGCGGGCCAGTCAGCGCGCTGTTGCCTTCGCAACCCGGTCGCAACCGCCGGACCGTATGGACGATCCCTACCCAGCCCTATCACGGCGCGCATTTCGCGACGTTCCCGGAGCGGCTGGTCGAACCCTGCATCCTCGCCGGCACCAGCGCTGCGGGCTGCTGCCCCGTCTGCGGTGCACCCTGGCGCCGCATCGTCACCCGGCAGCGGATGCACAACGGGGAGCCGCGCACGGACCTCGGGGCCTGGCGGAACGCGGGCCCGGGCTCGCCGATCGGCGCCCAGGGCGATGGCCACTGGCGCTACTCAACGGTAACGTCGACCGCCGGTTGGGAGCCTGGCTGCGAGCATAACCTCGAGCCGGAGCCGGCCACGGTCCTCGACCCCTTCGCCGGTTCCGGGACCACCCTCGCGGTCGCGGCGCGCTTGGGGCGGCGCGGGCTCGGGGCCGAGCTGAGCCCCGAATACGTCGAGCTGATCAAGCAACGGTGCAGTCGCGAGAGCACGCGGCGGGAGGCGGCCTGAGATGTATCGCCGCATCAAGCCCGAGGACGAACAGCAGATGGCCCTTCGCATGCTCTTCCAGCCCACCGCTGACGGACTCTTCCTGCGCGCAGCGGAGGCGGATAGCTTCCGTGGTCTGGTCGCGGCAATCCTCGACGACCCAAGCTACGAGGCTGGGAATCTCGAGCGCCGGCTGATGCATCGCCTTCGGATCGCCGATGACGTCGCGTTGCTGGCTGAGGTCGCCGGCGAGCCGCAGGTGAACGTCTCCGATCGCGATGGTGACCGGACCCTGAACGTCTCCTCGGACGAAAGGTTCATCCGCTCTTTGGATCGGCTCGGCTACCTCTCCCTTGATCCAGCCCTCGGTGGCGATCGAGAGGTGCGCCTTTGATAAGTTCTGAAACGCATCAACCCTTATCAATCGCCGATCACGGGCTGAGCCCGTACCGGCCGGGGATGGGCCTCGACCCGCCCTACCTGGGCGGCAGAGAGGCGCAGATCGAACGCTTCCAGGAGCTGCTCCGCAATCCCAGCGCTGCCCGGAATCTGCTCGTGACCGGCCTCCGCGGCGTCGGCAAGACCGTCCTCCTCAACCGCTACAGCAGCGCGGCCGAGGCCGCCGGATGGCTGGTGGCAGAACGCGAGTTCTCCGAGCCCGACGCTGAGCCTGGCAACTTCGCGCAGACGGTCCTCGCGGACCTAGTGCGACTCACACGGAAGGTGTCCGGCGGGGCTCGCGTCCGAAGTGCCGCCGTGCGAGCCGCGCAGGCCGTTCTCGAGCACCTCGGAACCCTGAGTGTCTCGCACAGCGGGATCGAGTTGGGCGTCCACCTGCAGCGCGCGAGCCACACGCCGCGCCGCTTGGACGACGACCTGCGCGACGCGCTTGAGGAGGTGGCGAGCTTGTGCCGCCATGGCCGGCATCCGGGCATCGTCCTGCGCTACGACGAGTTCCAGGTCGTGAGCGAGCGGCGCGGCGCGAGCACCCTCAGCGCCCTGCTTACCGCGGTAGCCGGCGCGCAGCAACACGCTGTCCCGGTGATCCTCGTCCTTTGTGGCCTGCCGAATCTTCTCGAGAATGTGTCGAAAGCCAAGAGCTATTCGGAGCGCATGTTCATCGTCGAGCGACTTGGCAACCTGCCTTCGCCGGACGATCGCCTCGCCCTCACCGAGCCTGCGGCGCGCGCCGGACGCGCACTCGGCGACGCCGTCGTTGCTGCGGTGCTGAAAGACACTGCGGGGTATCCATTCTTTATCCAGATGTATGGCGACGCGCTGTGGAAGGGCGCCGCCGACCCGGTCATCGGCATCGAAGACCTCCGCCGCCTTCGCCCCAAAATCCTCCAGGCGCTCGACCGCGGGTTCTTCGAGGCTCGCTACGCACGCGGGTCGACCAGGGAGCGCGACCTCCTGCGATTGATTGCGCGGCGAGGGGAGTCGGCGACGTTGCGCGAGCTGACCGAGGACAGCGGCCTCTTGAACAACCAGCTGCAGCCGGTCATCAGCAACATGCTGCGAAAGGGTCTGCTGTTCCGGCCATCGCGCGCAACCCTTGCCTTCACCGCCCCGATGTTCGGCGCCCACATGAGAAGGCGGCGGAAATGATAAGGGTCGATAAGGATGAAAACGTATCAAGCCCTGACCGACCCGAGACCGACGAGGCCCTCGTAGACCTCCCGTTGGAAGTCTGGCTCTCTCGCGAGGATGCCCGCCAGATGGTGGAGAACCTCACCGGCTTCTTCCGGCCGCTACGTTTGCTGCGCGCATTGGGGGGTGGGTTCCCAACATGAGGAGTCCGCAACTCCCGGAGCGACCGGATGGGCCGGGGACCGAACAGCACGAGCTCGAGTGGATGCCGCCGACGTTCGTGCCCATGAGCGCGGAGCAGCGGGAGAGGGTCGTCCACCTCCTGGCCCAGATGTTGAAGCCGTATCTCGAGCGCCTCGCGGCTGAGCGCGATCGCCTTCGGCCCGCCGCATGACCAGAGTTCGACGACCCAGTTGCCTTCGGGCGGAGAGTGATCCAGGATCTCCTGATGAGGGTCCAACTGTGAGAGTCGCTACCTATACCCGTATCTCGACGGACGAGGAGAACCAGCCCTACTCGCTTGGGGCCCAGGACGACCGGCTGTCCGCCTATATCCGCAGCCAGGAGGGCTGGGAGACGGCGCGCCGCTACAGCGATCAGATGACCGGTAGCGTGCTGGAGCGCCCAGACCTGCAGCGTGCCTTAAGAGACGCGCGGGCGGGCCTGTTCGATCTCCTGCTCGTGTATCGCGTCGACCGACTCGCACGTTCGGTTCGCGGGCTCGCCCAGATTCTTGAGGAGCTGGAGGCCGCCAAGGTTGTCTTCCGAAGCGCGACAGAACCCTTCGAGACCGGCAGCGCCCCCGGGC
>Ga0307372_10003250_pt1 | contig 26158 bp, 18 predicted proteins | sample OX1MG_FD_202533 | JGI IMG/M metagenome (GOLD analysis project Ga0307372, IMG submission 202533) | Soil microbial communities from Risofladan, Vaasa, Finland - OX-1 | ecosystem: Environmental > Terrestrial > Soil > Coastal area > Acid sulfate soil | place: Finland: Risofladan, Vaasa | collected...
CGGGCATGGCAGATTCTGTCCGGGTGCCTGGGTTGGTGTCAGCACCCAATCTCTAGGCGATTCCAGACACTTGTACCATGCCCGTCAGCGAATCCCTGCTATGCGGTGAATAAGATGGGCTAGCCACACCACCGTGCCATCCCATTGCGTCAGACCGTGCCCGCGCCTAGCCTCGCCGCAACAACAAGAACCCGAACACGGAGGAAGGCGTCGATGGGCGAGATCCTCGGCCTTGGCTGCACGCACTATCCCGGCCTGCTGCTGCCCGACGAGCGCATGCCCGGCGGATTTCATCACCTGCTCACCGCGCCCAACGTGCCGGCGCGGCAAAAGGACCGCGCCAACTGGCCCGACGCGCTGCTGACCGAACTCGGCAACGACGCCGGGGTGGCCTCGGCCCGACGCTATGGGGCGCGGATGGCCGACGGGTTCCGCGCGGTGCGCAGCGCGCTCGACGCGTTCGACCCCGACATCGTGCTGATCTGGGGCGACGACCAGTACGAGAATTTCCGCGAGGACATCATCCCGGCGTTCTGCGTCATGGGTCTCGACGAGGACTTCGCGCTGAAGCCCTGGCACAACGGCAACGGCGGCAAGCCGAACCGCTGGGGCGAAACGGGCGACTGGAAGATGGGGCTGCACGGCCAGCGCGCGGCGGCGAATTTTCTTGCCCGCGCGCTGATCGATCGCGGCATCGACATGGCGTATGCCTACAAGCCGCTGCACATCGACGGCCTGGCGCACGCCTTCACCAACACGTTGCTTTATCTCGACTGGGATCGGCGCGGCTTCCCCTGGCCGGTGGTGCCGTTCGCGATCAATTGCTACGGCAGCAACCTGATCCACAACAAGGGAGGCATGGCCGCGCTGTTCCAGCCGCCGCGCGACGGCTCCGAGCCGCCTGATCCGCCCGCGCCGCAGCCCTGGCGCTGCATGGAAGTCGGCAAGGCAGTGGCGGAGATTTTGGCCGAATCGCCCTGGCGCGTCGCGGTGGTGGCGTCGTCGAGCTGGTCACATTGCTTCCTGTCGCCGACCAACGGCTATTTGTGGCCGGACCACGCGGCGGATCGCGCGATGTTCGATGCGCTGGGGCGTGGCGACTACGGCTTCTGGCGTGGCCGCTCGCGCACGCAGATGGAGCAAGCGGGACAGCATGAGATGCTGAATTGGATGGCACTGCTCGGGGCAATGGAGGCGCTGGGCAAACAGCCGGTGGTGCATGACTACGTCGAGACGCACGTCTTCATGTCGGAAAAATGCTTCGTGTCGTATCAATAAGGCGGCGCCAGCCGAGAAGCGTGCCAGTCCCTTGACGCTCGGGATTCGTGGTTTCCGCCAGTTTGCAACTGGCACATTACTGCCGCTGGTCCGGGTGTGATTCTCCCGGACGTTGCCTGCCGTTTATGACTGGTCACGTCACCGCCTCACCCGAGCCAGTGGAGTTGCGCCGCCGGGTGGACATGCAGGGTGATCGCCCGGTGCGCCGTCCTCCGGTTGAACGATGATCTGCGCTTGCGCCTGTGCGACCGCCGCGGAAGCTTTTTTTGGCACTGCCGGACATCGAGCGCGACGATGCGGCGCAGCTCCATGAACGCGTTGCCGGTGGCACAGATCCGGGCGGTCCGGCAAAAAAAGAGTAAAGTCCAGGTGATTCGGTGACACCGGCGCGTCGTGACGGGGTAGCGGGAGCGCGTCGCGGAACTCCCGCCGAGGCCATGACTTCGATCGCTCGCCATGACACATCGCCGCTGCCGGCGTCGCTCGTCGCGCATGCGGACTGGAGCATCGACCCGCGCAAGCGCTGGGTCGCGGTGGCGCATCGCGCCGGCGCGGGCTGGGTGCTCCGCGCGCCGCGTCCGGTGGGTGAGGTGGCGCACTTCCTGGCGCGGCTGCGCGACGAGGCGGCTGGCGGACCGGTGGCGCTCGGCGTCGATCTGCCCCTGGGCGTGCCACGCGCCTATGCGGCACAGCGGCGGGAACCGGATTTCCAGCACTTCCTGGAGGCCACCCGGAACTGGCCGGATTTCTTCCGGGTCTGCGCGGTGCTGGAGGAATTGGCGCCGGAGCGGCCGTTCTATCCCGCGCGTGGCATCGCGGGCATGACCCGCGCCGCGCATGCGGCGGCATTGGGGCTTGGCGCCGCCTCCGACCTGTCGCGCGCCTGCGACCGCGCGACGGCGGAGCGGCCGGCCGGTGCGCCGCTGTTCTGGACCCTCGGCGCCAACCAGTCGGGCAAGGCGGCGATCGCCGCGTGGCGCGACATGCTGCTGCCGGCGCTGGCGGCCGGCGAGGATGTGCGGCTATGGCCCTTCGCCGGGCCGTTCCGCGCGCTGCTGGCACCCGGCGCGGTGGCGCTGGCGGAGACCTATCCGGCGGAGGCGTTGCGCCATCTCGGCGTCAGGCTGAAGGGCAGCAAGCGGCGGCAGGCCGACCGTGCCGCCGTGGCGGGGCTGCTGCTCCACGCCATGCGGCTTCTGGACGTGGCGCCGGAGGCGGCGCTGGACGCTGCCGTGGCGGACGGGTTCGGCGCCGACGCGGCCGGCGAGGACCGGTTCGATTGCGTGCTGGGCGTGCTGTGCGTGTTGAACGTGCTGGCCGGCAACCGGCCCGATACGGCGCCGGACGATCGATGGATTCGCCAGTGGGAAGGCTGGGTGCTGGGCCAGACGGCGCTGCCGGCCAGGGCGGTTCCGGATGCCGGTTGATCGTTTCCGGCGTCACATCGCCAGCGGCGCCCACCACGGCTCGTCTCAAGGGATGGGTGCAATCGCATCGTGGGGTCACCAGCAGGAGCGCACTATCCGATCTGGCGGCGGATCGCCGGGGCACGCGAAGCCGCATGCACGTTGGACGCCTGGATCATGTGGTCGCCGGACGAATGTCCGGCAGGCGGATGCCGCAATAAAAGTGATTCGTGACGTCCTATGCCATCAGGTCCAAAGAATTAGTATGACCGCCCAGAGGTTTGTCTTTGTCGCTAAATCTGTTAGCATTTCCGGCCAGCCAGGAAACGAGCAGGACGTGCTGCAGCGATGTGCTTAGATCTCGCTCAATCAGTCGATGATGCATCCTCCGAGCATGAGGCTCCCGATCCTGCACGTTTTATTCGGATCACGTCCGGCGGCATCATTGCCGGACTGGTTGACGGCATCATGCAAGGCGAGCCTTGCCTTGCGCTGGTCGGCCTTCCGGGCTCCGGGAAGACCACCGTGGCAGCGGCGATTCGCGAAGAGTTGGTCAGCCGCTCGGTGCGGGTGCTGTCGGTCGGCCGGGGGAATGGTGATCGCCTTCGGCTACCGGACATTGCCTCGCAACTTCTCGGCAAACCGCAAAGCGTGCTGAACGAGGACGACATCGAGAGGTTGTTCGATGTCATGACCACCCGAGAACCGGCCGCGAGCCGGTGCGTGCTGATAATAGACGACGCTGAACTCCTGGAGGTGGCCGCGCTGGAATATCTGCGCCTGCTGTCGAGCATGGCGATGGCGGTGGTGCCGCAGTTCGTATTCGTCGGACGGCCGGAGTTCTGGGACGCGGTGGATCCCACGGCACCCGTCCAGTTCAAAGAACTGATCACGGCGCGGTGGGAACTGGGCCGCTTGAGTTCGGACAGGGCATTGGGTTTCCTCGAGCAGTTGGTTGGGTTCCTCGGGCTGTCGCTCCGGACGGTATTCGATGACGGCGGCCTCGACACGTTGATCCAGCGAAGCGATGGACTGTTCGGCCGGGTCGTCTCGCTGTTGTCTCTGGGCAGGGACATCCAGGCGGAGAGGCACGAGCACCGGCTGACCCGGAGCGTCATCGAGGAGGCGGCGGCGAAGCTGGATGAGAGCGCACGGCCAACCGCCCGAGACACCGACCCACCTATCGCCCCCGCGAAAGCGAGGCCCCAAGCCGCTCCTGCGCAGCGCCACCCCGGGGATGGCCTCCGCTTCCGCGGGGGTGACGCCTGGGCCGCGGCCTCGCTCGATGGGTCATCGTCAGGGGCGGTTGGCATGCCGGCGTCGCCCGGCCATGGCGGGCGGGCGCCGGGCGCCGGGGCCGACAGTACCGCTTTCGAGGAGCCGGCGGCCGTGCCTGAGGCTTTGCCGCCGCCTGATGGGGCGGCGGCGCCGGTATCCGAGGCTCACCCTTTGCCTGATGGCGGCGGCATGCCGATTGCTGGTCCGGCCGCCGCCAACGGGTCGCCGCGACGGCGAAGTTTTGCTTACGCCGCCGGCCTGGTCTTGCTGCTGTCCGCGGCTGGTACGACGTCGTATTGGCGGGTGCCGGCAGATGCCCACCACACGGCCACGCCGGCGCCTGGCATCGTCGGGCAGGCGACCCTGGATGTTTCGAGTCAATCCGAGGCCGCGGCTGCCGACGGCAACCCGCAACAGGGGGTGTCGCAGCCAACCGACATCAAGCGGGCGGTGGCGGATCAGTCGCCGTTGGCCCGGCCAGAGAACGCGACTGCGACCGTGGCGGCGGCGCCGCTGCCCGCGCATCCCAAGAGTGACCAGCCAAGCGCGAATCGGCCGGACAAACCGGTTGCCGTCGCGGCTCAAGCGGACGTCACGGTGGCCGACAAGGGCCAGGCGCCGCCTTCCCGGCACGATCCGGCTCCGACCTCCCCGGCGCCGACGGTTGCCAAGCCGGATGAAACGGTTGCCAAGCCGGATGAGCGGCAAACACCAAGAGCGGTCATGCCACCCGCGCCGCCTTTGGCGGCCGGGCGGACGCAAGCGCGGGTGACTGCGACACCAGCAGACGCAACTGCCGCCGTGGGGGGCGAAGGCAGCGCTGCGCCACCGTCGCCCGGCTCGGCTTCCGGGAGTCCCGGCGCCCGCCAGGCCGCCGCCGCGTCGTCATCGGCGCAGCAGGCATTGGCGGCGCCGGCCCGCATCGCCACGACCAGGCTCGGCGGCGACAAGCCGGCTTCGGCGCCCCCACCTATCGCCTCGACCGAGCTTCCGCTGCTGCTGTCTCGCGGCGACGCCATGTTGGCCCTGGGAGACGTCGCGGCAGCGCGCATGTTCTACAAGCGAGCCGCGGCACTCGGCAGCGCCCGTGCGGCCACGGCCGTCGGCAAGACCTATGATCCGGCCTTTCTGGCCTCCATTCAGGCGACCGGCATCACGCCGGACCGTGCAGCCTCCGTGGCATGGTATCGCGAGGGCGCCGCCCTGGGTGATCCGGAAGGTCGCCGGCTGGCTGACGAGGCCAAGGCTGAAAGCGGCAATTGAGCGCGCCGTCGCCGCCGATCATCGAGCGGAGCGGGTCGGGCTCCTGCCGTGAACGGTACGGTGACGCCCGGAAACGATGGACTCCCAAACCGTGTGTCGGGTAATGACCTGCCGTGAGGTTTCCATGAAAATAGTGTCACTGGCGACGATCGTCATCCTCGGAGTCCTTGGCGTCGTCCCGGGATTGCAGGGACGCGCGGATGCGCAGGCAGCGGACGCGCCGGCGGGCATTTCGGCATCCCACACGTCCGGCAGCCCCGCCGCTTCCGAAGCAACGGTGACCAGCAAGATCAACGCCTGGACGGTCGGGTTGGCCGGCGGACAACTTGAGGGAGCGCCGATCCGCCTCGCCGCGGAGATTGCCCGCGTGGTGGACGATGGCAACAATCTGCATATTCTGCCGATTGTCACCGGCGGCCCCACCGAAAACGTGGAGGACCTGCTTTACCTCAAGGGAGTGGATGCCGCGATCATCAACACGGATGCGTTGGACCAGTTCAAAAAACTGGTCCCGGACATCCGGCAGCGGATCACCTATATTCTGAACCTCTTTCCGTCCGAGGTGCATATCTTCGTGCGCCCCGAGATAAAATCCCTGAACGACCTGACGGGCAAGAAGGTCAATTTCAACACACCTGGAACTACCGCCTCCTATTCGGGTCCGATTATTTTCAAAAAGCTGAAAATTGCCGCCCAGGAGACGTTCATCCCGCATCAGGTCGCGCTGCAGGAGATGCGGACCGGCCAGGACGGCATGGAGGCCGTCGTGTTCGTCACCACCAAGCCGATCGCCGCCTTCGCGCACACGCACTGGCCTCCCGGCTTCAAATTCCTTCCGGTCGATCTCAACGATTTCAGCCTCTACCTGCCGTCCAGCCTAACGTCGAACGACTACCCGAACCTCATCCCGGCGGGTCAGGAGGTCCGCACGATCGCCATCCCGACGATCCTGGCAGCCTACAATTGGCCGGTCGGATCGGACCGCTACAAGCGGGTCGCCCGGTTTACCGACCGCCTGTTCGATCGTCTGAACATGCTGCACGAGCCCGGCTTCCAACCCGCCTGGAAGGATGTCAACGCCAACGCGAAAGTGCCCGGCCTGAACCGCTTCCCCGCGGCCCAGGAATGGCTCGACAAGGCGCATGAAGCCGCGGCGCCGGCCCAGTCCGTGGTGGACGGTCCCGTGTCGAATCAGGAGCGGCTGTATCAGCAGTTCCTGGAGTGGCGCAAGCATCACGCGCAATGAGTGCCGGGCTTTCGGCGTTCGGTTCGGAGGATTACCAGATGCATTTGTGGTTCCTTTAGAGAGGTGGATCTGGATGCCACGCTCATTGTTCCGGGGGATGCCGCGCCAGCGCGGGAGAGGAAAGTGAAAACAGCGATCCTTGTCCTGACTCTCGCCGGTTGCCTGTGGTCGTCTTTCGCGACGGCGCAGCCCTCCAATGTCTGCACGGCCTGCATCGCCGGAGCAGGGTGCGGCGACACGCGCGAGGCGTGCGTCGCGGGATGCCGGGCGCGGTACTTCACGATCGATCCGCGACGGTCGCAATGCATCGACCGGTGCTCGGCAACCGCGGTTCAATGCGCCCGCACGGCCGAGAGCTCCTGTCGCCTGCAGAGTGTGTGCCGCTGACGGCCGGTCAGTAGTCGAAACAGCGTGGTGACTGGACGGAACGGCGGCTCCGTCGCCAGGGGATCGGCCAGGCCGTTGCAAGTGGTGCGCCCTGAAGGACTCGAACCTTCGACCCACAGCTTAGAAGGCTGTTGCTCTATCCGACTGAGCTAAGGGCGCTTCCATTGTTTCGGTGGCTGCCGGCCAGGGTCGCCATCACGGGCATTGCCGCGGCAGGGCCGGGGTGAGGTAGCCACCCGACCCGGCCCGGGTCAAGGCCATAACGGACAGGCCATAACGGACAGCCGTGCCCCCTGGACCTTGCATCATCGTCGCGCGCCAGGGTGCCGGGAATCCGTCGGTGCCATTGGCCGCCGGACGCAACGGCGCGACCGAATCCGAGCCCGGTGGAAGGCGTCAGCCGCTGGAACCGGATCATCCGCGGCGGCGTCTTCGCCGGCGCCCTGGAGGCGGCGGTGCGCGGCGCCGTCGATGACGACCATATCAACCCGGCCGGCATGGTGAACGAGTTGTACGGTGCCATGCAGGCCGGACATGGCAGGGAGCCGGTCGGCCGCATCCTGGACCGGCTGGTACGGCACTCCAATTTTCACTTTGCCCGTGAGGAGAAACTCTTCGCCCCGCCCGGGCGTCCGGCCGCCCGAACGGCCGGGTGCGTTCCGCCGAGCCGCGACGGGAACCGGTTACTTTGCCCGCGGGTTACGGAGTGATGATTTTGGCAACAGCCCGCAGGGCGCGCATTGAGTGGGGCCCCGCCGGGCGCCTAGCCTGCACTATATCACGCCGCCTGGACCTCTTCGGGAGCTCGCGCGAACCGCATGGATGAACGTGTCGATAGGCCGGAGGCCGGCTTCCAGCGTGCCCCGCAGTCACGCGGGCCGGCGCCGCGCCGGTCGCGGCTGCGGTGGGTGCTCGGCCTGGTCATCGTGCTGGTTGCCGGGCTGGCCGCCGCCTGGTTGTGGTCAACCCACCACGCGGTCCGGACCGCTGGCCATGGCGGCCCCGGGGGCGCCTCGCAGACCCCGCCGCAGCCGGTCGGGGCCGCCACCATCGGCAAAGGCGACATCCGCATCATCCTGAACGCGCTCGGCACGGTGACATCGCTCGACACCGTGACGGTGGTGACGCAGATCAACGGCCAACTGACCGAGGTCGGGTTCAAGGAAGGCCAGATCGTCAAGAAGGGCGATTTCCTGGCGCAGATCGACCCGCGGCCATACCAGGTGGCGCTTGAGCAAGCACGGGGCACGCTCGCCCGCGACAAGGGGCTGCTGGCGCAGGCGCAGGCCGACCTGAAGCGCTACCAGACCCTCGGCCGGCAGGATTCGATCGCGCAGCAGCAACTGCAGGACCAGCACTACCTGGTGGAGCAATACACCGGCACCGTGCAGACCGACCAGGGGACGGTGGACGGCGCGAAGCTGAACCTGGCCTATTGCCGCATCGTGTCGCCGATCGATGGGCAGGTCGGGTTGCGCCAGGTCGATCCCGGCAATTACGTGCAGACCGGCAGCGCCACCGGCATTGCCGTGATTACCCGGATGCAGCCGATTTCGGTGCTGTTCTCGGTGCCGCAGGAGGACGTTCCCGCGATCATCCAGCGGATGCGGGCCGGCGCCACGCTGAGCGTCGCGGCTTACGACCAGGCCAACGTGAAGCTGTTGGCGACCGGACGGCTCGCCACACTGGATAACCTGATCGACACGACCACCGGTACGCTCAGGCTGCGCGCCACCTTCGCCAATCCCGACGAAATGCTGTACCCCAATCAGTTCGTCAACGCGCGGCTGCTGGTGAACACGCTGAAGAATGTCGTCCGGGTGCCGGTCCCGGCGGTGCAGCGTGGCGCGCCGGGCACCTACGTCTATGTGATCAACGCCAACGACACGGTCTCGGTGCGTCCGGTGAAGCTCGGTCCCACCGACGGTGGCTATGAGGCCGTGCTGTCCGGCCTGCAGCCTGGCGAAAAAGTGGTGACCGACGGCACCGACCGGTTGCGCGACGGAGTCAAGGTCACGGTGCCGGCCCCGGCACAGGCGCAAAGCCCGGGCCAAGGCAGCGCACAACCAGGCCAGGCGGCGCAGCCGGGGCAGAAGACGCAGCCGGGGCAGCAACCGCACGGCCAACCCCATCCGCCGCCGGGGCAATGATCTACCACTCCCGGGACAGGCGCATGTCGCAGCACGATGCTCCCCCTCCCCTTGCGGGAGGAGGTAGGGGGAGGGGTGCAAACCGCACGGACAGCGCGGGCACACACCCCTCCCGCTACCCCCTCCCGCAAGGGGAGGGGGAGCATCGTGCTGACGGTCCCGCGGCATGAGTCCGTCGCGTCCCTTCATCCTGCGGCCGGTGGCGACCACCCTGCTGATGGCGGCGATCCTTCTGGTCGGCATCGTCGCCTACCGCTTCCTGCCGATATCCGCGCTGCCGGAGGTCGATTATCCGACCATCCAGGTGCAGACCTTCTATCCGGGTGCCAGTCCGGAGGTGATGACGTCGTCGGTCACCTCGCCGCTGGAGGTGCAGTTCGGCCAGATGCCGGGGCTGAATCAGATGTTCTCGACCAGTTCGGCCGGGGCCTCGGTGATCACCCTGCAGTTCAGCCTGGATCTCAGCCTGGATATCGCGGAACAGGAGGTGCAGGCGGCGATCAACGCGTCGGGCAATCTGCTGCCGTCCGATCTTCCGGCGCCGCCGATCTACGCCAAGGTCAACCCGGCCGACGCGCCGATCCTGACCCTGGCGCTGACCTCGAAGACGTTGCCGCTGACCCAGGTCGAGGACCTGGGCGACACCAGGCTGGCGCAGAAGATCTCGCAACAGCCCGGCGTCGGCCTGGTCAGCATCAGCGGCGGCGAGGTGCCCGCGGTGCGCGTGGAGGTCAATCCGCGCGCGTTGGCGGCGTATGGGCTGAACGTGGACGACGTGCGCACCACCTTGGGCAATGCCAACGTCAACACGCCGAAGGGGAATTTCGACGGTCCGGCGCAGGCGTCCACGATCAACGCCAACGATCAGATCACCGATCCCACGCAGTACCTGAACCTGGTACTCGCCTACCGCAACGGCGCGCCGGTGCGGCTGAAGGACGTCGCCACCGTCATCAACGGCGCCGAGAACACCAAGCTGGCGGCCTGGGCCAACCGCACGCCGGCGGTGATCCTGAACATCCAGCGCCAGCCGGGGGCCAACGTCATCCAGGTGGTGAACACCATCAAGGCGCTGCTGCCGCAACTACAGGCCACCTTGCCCGCCGCGGTGACCGTCGCGGTGCTGACCGATCGCACCACGACGATCCGCGCCTCGGTCGCCGACGTGGCGTTCGAGTTGGGCCTCGCGATCGCACTGGTGGTGCTGGTGATCTTCCTGTTCCTGCGCAACCTGCCGGCAACGCTGATTCCCAGCCTGTCGGTGCCGCTGTCGCTGGTCGGCACCCTGGCGGCGATGTACCTGTTCGGTTTCAGCCTGGACAACCTGTCGCTGATGGCGCTGACCATCTCCACCGGGTTTGTGGTCGATGACGCCATCGTCATGATCGAGAACGTCGCCCGCTTCGTGGAGGCGGGCGAAACCCCGCTCAACGCCGCGCTGAAGGGCTCGGAACAGATCGGCTTCACCATCATCAGCCTGACGGTATCGCTGATCGCGGTGCTGATCCCGCTGCTGTTCATGGGCGACGTGGTCGGCCGGCTGTTCCACGAGTTCGCCATCACCCTGTCGGTGACGATCGTCATCTCCGCCGTCGTGTCGCTGACGCTGGTGCCGATGATGTGCGCCAGGCTGGTGCGGCACCGGCCGGATGCGCAGCGCAACCGCTTCGACCTGGTGGCGGAGCGTGGCTTCAACTGGGTTGTCGGCCGCTACGACCGCGCGCTTGGGGTGGTCCTGGAGCACCAGAAGCTGACCTTGTTCATCGCCCTGCTCACCATGGCGGTCACCGTCCTGCTGTACGTCGTCGTGCCCAAGGGCTTTTTCCCGGTGCAGGATACCGGGCTGCTCCAGGGTATCTCGGTGGCGGCGCAGACCACCTCGTTCGACGCCATGGCGCGGCACCAGCAGGCGCTGGCGGATGCGATCCTGAAAGACCCCGACGTGGTCAGCCTGAGCTCGTTCATCGGCATCGACGGCAGCAACATGACGCTGAACACCGGCCGGTTCCTGATCAACCTGAAGCCGAAGGACGACCGCACGCTGAGCGCCACCGGGATCGCCCGCCGCCTGCGGCAGGAGACGGAAAACGTCGCGGGGGTGTCGCTGTACCTGCAACCGGTGCAGGACCTGACGCTCAACGCCTCGGTCAGCCGCACGCAGTACCAGTTCGTCCTGGAGAATCCGAACCTGTCGGCATTCACCGAGTGGGTGCCGAAGCTGCTTGCGCGGATGCGGCAATCGCCCGACCTGACCGACGTCGCCAGCGACCTGCAGCAGCAGGGGCTGGACGTGGACCTGGTGATCAACCGGGAGAGCGCGGCGCGTTACGGCATCACCCCGGCGACGGTGGACAACACCCTGTACGACCTGTTCGGACAGCGGATCATCTCGACGATCTACACGCAGTCCAACCAGTACCGCGTCATCATGGAGGGCGACGCGTCGCTACAGACCTCGTTGAACGGGCTGTCCGCGATCTACCTGCCGTCCGCGGCCTCCACCACGGGGCAGGTGCCGCTGTCCGCCGTCGTGCGGGTGGAGCAGCAGCCGGGGCCGTTGCAGATCAGCCATCTCGGCCAGTTCCCGGCAACGACGATCTCGTTCGATACGGCGCCGGGTTCGTCGCTGGAGGCCGCGGTGACCGCCATCCGCCAGGCGGAGCAAGACATAAACTTGCCGGCGAGCTTCGTCACCGCGTTCCAGGGGGCGGCGGCGGCGTTGCAGTCGTCGCTGTCGAACGAACTGCTGCTGGTGCTGGCGGCGATCGTCACGGTCTATATCGTGCTGGGGGTGCTGTATGAGAGCTTCATCCATCCGATCACGATCCTGTCCACCCTGCCCTCGGCCGGCGCCGGCGCGCTGGTGGCGCTGCTGATCGCCGGCGACAATATCGATGTCATTTCGGTCATCGGCATCATCCTGCTGATCGGTATCGTCAAGAAGAACGCGATCATGATGGTGGACTTCGCGCTGGCGGCGGAGCGCCAGGAGGGCAAACCGCCGCTCGAGGCGATCCGCCAGGCCTGTCTGCTGCGCTTCCGTCCGATCCTGATGACGACGCTGGCGGCATTGCTCGCGGCGCTGCCGCTGATGCTGGGCAACGGCACGGGCTCCGAGCTGCGCCGGCCGCTGGGGGTGGCCATCGTCGGCGGGCTGATCGTCAGCCAGGTGCTGACGCTGTTCACCACGCCGGTGATCTACCTCATGTTCGACCGTCTGGCATGGCGGCTGTCCGGCAAGGGCATGCCCGGCGGGAGTGCCCCGACGGGCGAGGCGCCGACGGGCGAGGCCCCGACATGATAGTGATGCAAGATGCTCCCCGTCCTCCCAACCTTGGTCCGCTTCGCGGACCAAGGTTGGGAGGACGGGGAGTCTGTGCGTGAACGGCGAACGCCGTGAACGTCTCCGCGCTGTTCATTTCGCGCCCGGTTGCCACCACGCTGCTGACCATCGGCATTGCACTGGCCGGGATGTTCGCGTTTTTCAAGCTGCCGGTTGCGCCGCTGCCGCAAGTGGATTTTCCGACCATCTCGGTGCAGGCGTCACTGCCTGGCGCCAGCCCGGAGACGGTGGCGACCAGTGTGGCCAGCCCGCTGGAGCGCCATCTCGGGCAGATCGCCGACGTGACGCAAATGACCTCGAGCAGTTCGGTCGGGCAGTGCCGGATCGTGCTGCAGTTCGGGCTGGACCGGGACATCAACGGCGCGGCGCGCGACGTGCAGGCGGCGATCAACGCGGCGCGAGCCGATCTGCCAAGCAGCCTGCGCAGCAATCCGACCTATCGCAAGGTGAATCCGGCGGATGCGCCGATCCTGATCCTGGCGCTGACGTCGCAGACCTTGACGCGCGGCCAGATGTACGACGCCGCGACCAACGTGCTGTCGCAGCGCCTGTCGCAGGTCAGCGGCATCGGCCAGGTGATCATCGGCGGCGCGGCGCTGCCCGCGGTGCGGGTGGAATTGAACCCGACGGCGCTGTTCAAATACGGGATCGGGCTGGAGGATGTCCGCGCCGCCCTGGCCTCCGCCAATGCGAACAGCCCCAAGGGCGCGATCGAGTTCGGCGGTCAGCATTACCAGATCTACACCAACGACCAGGCGTCGCATGCTGCGGACTACCGGTCGTTGGTGATCGCCTACCGCAACGGGGCCGCGGTACACCTGTCCAACGTAGCCGACGTGGAGGATTCGGTCGAGAACATCAACAATGCCGGTTTTGCCAACGGCAAGCCGGCGGTGCTGGTGATCCTGTTCCGCCAGCCCGGCGCCAACATCATCGATACGGTCAACAGCGTGAAGGCGGCGATTCCGCAACTCATGGCAGCGATGCCGGCCGACATGACCCTGACGATCGCCAATGACCGCAGCACCACGATCCGGGAGAGCCTGACCGACACCGAGTTGACGTTGCTGGTCGCCGTCGTTCTGGTGACGATGGTGGTGTTCCTGTTCCTGCGCAACGCAAGGGCGACCCTGATCCCGGCGATTGCCGTGCCGGTCTCCATCATCGGCACGTTCGGCGGGATGTACCTGATGGGGTTCAGCCTGGACAACCTCTCGCTGATGGCGCTGACGGTTTCGACCGGATTCGTAGTCGATGACGCGATCGTGGTGCTGGAAAACATCTCCCGCCACATGGAGGCCGGCATGCCGCGCGTCCAGGCGGCCTTGCTCGGCGCGCGCGAGGTTGGGTTCACCGTGCTGTCCATGAGCCTCTCGCTGGTCGCGGTGTTCCTGCCGATCCTGCTGATGGGCGGCATCGTCGGCCGGCTGTTCCGCGAATTCGCCATGACCTTGTCGCTGGCAATCCTGGTGTCGCTGGCGGTCTCGCTCACCACCACGCCGATGATGTGTGCGCTGATCCTGCGGCCGGAGCCGCCGCGCGAGGGACCGAGGCGACGCACCCTGTTCGACCGGGCGCTGACGCTTTACGAGCGGACGCTGGGCTGGTCGCTGCGCCACAGCGCGCTGGTGATGCTGGTGCTGCTGGTGACCGTCGGGCTGAACGTCGTGCTGTACGTGATCGTGCCGAAGGGCTTCTTTCCGCAACAGGACACCGGCCGGATGATGGGCGGGCTGGTGGCCGACCAGAGCATCTCGTTCCAGGCGATGGAACAGAAGCTGGCGCAGTTGATGACGATCGTGCAGCACGACCCGGCGGTGCAGAACGTGGTCGGCTTCACCGGCCAGGGCAGCGGCGGGGCGGGAGGGCAGGCCAATACCGGCCGGGTCTTCGTCGCATTGAAGCCGCTGTCCGAGCGGGCCGGCATCGAACAGGTGATGTCGCGGTTGCGCCACAAGCTCGCGGCGGTGCCGGGGGCTCAACTGTTCCTGATACCGATCCAGGACATCAGCGTGGGCGGCCGGCAGAGCAACGCCGCCTACCAGTACACCTTGCAAGCCGACAGCGCGAGCGTGCTGTATGAATGGGCGCCGAAGCTGCTGGCCGCGCTGCAACATGATCCGGTACTGCGCGACGTGAACTCGGACCAGCAGCAGAAGGGCCTGGAAACCGACCTGCACATCGACCGCGCCACCGCGAGCCGGCTGGGCATCAGCATCAGCCAGATCGACAACACGCTGTACGACGCGTTCGGCCAGCGCCAGGTCTCCACCATTTACAGCGCGCAGAACCAGTACCATGTCGTGATGGAAGTGGCGCCGCGCTATTGGCAGTCGCCCGCGACGTTGAAGGACGTCTATGTCAGCACCGCCGGCGGCGCAGCCAGTGGCACGGAGACCACCAATGCGGTGATCGGCACGGTGACCGCCGGTGCCGCGAGCAAAGCCTCCAGCTCCGGCAACGCAACGACCGCGGCCAGCATCGCCGGCAGTTCGGCGCGCAATGCCGCGACCAACGCGCTGGCCAATACCGGCAAGGGCAGCGCCTCGTCCGCCGCCGCCGTCAGCACCAGCAAGGAGACGATGGTGCCGCTGGCTGCCTTCAGCAGCTACGGTCCGGGCAACGCGCCGCTGGCGGTCAACCACCAGGGGTTGTTTGTCGCCACCACGATTTCCTTCAACCTGGCACCGGGCAAGGCGCTCGGCGACGCCGGCACGGCGATCGACGCCGCGGTGCGCCGGATCGGCATGCCGGCGAGCATTCACGGCAGCTTCGCGGGCACCGCGCAGACCTTCCAGCAGTCGTTGAACAGCGAGCCGATGCTGATCGCCGCCGCCCTGGTCGCCGTCTATATCGTGCTGGGCGTGCTGTACGAGAGCTACATGCACCCGATCACCATCCTGTCCACCTTGCCGTCGGCCGGCGTCGGCGCGGTGCTGGCGCTTCTGGTGTTCGGCACGCAGTTCACCATCATCGCGCTGATCGGCGTGATCCTGCTGATCGGCATCGTCAAGAAGAACGCGATCATGATGATCGATTTCGCGCTCGACGCGGAACGCACCCATGACATGGACCCGCGCGACGCGATCTTCGAAGCCTGCCGCATGCGTTTCCGGCCGATCATGATGACCACCAGTGCCGCCATGCTGGGGGCCCTGCCGCTGGCGCTGAGCTTCGGCACGGGTGGGGAGCTGCGCCGGCCGCTCGGCATCGCGATCGTCGGAGGAATGCTCGTGAGCCAGGTGCTGACGCTCTACACCACGCCGGTGGTGTATCTGTACCTCGACCGGTTCCGCCTGGCGGCACGGCGCCGTTGGCAGCGGGCGTTTCCGCGCCTTTCGGCGACGCCGGGGGCGGCGGAATGATCGGGCGTAGGCGCTCCTCGTGCTTTGCTCCGCTGCGCGGCCCATGCCCTCAAGCGGCGGGGGCGAAACGGATTCCGCGTCGCGCCCCGCCACTGCTCGCCCTCGCACTGTCCGCCGTTGCGCTGTCTGCCTGCATGGTCGGGCCCGACTATCGCCGCCCCGCCGCTCCCGTGCCGGTCGCCTACAAGGAGCTGCGCGGCTGGACGGTGGCGCAGCCGCGGGACGCGGTGGACCGCGGCGCGTGGTGGTCGATCTACCACGACGCCGCGCTCGACCGGCTGGAACGTGAGGTCGAGGTTTCTAACCAGACGGTGAAGCAGTACGCGGCCGCATACCGCACCGCCGTGGCGCTGGTGCGGGAGGCACGCGCCGGCCTGTTCCCCACCGTCGGCGTCGCCCCGAGCGTGTCGCACAGTGCGGGATCCGGCGGCGGCTCGGGCACTGGCACGTCGTCCAGCGGCGGGGGCGGCGGCGTGCCGCGCACGCAATATAGCGTGGAAGGCTCGATCGACTGGAGCCCGGACCTGTGGGGCCGCGTGCGCCGCCAGATCGAGAGCCAAAAGGCCGCGGCGCAAGTCAGCGCCGCCGATCTGGCGAATGCCGAATTGTCGGCGCAGATGATTTTGGCCACCGATTATTTCGACCTGCGTGCCGAGGATTCGCTCATTGACCTGTTGCGGCAGACCGTGGCCGCGTATCGGCATGCGTTGCGGATCGCGCATAACCAATATGCGGCCGGCACCGCGTCGGCGGCGGATGAGGTGACGGCCGAGGCGCAACTGGCAGGGGCACGCGCGCAGCTTGTCGGCGTCGGGGCGCAGCGGGCGATCTATGAGCATGCCATCGCCGTACTGACCGGCCACCCGCCGGCGGAGCTGACGATTCGTCCCGCGCCGCTGGCGTCGCAGGTGCCGGTGCCGCCGCCCGGTCTGCCGTCCACCTTGCTGCAACGCCGGCCCGACATCGCCGCGGCGGAACGCCAGATGCAGCAGGAAAACGCGCTGATCGGCGTGCAGGTGGCCGCGTTCTATCCGGATATCAGCCTCTCCGCGCTGGGCGGCTTCATCGGCAGCCCGCTGTCGCAGTTGTTCACCACGGCCAATCGCGTGTGGTCGCTCGGCGCCGCGGCCAGCGAGACGTTGTTCGCGGGCGGCGCCCGCATCGCCGCGGTGGCCGCGGCGCGCGCCACCTACGACCAGAGTGTCGCCAATTACCGCCAGGTGGTGCTGACCGCACTGCAGCAGGTGGAGGACGCACTCTCCTCGTTGCGCATCCTCGCGCAGCAGGGGCGGGCCGAGACGATCGCCGTTGCCGCGGCACAACGTGCGGTTGACGTGCTGCTGAACCAATACCGCGCCGGCACCGTGGCCTATACGAGCGTCATCACCGAACAGACGACGCTGCTGGCGGATCAGCAGGCGGCACTGGCGGTGCAGCAGAGCAGATTGGTGGCGAGCGTCGCGCTGGTGACGGCGTTGGGTGGGGGATGGAATGCCGGAGAGCTGCCGCGTTAGAATCTCCCTTGCATTGCGCGACAGGTCTTATAATGCCGCGATGACCTGCTCCACCACGCCGCGCCAATCGCCAGGCTGCGTCTGGCGAAACAGCCGCATGGTCGGATACCAGGGCGAATCGTCGCGCTGCGTCAGCCAGCGCCAGTCAGCACGCGCCGGCAGCATCAGCCACACCGGAATGCCGAGCGCGCCGGCCAGATGCGCGACCGAGGTGTCCACCGCGATCAGCAGGTCGAGCTGCGACAGCAGCGCCGCCGTGTCGGCGAAATCGGCCAGGCGCTCGCTGTGGTCGCGCACGTGCGGCTGGCGCAGCAGCACCAGGCGATCGGCAGGCCGGATCTCGGTCTGCACGACGTGGAACGCATGCTCGGTCCCGGCCAGCAGATTCTCCAGCGCGGCGAGCGGCATCGAACGTTCCTGGTCGCCCGGATAGGCCGCGTTGCCCGACCAGGCGATGCCGATCCGCCGCGCGACGCCGCGCTCTGTTGTACCTCGCCCTGAGCGCACTCCGAGCCGAATCCGCCACAGCGCAACGCGATCCGGCGGCGCGGCGAGATACGGCACGTGCCCGGGAATGGTCGTGAGATCGGTGCGGAACGCCAGCGGCAGCGACAGCAGCGGGCACTGCATGTCGAACCGCGGCAGTTTGTCGTTCAGCGCGAACACGCCCGACACGTCCGGCAACTCGCGATACAACGGCAGCAGGCCCGGATGTCCCTCCAGCAGCACGGTGGCGCCGAGCGCCGCAACCATCTTCACATACCGCACGAACTGGATCGCATCGCCATGCCCCTGTTCCGAGTGCAGCAGCAGCGTACGGCCGGCCAGCTCCGCCGCATCGCCGAACCAGCGTTGCTCGGCGAACGCCCGCCGCGGCACGAGGCCCGGCGAAGCGATCAGCCGGGCCTCGAATTTCCACCAGCCGCGCCGGAAGTCGCCAGCCCGCAACTGATCGATGCCTTCGGTCATCACCGCCATGGCGAGCGCCGCATCCATCGCCAGGCCGCGATCGATGTGCGCCTTCGGATTGCCCGGATCCATCGCCAGCGCCTGATCCAGCCATCCCGCCGCCGCGGCGAAATCGTTCTGCTGGTACGCCATGTGGCCGAGTCCGTACAACACGAACGCGTCGCGCCCGGAATGACCGAGCGCCAGACGCAGAAGCTGCGCCGCGGCGGCGAACCGGCCGGCGTCGAATGCCTGGACCGCCAACGCAATCAAGTGCTCGCTGTATGCGTCCATGCGGCAATCATGCCCCGCCGCGTGCGGCGCTGGTCAAATGTCGCCGCGTGCGGCGCTGGTCAAATGTCGCCGCGTGCGGCGCTGGTCAACCATCTCAACCTGCGCCACGCTGCGCGGCCGTTGCAATTGGAGGTCACGTCATGTCGTCGATCACGCTCACCCAGGCCCAGACCATCATCACCGCCGGGCTGCAGGCCGCGCGGGAGAAAAAGTTCCAGCCGCTGGCGATGGTCGTGCTGGACGCGCGCGGGGTGCTGAAGGCGTATGCCGCCGAGGACGGCACCAGCCTGCGCCGCGCGGAAATTGCCACCGGCAAGGCGCATGGCGCGCTGGCGTTCGGCGTCGGATCGCGCACGTTGGGCAAGCGGGCGGAGGAGCGGCCACAGTTCATCGCCGCGGCAACGCATGCGGTGGGCGGGTCGCTGGTGCCGGTTGCGGGTGGCGTGCTGGTGCGCGGTTCGGACAAGTCGATCATCGCCGCGGTCGGCGTGTCCGGCGACTCCTCGGACAACGACGAGGCGGCGGCGCTGGCGGGCATCGCCGCCGCCGGCCTGACCGCCGACCCGAGCTGACCGGCAGGGGCCGATCCCGCGCCCGTCAAGGTTGTCTTAACCCGCGTCGCCTAGTTTCCCCGCCTGGTTGGCGGAGGAACGGGCGTGGACGCGATGGCGGAGCTGCAGGCGCCGATGGTGGTACGGGGCGGACGATCGTTTCGCGTCACCGACCACCCATTGGCCCTGGCGGCGGCGCGCGAGTTCTGCAGCGGCTTCGAGGAGGGCACGCTGCGCTTCTTCGACGCGGTGCTGCCGCGTTGCACGCGGATGGTGGATTTCGGCGCCTATATCGGTTTCACCGCGTTGTACGCGGCGACGCATGTGGACACGGTGTTCGCCTTCGAACCCAGCCCGATGAATCACGAACTGCTGGCCCGCAACGTCGCCGAAAACCCCGGGCTGGCGTCGCGCATCCGGCTGTTTCGCCACGGCCTGGGCGCGCGCGACGAACTGGTCACGTTGTATGCGAAGGGCACCGCGGACTCCGGTTCGTCGGTGTTTCGCCAGATCGAGCGCGACCGAATGCTGTCCGCCCAGCCCGACGCGGTCATCCCGTTGCGGGACGCCGCCGTGGTGCTGCACGAGATCGGCGTGGACCGGCGCACATTGCTGAAGATCGACATCGAGGGCGCCGAATACGATGTGCTGCACAGCATCGCCTCGCTGCTGGCCGACCACAAACCCTGGCTGCACGTGTCGTTCCATCCGTTCAACCTGGTGGCGGGGGTTGACGCCTACCACAACGCGCTGCTGCGGCTGCGGTCCGCGTTGAGCGTTGCCGAGGCGTTGGCGTCATACCGCTACATGCACCTCTACGCCGGCGAAGCATGGTGCACCATCGGCCCGGCGGAGCGGATGGATTTTCTGCGGCAGTATCTACTGTGCGCCAAGCCGGTGCCGCGCATCGCGACGCCGCAATACGGTTTCGTACATGCGATTGCATTCTCCGACGACGCGTTGCCGCGCAATGCCTGACATTCCGGTTGCCGGCGGCGGTCCCGGCGCGTACGATCCGGACATGGAATCTCGGCTGGCCCGGTTGGAGGAGGACTCGCGTGAGGTGAAGGCCGCCCTCGGGCGACTGGAACCGATGGTTGAACGGCTGGCGCGGCTGGAGCCGATGGTCGAGCGGCTGGCGCGGCTGGAACCGATGGTTGAACGACTGGCGCGGCTGGAGCCGATGGTCGATCGGCTGATCACCTTGTTTGAAACGACACTGCCGCATTTGGCCACCAAGGCCGAGGTGGCCGACCTGCGGACCGAAATGCACGATCAGTACTCCGGCCTGCGAGCGGAGATGCACGCCGGGTTCAATGAGCAGCGGGCGGAAACGAATGAGCGCTTCAACGGCCTGCAGATCGAGATGAACGACCGGTTCGGCGGTGTGCGGTTGGAGATCACCCGGACTGAGTCCAACCTGTATAACGAGATATCCGGCGGCGATAGCAGGCTGCGCAACGATATTGCCGAACTGCGCACTGAACTGCGCGTGGGGCTCATGGATAAGCCGAGCAAGACCTATCTGTGGGGTATCATCGGTGTGCTGATCGCCGCCTACGCCGCCGGCCTGGCGGGTCTCGCCGTGCTCCGCTGACCCGCCGCCTCGCGTCACCCCACCCGGTACGCCGCCACCGCCTTCTCGTCGAACGTCAGCCCCAGCCCCGGCTTGTTCGGCAATATGAGCTGGCCTTTCTCAATAGCCGGCGTCTCCTGGTACAGCTTCAGCATCCACGGCATGTATTCCACCGTCAGCCCGTTCGGGATCGCCGCGATCAGGTGCAGGTGCATCTCCGGCATCACGTGGCTCACCACCGGCAGGTTGAACGCCTCGGCCATGCCGGCGACCTTCATCCATTGCGTCGGCCCGCCGACCCGGCACAGGTCGATCATGATGTAATCCACCGAGCGCGCCTCGATCATCTGGCGGAACGGCGTGATGCCCCACAGATATTCGCCGCCGGCGATCGGGGTGGACAGCGCCGCGTTGATCCGTGCCAGGCCGGCGTAGTCGTCGCAGACCGTCACGTCCTCCAGCCAGAACAGCCCCACATCCTCTGCCCGTTTGCCGATATCGATCGCCTGTTCCACGCGCCAGCGCTGGTTGATGTCGCACATCAGCTTGATGTCGGGGCCGATCGCGTCGCGCACCACGCGGACGCGGCGCACTTCCTCGGCGGGCGACGGATTGCCGGGCAGCGCCATCTGCGTCTTCATCTCCACGAAGCCCTTTTCCACCAGCCGGCGCGCGGCGGTGGCGGCCTGCGCGTCGGTCAGGCCGCGGCGCAGCGAGCCGGACGCATAGGTGTTGACCCGGTCGCGCGTGCCGCCGAGCAATTTCCACAGCGGCTGCTCCAGCGCCTTGCCCTTGATGTCCCACAGCGCGACGTCGATCGCCGCCAGCGCCAGCAGGAAGATGCCGGCGGGGCCGCAGGAATCGCCCGCGGCGAGCCGCAGCTTGCGCACGATCGCCTCGATGCGCAGCGGATCCTCGCCGATGGTCAGCGCACCGAGCTCATCGACCGCGGAGCGCAGCGTCCCGGTCATGGCGCCGCCGTAGAAGGTGAGGCCGATGCCTTCGATGCCCGCATCGGTCTGCACGCGCAAAATGACGATCGGGCGCAAGCGGCCGGCTTCCTCCGGCATGTCGGCCAGCGGATCGTCTTCCGGGATGCGCAGGATGTCGGTGTGGATTTTGGTGATCTTCATGGCGCTTGTCCCCCGCGACGTCCGGTTGTCGGATGTTTGCTCCGCCGCAGCATAGCCGGCATGCGGCGGCCTGGGTATCCCGCGGGGATGCCCGTGCGGATGCAGGCCGTACCTCAGATTGACGCCGTTGACGTTCATCGGCAGGCCCGCGGCAGCGATCGAGGCTTTCCCGCAGGCTGGGCGGTGGCCGCTACGGTCGGACGGATCACTGCGCCCGCGCCATCAGGAGCGCGTCGGCAGTGGCCCACCCAACGAAGACGGCAGTGGCTATCTTGGCGATCATTGCCCACACTTCGCTCAGCACGCTTTGCGGACGTGATTCATCGTCTTCGACTTACCGACGTTGGCTGCGACCTTTTCCCCTTTGCCGCCATTTTGCCGGCAACGACTTGCGTGCCGGTCACACGTCCCCTGGTGGCGGTGTCGATCAGCGGAAAGGCGGGAGCGACGCCGAAATGCCGCCTCATCAGATGACCATGACGCAAGTTCCGCTGCCATTCGACGGCCATCCACTCTGTCAGTAGTTACCAAAGCGTTCAACGCTGCCGCGACTGAATCGGCCCGGAGGTAATCTCCGTCCTGGTGCCCGAGATATCCGACCCGATTCGCGGCTTCGCCCGGTTGACGGCGACTCCCGATCACGACAAGCCTGCCCGCCATGCGCATCGCCGCCATCCTGGTCGCCGCCGGCTCCGGCAGCCGCTTCGGCGCCGACACGCCCAAGCAGTTTCTCCCCCTCGCCGGCAAGCCGGTGATCCGCCACGCCGCCGAGGCGCTGGCCCCGTTCGTGTCGCACCTGCAACCGATCGGCGAGGCCACGCCGATCGAGGCCGCCCTGGCCGGGCTCGCGCACCTGCCCACCGTCGCCGGCGGCGCCACCCGCCAGGACAGTGTCCGCGCCGGACTCGACGCGCTGGTCCCGCACGCCCCGGACATCGTGCTGGTGCACGACGCCGCCCGCCCGTGCATTCCCCCCGGCACCATCCCCGCCCTGCTGGCCGCGCTGCGGCAAACCCCGGGCGCCATCCCGGCCCTGCCGGTCGCCGACACCCTGAAGCGCGCCCAAAACGGCGTCATCGTCGCGACCGTGCCGCGCGACGGCCTGTTCCGCGCCCAGACCCCGCAGGCCTTCCACTTCGGCATCCTGCTCAAGGCGCATCGCGACGGCATCCAGGGCGCCACCGACGACGCATCTCTGCTGGAAGCCGCCGGCCTGACGGTCACGACCGTCCCCGGCGCGGAAGCAAACATCAAGCTGACCTACCCCGAGGACCTCGCCCGGCTGGAGCATGCCATGACCGCCCATCGCATCCCGCGCGTCGGCACCGGCTTTGACGTGCACGTGCTGAAGGCCGGCCGCCCCCTGATGCTGTGCGGCGTCGCCGTGCCGCACGACAAGGGTCTCGCCGGCCACTCCGACGCCGATGTCGGCATCCACGCGCTGTGCGACGCGATCTATGGCGCGCTGGCCGAGGGCGATATCGGCCGCCACTTCCCTCCCAGCGAGGCCACCTGGAAGGACGCCGACAGCGCGCGCTTCCTGGCACACGCCGCCGCCCGCATCGCCGCGCGCGGCGGCATCCTGGCCAATGCCGACGTCACCCTGATCTGCGAACGCCCGAAAATCGCGCCCCACGCGGAGGCGATGCGCGCCCGCCTGGCCGCGCTGCTGGGCGTCGATCCAGGCCGCGTCTCGGTCAAGGCCACCACGACGGAAAAACTCGGCTTCACCGGCCGCGGCGAGGGCATCGCCGCCCAGGCCGCCGTCACCCTGCTGCTGCCGCCCTGATCCGCCAGCCCGGCATGGACAGCGCCGCCCCATACGCCCATGTGTGCGGCGCCCGATCGGGGCGAGCACAGGCCGAGATCACATGAGCAAACCCATCCTGGTTGCCGCGCTGCTGGGCGCGACCCTGCTTGCCGGCTGCGCGACGACCACGACCACCAGCGTCGGCAACCCGTTTCCACCGGTCCCGCCGCCCGTGACGGAGACCATCCCGAAGCCCCCGGTGAGCGGCCAGGAATTGCTCTGGCAGCCGGGATACTGGGACTGGAACGGCAGCGGCTACGTCTGGCAGCCCGGCGAATACGTGCCCGCCGCCGGCCATGGCGCGCTGTTCCAGACCGGCTACTGGACGCAAACGCCATCCGGCTGGCTCTGGGTAAAGGCGCACTGGACATCCTGACCGCTTCCGCGCCGCGCGCGGGCGCGGGAGCGGTCGGTTGGGTCGCGACGCGAACCAACCGTCAGCGCCGAGGGTTGGGGGCGATCGGGCCGCCACGCCGCATCGCAAGACTGCGTGCCGACCCGATCTGCCGGCCCGCGCTGCGACAACGACGCTGCGACAACGACCTTGATAGTGAATAATATTAACGACATAATGTTAGGAACGGACGCACAACCGCCGCCGCAATCCGATCCCGCCCTCCTGGCCTTCTATGACCGCCGCGAGCAAACCCTGCGCGCCGCGCTGCCCCTGCCGATCGGTGACCCGCCGGAGGACCCCGGATCAAGTCCGGAGCAGGCTCGCGCCCGCCGCGACGCCGCCGCCATCGCCCTGGCCATGCCTGGCGCCCGGCATCCTGATGAAGCAGCACATCCCTGGCGCGGCGCCGGCGGTGATGCCGAATTGCGGTCATGCGATCAACATCGAGGACCCGGACGAGTTCAACCGGCTGGTCGGTGGGTTCCTCGCGCAGGTGGATGCCAGGCGCTGGCCGACCGCGACCCGCGCGCGGTGACCGCGTCGATTACCGGGATGAAGTAGGTCATAGGCTTTGCCCCTGACCTCGATTCATTTTGGCAATCATAGCTTATAACATAGGTTAAATCAATGGATTGGTCCATATGGGATAAGGGCATTCATCATATCATCATGTATGGATGGGCAAGCGGCCCGAAAGGTCGGGAGGCCGCTATTTGGCACGCCAGTCGTATCGATGCCTGATCGCATCGATGCCGGATTGCGTCCCACACGAGATCAGCGCATGGTCGCCAGTGACCGGGGTGCCCGCCGTGCAGGCGGGCTGAGATCACACCCGTCGAACCTGCTCTGGGTCATGCCAGCGAAGGGAGTCCGTGATGCCCACACCAATCTGCTGCGCCATCCCGCCGGATCCACAACTGATCGGGGGAATGGCAGCGGTGGCGCTTGCCGGCATCATCCGCGGTGCCAGCGGCTTCGGCCAAGCCCTGATTTTTGTGCCGCTCGCAGGTTTGCTGTATCCGCCGGCGACTGCGGTACCTTTGCTATGGGTGGCAGGCGCTACGGTGACGCCGCTGATGTTGCGACCGCACCTACGCAGCACCGACTGGTCGGAGGTGTTGCATTTGGCCCTCGGTGCCGCGCTCACGTTGCCCTTCGGCGTCTGGTTGCTCGGGCATGCCAGCGCGGTGTTCATGCGCTGGATCATCAGCACACTGGTGCTGTTGTGTACGTTCGCCCTCGCGGCCGGCTGGCGCATTCGGCTCCCGCAAAGGCGCGAGTTCGGCATCCTGCTTGGCGGCATGTCGGGGTTGACCGGCGGGGCGACCGGGATGGGTGGTCCTCCTCTGATCCTATGCTGGCTGGGCGGACGCGCCGACGCTGCAACCATCCGCTCCAATATCTTCGTGTACCTCTGGCTGCTGGGTTTGATGGAACTGACGGTCGGGACGGTCGGTGGCCTGGTTCCCAGGAGCGTCCTGACGGGCGGCCTGGCACTCGCACCCGCCTATGGCAGTGGGATCCTGGTCGGCAACTGGCTTTTCCGTCATTCGGTTCGACTGTCGCCGGAACGGCGGGACAGAATGTTTCGCTGGGTCGCACTCGGGATTTGCGCAGCCTCCGCCTGTGCTGGATTGCCGGTGTGGCGTTGAGTCCCGGCGTTGGAACTCTCCCGGACGATGGTCCTGGCAGACGGACCTCGCGCCTCCACCGCATGCCGGCGAGCACGCAATATCTCGAATGCAAGATCTTGCAGCAATTCTCATTTTGGCATTTTGACCTCTCATTTGCGGGTTTGGGGAGTGGCAGGGGGACGGAGTTTCGGGCGGCGGCGGCTGATCAGGGCGGTTGCGGCGGCGGCTGAAGGAAGGCCAGGGTCCGCACGGGATGATTCCATGACGGGAAGCTCAGGAAGCTGGTGACCGCCACCAGACGGTTGAAGAACGATGCCTGCGAACTGGCCTTCGATCTGGCCCGGCGCCAGAGTTTTTCGGCGTGGTCGCAGACGGTGTGGAAGGCGAGTGCCAGCAGATTGAGCGTCACGACAAGGGCGGCAAGTTCGGCGACGCTGTCACGGCTGACGGGCAAATCGGTAATAGGGGCAAAACCCCGGGCACGTTCGCATCACCCGCCAAGCGTTCTGCGCTTGCGAGCAGAGCCTCCCACGTTGGAGATGTCCCGGGCTATCCGATGGCCGTTCCACAGGCTGGCCGGTTGAT
>Ga0307372_10003251_pt1 | contig 26158 bp, 16 predicted proteins | sample OX1MG_FD_202533 | JGI IMG/M metagenome (GOLD analysis project Ga0307372, IMG submission 202533) | Soil microbial communities from Risofladan, Vaasa, Finland - OX-1 | ecosystem: Environmental > Terrestrial > Soil > Coastal area > Acid sulfate soil | place: Finland: Risofladan, Vaasa | collected...
GGCCAAGCCAGGCTCAAGTCCAAACCGCTGTCCGCGGTGGACCCTGGCCAGGGGGGTCAGCTTTCGACCGGTGATAAGGGGTCAGTTTTCAGGCGGTGGTGACACACGTTGCGATCCCCTCGGTCAAGGGCTACATCTCAAACTTAGCCTACGTATACCTCCAGGCTCGGTTCTGTTGATCTCAGCCCAATCAGGCCGACAAGATCCCGAATGCTCTGATCTCGCGTCGAGTACATTCGTCATTGTCCCGTAGGACGGCACGACCAGTTCGGCATGAGCACCTCGACCGACCTGGAACTGCTGGTGGGAGGGGGCGCAGGACGCTCTCCGAGCTGCCGCCGACCTGGCGTGGGATGCGACGGGGCGATGTCAGCACCCTCGGGGACAGTCACGTTCCTCTTTACCGATATTGAAGGCTCGACCCGCCTGTGGCGGGCGGACGAGACGGCGATGCGGGCTGCGCTGTCCCGCCATGAGCGCAGAACGACGGGGCCTGGCAGTCGGCAGACCAGCCCGAGAATCGGCGATCGCGGATGGGGTGACCGGCCGTGCGACGGCGCCTAACAACGCCTGAGGGTGCTCGCTATTGGCTCACATTTGGCTCACAAACGCCGCCGGATGGGCCGTCACGAGCTGTCAGAATCTGACAGCTCCGATTGAAGAAAGCCCAGGTAAAACGGCATTTCGTGTCACCAGCCGACACCGGCCGAACAGCCGTTCGCCGGCTTAAACCCCCCTGATCCGAGAGGGTCGTGCGGGTTCGATCCCCGCCCCGGGCACTCAGACACCGCCCCGGTTACGAGAAGTAGCTGGTCAGAGGCCATGGCCGAGCGTCGGTCAGGTTGGCGGGCCCCCCGGCCAGCCACGTGGGACCACACGGTCTTCGATCGTCCGAGGGTCGACGGCGCGCCCTTCGTTGGCCGATTGGTAGACCGCAAAACACAGCTGGAGCACCCGGATCGCCTCCGTCGGGGTCATCTCCGGGACGGTGCCGGCCAGGAGCGAGTCAACGAAGTGCTCGGATGCCCTTCGGAACCCGGCACCCCAGTCGGCGTCAAGATCTTTGATCTCCTCGCTGTGGCCGCCCCGGTGTAGTACGACGGGGGAAAGGTCGAGCAGCTCGCCCGTCGCTCTGGTGACCCAAAGGAGCCCCTCCTCTCCCTGGACTTCGAAGAACTCGTCGGCGCCGTAGTAGCGGCTCGGGATATCCATGTTCTTGGCGTAGGCGACCTGCATGGTGCCGAGCAGCTCTGGGTGGTCGTACTCGAAGACGGCGGCCAAGGGCTCGAAGAAGAAGTCAGTCCGGCGCATCGCAGCCTGCACCCTCGTCACCTCAGCGTCCACCAGCCATCCGGCCATGGCGTACTTGTGGACCATGTCGTCGAACAGATGACCGCCGGGGCTATGTTCATCCAGCCGCCACACGTAGCCCTGGGCGTTGAGGCCCGCCTGGAAGGCAGAGTCGGTCCTTCCGACGACAGTGCGGATATGCACGGCCAGGGGACGCCCGATAGCGCCAGTCCGGATCAGCTCCCGGGCCCGCTCCAGCGGCGGGTAGTGGCAGAAGCACTCGCTGACGCGAAGCACGACCCCGGCCCTGGCGGAGGCGGCAATCATCTCACGAGCCTCAGCTATGCCGTTGGCCAGTGGCTTTTGGCAGGATACGTGCTTGCCCGCGTTCACCGCCGCTAGGACGTGCTCGTGGTGCAGATGGGTCGGGGTCAGGACCTCGACGGCGTCGATGTCCAGGTTCAGGAGTTCAGCGGGGTCGGTGGTCACTACCTCCACCCCCCACCGGTTGGCGGCCGCGTTGGCCTTGATGGGGTCGATGTCGCAGACGGCCACGACGTCGCAGGCGGGGTGCGACAGATAACCGGCCGCGTTGAGATCAGCGATGTTGCCCGCACCGAGGATGCCAAGCCGCACCCTATCCAAGAAAGCCTCCTCGTTGAGGTTGTCAGATGTTACTCACGGAGCCTGATCAACTCTCCGGTGGTCCGCTGAGGCTGTTGAAGTAGGGCCGAACATCAGATGGGCGGAATGCTTGTTGCGCAGTACAGGGACAGACTCGCGCCTTGGGCCCGCAGCATCTGTTACACCCACCGGCCTGCGGTCAGGGGGTGCGGGCAGGAAAAGCTCCCGCCGTAGGCGTAAGTTGCGGCGGCGTGGACGGCGATCTGCGAGATGCATACCTGGGTCGGCTTGGGCGTCGATCCCGTCCAGGCCGTGGAGCGCATCGCCTAGCGACCATGTCCTGGCCCTTCAGGAGCTGGTGGCCGGGGCTAATCTCCCCGTCCGCTGACCGCAGCCAGGCGGACGGCGCAGAGTTTGAACTCGGGCATGCGGCTGATGGGATCCAGCGTCGCCAATGTCAGAAGGTTGACGGCCTGTGTTCCCGACCAATGGATGGGAGCGAACACCGTGTCGGGCCGGATGTCAGTGCTGAGTTCCACCCGAAAGCGGACGCTGCCCCTGCGGCTCTGGACCTCGGCCACGTCCCCGTCGGTCAGGTCGGATTGGCGGGCCAGCTCAGGGTGGATCTGCAGGATCGGATGCTCCCGGCGGAGCCGGAGCGCATCGATCCGGCGGGTCTGGTGTCCAGAGTTGTAGTGCTCCCGGTACCGGCCGGTGCTGAAGCGGACCGGGTATTCATCGTCCGGCTCCTCGGCCGCCGGTCGGTAGGAGACCGGCACCAGTCGGCCCCGACCGTCCTCGTGTGCGAAGGTTTCCCCGAACAGCCGAGGCGTTCCGGGATGGGTCGGATCGGGGCAGGGCCAATAGATCGTCTCCTCACCGTCGAGACGGTCATAGCTGATTCCGGAATAATCGGCCCGGCCGCCGGCACTGGCCCGGGCCAACTCCTCAAAGACAGATTCGGGGCCCGGGAAGGAGAACCGCTCCTCATGGCCGAGTCGGGCCGCCAGGGCGCAGAGAATGTCGATGTCGCTTCGTACTCCCGGAGGTGGAGCGAGGGCTCGGCGCCGGCGCAGAACCCGGCCCTCAAGGCTGGTTACGGTCCCGTCCTCCTCCGCCCACTGGGTCACCGGCAGCACAAAGTCGGCGGTAGCGGCCGTGTCGGTCAGGAAGCTGTCCAGTACGACCAGGGTGTCCAGGCCGGCCAGGCGGGAGCGGACCTGTTCGGCCGACGGGGAAGCCGTCGCCACATCGGAACCCACCACCACCAGGGCGCGAAGACCCCCGGGCTCCCCGATGGATGAGATCATCTCCATCGCACTCAGCCCGGCCTGGGGGATGGCCGAGGGATCGACTCCCCACGCCGCCGCCACGGCCGCCCGGTCGGACGGGTCGCTGATCGACCGATAGCCCGGAAGCTGGTCCGCCTTTTGGCCATGCTCGCGTCCCCCTTGGCCGTTGGCCTGACCGGTCAGACAGCCGTAGCCGCTGTGAGGCCGGCCGACCCGACCCAGGGCCAGCATCAGGTTGATGAGGGCCGAGACCGTGTCGGTGCCCTTGGCCTGCTGCTCGGGTCCCCGCCCGGTCAGGATCATGGCCGCCGGGGGTTCAACCAGCGAGTGCAACAGTCTTTCAAGGTCCCCCGGGGCCACTCCGCTGACCGACTGGACCAGGGCGGGAGTCCAGGGAGCGGCGGCCCTCAGGACGGTGTCCCAACCGGTCGTCCTGGAGGCGAGGTAGTCGTGATCGACCGCCCCGGACCGCTCGGCCAGACGGAGCAGGCCGAGGGCGAGGGCCAGGTCGGTTCCGGGGACAGGTTGGAGATGGATGTCGGCCACCTGGGCGGACGCGCTCCGTCGGGGATCCACCACGATCAGTTGGCCACCGCGTCGGTGCATCTGGTCGATCCAGGCCATGAGGGGCGGCATGGTGTCGGCCGGGTTGGCCCCCCAGAGAACCAACGTATCGGTGCCTCCGATGTCGGCCAAGGGGAAGGGCAGACCACGATCGATGCCGAACGCCTGATTCTGGGCGGCCGCCGCCGAGGACATGCAGTAACGACCGTTGTAGTCGATGTTCCTTGTCCCGAGGGCCAAGCGGGCGAACTTGCCCAGCAGGTAGGCCTTCTCGTTGGTCAGCGCGCCGCTGCCGAACACTCCGACCGAGTCCGGGCCATCGATCTGCCGGTGCTCAATCAGCCGGGCGCCCAGCTGATCCAGGGCATCGTCCCACGTGGCTGGAGCGAGCTCGCCCCCGGCCTGGCGTATCAGGGGCTCCGCCAAGCGCTCCGGTGAGCGGAGGAGGTCGACCGAGCTCCATCCCTTCACACACATGCGACCCTGGTTGACGGGGAAGGCGGCGTCCCCGCTCACCTCCATCGACGTCGCCTGGGTGCCGAAGAGTTTCATCCCGCACTGAAGGGCGCAGAAGGGGCAATGGGTGGCGGTGACCGCTGAGTCGGTAGCCGTGTCGGGGGAGTCGTCCTCCCCGGTGACGGAGAGCACCTCGACGGTCGAGCCCCAGACTCGGACCGGCCAGACCCGAACGCCTGGTGAGGAGCCGTCGAGGCATCGGCCGGTGGCCAGGTCGAAACGGTGCTTGTGCATCGGAGAAGCGACGTAGTCGACGCCGTCGGTTGAACCCAGCAGTCCCCGTGACAAGACGTTGACTCCCGAGGCTGGGTCGCGATTATCGATGGCCCGCAGGCGTGAGGCCGGCTCACCCTGGGCACCCGGCAGGAGGAACAGCGCCAGCTGGCGCCCGTCTACTAGGGCCGCCACCCCGCGGCCCGGCTCGAGCTGGCGAAGGGAGCAGACCCTGACCCAGCGGCGGATGATCAACGCCGTGAGCCGGTGAGGAGCTCGATTTTCTCCCAGGACTCGGCCGGCCGGGGCTGGCCCCTGGAGTCCAGCATAACGACGTCGGGATCGGCGGCATCGCTGTTGATGAAGCTCCGGAATCGCTCCAGCCGTCCCGGGCTGTTCAGGGTCTCGGCCCACTCACAGCGGTAGGCGGCCACGTGCCTGGTCATGTCCGCCTCCAGGTCGTCAGCCAGACCGAGGCTGTCCTCGACCACCACCCGACGGAGATGGTCGACCCCACCCTCCATGGCTTCCAGCCAGGATGCCGTTCGCTGAAGCCGGTCGGCGGTGCGGATATAGAAGATCAGGAAACGGTCGATGTAGCGGATAAGGGTGCTGGTATCCAGATCCTCGGCCAGCAGGTCGGCGTGACGGGGACGAGTGCCACCATTTCCACAGACGTAGAGGTTCCACCCCCGCTCGGTGGCGATGACCCCGACGTCCTTGCTCTGGGCCTCGGCGCACTCGCGGGCACAGCCCGATACAGCCAGTTTGATCTTATGGGGGCTGCGTAGGCCCCGATAGCGCTGCTCCAGGTCGATGGCGAGAGTGGTCGAGTCCTGCACGCCGAAGCGGCACCACGTTGTCCCTACGCAGGACTTCACGGTGCGCACCGCCTTGCCGTAGGCATGGCCCGACTCGAAACCGGCGTCCACCAGCCGGGCCCAGATGGCTGGGAGCTCATCCACCTTGGCGCCCAGGAGATCGATGCGCTGGCCGCCCGTGATCTTGGTATAGAGGTTGAAGTCCCGGGCCACCTCGCCCAGGATGATGAGCTTCTGCGGCGTGATCTCGCCACCGGGCACCCGAGGCACAACCGAGTAGGTACCGTCCTTCTGCAGGTTGGCGAGGAAGTGGTCATTGCTGTCCTGGATGGCCGCGCCCTCGCCATCGAGGATGTGGCCGCCGCCCAGAGAGGCGAAGATGGACGCTACCGCCGGCTTGCAGATCTCGCAGCCGCGGCCCTGCCCGTGACGGACCAGCAGTTCGGAGAAGGATGTCAGCCGCTCCAGGCGGATGAGGTCGAACAGCTCTTGGCGGGAGTGCTCGAAGTGCTCGCAGAGAGCGCGGGATATCTCGATGCCGGCGGCGGCCATACCGGCGCGCACCAGTTCGGTGACCTGCGGTAGACATCCACCACACCCGGTGCCGGCCCGGGTGGCTGCTTTCACTCCCCCGACATCGGCTTGGCCGTCGGCGGAGATCAGATCGGTCACCGCCGCGCAGATCACCCCCTTGGTTACGTTCTCGCAGGAGCAGATGGTGGCGGTGTCACGCAGTCCCGCTGCTCCTCCGAGGGCGGTATCGGGGACGTCGGTCCCGGCGCCGATGAGCAGATCGGCCGGATCGCGTGGAGGGTCGGCATCCCCGGCGGCTATGGCTGCCATGGTCTCGAAGCCGGAGACGTTTCCGACCAGGACCCCCCCGATCAGCTTTCCGGCCGGGTCGATGACGAGCCGCTTGTGAACGGCGGTCACGGCGTCGGTGAAGGAGATGGTGGCGGCGCCGGGTGAGCGGGCGTGTGAGTCCCCGAAGCTGGCCACGTCGACCCCCAGCAGCTTGAGCTTGGTGGGGGTGTCCCTGCCGTCGAAGCTAGCTTGGCCACCGCAAATGGTCTCAGCCACCACCCGGGCCATTTGGTAGCCAGGCGAGACCAGCCCGAAGATCCGTCCGTCGGCGAGGGCGCATTCACCGACGGCGTAGATGCTGGGGTCCGAGGTCCGGCAGCGGTCGTCCACCCTGATCCCGCCCCGCTCCCCGATGTCCAGCCCGGCGGCCCGGGCCAGTTCATCTCGGGGCCGGATGCCGGCGGCAAAGATCACCATCTCGGTGGCCAAGCTGGCGACGGTCTCGGGGTCACTGGCCGGGGCCAGGTCCACGGCGCCGACGGATCCGCTGGCGTCGGCCTGGACGGACACCACCGTGGTGGCGGTGTGTATGGCCAGACCCAGTTCGGTTATGCGCCGTCCCAGCAGTTCACCTCCGGTCTGGTCCACCTGCGTGGCCATGAGCCACGGGGCGAGCTCGACCACCTCGGTCGCCAGTCCGCATGAGCGAAGGGCGTCGGCGGCTTCCAGGCCCAGCAGGCCGCCCCCGACCACCACACCGTGAGCCCGCCCCACGGCCCAGAGCTTCATCGCTTGCACGTCGGCCAGTGTCCGGTAGGAGAAACAGCCCGGCAGGTCACAACCGGGCACCGGAGGTATGAACGGTGACGATCCGGTGGCCAGGACGGCAACGTCATAGCCCAAGGTCCGACCGGCATCGGTGATGACAGTGCGGCCGGATCGGTCCAGGTGGGTGACCTTCTCACCGGAGAGAAAGGTGATGGCCGGGTCCGACATCACCTCGGGGCTGGATAGGGCCAACTGGGCGGAAGTGGCACCCCGGAACAGACTGGAGAGATGGACCCGGTCGTAGGCAGGATCCAACTCCTCCCCGACCACAACGATGTCCCAGGTCCGGGTGGCTCCTTGACGCACCAGGGACTCCACCAACTTGTTGGCCACCATCCCGTGGCCGATGACGACCAGGGAGCGGACCACACCGGGCCTCAAGAGGAGCTCGCCCCGGTGACGGCCAGATCGGCGGCCAGCTGCCCCGGTACCTGTGGTCCGACGGGATCGGTGAGGTCGACGATGCGAACCGCCCGCCGGACGTAGACCGCCCACGTCACCGCAGCCAGCACGCTGTAGGAGGCGAGGAAGGTCCACAGCGCCGGAACCGACCAGGCGGCGTGGGCGGTGGCTATGGCCGCCTTCAGGGCGGGTGTCTTCGCCTTGGCCTCCAGGTCGGACACGACCAGACTGGCCTGCCGGATGACCACCTGCACGCCGACCCCACCCAGGGCACCGATGGCGCCGATGACGCCGATGACGGCAGCGGTACGGCGCTTCAACTCAAACCGGAGCGCCTCGGTGGCGCCGTTGGGGGCGATAAAGACGGTCGGGATCAGCTTGTAGGTGGATCCGTTCGCCACACCGGCCAGCACGAATAGGGCACAGAAGGAGGTGAGGAACCACGCGAAGTCGTGGGTTTCGACCGCGGCGATGGCCACTCCGACCAGGCCGGACATGCCGAGGAACGAGGCCAGGGTGACCCGAGCTCCGCCGACCCGGTCGGCCATCAAACCGCCCACGGGCCGGGCCAGCGAGCCCAGGAGGGCGCCCATGAAACCGAGCCCGGCCAGGTAGGTGGCGATGAAGGGATGGTGGGCGAGGAAGGTCGGAAAGCTGGTCTTTATGACCAGCGGCAGGGCGAAGGAGAAGCCGATGAAAGAGCCGAACGAGCCGATGTAGAGCAGCGACAGCACCCAGGTGTGCCCCTCTCCGAGCGCAGCACGGTAGGAGGAAGCCTTGCCCCGGGACTGGGTCAGGCTGTCCATGCGGAACCAGGCCAGCGCGGCGGCGGCTGCGATCAGAGGCAGCCACACCAGTCCGGCGTAGGCCAGGTGCACCGGGTGGCGGCTGAGCTTCACCAGACTGGCCGGGACCCCGATGATCACCACCAGCGGGATGAACAGCTGGGTCGTGGCCACGCCCAGGTTGCCACCCGCGGCGTTCATACCCAGCGCCCAGCCCTTTCGGCGCTCCGGATAGAAGTAGGAGATATTGGACATCGACGAGGCGAAGTTGCCTCCGCCGACTCCCGAGCTGGCAGCACACAGGGCCAGGATCCACAACTGGGTGGCGTGGGGCTGATGGGCCAACCAATGGCTGGGAACCACCGCAGCCAGCAGGACGGCGGGAACGGCCAACAGCATGGCGCTCAGCGCAGTCCAGGCCCGGCCTCCGAAGCGGCCTACGGCCAGCGTGTACGGCAGTCTGAGCAGAGAGCCGATCAGGTTGGGCAGCAGGGTGAGAACGAACAGGTCCGAGACCGGCAGCTTGATCCCGGCATCAGCCAGGTTGAGCACCACGATGGTCCACACCACCCAGATCCCGAACGCGAGGTGCTCGGCAAACATCGACAGGCCCAGGTTGCGGGTAGCGCGGGCGCGGCCCTGGTCGGCCCAGAACGACCCATCCTCCGGCTCCCAGTCGTCTATCCAGCGCCCCGCGCTCTTTTCAGCAGTGACAGTGGTCATGTAGGGACCAAACCACACGGCGGTTTCCACTCCATGGCCGGGCCGTGAAGCGGGAGTGACGCTCTGCAACCGGTCGCCGCCCACCGCCGTGAGATGTCCGTAATGTTCCCGACACGAAACTATGACCAGCCTGAAACAAACCTGGGTCAAGATGGGCGATGCCTCTCGACGCGCTGGAGGGCTTTACCATCGGCGTAACCGCCGACAGGAGATGGCAGCAGCAGGCCGACCTGCTGGCCAGGAGGGGGGCTGAGGTGTTGCACGGCCCCACCATGGCTACCCAATACCTGGCCGACGTGGCCATGCTGCTCGAGGCGACCGATGCCGTCGTGGCCGGAGTCGATTACACCGTGGTGACAACCGGTATAGGTGTGCGGGCGTGGTTTGAGGCGGCAGAGACCAGCGGTGTGGCCGATGCGCTGGGCCAAGCCATCGGTCGCTCACAGATCCTCTGCCGAGGACCGAAGGCAGCCGCCGCCCTCCAGGTGGCCGGCGTCACTTCACCCCCCGCCCTACTGAGGGAGAGTTTGGCCGAGCTGCTCCAGCCAGCCCTGGGCTCCGGCTTGCGGGGGGCCACGGTGGCCTTCCAACATCACGGGTCGGCTGACGCCACCTGGGTGAAGCGGTTGGCCTCAGAGGGGGCGGAGGTGCTCGAAGTCCCTGTTTACCGGTGGCATCGGCCCCCTTCTGACGCCGCCGCCGTCCGGCTGGTGCGCTCGGTGTGCGCCGGCGACGTCGATGCGGTCACGTTCACCAGTGCACCCGCGGTTGCCAATCTGGTCCGCATCGCCGCCGACTGCGACCTGGATGGACCACTACGGGAAGCGTTCAACCACGGTGGAGTGATCGCTGCCTGTGTCGGTCCGCTGTGCGCCGCCGGCGCCCGGGCCGAGGGCATCCAGTCACCGGTGGCTCCCGAGGTGGGACGGCTTGGACTGTTGGTCCGCGTCGTCACCGATGCCTTGGCCAGGCGGTCGGTGCGGTGGCGCAGCGGTGGTCAATCGGTGGTGCTGCAGGGACGGGCTCTGGCCGTCGGCGGAACGACGCTGTCTCTGTCCGACGCTGAGAAGCGCATTCTCGCCCGGCTGGCGGAGAGACCAGGATCGGTCGTAGCCAAGTCGACCCTGGCCCGCCACCTCGGCGCCACTCCGAGGGCGGTGGAAGCTGGCATCTGCCGGTTCCGATCCAGGACGGGGCCGAGCGGCCGGGGATTGGTCCAGACGGTGCAGGGGCGCGGCTACCGGCTGGACGTCGGCACCGGGCTGGAGTCCCCCGAACCGGGCTAGGGAAACCCGGGATCTGAGCGCCGGGCGGGGTCCACGGGACTCATGATGCCGACCGGGGTTCCGTCCGGGTCCTCCACGACGGCGTAGCGGGCTCCCCAGAAAGCGTCGTAGGGATCCTGTTGGCTCCGGTAGCCGGCGTCCGTCAGCGCGGCATGGACCTCGTCCACCCGGGGGCGACTCTCCACTTTGAACCCGATGACAGCCCGCCCACCGGCCCAGCCCCGGTTCCAGTGACGCGCGAACTGATCTGGTCGGGGTTTGGGCTGTTCAACTCGAGGACCTCCAATTCACCGGGCCGGCGCTGAATCCACACGCTAGGCACTGGCGCGAGAGTGAGCTCAGAAGAGACCGAAGCGGATACCGGACGCGATTCCGAAGGCCAGGCAGTAGACCCCGAAGGGGATGAGGGTCCGTGTCTTGAAGTAGCGGGACAGGAAGGTGATAGCCAGGAGAGAGGTGGCCGCTGCCGCCGCCGCTCCCGCCAATACCTGGGGCCGGATCCCGTTTCCCAGGGGTCCGAGCAGGTCCGGGACCTTGAGAGCCCCGGCCGCCAGGATCACAGGTGTGGACAGGAGGAACGAGAAGCGCATGGCATTCTCGTTGCTCAGGCCCCGGAACAGGCCGCCGACCATGGCGACGCCCTCCCGGCTGATCCCGGCCAGTAGGGCAAGGGCCTGCGATGCGCCGATGACCCCGGCGCTCACCAGCCCGATGGCGGCCAACTCATGGGTGGCGGCGGGATCGATGTCCACCCGCTGCCGCTCAGCCACCGTCAGGTGAGGCGCGGTTCCGCCTTCTGCGGCTCGACGCCGGCGATGTCGCTCCCCTCCGAGCAGGATCACTCCGTTGGCGGCCAGAAAGAGTGCGGCGGCCAAGGGCTTGGCGAAGAGAACCCGGAACTGATGCTCGAAGATCAGGCCGAGCAGCCCCACCGGCACGGTGGCGACGACTATCAACCAGGCCAGTCGCTGGTCGTCGGTCTCGACCCGGCGTCGGACCAGGGACTGGAAGAAGGCCCGGATGAGCCTGATCCACTCTCGAAGGTAGAACCCGAGCAGTACCAGGGCGGTGGCCAGATGGAGGCCCACCACGAAGGCCAGGTAGGGGCTCTCGGCCATGGACTCCTGTCGGACCAGGGTGGCCCAGGACCCGCCCAGCCAGGATGGGATCAGGACGGTGTGGCCCAGGCTGGAGATCGGGAACAACTCGGTCAGACCCTGGATCAGTCCGATCACGATGGCCTGAAAAATGCTCATGTGGTAGAGCACAGGAGCTGTCGTCACGGCCCATATCTCTACCCCAATATGGGGGGTGGTTCGGACCTCAGGCGCCGAGGCGTGTTCGAATCCGGCGGCCGGTTATTCTCCCGCCCCTTTATCCCGATGCCAGTCCCGCCACACCAGGCGGTGTACCGGCACCCACTGGGGGATATCGCGCAGGCCGGGGAGGAAAGGAACTCCCAGCAGCAGGATGGTGGCGGCGCCGGTCAGGTAGACGGCAATCAGGTCAACATTGGCCGAGGTCTTGAGACCCGGGAGCTGATACCACAGCTGATAGAGCCAGAGCCAAGGCTGGCCCGGGTACGAACCCGTCTCGTTCATGACGCCCCACTGGGAGCCGATGAGATGATCAGCCTGGGCCTGGGCAGCGAAGTAGCTCCCGTCCTCTATGAACAGAAGCGGCTTGGTGAAGTCGGTTCCGTAGAACGGCCGCCGGGAGACCAGGTCGGCGTCCAGAGCCCCCGACCGGGCCAGGGACAGTTCGGCCGCCACCATCACCGGCACCGGACCGTCATCGGCCCTAGGCACTACTGGGGCGGCGCCCACAAAGTGGACTGTCGTCACCGCCTTGATATAGGCCGAATCCCAACCGGCCTGGGTGGCGGGCGACGCGGTGTCATAGCGGTCCAACGCCCGCCGCAGATCTGGAGTAGTGGCCGACAGAGCTGACAGAGGACCGATGACGAAGGTGACCGGAGCATCGATCCGGCGGCGTATGCCCGCCAGGGTCTGCCACGAGACCCCTAGTCCCTGGACGTTGTGGGACCCGCTGCTGTACGGCGGACCGTACTGAGCAGTCTCGGTGGTGCCCGCCAGCTCGTTGGCGGCCGTGGCCATGAAGTCCGCAGGCGCCGCGGTGGCCCAGGTCTGGACGGTGATGGACGGGTCATCGGGGGAGGAGAGCAGCGAGGCCAGCGCCACCACCAGTACCAGGACCACGACGCCGGCAGCCGTCCCTTCCTTGATTATGTCGTAGCGCCGGGTGGGGCCCCGCCAGCTCCCGGAGGCCCCGGCCTCGAGGGTCCGGTGGCGCTGGCGCTTCTCGGGCAGTGGGGGCACCACTCCGCGGATCCGGACCAGGAGAACGTGGATAGCGACCACTGCCACGAGCGCCAGTGGCACCAGGACGATGTGCCACATGAGCATCTGACCGAAGTTCATCAGGTTGAACCAGGCCCCGACGCCGGTGGCGTTGATGGCGTCCTTTCCATTGGTGGCTATCCACTGGGAGTCGAAGTTCGACTGGGAGAGATAGCCGGTGAAGCACTCAACCACGGAGACAAAAAAGGCGATGACTCCGGTCATCCAGGTGGCGACTCGGTGTCCCCGCCAGGCCGCCATCCAGAACTTGCCCCAGAGATGGATGACCAGTAGCGCCATGAACACCTCGACGCTCCAGAGGTGGAGGCTGTTGAAGAAGTGCCCGACCGGGTCGGTGTGCCACCAGTCGGGCCCGCCTAGTGCGAGGGCGAACCCGGAGCCGATGGCGATCATGAGGGCCATAAGGCTGGCTACGCCGAAGACGTAGATCCAAGACCTCACATAAGCCGGCTGGCGGTCGGGCAGGAGCCGGTCAGGCGGAAGGGCCGCGACCAGCCGGCGCCTCAGCCGGCCGGTCCAGGCTCGGTCGCCATCACCGGGGAGGTCAGGATCAGAGGGTGCCGCTTCGACCGGTTGGAGGCCCGGAGAGGACTCCCCATGTCCGCCCGGGAAGGGCAGGAACAGAGCGAGCCCGAAGATGACGATCATCACCGCCACCACAACCAGGTTGGCCAGCGAGATGCTGAGTACCGACCAGTGGAGGTAGGTACCGGGGTGATTCAGGTCGATTGCCGCCATTGGACTCCAATGTGCATTGCCACCTCTCTTATCGCTAGGGCCGAAAGTCCCTATTCGACCGCCCTCGCCCTACGGAGACGCCCACCTGTGCGCCCTGGAGCCCAAGGGACCACGGCTGGGTGGGAGGAGGAGGAGGAGGGTCCCACGCCGAATACTCATCGACGAGCAAGTAGGGCCGGGGTGGCCCGCGCCCATAGTGGAGGATTGAGTGCGCCGAACGATCAGCCGGAAGGCAGCTATAGCCGGACTGGGGGCGGTAATCGCCCTCGGGACCAGCCTGTCCCTGGCCAAGGTGGCCCTGGCTGTGAGCGCCGGCCCGTACTCACCCCCCCAGCAGGACTGCCCTTGGTATGCCGGAAACTGGAACACCCCTCAGAACCAGACCTACCCGGGCTGTCACAACACCCAACTCAGCGTGGAGAGCGGGGGAACGACCAACGGCAATCCGAACAACGGCTGGAACAATTCGCCCAATGGGAACGGCGGCAATGGCCAGGCCAATACCACCTGGGTGCAGTGGGGTAACGATCAGGCGGCCAACGACCCCAACTCCCAGGGCACGCCCACCTTCTACAGCCTGGGTGTGCCGGGTCAGAGCGCCTCGCCCCATGCCGGCTGCCTCGCCATCAACACTGACGGCACCAGGGGTGGCGCGGTGCCGGAGCCGGCCCAGACCAACGCCAACGGGTCGTCTTCGGGGGCCAAGAAGACCCAGCCCCAGAGCGCCAAGTCGGCATACAGCAACCAGCAGTACGGCTGTGGGAATAACTCCAACGGCAACGGATTCGACCTGAACTACAACTACTACCCCCTGGTCTGCCCCTTGCTCACCGACGCCGGCGTGTCCGCCCTCCAGTGTGAGACCTACAAGGGTGACGACACCGCCTCCAAGGCCGGAACCCCACAGGTCCAGGACGCCGTCCAGCTCCAGCTGGACCACGGCGGCAAGCAGAACCTGACCGACATCGCCACCCAGGGCGCCCTCCTGTACTTCGGGATGGACGATAACTCGGACAATGGTGAGCACGATGGGGTGGGCCCGGGAAGCTCCAAGCAGACCGCCGGCAGCCTCAACGGCCCATCCGATGGAGGCGCGGTGATGGTGGCGTTCACGCCTCAGAGCGCGGGATCAACCCCCAGCCTGACCCACCCCGAGGGGATCCTGAACGCATCGACCGGATTCTGCGCTGACGGCAATTGCGCCGATCTGACCACCCAGCAGGAGACCGTGTACTACGGGTGCGGAGCCAATACGGGGGGGAACAAGGCCTCGAACAAGTGCTCCAAGTCCAACAAGGGCTCCCAGCGTGATGCCGCCAACTATTCAGGCAAGCAGTGGGATCCGTACAACTGCAGCAGCGGCGGCTCCCAGACCCAGCCCAAGGGCCAACCCCAACCGGACAGCCCTTCCCAGTGCAACACCTCGTCAGCCAACCCGTCTCCGAGCGGGAGCAAGAACACCAATGGCGGCATGGACTACTGGCGCCAGCAGGAGGCCAGCCAGGTCAACGCCGAACCCGGCTTCCAGTTCTACGAGGACCCCGACGCTGAAGGCTCGCCCGCCGCTCCCATCTACCCCAACCCTTCGGTATATGCCGGCACTTGCGGGGTCATCCTGGGCGGCGGCGGCACGAGTAGCGCCGGGGATCCGACGGGGACTCTTCCCAACCGGAGCTTCGGGCTCCCGCCTGGGACCCCGTTCGTCAACAGCGCCGGGCAGATCGTCATCAGCACCGGCTGCTGAGGGCGTGGCGCCGGCCGCCGGCGGCTAGAAGCTGCGGTAGTTGGGCGCCTCTTTGGTGATCACCACGTCGTGTGGGTGACTCTCTCGGAGGCTGGCCGGGGAGATCCGGATGAACCGGCTCTGGGTCTGGAGCTCCGGGATGCTGGAGACCCCGCAGTAGCCCATGGCCTGGCGCAGCCCTCCGACCAACTGGTGCAAGACGTTGGACAGCGGGCCCTTGTAGGGAACCCGGCCCTCGATGCCCTCAGGTACGAGCTTCTCGCTCTCCACTGATCCCTGGAAGTAGCGGTCCTTGGAGAAAGACCGGCCCTGCATGGCCCCGAGGGAGCCCATGCCCCGGTACTCCTTGTAGCGCTCGCCGTGGCTGACCACGATGTCCCCGGGGGCCTCGTCCACGCCGGCCAGGGCATTACCGAGCATCACGCAGTCGGCTCCGGCGGCCAGTGCCTTGGCCAGGTCCCCGGAAAACTGGACCCCGCCGTCGGCCACGACGGGCACCCCGTGGGCGGACGCCACCGAGGCGCACTCGAAGATGGCGGTGATCTGGGGCACTCCGATGCCGGCCACCACCCGGGTTGTACATATGGATCCAGGTCCTATTCCACACTTCACCGCATCGGCGCCGGCCTCGATCAGGGCCAACGTGGCCTCGGCCGTGGCCACGTTGCCCGCCACCACCTCGATGTCGAAGTTGGCCTTGATCTTGGCCACCATGTCGATGACCGAGCGGGCGTGGCCATGGGCGGTGTCGACTACCACCGCATCGACCCGTTTATCGACCAGCGCGCCGACCCGCTCCAGGCTGTCGGGCCCGACGCCGACGGCGGCGGCCACCCGTAGGCGCCCGCTGGCGTCCTTGGTGGCATTGGGATAGTCGATCCGCTTCTGGATGTCCTTGACGGTGATGAGGCCCCTGAGCAACCCACCCGAATCGACTATCGGGAGCTTCTCCACCCGGTGACGGGCCAGGACCGCCTGGGCTTCCTCCAGGGTGGTTCCAACCGGAGCCGTGATGAGACCCTCGGTGGTCATGACCTCGGACACCGGCCGGTGGCTGGGAGGCTCGAAGCGCAGATCCCGGTTGGTGATGATCCCCACCAACCGGCCGGCCGGGTCGGTCACGGGGATGCCGGAGATGTGGAAGCGGGCCATGACCTCCAGGGCCTCGGCCACGGAGGTGTCGGGGGAGACGGTGACCGGCTCGGTGATCATCCCGGACTCGGACCGTTTCACCCGGTCCACCTCATCGGCCTGGTCCTGGATGGACAGGTTGCGGTGGACGACCCCGATGCCGCCGTGGCGGGCCATGGCTATGGCCAGGCGGGCTTCGGTGACGGTGTCCATGGCCGCCGACACGGTCGGGATGGCCATGGTGATGGACCGGGTCAGGCGGGCGGTGGTGACGGCGTCGGTGGGCAGGACCTCCGAAGCGGCCGGGACCAGCAGCACATCATCAAAGGTCAGTCCCTCCCGGCCGAACTTCTCCTCGAAGGATCCGATACGACCGGGTGCGCTCTCCATGTCTCATTCTACGGCTGGCGCTGGAGCTTGGAGCGCACCCTCGGGCCCGGTCGGTATCCGGGCTGCTGCCAGCTGACTGGCCTGGGCCACCAGCCGGCCCGAGCTGTCCCAGACCTCGCACAACTCGTCGAGAAGGCCATCCTGGACCAGCCGGGAGAGAACCCGTATCCGGAGAGGGCCCGGGGAGGGCAGCGCCCGGATGTAAACGGTCAGCTGGAGGGTCGGGATCCAACCCGCCAAGCCGAGGCCGAAGGCAGCGGGTGGAAGGCCGTCGGCGGCCAGAAGCAGGCTGAAGACGTCCGGAGCGGAGCCGTCTCTGAGGGACCACTCGACCCTGAGCTCGGCGGGCAGGTCCGGGGCGGTCTCCGGGCCGCCCAGGCTCCTCGGGTCATAGCCATGGTCCATGGTCAGATGCATCGACGGGGGTCGCTCGGGGTCGCTCTCGAGCCTTACGGGTTCGTCCATATGGAACGGGGACTCCCGGGTCCAGTACGGCGCTGCCCCGGCCCTCAACAGGCCGATGACGAACAGGCACTGCACCCGCACGGCCCCGTCCTGGATCAGCCGGGCCTGCACCTGGCTGGCCGTACGTCCCGAGCGCAGGACCTCGGTCTCGAGCTCGGCCGGACCCAGGGCCGGAGCCGTCAGGTACTGGGCCGCGGCCGCCACCGGATGAAGGTGGTCGGAGCCGACCTCCTCGACGGCGGCCACGGCGGCCCGCCCGAGGAGGGCCAAGAGGTACCCCCCATTGGGCCGACTGCCGTCGATGGTCATCTCGGGCACGATCTGGGCCAGGTGGCCGCCTCCTGGGCGGGCCTGGATGGCGGTCAGTCGATCGAAGTTGGTCTCGGCCATAACCGACATCCTGTCGCACCGGTTGCGACTGTCGTATCGAATACAGGCCGTTGAGCCAGTAGTTATTCGGGTCTACCTCATGGTGGCTAGTCCCAGGTAGCCATTGACCTCATGCTCAGTTGGGCGTATCAAGTCAACTGCCGCCTGTTAGCCAGCCCGGTGTGAGAGATGACCCGAACCGAAAGTCCGACGCAGCTATTGGAGATCAGCCCGGACCCCGAATACGCTCGCCGGGTTGACCCCGACCCCGACGGGACCGGCGGCCAGCGGCCAGAGCCGGCTGGGGCCGCTTTGGCCGAGGGACCCATCGGCCGACGGGTGGCCGAGGCCCGTTCGACCATCCTCGGCTCGACGGCTGACCAGGCTGCCCGGCACGAGGCTGCCCTGGTGCTGGTCGAGCACGTCGACCGCCTGGAGGCCATGCTCAGGCACACCAAGGACATGATCACCGTGCTGGACGAGAACGGCCTGGTGATGTTCTCCAACGCCGCGGCCGGAAGGCTCACCGGCCACGGGGAGGAGGTCAACACCACCAACGCGCTGGACTTCATCCATCCCGATGACGCCCAGGCCGCCGCTGACACCTTCGATAGCTGCCTGGAGATCCCGGGGTCTTTCGCCAGCGCCGAGATCCGCATCCGTCACGCCGACAACAGTTGGCACTACGTCGACGCCTACGCCGAGAACTGCCTCGACGGACCGGTGACGGGCGTGGTCGTTTCCATGCGGGACGTCTGCGAACGCCGGGCGGGTCAGGAAAGCCTCCAACGGGCCAACGAGGCCATGAAGTCCTTCGTGGCGGTGGCCTCGCATGACCTCCGCTCGCCCGTGGCGGTCATCCGGGGATTGGCCGGTACCTTGGCGGCTGACTGGGCGGCCCTGCCCGAGGCCGAGAGGCTCGACATCGCCCAGATGGTCGCCCGGGCCTCGGAGCGGATGGGACGCCTGGTGGAAAACCTCCTCATGATCTCCCGGCTCGACGCCGGCGTGTCGGCCGGACGGCCCCGGCCGGTGTTGTTGCGGGACGCCGTTGACCTGGCGGTACGGCACATGGAGGACAGGGAGTCGGTCCGCGTCGGTGTGCCGGACGAGGTTCTGGTCATGGTCGACCCCGAGCATCTCGAACGGATGCTCACCAACTACCTCCACAACGCCGTCAACCATGGACGGTCTCCGGTGACGGTGGAGGCGACCACGGCCGGGCCCCTGGTCGAACTCAGGGTCATCGACAGCGGGGACGGCGTGCCCGAGGAGTTCGTCCCTCGACTCTTCGAGCGCTTCTTCCGGGCCGACGCCCAGGAGGTTCGGGGCACCGGCCTGGGGCTGTCGATCGTGCGCGATCTGGCCCGAGCCGCCGGGGGCGACGTTTGGTACGAGGCCGGCCGCGGGGGCGGCTGCTTCGGGGTGTCGCTACCTTCTGCGGTGTAAAGCCATCCGGGGATGGTCGAAGGGCGGGCGCTTCGGCGCGCGCCCTTCGGTCGGATCAGGCGGTGATTTCCTTGAGCCGGGCTTGGAGGGCCTCGGCCGAAGCGGCCGCCGGGCCGGCGCCGCCGGCCTGCATGGCCATGAGCTTGGACATGTCGCCTTCGACCTTGATCTGGCCGGACATGAACGCCTGCATGGCGGCGGACTGATTCCCATCGATGAAGATGGCCTTGGCCACGTCGAAGGGCACGGTCAGCTTGGTCGGTGCCCCGTCGGCCAGACCCCGCTCGAAGCCCCCCGCCTCCATGCGGATCTCCCGGTCACCATCGGGGCCGCCGGTTACGACGATGTTGATGGTCAGGTCCTTCATGGCCGCCGGTACCTCGGGATCGCCCAGCTCGGCGCGGACCTTCTCCACCTCATCGAACCATGCGTCGGACAGGAACGTCTCAGGCATTTCGCCTCCTCCAAAGCTCGGATTTGCCCGAAGTCTGGCCGCTCTCCTGCCGGGCCCGCAAAACTGGGGATCGGATCGGCCAGGGCGGCCGGATCTGGGCCGCCGGGCTGCCCCGTGGCTCCGGATAGCTTCAGACGGCCTGGCGAGTGACGTCGTAGGACTTCCAAAGGGAGGCATAGGCGCCCTCGGCCCTGATCAGTTCCTCGTGACTTCCCTCCTCGATGATCCGACCCCGGTCCACCACCGCGATCCGGTCGGCCAACCGGGCCGTCTGGAGCCGATGGGCGATGAGCACCGTGGTGCGCCCGGAGGACATCTGGCGCATCGCCCTGGTCACCTTGGCCTCGATGGACAGGTCGAGGTTGGAGGTGGCCTCGTCCAGCAGCAGGATGGCGGGGTCGACCAGGTAGGCCCGGGAGAGGGCGATCAGCTGTCGCTGGCCGATCGACAGTGATCGGCCCCGTTCCGTGACCACGTGGTGGTAGCCGCCGGGTAACCGGGCGATGAACTCGTGGGCTCCCATGGACCTGGCGGCCCATTCGACCTCGGCGTCGGTGGCCTCGGGCCGCCCGTAGGCGACGTTGTCCCGTATCGATCCCCCGAAGAGGAAGGCTTCCTGGGGAACCACGCCGAGCTGGGCCCGGAAGGCCGGCAGATCCATCTCGGTCAGGGCGATCCCGTCCACCAGTACCCGACCCTCACCGGGATCATAGAAGCGGGCTATCAGCTTGACGATGGTGGACTTGCCCGATCCGGTCTCGCCCACCAGGGCCAGGCTCGTCCCGGCCGCCACCCGCAGATCGGCGCCCCGCAGGGCATCGTTGACTCCCTGGGGGTAGCGGAACCGCACTCCCTCGAGGCGGATATCCCCCTTCAGCCGGGCCGGGGGGAGCACGGGCAGGGCCGGCTCCGGGGTGGAGATGGGGGTGGCCATCAACTCCCGGATCTTGGTCATGGCCGCCTTGGCCTGTTGGTAGGAATCGAAGATCTGCGACATCTGCTGAACGGGGTTGAACACCGAGTCGATGTAGAGGATGAAGGCGAGGAGTGATCCGGCGCTGATCTGTTGGCGCACGAGCAGGTAGGACCCATAGGCCAGGACCAGCGCCTGAGCCCCCACCTCCAGGAAGTTGACGAAGGGGAAGAACATGGACTGGAGCCGGATGGTCTCCTGGCGCGAGCTGCGGTAGGCGTCGGCCAGCCCATGGAACTGGGTCATGTTCCGGCCTTCTCGCACATAGGCCTGAGACACGCGCACCCCTGAGATGTTCTCCTGCAGGTTGGCATTGACCGCCGCGATCCGTTCTCTCACGGTCAGATACGCCCGCTCCGACCGGTGGCGGAACCACTGGGTGGCGGCTCCGAGGGGAACCAGGATGATCATGACCAGGAGGGCCAGGCGCACGCTCATGATGAAGAAGATCAGGCAGCCGCCGGCCAGCTGCATCATGCTCACCACGCCGTTGACCACGCCGTTCTGGAACAGGGACTGGAAGGCTTCGACGTCCGGGCCCATGCGGGTCAGCACCCGCCCGGCCATCTCACGCTCGTAGTAGTCCATGCCCAGGCGCTGGAGGTGGGCGAAGATGCGGATGCGCAGGGTGTAAAGGAGCTCCTGGGTGGTGCGCCCGGTGTAGAGTTTCTCCACCCGGTTGATCCACAGATCGGCCAGGGTGAAGAGCAGGTAGGCCAGCGAGGCGGCCCACACGATGGACAGGGCATGGTTGGTGGCTCCCCGGTCCACGCCCGACTTGATCAGATAGGGCCCGACCAGGGTGCCGGCCACCGTGTCGGCCAGGGCGAGGAACAAGGCCCCGCCCAGGCGACGGCGGTAGGGCCCGAAGAGGGTGCGCAGGCTGAAGTTCGGCTCCGCCACGGCGGCCGCATCGGCGTCGCTGAAGGGCTCATCGACTATTGCGGGCAACTTCGCCAGTGCGGCTCGCACCCGGGGGTTGGCCGGCATGCCCCCAGCCATCAGGCGCCCGCCGCCTCCGCCGTGACCGCCCCCGCCCATGCCCCGCCCGCCTCGGCCCGAGCCCATCCACGCCGGCATCCCCAAGGCCGGTCCGTCGGCCCCATCCTCGGGCACCACCCAGGCCGACGGCGTCACCACCCCGGTGAAGCGGTGGGGGACCCCCTCGTTGTCAGGTGCGTCGCTCTCCACCGCGACTCCGAAGGGGCCCAGGGGCGCCCCGGGTGACGCCGCGCCCACCAGCGCCTCGGTCAGTTCCGATGCGTCGTCATCATCGGGCTGGTCGATGGTCGAATCCTCCGGTCCCGAGAGCAGCTGCCGGTAGAGGGGGCAGCGCTCGGTCAACTCGTCATGGGTGCCGGCGTCGCTCACCCGGCCGCCGTCGATGACGACTATCCGGCTGGCCAGGTCGAGCGTCGAGCGGCGGTGGGCAATGAGGATCGTGGTGCGCCCGGGTAGAAGTTGGCGCAGGGTTCGGTGGATCTCCTCCTCGGTGCGCACGTCGATGGAAGAGGTGGCGTCATCCAGGATGAGGACCGACGGCCGGGTGATGAGGGCTCTGGCCAGGGCGATCCTCTGGCGCTGCCCGCCGGAGAGGGTGTAGCCCCGCTCCCCGACGACGGTGTCATAGCCCTCGGGCAGCTCGGTTATGAAGCCGTAAGCCCCGGCGGCCCGGGCAGCCTCATCCACTTCGGCATCGCTGGCGTCGGGCCGGGCAAAGGCGATGTTGGCCCGGACGGAATCGGAGAAGAGGAAGGACTCCTCGAAGACCACCCCGATCTGGCTGCGGAGGGAAGCCGTGGTGAGGTCGCGCACGTCCCTTCCGTCCACCAGCACCGATCCTTCCTGGACGTCGTAGAACCGGGGGAGGAGCAGGGAGATGGTCGACTTGCCCGATCCCGAACCACCCACCAGGGCCACCGTCTCCCCGGCCCGAACGGTGAGATCCAGGCCCCGCAGGATGGGGCTGGAGCGCATGTAGCCGAAGGTCACCTGGCGCAGCTCGATCTCCCGGTCGACGCCCTCGAGGGTCCCGGCTCCGGGCCGGTCGGCCACGAAGGGGGTGGAGTCGAGCAGCTCGAAGATGCGCTCGGCTCCGGCCCGGGCGTTCTGGGCCTGCACGCTGAAATTCGCCAGTGAGCGGGCCGGGGCCACCAGCTGGGCGAGGTAGATGTTGAAGGCCAGGAAGGTCCCCAGGGAGAGGTGGCCCCGGTAGACCAGATAGCCGCCCACGGCCAGGATGGCCACCTCGCCCAGGGTCGGTATAGTCGAAAGGGTGGGCTGGTAGCGGTTGACGATCCGGACATTGCGCATCCGGGTCCCGTAGAGGATGGCCGCCCGTTGCTTGAGCCGGGAGAGCTCCCGTCCTTCCTGCCCGAAGGCCTTCACCACCCTCACGCCATAGACCGCCTCCTCCACCACCCCGGCCAGCTCGGCCGTGCGCTGCTGGGCGTCCCAGCTGGAGGCAAAGGTCCACTGCCGCATGCGCCAGGAAACCAAGGCGATGGCTGGGACGCAGAGCAGGACGATGACGGTCAGCAGGGGAGAGAGAAACAAGGCGATGGCCAGCGAGATGGCGAACTGCAGGACATTGCTGGTGGTGATCGGCAGAAGCATCAACAGGTTCTGGACCAGATTGACGTCCGAGCTGGCCCGGCTGACCAGCTGTCCGGTCTGCATGTCGTCGTGGCGGGCGAAGTCGAGACGCTGCAAGTGGTCGAACAGCGCCGTGCGCAGGTCGTAGTCGACGCCCAGGCTGATCTGACCGGCGCTGTACCGGCGCAGGTAGGCGAAGCCGAACTGGAAAACGGCCAACGCCAGCAGGGCGAGGATCAGAGGGGTGACGTCGTGGTGGGCGGTGATCACCAGGTGGCTCGAACCCGAGCCTGCCCCTTTGACCGCCACCACGTCGTTGACGATGGCCCGGGGCAGGAGGGGCAGGACGCTGGTGGCCCCCATGCTCATGACGGCGGCGAAGAGGGCGAGGGCGAAGCGGCCCTTCCTCTTGACCATGAGCCTGATGATCCGACGGGCCCAGGCCCGGCCGGAGCCCTCGGTTTCGGGTAGTTCCACGGGGCCATCCGGCCGGCTGGTAACCAGTGATCTCCTCCGGGTGGGACCCTCGGCTGGTAGGCCCCTAAAGAAGTTCCATATCCTAACTATTAATATACCTAATCAAGCAGCCCAGAGAGAGAAGGCGGTCGGATGCGTCACGTCGAAGTGCAGGGAGTGAAGGTCTCGGTCATCGGGCTCGGGGCCTGGCAGTTCGGGGCCCAGGGATGGGACTACGGGGACGACTACATCGACCGGGAGAGCCGGCTGATCGTGGAGAAGGCCCTTGATCTGGGTGTGAACCTGATCGACACCGCCGAGGCCTACGGTCGGGGACGGTCCGAGGAGGTGCTCTCGGCCGCCTTAAAGGACCGTCGGAGCGAGGTCTTCCTCGCCACCAAGGTTTTCCCCAACGAGCCCCTCGACGCCGACGAGGTCGTCCGCCGGGCCCGGGCCAGCGCCGAGCGGCTGGGCGTGGACCGGATCGATCTGTACCAGCAGCACTGGCCCAGCGACCAGGCGCCCCTGGATCAGGTGATGGCCGGCATGGCCCGGCTCCAGGCCGAGGGGCTCGTCACCCACGTCGGGGTGAGCAACTTTTCCACCGAGCTGTGGCGGGAGGCGGAGGGGGCTTTGGGCGGGCCGGTCCTTTCCAACCAGGTCCGCTTCAGCCTGGTCTCGCGCCATCCCGAGCAACGCCTCATCCCTCGGGCCGAGGCTGACGGTCGGATCGTGATCGCCTACAGCCCTTTGGGGCAGGGTTTCCTGTCCGGCCGCTACGACGGGTCCAATACGCCTCCTGATCTGCGCCAGAACAACCCGCTGTTCCGTCCCGAGGTGGTGGCCAAGGCCTCGGTCCTGACCTCGGCTCTGGCCGAGGTGGCCGGCCGCCACGGTGCCACGCCGGCCCAGATCGCCCTGGCCTGGGTGATCGCCCGTCCCAATGTGGTGGCCATCCCGGGGGCCAGCAGCGTGGAGCAGATGGCGAGCAACGCCGAGGCCGCCGACATTCAATTGACCGCGGACGAGGACGCCCGGCTGTCCGAGGTGGCCGACGCCTTCGTGGCCGAGGCGGGGGACGACCTGGCCCGGCGCTGAGGTGGCCGCGGCTCCGGCTCCGGCCAACAGTCCGGGACTCTTTTCCGGACATTTGCCCCGGGCCGACCCGGTCCCGCTCCCTATAGCTCAAGCCCGGGCTGGGTTGGGTCGATGGGGCCTGGTGAGTTCCTCCGATGCGGACACCTGGTTGCATTCCCTGCGCGCCCTGCCCGAGGGCGGCGACCCCTCCGGGTCGTCCGCTCCGGCCGAGTATGTGTCCCCGCGTGATCCCCAGGCGGTCGGCGTGGTCGGTCCGCGTGCCAATGCGGACATGGTCACCACCGTCACCAGCCGCTATCCGCTGGTGATCGGAGCCGAGCTTCGGGGCTCCCGCCTGCGCCGCAGCCCGGGGCCGGTCCTCAAGCTTCCTAAGCGCCTACCGCATCTAGGAAGGCGAGGTCCAAAACCGATCGCACCGTGAGGCCGGCTTCGTCCAGGGGCGGATGGTGGCCGCCGCTGCGGTCGATGACGCACACGACGGTGTCGACCAGGGCACCCCGCTGGCGCAGTTCGGCGGTGGACATGGCCACCTGGCCGCCGGTGGTCACCACGTCCTCCACCACCAGGACCCGACGGCCGGAAAAGTCCGGTCCTTCGGCCAGCTTGGCCGTCCCGTAGGTCTTGGCCTCCTTGCGAACCAGCAACTGGGGAAGGCCGGTGAGCAGCGACAGGGCGGTAGCCACGGGGACCCCGCCGAGTTCCAGGCCGGCCAACAACTCGGTTCCCGGCGGGATCAGCGGCCGGGCCAGCGTGGCCACGGACTGGAGGAGGAGCGGATCCGATTCGAAGAGGTACTTGTCGAAGTAGAAATCGGCCTGCTGGCCGGAGCGCAGGGTGAAGCTTCCCTGCAGCCGACACCGCTGGTTGATGCTCCGGCCCAGGGCCTGTCGATCGGCCAGGTTCTCGCTCACCGGCCGACACCGTAGCCAGGGCCGACCCACCCGATGGCATCCGGCCCGGCGTCGCCCACCCGCGCCGGGCTGATCAGGAGGCGTCCGTCAGGTCCCCGGCCCGGCTACAGCTGTTCCCGACTCGATCAGGGCAGCGGTTTCCGACTCGGAGAAACCTGCGGTGGCCAACACTTCCCGGGTGTGCTGGCCGAGGCTGGGAGCCACCAGCGTGGGTCCGGTTTCGGTGCGGCTGAGCCGGGCCAGACGGTGGGCCGTCCACCAATTGGCCCGGTCCGGGCGCGGATCGGGCCGGAGGAGACCGAAGGCGGCCAGCTCGTCATCGGTGGACATGTCCCGCGGGGTGGGTACGCCGACGGCCGGGATGCCGGCCGCCTCCAGGGTGGCGAGGACCCCGCCGGACGACCGGCCGGCCAGTATCTGGGTCAAAGGCGCGTCGCCTCCGCCGAGCACCTCGACCAGAGTAGGGATCGACAGCGGGGACTGGATCCGGATCCAGCCGTCGGCCGTCGGGTAGAAGCGGTCGACGCCGCCGTCGCGGTCGGCGCGGTGGTCTGGGCTGGCACCGGTCTCCGCGCCCGGGCTGGCCGGGCCCGCCTGGCCGGGATCGGCGGGGCCCCGGTAGTCACGCCCACCCCGGCGGGGCGCCGGCCGTCCGGGGTAGCGGACCAGATCAGGTGTCTGGAGAAGCGCTGACATGGCCGCCAGGGAGGTCCACACATGCTGGCCCGGCCCCCCCCGTCGGCGATGGAGGAGAGCGAGGCAGGCCCCGAGGGCTGACACGGCCGCGGCGGTCACGTCGTTGACCGGCACGGTCAGGAACACCGGCTCGCTGTCGCCCCCCTGGGCGGTCATCATC
>Ga0307372_10003255_pt1 | contig 26132 bp, 20 predicted proteins | sample OX1MG_FD_202533 | JGI IMG/M metagenome (GOLD analysis project Ga0307372, IMG submission 202533) | Soil microbial communities from Risofladan, Vaasa, Finland - OX-1 | ecosystem: Environmental > Terrestrial > Soil > Coastal area > Acid sulfate soil | place: Finland: Risofladan, Vaasa | collected...
CGGCCACGAGCATCGCCACCCGCACTCCCCGGGGCCGAACCGATCGCAGCGGAACCGGGTCGAAGGCGACTTTCCGAGACCGATGGACGAACCCGACTCCCCAGAACAGAGCCCCCGCCAGAGCGATCGTCGCCACCAGGTGCGACGAATGCCCTCTACCACCGAGGGCCAGCGCGGCGTAACTGGAGTTGGCCACGAAGAGACATAGGAATCCACACAGGAGGTACCGGTACAACGCCGGGTTACGTTCGGTGAGAGACACCAAGCAGCAGACGAGCCAGAGCAAGATCATGTCGAGCAACGGCGCCGCGATCGCCGGCAGCTGGAAACCGGGGCGCCAACCCTGCGAGGGAACGACCACCAGAGCGAGGATGACGAACCCCAGGGCCAAGGTGGAAAGCAGTGCTTCGGCCAGCGAGTCGGCGGAACGCTCCGGGAGTCGCTGATGGATGAGTGAGATCAGCCCCATGATGGCGAGGAGGTCGCCACCGGTGCTCAGGATCATGGGGACACCGACCTGCGTGGGCGGACCGCCCACATGCAGCGCCTGGAACAGCTGTCCCGCAGTGATACCGACCAGCCCGCACCCCAGCGCCTGCCACGCCGCCCGCCAAGGCCCGCGATGCAGATCCCGGTTCAACCGAAGGCCGTAGGCGACCGCACCCGCCACCAGTACCGCCACGACGACAGCGTCGATCGTCTGGTCGAGGACCTGCGCCGTGATCCCTCCCGCCAGAGTCACGATCATCGAGGGTTCACCCATGTCCGCAACGACGAGGCTTGCCATGACGACGGCGGGGCGAGAACCTCATTAGGAGCGCCGACGAGCGACGTCACGACAGACCTGCCTCTGGGGTCCTCGGTGGCGCTGCCACGACCGCACCTCCGCCCTTCACGTTGGTTGGCAACTTGATGACGCTTGATTTGGGCGCGTCTTTCAGCACCACGGGTTGAGTTTCGGCCTCGAACGGGCCGGGCTTGAGCCGAAGCGGCCCCCACCCACCGTGGCCAGGCGCAGATCAGGGTGGCCTGCGTATCAAGGACGGGGGTGACCTGGTCGATTAATGCACGTGACCATGGCCGCCCCGAACCAGGAGCCGACCCCCCAGAAGCTGCGCCAGCCCGCCCGGCTGGCCCGAGCCGCGCCGAGTCATGGCGCCTCGAATGCGGCCGGACCTGCGCAGTCCCCGCCTTCTGGCCCGCAGCCCGACGAGAGTGGGCCGAACCCCTCCGACACGGTCGGCGAGGAACGGGTCGTTCTGGCTATCGGGTCGACCTACTTCCACAACGGTCGGGTCAGCCCTGAGCGCTACGCCTCGGATCTGGCCCCGTCGTTCCTGGGCGCCATCGCCGCCAGCCACACCCTGCTGCGCGAGCTGTTCAAGGAGATGGGGGCGCCCGAGGGCGCCTCGATCCGGGCCGACTGTGAGCGCTGGCACCTGCGCTACGGGTCGGACCTCAATCAGGCGCAGTTCTCGGTCGACGAGCAGATGACCACGAACGGGGCGGGGGCGGCATCGACTGCCGGGGACCGTACCGGCGCCGACGGGTGGGTCCGGGGGCTCGTGGCGTCGCGCGACGCCGATCACGCGCAAGCGCTGGCGGCGTTCGAGGCCGAGGCCGCAGAAGCAGCCGAGGCCGGCGCCCCGCAGCGGGCAGCCATTGCCTATCGCGCCGCGGGTGCCGCCGCCCTGGCGGCGGGCCGGGGCGACCACGCCAACCGCTTGCAGCGACTGGCGGGCAAGGCCTACCTGGAGATCGCCGAGAAGTCCGAGACGCTCCCTCAGGGAGTGTTCATGGCATATCGCGAAAGTGCCCGCTGCTTCTTGGAGGCGGGCAACCTTCCCTTGGCCCACAAGTGCTTGTCGAAGGCCATCGCCATTGGCGAGACCCTCGGCTACACGGAGTCGGCGTGAAGATCTACCTCTCGACCGAAGGGACCTATCCGTTCGTGCTCGGAGGCGTGTCGACCTGGGTCGACCAGCTCGTCCACGGCCTCCCCCACCACCACTTCGAGATCGGTGCCCTCGTCGACAACCCTCATCACCGCATCCAGTACCGGCCGCCGCCCAACGTCACTCTGCAGCCCATTCCGCTGTGGGGCCTCGAGCTGGCCGAGGAGTACCTGCCGCGGCGCGCCGGTTGGCGCCGCGCCCTGCGGACGTCGTCTCCGGTGGTGCGCGACCGTTTCCTGCCGTCATGGGAGCATCTCGTCGACTGTCTGGCTGCACCCGAAGCCGATTCCCGGGCGCTCGGCGACAGCCTGTCCGCCGTAGCCCACTTCGCGGAGCGATACGACCTGCGTCGCGCCCTGGGTGACGCGGCAACATGGGCGTTGCTCCTCGACCGGCTCCAAGCCAACCCCATTCATGCCCGGACGGGCCTCGCTCCGGCTATGGACTTCGCCCGCACCATGTACCGCTACCTTCTCCCCCTCACCGCGGCGACTCCTGTCTGCGACGTGGTGCACAGCACGGCTGCGGCGCTGTGCGCGCTGCCGGCCGTCGTGGCGAAGTACCGCTACGGGACACCGCTGGTGCTCACCGAGCACGGCATCTACCTGCGCGAGCGGTTGCTGGCCATGTCCGCCGAGCCCTTCGGGACCAAGGTGTTGTTCGCCAACTTCTACCGGGCCGTGGTCGAGCTCGCCTATCGCGAGGCCGATGTGCTCACCCCCGTGTGCGCCTACAACGCCGGGTGGGAGGAGGCGCTCGGCGTCGATCCTGAGCGCATTCGGGTGATCCACAACGGCGTCGACCCGGCCCGCATCGACGTCTGGCCGGAGCCCGAGGGCCCTCCCACGGTCGGGTTCGTGGGTCGCATCGACCCGTTGAAGGACGTCTTGACGTTGATCCAGGCTTTCGCCCGGGTCCGACGCGTCATCCGGGACGCCCGGCTCCGGATATGGGGGCCGGCCACCTCTCAGAGCTACCTCGAGAAGTGTGAGATGACGGTGCGCGATCTCGGGCTCAGCGACGCGGTGACCTTCGAAGGCTCCACCATCGACATCGCGGCCGCCTACGGCGCCTCGCACGTGATCGGACTCTCATCGATCTCCGAAGCCTTCCCCTACACCGCGGTCGAGGCCATGCTGGCGGCGCGCCCCATCGTCGCCACCGCCGTTGGGGGTGTCGCCGAGGCCATCGGCCCGGCGCAGTGTCGGGGGACGGGCATGGTGGTCGAGCCCGGCGACCCCGGTGCCATGGCCGAAGCCTTGCTCGCGGTGCTCGGCGCGTCGGCGGTCGAACGAGGTCATCTGGGCGAGTGGCTCCGAAGCCGCGCCCTGACCCTGTTCACCGCCCAACGCATGTTCGACGACTACGACGACGTCTACACGTCCTTCGAGCAGGCGAGGTCGGCGACACCTGAGATCGGTGTCGCCGCGACGACGGCGCTCGCAGATGTCTCGCCTGTCTCGGACAGGGCCATGGCGCATTCGGTCTCATGACCACGGGCACGGTTCAGACCACCGAGTCAGGTGAGCTCGGCCTCCACATCGCGGCGCGCACCGTCATCGGTCGATGCCCGGCTCCGCTGAACGCGGTGGAGGTCGCCGTGGTGCTCGAGACATGTGGCTACACCGCGACGCGGGCCCGTGCTCTGGGGTCCGACGGGCTCAACGCTCTGGCCGAGCGCGTCTTTGCGCTCGTCCCTCTGTACGCGTCGACAATGTCGCGCCAGACGCTGGCACCCGTCGCCATCCGCTCCCGACCTCCCGGGCCCGTGGACCTGGCCCGTGGTCTCGCCCATTCGTCGCCCTGGCTCGTGAGCCTCGCCACGTTGTTGATCTCGGGCGTGTCGTTCTGGTCGTCGAACTTCTCGATCCCCTCGATCGCCAACGCCGTCACGTTGGCCACCGCCTTGGCTCTCCTCGTCACCGGTCCGTTCATCCAGGCATTCGGTCGGAGGGCGTCGTTCTACATCGGTCTCGGGGACCAGGGCATGGTGGTGTGGATCACGCGGTGGACTCTCGAGGTCGGCCTCCTGGCCACTGTCTTGTCAGGTTTGGCCCTCTTTCTCGTCCGCAATGACGTGCTCGGGGCCGGCACTCCGGCAACGGCGAAATTGGGCATCGCCGCCGCCGTCACCATCGCGGCGTTGCAACTCGGACTAGCCGCCTTCTACGTACGGCGCGCCTTCCTTTCCATCGGGGTCATCGTCGGTGGGGGGGCCGCGGCATTGATCTGGTACGCCAGCCACTCCGGTATCTACACCGATCCCACCGTGCTCATCGTGTGGCAGCTGCGCCTACTGGCGATCATGGCCGCTGTGTGTTGGATGGCGAGTGCGTGGTGGCTCTTGCGAGTGGACTCCTCGGCGCCCGCCGAGCTGTGGCGTCCCTCCGGCTCGGCCCTGTTGCGGGCGGTGGCGCCCTACGGGCTCTTCGGTTTCGCCTTCTTCGCCATCGTGGTCGCTCCGCAGCTCATCAGTGGGGGCCTTCTCCGAGGCGGCTATACCTTCAACGCCCCGTTCGCCATGACGAGCGGCGTCGCCATCGTGGTGCTCGTGCCACTGTTGGCCCAGACCGTGGCCGCCAGCGAGCACCTGCTGGCGCGCCAGTTCCCGGCCTGGTTGTCGCTCTTCACCGTGGCACAGACCGACGAGTTCCGACGGAAAGTGGTGCGGTACTGGCACGAGCAGCTGCTCGTGCTGGGCGGCCTCGCCGTGGTGGCCGGCGCCGGGGTCATCGTGGGTGCCCCTCGCCTGGGGGCGACGTTTCCCATCCTCGCCGATCTGGCCCGACACCCGGGCCTCCTCGCGGCATGCACCGTCGGCTACCTCCTGCTCGGCATCGGGCTCTTTTGCAGCCAACTCCTCTTCTCCTTGTCCGCGCCGATGCGGCCGCTGGCCGCGGCGTGGGCCGGCTTGGCGGCTCTCACGACGACATCGATCGGGACAGCGTGGGCGGGGCCGACGGTCGCAGCCGTCGCCGGGCTCGTGGCGGGAGCCGGTGTCTACGCGGCCGTGGCGGTAGCCCTCGCGCACCGGGCTTTCACCCGGGCCGACCTGACCTACTACCGGACGCTCTGAGGCGAGAGGGCGTCGACGATGGTCATGCAGCTCGCACCGGTCACTCGCCGGCCTTACCAACACACCGGACAGGGTCACGACCGCCGCCTGCGACCCCGGCGCGGGGCGCAGGCGCGGGCCAATCTGTGGCGGATCGAGGTCACCATCGGGGCCGTCGTCCTCGTGCTCGTCACGATGGCGCTGACGACGTGGCCCGTCGCCGCCCCGACGCGGCTCATGCCGCCGGGGTTGACCCTCACCCACTCCGGGTTGGTCATCGCCGATCCCTTCAAGACGGCGACGCCCAACCGCCAGCTCCTGGACCACTACGTCTTCAACGGTTCGGCGGCGCCGGGGGTGGGCTTCATCAACGCGTCGAACCGGGGTCTCGACGTCGGGGTCCGAGCGCACTCCAGTTGGTCGGGCTGGTTCGCGGTGACGCTGCGCGCCGCGGGGCCCGACGTCGTGTGGCACGCCGTCATGTCCCGGCCCTCGACGCCGGTCGGATCGGGTGTGGGTGAAGCGGTTCTCGCCGTGCAGTCGGCATCGACCCAGAGAAACGGCACGATCAACTACGTCGTGGTGGCGACATACTCCTCACAGGGCAAGAGCACGTGGCAGATCGGCTCGGCCCACGGAGTTGTCGCCGACGCCGTGACCGACCGCCTGTGGCAGGAGCCGCTTCGGGCCGACGCCCCTTCGAGCGAGCCGGTCACCATTCGCACCGACGGGCACCACACCCTGACCGTGTGGTTCGGTGATCGCCAGGTGTACTCCAACCACCACCTCCACATGAACGACCCGGCTCCGTTCCAGGCCTACCTCGAGGTCCAGGGGCGCAAGATCCCCTACGTGTCGAACTTCAAGGACTTCTGGGTGACCGACGCCGCGCCGGTGATCGTCAAGGGAACGGCGCCGGGCTCACACCTCACGCTCGACACCGGACACGGCGTGGTCCACGCCACCTCCGACTCCGGTGGGCTGGCATCGTTGAACGTCCCCGTACCGGAGCTGGTCGGCACCGGAACCTTGACCGTGAGCGATCGATCAGGCGTCCGACAGTTCCGCCACCTGCACTACGCCGGGGGCGATGAAGTGCAGATCACACCGCGCTGAGACAGCTACAGAGGCCGCTGACCATGACCGTCCGTTTCGGGCTCATCCGATCCCGAGGGTCGATCAGATCAACCTGTAGCGTTCGGTCCGGAAGCTCTGCTTTTCGTCAACGAAAGGGGCCACCCAGTGCCCGGACCGCTTGGCAAGATCAGAAGCCCGTGGATCGTCATCCTGCTTTCGGTCGTGACCCTCGGCATTTATGGCATCTATTGGCAATATGCGATGTTCAAGGAGATGAAGGACTACTCGGGACAAGGGATCGGTGGCGTACTCGGCGTCGTCCTGGCGATCCTTCTTTCCATCGTGAACGTCTTCGTCATGCCCTCTGAAGTCGGCAATCTGTACGCCGCCGAAGGTCAACCCAAGCCGGTACGCGGAGTAACGGGTTTCTGGATCGTGCTCCCGATCATCGGCTCCTTCGTCTGGTTGTTCAAGGTCCAGGGGCATCTCAACAAGTTCTGGACGTCGCACGGTGCGGTCGCGGCATGAGACAAAGGTCCGACCGGAGTGTTCAGTTCTGCGCGCCGGCGGGACCTCGTCGCCTGACCCTGTACATGCGCAGGCGTCCGTAGTCTTTCGCCGCGGGCATGTGCCCGACGTAGTCACATGCGACGTCTGCACAGCCCGACAGCTCGAGTGCCGCCGCGAAGGCCTCTGTCACGTAGACCGCGCCCGGCGGCGTCACGGGCTCGATGCGTGCCGTGCGACTGACGTGGGACCCCATGAACGCGTCGGCCCCGAGCACCGGGTCCCTGATCGGGAACACGGGTCCGATGTGCCCCGACAGCCGAAACGCCAGGTGCGAGGGAAGTCCGTGTGCTTCGAGGTCGACCGCGCCCAGGGCATCTTGGAGGTCCAGGGCACACCGCGCTGCCGCCGGGGCCCCGGACAACACGACGTACAGCGCGTCGCCCCACGTGTTTCGGTACTCGACATCCGTCTCGTGGTCGGCGAGGACCTGGGCGAAGGTCCCGAGCACGACGTCGGCGAACCGCGGCAGCTGTTGATCTGTCAGTTTGGAGAACCCGCTGATGTCGCCCATGAGCATGGCCCGGATCACCCGCTGGATGTGTCGGCCATCATCATCGGCTGGAGGGGTCGGAAGCTCGTCGACGTCGACAGACAGAGATGCGCCCGGCTCCGGTGAGACCACGACGACGTCGTGGCCCGTCGAGCTCCATCTCGCCACGTCCGCCGCGGTTCCCGCCACACCGGTGGGTGCGTCGCCGTCCCACAACGCCAGCTGGTATGCATCGGAGTCGAGGTGCCGGGCCCGCACCAGGGCGAGCCCCATGGCGAGCTCCGAGCAATAGCCGTAGAGCACGTCGTCGTCGAGATAGGCGCCCTCGGTGGCAAAGCTGACCGACATCGCCGCGTCGAGGCACCGCCGAAAGCGCGTCACCCAGCCCGACCCGGAGGGAGCCACCGACGTCCCGATGAATTCGTCGAGTGCGAAGGGAAGGACGACGTGGAGCTCGCACCCCTGGGCGAGAAGAGCCTCGGCCCACAAGATGTCACCTCCACTGGCGAGCGATCCGTAGGCGTATCCAGTGGGGCGTCGTCGGACGGCCTCCTCGACGCGAGCGGCGACGCCGGGTTCCTGCCCGAGCCGGAACCGACCCTCCTCACCGGGCCCGGCCATCCGGTGCCCGCAGTAGTGCGCCACTGCCGGACCGGCCAACACCGACAGCATCTCGGGGTCGATCCCGCTCGTGGCGCAGATCATGCGCAGTTGACGGCGGGTCGTCGACAAGGCACCGAAGTCCCCGCCGTGCAAGGTCGCGGCCCGCGCCAGGGCCCTGCGGGCCCCGGCATCGTCACCGAGAAGCAGACGGGCCTCGGCCTCGGTTGCAGCCGCGAAGTACGACGACTCTCCCGAGGCCACCACGAGATCGAGCGCGTCGCGGGCGAGCGCCCGGGCGCCGGCGGGGTCCCCGGCCACAAGCGTCAGGGTGGCGGCATTGATGGCGGGGAAGTAGCCGTGCGTCCGTTCCCGGATTCCCCGGTAGGCCTGAGCGGCTTCGACCGCCAGGCGACGGCGCTCGTCACCCACCGCGCCGAGTGCGACGTCCTTGCGGATACGGGCTTCGAGGGCGGCGACGTCCTCGGTGTCCACCGAGGACAGACCGAGCTCGGAGAAGCGACGCGCCGCCTGGCCGGTCGAGCCCGTGCGGGCGAGGGCGAGCACGGCGCGGTATCGCAGGGCCATGTCACCGGGATGCTCGTCGAGGCCCCTCTCAGCCAGATCGAAGGCCGAGAGCAACTCGCCGCGTCGCTCTGCATCGCGCACGGCTGCCAGCCAGGCCTCGGCGGTCCGAGACGGCACCTCGTTCGGTGGCGCGTCACCGGATGCCGACATGGCCGAATCGTAGATTGACCCGCACGACTCCACCGACGATCTCCACCCCAAGACCGTGGCCGGTCCAGAAAGTAGTGTTGGCACATGTCTGGAGTTCCATCCGAGGGCTCTTTCATCGCTGCGACGAGGGCCAATGGCGGAAGCTGACCGATCCGCGACCTACGACCCAGATGCCGTCCGTGCCAAGTACCTCGTCGAGCGTGACAAGCGGCTGGTCCCAGGGCGCGCCGACATCCTTGACCTGCGAACCGACGAGCACTTCGCCCGGTACCGGGACGATCCGTTCACGCCGGTCTCCGAGCGCCAGCCGATAGCGGACGACGTCGACGTCGTGATCGTGGGGGGAGGCATCGCCGGGGTCCTCGCCGGCGCGCAGCTCCGCAAGGCGGGCGTCAAACGGATTCGGATCATCGACCAGGCGGGGGGCATCGGCGGCACCTGGTACTGGAACCGCTACCCGGGCGTGATGTGCGACGTCGAGTCGTACATGTACATCCCGATGCTCGAGGAGCTCGATTACATCCCCACCCGGCGTTACGCGTTCGGCGAGGAGATCCTGCACCACCTCGAGGCGATCGCCCAGCGATTCGATCTCGTGTCCGACGCGCTGTTCCACACCGGAGTGACCCGTGCCGAGTGGGACGAGGACACAGGTCGGTGGCAGATCCGCACCGACCGCGGCGACGTAGTCAACTCCCCCTGGTACGTGCTCGCCGTCGGGATCCTCAACCTCATGAAGCTGCCCGTCATCCCGGGCATGGAGGACTTCGCCGGTCGCTCGTTCCACACGGCGCGGTGGGATTACCGATACACCGGCGGTGGGCCGCACGAGCCGCTCATCGGACTGACGGACAAGGTGGTCGGCCTCGTCGGTGTGGGGGCGAGTGGCATTCAGTGCGTGCCGCCGTTGGCCGAATCGGCAAAGCACCTCTATGTGTTCCAACGCACGCCGTCGGCCATCGGCGAGCGGGGCAACCGACCGACCGATCCCGAGTTCGCCCGGGGCCTCGAGCCCGGATGGCAGCGGGCCCGGATGGACAATTTCCAGTCGATCATGCTGGGCCGGCCCGTCGAGGTCGACGAGGTGGACGACGGGTGGACGCACCACTACGCGGCCGTCCATCACCCTCCGCGGGGCGAGGGCATGACGACGGCTGAGTACCTGCGCAGCGCCGAGGAGCTCGACTACCGGATCATGGACGCACACCGGCGACGGGTCGAGACGTTGGTGGCCGATGCGGCGACGGCCGAGATGATCAAGCCGTACTACCGGTACCTATGCAAGCGTCCCTGCTTCCACGACGAGTACCTCCTGGCCTTCAACAACCCCAACGTCACGCTGGTCGACTGCCCCGCCGGGATCGAGCGGATCACCGACCTGGGCCCGGTCGTCGACGGACAGCAGTACGAGGTCGACTGCATCATCTACGGGACCGGCTTCGAGGCCGAGCTCACCCCGCTGTTCCGTCGGGTCGGGCACGAGATCGTCGGCCGCGGCGGTGTCACCCTGGCCGAGAAGTGGGCCAACGGCGCCGCCAGCCTGTTCGGGATGATGAGCCGTGGATTTCCGAACATGTTCGTCATGCCCGCACCCGGACAGCAGGCCGTGGTGACGGTCAATTACACGCAGCTGGCCACGCTCGGGGGCGAGTTCATCGGTGGCGCCGTCCGGCTGCTCGAGGAACAGGGCGTGGAGGTGTTCGACGTGAGCGCCGAGGCCGAGGAGGCATGGACGCAGAAGATCATCGACTCCTTCGTCGACGGCAGTGCGGTGATGTCTGCCTGCACGCCGTCGCGCATCAACAACGAGGGTCACCCCGAAGCGATGAATCCCCGCAACGGCAACTACGGCCGGGGGATGGGCGACTGGTTCGCCTACCGCGAACGGCTCGAGCAGTGGCTCGAGGCCGCAACGTTCGAGGGCCTGGAGCTCGAGGTGCGGTCGACGGCGTCGTGAGCGCTCGTCAGCAGGTTGCCGTCGTGACCGGCGGCGGGGGCGGGATCGGAGCCGCGATCGCCGAGGAGCTCGGCCGGGGCGGCTGGTTCGTCGTCACCCTCGACCCTCTCGTGACCCTCGACGGCTCGCAGCGCCTCCCCGAGACCGAGGAGACCACCGCCGGTCGGATCGTGGCGGCAGGTGGCTCGGCCCGGGCCTCGTCGGCGTCGGTCACCGACGGCGAGGCGGTGCGCGGCCTGTTCGAGGAGCTCGTCGACGAGCACGGTGGGATAGACGCGGTGGTCAACGTGGCCGGCATCACCCGGCAGAGCAGCTACGCCGAGGGCACCGAGGAGGACTGGGTCGCGCTCCTGGGCGTCCACCTCGGGGGCTATCTCAACGTGCTCGACGCCGCGCTGCCGCTCATGGCCGCCGCCGAGCACGGCCGCGTCCTCGGCGTCACCTCGGGATCGGGCTGGCGCCCCGCCGACGCCGGCGCCTATGGCTGTGCCAAGCGGGCCGTCGCCGCCCTCACCTGGCAGCTGGGTCGTCGGGCGCCGCCGGGCGTGACCGTGAACGCCATCTCCCCCATCGCGGCCACCCGCATGGTCGCCGCGGCGGTCGAGCGCGCCCGTCAGATGGGCGGGGCCTCGCGCGGCGGCGGGATGTCGCTCCGGTCAATGCCTGGTCCCGAGGACCTCGGACCTCTCGGCGCGTACCTCGTCAGTGACGGCTTCGGATGGTGCACCGGGCAGGTGCTCTTCGCCGGCGGTTCGGAAGTTGCCATCGTCGACGAGCCCCGCCTTCTCGAGGTGGTCCGGGGCGACGGGGTGGCCTCTCTCGCCGGGATGCTCGAGGTCGTCGTCCCCCGCGCCTTCGCCTCAGCCGAGACGAAGCAGGTGAGCGGGGGCGGGGGCAACCCCCGGTTCGGGGCGATCTTCGACGAGCCCCGATCCGCCGAGGTCGCGACAGGCCACGTTCGATCGTGTGCCGTCGTCACGGACCGGCCCGTGTTGGCAGCGGCCATCACCGCCGCGCTCGAGGCCCGCTCCGTGACCTGCCACCGCCTCGAGGTCACGCACGGCTTCGACGACGCCGCCGGTGCGCTGCGCTCTCTGGTCGAGGCGGCCGGGCCGGTCGATGCCGTCGTCTTCGCCCCCGGCGATCATCAGCCGACGACCACCGCCACGACCGGTTGGGAGCGGGTGCTGGCCGAGCATCATGGCATCGTCGAGGACCTCCATGCCGACGCCGGATGGGCCCGGGCGGCGGCCGACTACGCCTCGGGCACGGCTCGGCCGGTGCAGCTCGTCACCCTCACCGACGCCTCCACCACAGGGGGTCGGAGTCGGGCCCAGGCCGCGGTGCAGCTCGCTCGCGCGGCCGCCGGTTCGACCGAAGGGCGCGTCACGGCCTTCGCGGCGGGCATCGAGGCTTCGGAGAAGGCGGCCGGCCCACCGGCCGGTGCGCTGGTCGCCCATCTGCTCGGCCATGCCGAGGCATCGGCGCTCGCCGGTGCGGAACTGGTGATAGGTGCGGGCTGGCTCGGCCTTCGCAGTCATCCCCGACCGATCGGCGCCATCACCTACGGCGGGCCCGACGTTCCCGATTGGCTCGACGCCACGCTCCGGGAGGTCGTCGGCGCCGACGACGACGCACTGCGAATGGAGTCCTGATGGTGGACGAGCCCAGGCGCGTCGTCGACGCGCACGTGCACCTATGGGACCCGGCCCGGACGGACTGGTATCCCTACCTCTCGCATCCCCCGCAAGGCGGTTCGGGAGATGCCTCGAGGATGTACCGCCGCTTCGACGCCGATGTCTATCGGGCCGAAGCAGCCCGGTGGAACGTCGAGAAGATCATCAACGTCGCGGCCGCCACCGGTCGTCACTCGATCGAGGAAACCATCGAGCTCGATGACCGCGCGCAGAGCAACGGTGGTCCCGACGCCATCATCGGAGGCCTCCCGCCGACCGACACGGTGGCTGAGGCCGTCGAGCTCATCGACCGGCAGATGACAGCAACACGCTTTCGCGGGGTCCGCCCCATGGGCGCCACCATGGGCCCGGTCCCCGACGTCGGCGTGCTCCACGCGCTGGCGGACCGGGACCTCGTGTTCGAGCTGATGACTCATCCCGATCAGCTTCGAGCGGCGGCGACGGAGCTGGCCCGCTTCGACGATCTGACCGTCGTCGTCGAGCACACCGGATGGCCCCGGTCGAATTCCGACGAGGAGCGGTCCCTGTGGCGGTCCGGCATCGACGCGCTGGGTGACCTCGGCGACAACGTCATGTGCAAGCTCTCGGGCCTCGCCATGCCACTGCAGTCCATGCGTGTCGACGCCTTCGCCCCGTGGCTCGAACACGCCATCGACGTCTTCGGCGTCGACCGCTGCATGTTCGCCAGCAATTTCCCGGTCGACTCGATGTACGGCACCTTCGACGAGCTCTACGAAACGTTCAGCACCGTGACGGCCGGCCTGGACAGTGGATCCTGCAAGAAGCTCTTTGCCGGCAACGCCGAGCGCGTCTATCGCTGCTAGGTCGACGTTGCCGGGTGGACCCAATTACAAACCCTCGGCAACTGCCTTGATTCGTTCGAGGGTCCGGAGCATGTCGCGACGGTTGCGGCGCTCTCGCAAGAACCCGCCCAGCGGCCACCAGATCTTGAGAATGAGATGGTCGCCGAGGTCGAATGATTCTGTGACGTCGGTACCGCCGTCGTCTGAGGCGCGAAACTCGTAGCGCCACGTGTTGACCGGTCGGTTGAACATGACGACCGCGAACTCGAAGACCTCACCGGGAGCGCACTCGGTGATCGTGCATGTGGTCCAGTAGAGGAAAGGCCAGTTCTCGTTGCGTTTCACGTGGCCCCGGTACTTTGCACCGACCGCCGGACCGGTGGCGCCGCCGGTCCACTCCGCCTCGACCACCTCGGGGCTGTACTCACCCAACTTCGTGATGTCGCTGACAAGGCCCCACACCCGCTCCGGCGGCGCGTCGATGTGCACAGTGACCGCAGCTCGCATGGCGCAACCTTAGGGTCTCGCACACAGACGGTCGGGTCACGTCGCCAGACGGAGAGCGTTTTTCGATGGTGGTGGGGCGAGCTGGAATTGCTGGCGAAGCCAGAGGAGGTGACGCACTTCGGCCGGTCCCGGGACGCCGTCGAGCTTCACCTCGAGCGCCACGACACATTGGTCGCGGCGCTCGACGATGAGGTCGACCTCATGGTCCCCACTTGCGGCCTGAAGTGTCAGAAAAGGTGTCAATACCCGGCTATCTGGGGCACTCCGGTGTGGCGATCCGCTGTGTCAGTTTAGGTTGACAAATCAATAGTGTCAACCTAAACTGACACGCATGGACATCGAAGAACTCGGCGTGAGTCTCTCGTCGGATGACCCGGCAATTGGGCTACGCGCCTCGTTGGCGCTCCATCGCCTGGCTGAGAGGGTCGAAGCGAACCACGTCGCGTCGGCGCGGGAAAAGGGCTGGTCGTGGCGGCAGATCGGAGACGCCTTGGGCGTCACCCGCCAATCCGTGCACACCAAATACAACAAGGAGTCATCATGACCACCGAATCCGTTGCGCCAGAGACGCTTCACGCCTGGGCCATCTGTCTGCAGGCCGGTGAGGAGGCTCGTCGCCGAGGTGATCGCCGATATGGCACCGATCACATCTTGCTCGCCTTGTTGGAGGATCCCTCGATCGAAGTCGTGTTGGGCGTGAGCCTGCAGCAAGCTCGCCAGGCCCTTGAGTCGCTCGATCACGAAGCCCTGGGTGCCCTGGGTCTGGGGTCGGGCACCGACGCGCCCCCACTGCCGATGCGCGCCGTGCCGAAAAAGCCGACGATCAGAGACGTCATGAAAAAAGATCGCCTCCGCATCACGCCCGCGGCAAAGAAAGTGCTTGAGGAAGCGTCTAAGCCCAATCGCCGGAGGCTCCAGGTCACGGCCCAGCAGGTGCTGGCCCGGATCCTCGCTCTCCAACCACCAGATCCTGCCGCGGTGCTGCTGGGCGCTCTCGGCGTGAACACGTCGGAGGTTCGGCGCCGTTTGGACGCCGAACTGGCGCCGCCGTGTGTGGGTACCGGCGGGTAGGAGTGTGGGGCTGGAGGGTTTCAATTCAAAATGTTGCGCACCGCCAATGCCACGATGATGGTGGCCCTGGCGATCGACGTGAAGACAGTGCAGACCCGGGTGGGCCATCGCCGGGCAACCACAACGCTCGACATCTACGCCCGGCCGACGGCCGCAGCCGACCGGGGAGCGGCCTACGTGCTCGGAGCACACTTCCTCGGCGCCGTGCCGACGATGAGTCCGTAGATATCTCTTCCTCGCGTCCATCGCGCCCGTCGCGCGCGATGGACGCGCGATGGGTGTCTGCGGGGGGCTCACGGGCACACCTCCGAGAAGCCCAAGAAACGACTTCTGACGAGGGCGAAGACAGTGGTGGGGCTAGCTGGAATCGAACCAGCGACCTCAGCATTATCAGTGCTGCGCTCTAACCGGCTGAGCTATAGCCCCGTCTGAACCGTCTCTCCATGTGGAGGTGGCGATTGTAGGCGCGATGGAGCCCGGCCCCGGACCGATCCCGTTCGCCGACGATCGACATGAGGCATTGCGAATCAGCCCGGCGAAGGCGTCACCCAGCCTGTGAAGCCGCCTCGGCGCGCTCGAGGGAGGTCAGCGGCGAGACGACGGATGACCGGGACGCCTTCAAGATGGCGGCGGGATCCTGGCAGTCAGGACAGACCGCCCACACCCGCACCTGGTTGTCGTTGTTCGTCTCGGCCGCGAGCGCACCGTCGGGGCTCACCGAGGGCGCGCCCGGAGACGACACGTCACGGTCGACCTGCAACAACTGTCCCGTGGCGGCATTCCACACCCGCATGGTGTCGTCGGTGCTGGTGGTGATGATGTACCGGTCCCGAGAGCCGTAGACAACGCCGTTGACGCCGCGCGTGTGCCCGACGATCTCCAGGACGGGCTTGTCGGTTGTCACGTTCAAGACGGTGACGGTGTCGGCCCACGACCCGAGGGCCAGTCGGGTGCCCGCGGCATTGAAGGCAGCCGAAGACAGCTGCGCGTGCTGGTCGAAGGTCTCGAAGGGCCGTGCGGTGGCGACCCGACCCACCTGCACCTGCCCGCAGAACGAGTAGACGGCCACCAGGCGGTCGTTGTCGCTGACCGCGGGGGGATTGTACGAGGCGTTGCAGGACTCGGACCATCCGGACCCGACAACGGTTCGCCGTGTGGCCAGGTTGGTGACATGCAGACGCCCGTTCCCGTCAGTCACGAGCATCAGACGGTCGTCGGTGCTCAAACTCACCCTCCCCACCGTCGTCGCCGGCAACGTGAAGACCGTCCGTCCCGTCGTCGTGTCCTGGACCGTGACGGCCGAAGTCTGCCCCGATTCGTTCCAGGTGGCCGCCAGCGTGCCGTCGCCACTGAGCACAGCCCCGACATCCTGCTGGTCGGTGTTGAGGACCAGGGGATGGGGCACCGGTCGGCCCTGGGGAAGGGACCACGCCTGGAGGACCATGTCGTTTCCCGACCGGGCCAGGGCTTCGACCTTGTGCGGCTGCCAGCCGATCTCGTTCCCGCAGCCGCACAGCTGCGCCTTCAACGTGGCCAGCCAGGGCCCGCTGGCCCGATAGATCCGGGCTGTCCCGTCGTTGGCGGCCGTGACGACATCGGTGCCGCTCGGATTAAAGGCGATGGCATTGAGATCCGCGGTCTGACCCGCCAACGACACCAGCTCTTCGTCGGGCAGGATCGACCACACCCCGCCGGTCCCGTCGTAGTTCCCGACCGCCACCCTCTGGCCGTCGGGGCTGATCGAGACGTCGCCGACAGCGGTACCGTTCACCGGGGTCAGCGTGTCGAACATGGTCCAGGTCTTGGTGTCCCACAGGTCGATATAGGCACTGACGTCACCGGGTCCGGTCACGTTCTCGCCGACGGCGAGGACGACCCCCCTGATCGCCACCGGGCTGGCCTGGCCAGCGAGGGTTTGACCGGGAGGGGTCAGCCGCTGCACGACCTGACCGGTCGCCACGTCGACGACCTCGGGGGCTCCGGTGGTCCCCACCACGAGCGACGTCCCGTCGGTGGTGAAGGCTGCGGTTTGGTCCGAACCAGGCTCGGCGAGAGAGAAGAGCTGCTGTCCGCTTCGAACATCCCAGGCCGTCGTGCCGAAGAAGGTGGTGGCCGCCAGCTCTGTGCCGCTGTCGTTGAACGCCAAGGCGTTGACCGCACCGGGCCTTTGTGCGTTGGGCCCGGGCCCGTTGGGGCCCCCAGGAGCAGGGCCGAGAGTCACGCCCCGGGGCAGCGCCCCCCCGGCGGCGGGGAGCGCCAGTCGGGACCGGACCGCTCCCGTCGAGGGATCGAGGAGGAGGATGCCGGCGTTGGTGCCCACGGCGAGGACCCGGCCCCCGGGGTCATAGGCCACGGCACCCGCCGACGCGGGGAGGCGCTTTCGATAGACGACGTGCCCCGACGCGCTGTCGAGCACGACCACGTCGTCGTTGCAGGCGACCTCGGCCACGCGGTGTCCCGAGGGGCTGTACGCGATGGAGGGACCGCTGCTGGGCGCGCACGTCCCGACCGACTGCGTAGGCAGGGCCACGCGCACCGGCGACGAGTCCATGGCCTGGCGCAGGGCGGCGACGGCCTGGGGCACAGGCCGTTGCGCCATGGCCTGACGGGCCAAGAGCACCGAGACCTCGGGGTCGGCTGTTAGCTCGTTCTGGCTCTCCGCCGCCAGAGCCTGGGCCCGGGCGGTGTTGCCCACCGAGACGGCCTGGTTCCGCGACACGAGCGCGATGACGCCGAGTCCGATCGCCACCACCGTCACCACGCCGCTCACAGCCAAGAGGCTGCGCCCCCGCCGGGTGGCGGCGCGGCGACTGGCCAGGACGTACTCGCTCTGGAGCGTGGTCGGGCTGGGATCGGCATCGGCCGGGGACCCCGCCAGCCAGTTCTCCGCAGCCTTGAGCTCGCTGCCGTGCAACAGAAAGCTCTTGTCGCGTCCCTCGCCGTCCCACTCGATGGACTTGACCAGCCAGCGGGTGTGCTCTTTGCGATGGTCGAGGTCGGTGTCGAGAGCTTGGACCACCCGGTCGGTGGCGGTGTCGAACTCGGCCTCGTCGGTGAAGGGGATCCAATTGCGCTCACGGATCTGGACAGGGATCTCTGAGTCCGGCACGGGATGGCGGAGCACGGGGACGATGCGCTTACCGAGCTCGCCCGCGTAACCCACCTCCTGCTCGCAATATGCGGAGGCCACTGCTTCGGGGGTGATGACGAAGAGAAAGGCGTCCGAGGCTTCGATGGCCGACCGTATGGCCTGGGGGAAGACCTCGGCGTCGGCGATGGACCCCGTGTCGACCCAGACATCTTTGCCGCGGACGTCGAGCGCGGCGCTCAGGCGACTGACGAAGTCACTGTCTCGTCGAGAATAGGAAACGAAGACGTCCGCCATCGAATGCCCCTTGCCGATCTGGAACCGGAGACCGACGAGAACCTACCCTGCCCCGCGGCTCCCGGCGATCTACCATCTCGCCCTATGGACCAGAGCCGCCCGGAGCGTGTCGATGCCTGAGAGCCCCCCGAACCTTCGATGGCAGTCGATTACGTGTCTGCTTCTGAGCATCATTGGGCTCATCGGGTCGATCTACCTCACGATCTCGCACTTCGACACCCGCTTCTTCGTGTGTCCCGAGTTGGGTCCGTGCGAGAAGATCCTCACCAGTAACTCGTCACACTTCTTGGGCATCCCCGTCCCCATCCTGGGCATCGCCTATTTCCTCCCCATGACCGTCCTGTGCCTGCCTGTGGCGTGGCGGGCGGTCGACAAGCGCGTCCATCTGGCCCGACTCCTCCTGTCCATCGTCGGCATCGGAATGGTCATCTACCTTTTCGCCGAAGAATTGTTCGTGCTCCAGTCCTTGTGCGTGTGGTGCTCGATCATCCATGCCATTGGCTTCCTCCTCTTCGCGATCATCGTGACCACATCACCGGCGCTGCTCGCGTCGGGCGGGGGCGGGAGACTCGCCGACGCGGACTGACCGGGCTCACCGGACTGACATCAAACTGTCCCGTCAGGGGCGAAGGACGGACGTGGCCGACACCGACAGCGAAGAGACCGACTTCGACATCTACGACTACTGGACCGAGTTCCGGCGCGACCAGAGTGTCGGTCGTTTCGGGGGGGATGAGTCCGACATCTGGTTGGTGACGAAATACGCGGACGTGGAGCTCGTGCTGCGCGACCCCAAGCGGTTCTCGAGCCGGGTCAACGCCGACACCATGGGCCCGGTCATGGGCACGGTGATCCTGGCCATGGACGGCGAGGAGCACCGCCGCTACCGCAACCTCGTGGCCCATGCCTTTCGACCCTCGGCCCTGGCCCGGTGGGAGGGCAAGCTCATCGCGCCCACCATTCACCGGCTTATCGACGGCCTGATCGGGCGCAACCGGGCCGACCTGGTGACAGAGATCACGAGCCAGTTCCCCGTGCAGGTCATCGCCGAGGTGTTGGGCGTGCCCTCCGAAGCGCATGGGCGGTTCCACACCTGGGCGCTCGACATGAACAAGGGCCCCGAGGACTATCCCGTGTCGATCGCAGCGTCGACGGCCATGCGGGACTACCTCACACCCATCGTCGAGGACCGCAAGGCACACCCCACCGACGACCTCATCTCCGACATCGTCACCGCCGAGATGGACGGAGAGCGCCTCAGCGACGAGCACATCTACGGTTTCCTCCGACTGCTGCTCCCCGCCGGCGCCGAGACCACCTTCGCGGCCATGGGCAGTTGCCTCTTCGCCTTGCTGAGCAGGCCCGACGTCCTGGCGCGCGTGCGAGCCGAGCCGGACCTGCTCGACGCCGTGGTGGAAGAGACCCTGCGTTGGGAGACCTCGGTCACCATGGTCAACCGCGAGACCACGTGCCCGGTCGAGATCGACGGCGTGCAGGTCCCCGAGGGCGTGTCTCTGGTGTGTGCGACGGGGTCGGCCAACCGCGATGAGTCGCGCTACACCGACCCCGAGACATGGGACCTCGACCGCCACGGGCCGGCCCACATCGCCTTCGGCACCGGTCGTCACCAGTGCCTCGGGATGCACCTGGCCCGCATGGAGCTGCGCATCGGCCTCGGCGCGCTCCTCCAGCGCCTCGAGGGCCTGCGCTTCGACGACGGAGCAGCGGCAACCGAATCCGAGGCGGAGGGGAAACCACCGGTGCGGATCGAGGGACTCGCCTTCCGTTCGCCCCCGCACCTTCCGGTCGTCTTCGACTCCGTCCGGCCCGGGCCGGGCGCCTGAGCCAAAGGCCTAGGAAAGGACCGCTACTCGTCTTCCTCGCCGGTGACCGCGGCCACCGCAGCCACGCTGTGGCCTTCCTCGAGGCTCATGAGCCGCACTCCCGTGGCGTCGCGGCCTTGGGCCGCGATCTCGCGCACGGCGGTGCGGATCACGATCCCGCCCGTCGAGATGAGCAGGATCTCGTCATCGAGCCCGGCCATGAAGGCGGCCACGACCCGGCCCCGGCGGGCCGTGAGCTTGATGGCGCGCACGCCCTGGCCACCGCGACCCTGGCGACCGAAGTGATCGGTCTTGGTGCGCTTGCCGAAGCCGGCGTCGGTCACGATGAGGATGTCGTTGTCGGGGCGCACCACGTCCATCGACACGACCTCATCACCGGCACGCAGCCGCATGCCTCGCACGCCCGCCGCGTCGCGACCCATAGGCCGGACATCGGTCTCAGAAAAACGGATCCCGCTGCCGTTGTGGCTCACCATCACGATGTCGTCGTCGCCCGAAGTGGCCACCACCCGCACGAGCTCATCACCGTCGCGCAAGGCGATGGCGATGAAGCCCTCGCGCCGTGACTTGTCGTACTCGGTGAAGGCCGTTTTCTTGACCTGACCCATCTTGGTGGCGAAAGTGAGGAATCCCCCGGAGTCGAAGTCGCGCGTGGCCACGATGGCCTGGATCTTCTCGCTCGGGCTCAACGGCAACAGGTTCACGAGGGCGGTGCCGCGCGCCGTGCGCTCTTTCATGGGCACCTCATGGGCGCGCAATCGATAGACGCGGCCCCGGTTGGAGAACAACAAGAGGAACGCCAGCGTGGTGGTGTGGACCACGTCGTCGATGAGGTCCTCCTCTTTGAGACGGGCCCCCTGCACGCCGCGCCCGCCGCGGCCCTGGGTGCGGAAGGACCCGGCCGGGACGGCCTTGATGTAGCCGGCCCGGGTCATGGTGACGACGATCTCCTCGTCGCTGATGAGGTCCTCCACCCCGAGCTCGCCCGGGTCGTGGGTGACCTGGGTGCGCCGCTCGTTGGCGTACTTGGCGCGGATCTCTCCGAGCTCTTCTGCGATGACGCCGCGCAGCCGGGCCGGGTCACCGAGGATGGACTCGAGCTCGGCGATGGTGCGGAGCAGCTTTTCCATCTCCTCTTCGAGATTGGTCCGGCCCAGGCGGGTGAGCCGTCCCAGAGTCATCTCGAGAATGTGCTCGGCCTGGACCTCGGAGAAGGAGAAGGGCTCGGCCATGAGCGTGACCCGCGCCCCGGGTCGGTCCTCCGAGGCACGGATCGAGGCGATCACGGCGTCGAGCATGTCGATGGCCTTCAAGAGGCCTTCGACGATGTGGGCGCGCTCGCGCGCCTCTTTCAGCCGGAACTCCGAGCGGCGGGTGATGACCTCGATCTGATGGTTGGCGTAGTAGGAGACGGCCTGGGCCAGGTTGAGCGTCCGCGGCACGGCGTCGACCAGGGCCACCATGTTCACAGGGAAGTTGGTCTGCAGCGGCGTGTGCTTGTAGAGGTTGTTGAGCACCACGTTGGCATTGGCGTCACGCTTCAAGGTGACGACCAGTCGGGGCATCTTGCCGGCCGAGTCGTTCTGGACGTCGGAGATGCCGTCGAGCACGCCGGAGTTGGCCAGCTCGCCGATCTTCTGCTCGATCACCTCGATCGAGGTCTGGTAGGGGATGTCGGTGACCACGATGCGGGTCGTGCCCCGGCTCTCGTCCACCTCGGCCAGGGCCCGCATCTTGATCGAGCCCTTCCCGGTCCGGTACGCGTCGAGGATCCCCTGGCGCCCCAAGATCTGCGCGCCGGTGGGGAAGTCGGGGCCCTTCACGAACGCCATGAGGTCGTCGGGCGTGGCGTCAGGGTGCTCGAGGACATGGACCACGGCGTCGATGACCTCGCCCAGATTGTGGGGCGGGATGTTGGTGGCCATACCCACGGCGATGCCTTGGGACCCGTTGACAAGGAGGTTCGGAAAGCGTGCCGGCAGCACCACGGGCTCTTCGGTCGACCCGTCGTAGTTGGGGACGAAGTCGATCGTGTCCTCATCGATCCCGGCCAGCATCTCCATCGCCAGTGGGGCCAGGCGGCACTCGGTGTAACGCATGGCGGCGGGGCCCTCTTCGGGGCCGCGTCCGCCGAAGTTGCCGTGGCCGTCGATGAGGACGTGGCGGAGGCTGAAGTCCTGGGCCATACGGGCCAGCGCGTCGTAGATGGCGGTGTCACCGTGGGGGTGGAAGTTCCCCATCACCTCGCCCACGGCCTTGGCGCATTTGGTACGCGAGCGGTCGGGGCGCAGGCCCTGCTCGTACATTGAGTAGAGGATGCGGCGGTGCACCGGCTTGAGGCCGTCACGGACGTCGGGCAGGGCCCGGGAAACGATGACCGACATGGAGTACTCGAGGAACGAGCGTTCCATCTCCTCTTGGATCTCGATGGGCTCGATCGCCGCCGGAGAGGGGTCGGGTACGTCGGTCCCGGTGCCGCCGTCTCCCTTACTGCCGCGCTTGGCCATGTGGGCCTGATCCCTCCGTAGTCATCGGGGCGACGGTGATCGCCCGCAACTCATCGGGGCGACCACGGTCGCCCGAAGCGCCTCTCAGATGTCGAGGAAGCGCACGTCTTTGGCGTTGGTCTGGATGAAGTGGCGACGTTGTTCGACGTCGTCACCCATGAGGACCGAGCAGACGTTGTCGGCCATGGCGGCCTGCTCGACGTTGATCTGGAGCAGCGACCGCCGCCCCGCGTCCATGGTCGTGTCGCGCAGCTCCCCGAAGTCCATCTCACCCAGGCCCTTCAGGCGCTGGAAGTCCTGCTTGTGGTCGGGATGCTCGGCCAGGAAGGCGGTCCTGGCCACGTCGTCTTTGAGATAGATCTTCTCCTTGCCGATGAGGGTCGAGTACAGCGGCGGCTGGGCCACGTACACGAACCCGCCCTCGACGAGGGGCTTCATCTGCCGGAAGAAGAAGGTGAGCAGCAAGGTGCGGATGTGCGATCCGTCCACATCGGCGTCGGCCAGGATGATCACCTTGTGGTAGCGGATCTTCTCGAGGTCGAACTCGTCGGCCAGGCCCGCCCCGATGGCCGAGATGAGCGCCTGGATCTCGGCGTTCTTGAGCATCTTGTCGATGCGGGCCCGCTCGACGTTCAAGATCTTGCCTCGAATGGGCAAGATGGCCTGGAGGCGGGGATTGCGGGCGTCCTTGGCCGAGCCACCCGCCGAGTTGCCCTCGACGATGAACAGCTCGCTCTCGCGGGGGTCACGCGACGAGCAGTCGACGAGCTTGCCGGGCAGCCCCGCGCCACCGAGGGCGGACTTGCGCCGGGTCAGGTCGCGCGCCGCGCGTGCCGCCACCCGGGCCCGGGCCGCCGTGGTCGACTTGGCCACGATCTGGTTGGACTCGCGGGGGTTCTCCTCGAGCCAGTCCACGAGCTTCTCGTTGGTGGCCCGCTCCACCAGTGACCGGATGGAGACGTTGCCCAATTTGCCCTTGGTCTGACCCTCGAACTGGGGGTCGCGCAGCCGGACCGAGATGATGGCGGTCAGGCCCTCGCGGATGTCCTCACCGAGGAAGTTCTCTTCCTTCTCCTTCAAGGTGCCCTTGGCCCGCGCGTAGCGGTTGACGGCGTTGGTGAGGGCCTTTTTGAAGCCCTCCTCGTGCATGCCGCCCTCGATGGTGGAGATCCCGTTGGCGAAGGAGTGGATCGACTCGTGGAACCCAGTGTTCCACTGGAGGGCGATCTCCACCTCCTGGTCGTCCTCGGACTGGCTGTAGGAGCACACCTTGCGGAAGAGCGCTTCCTTGGAGGAGTTGAGGTGCTTCACGTAGTCGACGATGCCGCCGTTGTACTTGTAGGTGACTGGCGGCTTGTCATCGGAGCGCTCGTCGGCGAAACGGATCTCGAGGCCCTTGTTCAAGAAGGCCATCATCTGGAGACGTTCGAGGATCGTCTGGGCGCGGAACTCGGTGTCCTCGAAGATCGACCCGTCGGGCCAGAACGTCACGGTGGTGCCGGTGCGGTCGCGCGGAGCGGGGCCCGAGGCCTTGAGCTTCTTCTTGACCTCGCCGCCGTCGGCGAACTCGGCCACGTAGCGCTTGCCGTCGCGGTCGATCTCGAGGACGAGCTTGGTCGACAGCGCGTTCACGACCGAGACACCCACGCCGTGGAGACCACCTGAGACCTTGTAGCCCGACCCGCCGAATTTCCCGCCCGCGTGCAAGGTGGTGAGCACCAGCTCGGCCGCGGAGATGTCGGGGTACTGCGGACTGGGCTCGACGGGAATGCCGGCGCCGTTGTCCCGCACCCGGCAGCCGCCGTCGGCCAGCAGCGTGACGTCGATCAGGGTGGCGCGGCCGGCCATGGCCTCGTCGATGGCGTTGTCGACGACCTCCCAGACGAGGTGGTGCAGACCCGTGGGCCCGGTCGACCCGATGTACATGCCGGGGCGTTTCCGGACCGGATCGAGCCCTTCGAGGACGGTGATGTCGCTGGCGTCGTACGAACTCGCGGAGGCGTTAGTCACGACCCCCACCTCTGTCTTCAGCGCCACGCACGCGCCCTTTCTTGTCCTTTTGCGATCGGGGGACGCACGTCCCGAGACAGTCCCGAGGGGGCCTGTTTGTGTGCGTTACCGACGCATCACAGCCTACCAGGAAGGGGTCACGCGACGAGCCAAATCGGGGCTTCGGGCGACGGCCGCACCAGCGCTGTGAGCAGGGTGTTCGACGAGCGGTCGCGACCCTTACCGACGCACGCGGACGTCGAGGCGTTCGAGGGCGTTCGAGGCACCGCAGACGTCGCGCAGACGACCCAGGATGTCGGGCGCGAGATGTCGCATCTGCGTGGCCCAGGCCGGATGGTCCGCGCTCACGATGAGGGTCGTCCCGTCCACCCGGACGGGACGGACGTGCGCGGCGACCGACGCCCCCACGATCTCGTCCCAACGACCGAAGACCACTCCCACGACATCGGCTCGGCCCGCGCCCAGGTTGCTGGCGACCTCGCCCAGGGCGTCGCCGATCCGGACCATCCCGGCGCGCGACCGGCCCCGACCGTCGCGTCGAGGGGTCGTCACGAGCCGCCTCCCACACCCGGCGCAGCGCTCACATCGGCCGCATCTGGAACATCCGGTGCAGACACCTTGGGTGTCGGGGCATCCAGGTCTCGCGTCCCCTGGGTCCCGGTGAGCCGGCCGGCGTCGACGGTCACGACTCGGCCCGCGTGGACGACCGAGGGCGGGTCGACGGCGGTGGTGAGAAGGACCTGGCCCGGAGGGAGCAGTTCCACCAGGGCCGCGGCCCGGAAGGCGTCGAGCTCGGAGAAGACGTCGTCCAAGAGGAGCACCGGCGACTCAGGCAGGTCGCCGCGGCGCAATTCGTGCGAGGCCAGACGGAGAGCCAGGGCCACACACCGTTGTTCGCCCTGTGACGCGTGGGTGCGGGTGGGCCGTGGCCCGATGGCGAGCTCGAGATCGTCGCGGTGGGGTCCCACCGAGGTGACCTGGCGCCGGACGTCATCGGCACGGGCCGCGCCCAGGGCGGTCACCAGGTCGCCGGACCACGACCGGCGGTAGTCGAGGGTCACGGGCTCGGCCACGCCCGCCAGGCGCTCGTAGGCGCGGTTGGCGGGCTCGGTGAGCTCGACCGCCAGTGCTTCACGCTCGACCGCCAGTTCGGTCCCCGACGCACCCAGGCGCTCGTCCCAGACGTCCAGGGTGGCCGCGATGGCGCTGTCGGTTCGTCCCCCCGCCTGGCGGAGCACAGCGGCGCGCTGGCGGAGGATGCGGTCGACGTCGGTGACGAGCGCGTCGAGGCGGGCGTGGCGGGCGGCGAGGACGTCATTGAGGTACTCGCGCCGGCCCGCCGGCCCGCCTTGGACGAGGTCGAGGTCGTTGGGGGCGAAAACCGTCACGTTGAGGGCGTCGGCGAGCTCCGAACGACGACGGACCGGTTGGCGGTTGACCTGGGTGCGCGCCGTCCCCGACAACGGGATCTCGGACTCGACGAGGACGGGCCGGCCCGCCACCACGGTCTCGGCGCGCACCACGGCGCGGTCGGTCCCGGTGCGGACGAGGACGTCGCGGGCCGCGCCGCGGATCGAGCGCTGGGTTGCGAGCCACCCCACCGCCTCGAGGATCGACGTCTTGCCCGAGCCGTTGGGGCCGCGCAGCACGGTCAGGCCCTCGGGGTCGGGTCGCAATTCGGCTTCTGTGAAACAACGGAAGTCCGAGAGCCACAACGTGGAGATGGCCACGGTGACAGAGTGGGTGTCGGTTGTGACCGGGGTCCGGGACGCTACGACACCCTGACGGGCATGAGGAGGTACCGGTAGTCGTCGTGGTCCGGTGCCCGTACCGTGGCAGGTTTGGTGGCGTCCACGGTCTCCAGGA
>Ga0307372_10003258_pt1 | contig 26117 bp, 31 predicted proteins | sample OX1MG_FD_202533 | JGI IMG/M metagenome (GOLD analysis project Ga0307372, IMG submission 202533) | Soil microbial communities from Risofladan, Vaasa, Finland - OX-1 | ecosystem: Environmental > Terrestrial > Soil > Coastal area > Acid sulfate soil | place: Finland: Risofladan, Vaasa | collected...
CTAAGAAGCGACCTACGATTACCGGCGTGAGCGTGCAACCTTCCCTGGAACAAGTCAGGCTCGAGGCCGCGGGCCACGTGGTGACCATCACCCTCAACCGGGCCGACCAGCGAAATCCGCTGTCCGGCACCATGCTGCGCGACCTGGTCGCTGCGTTTCGGTGGGCCAAGGCAGAGGCGGAGGTGCGGGTGGTCGTCCTCACCGGCGCCGGGGACCGCGCCTTCTGCGCCGGCGCCGACCTCGGTAGCTTCGACGCCAAGATGACCGACGTCGAACGGCATCGAAGCCGTGATCTGTTCGTGGAGCTGTTCACCCTCATGGCTGAGCTGGGCAAGCCGATCGTCGGGCGCATCAACGGCCATGCGCTGGCCGGCGGCCTCGGCCTGGCCTGCTCGTGCGACATCCTGGTGTCCACCGACACTGCGACCTTCGGCACGCCGGAGATCAACGTCGGGATCTGGCCGATGATGATCCAGGCCATCCTCTCGCGCAGCATTCCGCGCAAGGTGCTGCTCGAGATGGAGATGCTCGGCGATCGCTGGACCGCAACACAGATGCAGGCTCTCGGAGTCGTCAACCGCGTCGTGCCCCACGACCAGCTGGACGCGGCGGTCGGCGAGATCACCGAGCGCCTGGCCGTCAAGTCGCCCGTGGCGATGCGACTCGGCCGCGACTCGTTCTACCGTCAGCAGGACATGGAGTTCCGGGCCGCGCTCGACTACCTCCAGGGCCAGTTCACCCTGGTGACTCTTTCGGACGACGCCAAAGAAGGGATCAAGGCTTTCCTGGAAAAGCGGCCGCCGGACTTCAAGGGAAGATGAGCAGTCCGCGACATCGCGAGCTGCGCGAGAAGGCGCTCAAAGGCGGGACACGATACCTGCCCAAGCTTCGCGAACAGCACAAGCTGACAGCGCGCGAGCGGCTCGGCCTTCTCCTGGACGCCGGTTCCTTCGTCGAGGACGGCCTTTTCGCCAACGTGCTCGCGGATGAGCTGCCCGCGGACGGTGTCGTGACCGGGCTGGGCATGGTCGAAGGTCGCCAGGTTGCCGTGATGGCCAATGACCCGACGGTCAAGGCCGGCAGCTGGGGCGCGCGCACCGTGGAGAAGATCGTGCGCATCCAGGAAACCGCGATGAGAATTCGCGTCCCGCTCTTCTACCTGGTCGACTCCGCAGGCGCCCGCATCACGGACCAGATCGACATGTTCCCCGGCCGCCGGCATGCCGGGCGCATCTTCTTCAACGAGGTCCAGCTCTCCGGGGTCGTGCCGCAAATCTGCTTGCTGTTCGGGCCGTCGGCCGCCGGGGGCGCATACATACCCGCGTTCTGCGACATCGTGATCATGGTCGAGGGCAACGCCTCGATGTATCTCGGATCGCCCCGCATGGTCGAGGTCGTGGTCGGCGAGAAGGTCAGCCTCGAAGAGCTCGGCGGCGCCCGCATGCACTGCACGGAAAGCGGCTGCGGCGACGTGCTCGTGGCCGACGAACAGGCCGCGATCGACTTTGCCCGGACCTATTTCCGGTTCATGCCGCAGCGCTCCGGCGAGAAGCCCGCCGCGGGCGCGTCCAGGGCGGCGCGAGTGGGGTCGGGGAAGCTTGGCGAGCTCATCCCCGTCGAGGCGAATCGCGGCTATGACATGCGCAAGGTCATCGATGCGATCGTCGATGAGGGAAGCTGGCTCGAGCTCAAGCAGCTGTTCGCCAAGGAGCTACTCACCGGCCTGGCCCGACTCGATGGGCACGCGATCGGCATCCTCGCCAACCAGCCGATGCAGAAGGGTGGGGTGCTTTTCAACGACTCGGCCGACAAGGCGGCCCGCTTCATCTCGCTTTGCGATGCGTTCGAAATTCCCCTGCTGTTCCTCGCCGACGTCCCAGGCTTCATGATCGGGACCGACGTCGAGAAGCGAGGCATCATCCGGCACGGCGCCAAGATGATCAGCGCGGTCTCGGAGGCGACGGTGCCCAAGATCTCGGTCATCGTGCGCAAGGCCTACGGCGCAGGCCTGTACGCAATGGCGGGGCCCGCGTTCGATTCGGACTGCGTGATCGCCCTGCCTTCGGCGCAGATTGCGGTGATGGGACCCGAGCCGGCCGTGAACGCGGTGTTCTACAACAAGCTGGCCGACCTGCCAGAGGCAGAGCGGGCGGCACGCCGCAAGGAGCTGGAGGACGACTATCGCGAGGACGTGGATCTCTACAAGCTCGCCGCCAACCTCATCGTCGACGACGTGGTCGAGCCGGACGATCTTCGCGCCACCCTCATCGCGCGTTTCAAGGCCTACTCCACCCGCGTTTCGCCTTACACCAACCGCAAGCACGGAGTCCCGCCGGTCTAGGTCCTATTAGCCCACGCGGTGATATGGGACGGCGTACCGGACGACGATCACGTAGAAGGTCACGCTGGCGGTGATCACCGCCAGGTGAAACAGCTCGTGATAGCCGAACACTCGCGGCCAGGGGTTGGGCCGCTTGAACGCGTAGGCGGCGGCTCCGAGCGAGTACTGCAGTCCGCCCAGTGCGATCAACACCGCAGCCAGCCAACCCAGCGCCGCCGTCAAGGGCACGAGGGCCACGACCGCAACCCACCCCATGGCGAGATACAGCGAAGCGAGGAGACGTCGCGGAATGCGGAGGAACGGCGCCGCGCCGGCGACGCCCGCGATCGCGCAGATCCAGATCGCGGCCAGCACGCCTATGCGCCACCAGCCATCGAGCACGTTGTATGCGAGCGGCGTGTACGTGGCGGCGATGAAGACGAAGATCGTCGCGTGATCGGCGCGGCGGAGCCAGTCTTTGACTCGCGGCGGCCAGTTAAAGAGGTGATAGGTCCCGCTCACGCCGAAGAGGAGCACCAGGCCCACCCCGTAGATGAGCATCGACACCAGCTTGCCCGTGTCGTTACGCGTGATCACGATCAGCGCGACCAGCCCCGCGACCGCGACGAGCGCGGCGATCGCGTGCGACCAACCTCGCAGCAGCGGCTTGACCTTGGTCGCGTCCGGCTGGCCCATGACAGGCCGCATGCTACGCGGCAAGGCGGGAGAGCACGAGCCCTAAGGAAAGGACCACGACAGCCCAGGAAAATGCACTCAACGCGCCCTCGAGCGGGACCAGCATCACTTTCGCGTCGACCTCGGATTGCGACCCGTCAGACATGGTCATCGTCCCCCTCACCGCACTCGTGTTGCGGCGCAGGGCGCGAGCCGGTTTGCTGAGCAATCGCTGGCCGTATGAGAGGGCGTAAGCGCCTGCCGCGACGGCGACGGCTGACACCGACACCCGTCCGGTCTGTGCGAAAAATGAGGTCAGTACGGGGAATGCCCCCCACGACAGCGCGAACCAGAAGTCACCATGCAGCCTGCCGCCGAGCAGCTCTAGGTTGTATGCGAAAACGAACAGCACGCCTGCGGCGATGAACGGCAAGAGGCCGATCCCGACCACGGGCAGGCCGGCGATCCCCAGGCCGACGGCGCCGGCCAACCCGACGATTGCAGCGCTCCACAAGACCGCAGACGGAATCTGCGTCTTCAGCGGACGGCCTCGCAGCTCGTCCAGGGCGTGAGCGGAGATCCCGACGGCGAGAAAGAAGGCAAGGAGCGTGGCTGCCAGCCTCGGCAGGCTGACGTGCGGAGCCAGGCTCGCCCCGATGAGCACGTACGAGAGGTGCCACGCGGTGTACGGCGGGTGCAGCAGCGCCCAAAAATCACGGCGCCACCCTGCAGCCAGGGCCGCATAGTAAGCCGGGCCTAGGGCTTCGACCTGTGCGCGCTCAGGCATGCCGCTTTCTACCCCACATGACGAGACCGCCTCCCAGGCTCATCACCTCGTGGTCGTCATCGACCATGCCGGCGGTCCGCCACGCCTCGAAAATCCGGTGCAGCGGCCATCTGCGATAGAACTCCTCGATGTTCGGTCCGAGAAAACGGCCCACGCCGGCCCACGGCCGGCCGCCGAGGGCGTATCCGGCCACGGGGAGCACGAGGCGCGTGTAGCCTCGCCAGGCCGCGCGCCAGACGAGACTTGGCGGAACGTAGAAATCCAGGCTTGTCATACCGCCTCCGGGACGCAGCACCCGGGCGAGCTCGGCGATAGTCGCCCCGGGGTCGGCGACGTAACGCAGCAGGTAGGTGAAGCTCACGGCGTCGAAGTGGCCGTCTGGGAACGGAAGCTCTTCGGCGCGCGCCACCTGCAGGCGGATCCGGTTGTCCAGGCCGGCGGTTCGCACGCGCTCACGACCGCGCTCGAGCATGGACTCGGTGATGTCGACCCCGACGATGTGCGCATCGCTCGCGTGGGCGAGCGCGATGGCCACGCCTGCCGTGCCAGTCGCCACGTCCAGGATGCGCTGGGGCTGGAAGCGCGTGACGTGGCGCACCAGCTCGCCACGCCACCGCCGATTCTGGTGGAACGAGAGCGTCTCGGCCAGCCGATCGTAACGCGCGGGCAGGGCTTCGAAAAGGTCCGCGGCGAAGGCGTTTTCGGGGCTGGCCGCCAGTGGGCCGGAGTTTCCCATGCTTCCTCAGGGTACGGTTTCACATGACGGCTTTGGAATCGAATCGCGCAAGAGATGCACTGCGCTTCAAGGCCTGGCAGCTCGACGCCCTCGAGGCGCGACCCGCCGGGATGGAGCTCCTTTCTGTCGGACCTTTCCAGGTCGTGATCTCCGCCAAGGCTGGCGCCGACAGCTGGGTGACGATGGTCGACGGCGAGGTCACGCAGGTAGACGTTCAAAACGCGGTGGGGCGACTCCGCTCCATGTTCGCGAGACGCCAGACGGAGCTGCAGATCGAGTTCAACGAATCGGTCGCCCCGCAGGCCGGCGCCTGGCTCCAGGCTTCGGGCCTCAGGCAGACCGAGCGAAACCCGTTGATGGCCTGCCGTCCCGACGGGTTCAGGCCGTTCGCCGCGGAAGGTGTCCTGCTGAAGCAGCTGGATCGCTCATCTCCGACGTCCGACCTGGCTGCCTTCCAGGAGATCAGGTGGACAGACGGCGGGGAGGCCGCCCGCCCCGTGCCTCCTGTGAATCGGCTGAAGAAGGACCTGGCTGCGCCTAACAGCGTGTACCTGCTGGCGCTGTTAGACGGCCATGTCGCCGGCACAGGCGTCTCGCATTCGCTCAAGGGGGCGGCCGAGATCGTGGGAATCGTCACCCGCATCGAGAGCAGGCGCCGCGGCGTCGCCGGGACGGTGAGCTCCGAGCTCGTGGGGCGACATTTCGCCGGCGGCGGTGATTTCGTCTTTCTTGACGCGGCCAACGAGGAGGCGGCACGCGTGTACGAACGTCTCGGCTTCGTCCGGTTTGGAGCCAATCTCGTTTACCGCTGACATCCGACCGCCCCGGATCCGAACGCTATGGTTGGTCTGCCGATGACGTCCCCTCCCAATCCCAGCGATCATGGCCAGCGGCGTGATCCCAAGAGCCTTCCGCCGATCGTGCTCAAGGAGGTCTACGAGCTCCGTTTCGACCAGGCCGACCATGCCACCAAGGATGCGATCTGGCGGGAGCTCGGCCGCTACCTCCAGCGCTACATCAAGCCTGATGCAAGAGTGGTGGACATCGCGTGCGACGTCGGGTATTTCATTCGAAACATCCGCGCCGGCGAGCGTTGGGCCACGGACATACGCGACGTGGGCTCCGCGCTGCCCAGCGATGTGCGGTTTGTGCGCGCGAGCGGACTTGACCTCGCCGACGTCATACCAAACGACTACTTCGACATCGCGTTCTTCAGCAATTACCTCGAGCATCTGGCGTCCACCGAGGCGGTACTGCAGCAGCTCAGGGTCGCATTTGCCTTGCTCCGGCCGGGTGGACGCGTCCTCATCTTGCAGCCCAACATCCGGCTGGTCGGGGGCGCCTACTGGGACTTCATCGACCACCAAACGGCGCTCACGGAGAAGAGCCTCGCGGAAGCCGCCACCATGGCGGGCTTTCGCGCGGAGCGCGTCATTGCGCGCTTCCTGCCCTACACGACCAAGAGCCGCCTGCCGCAACACCCACTACTGGTCCGGGCCTACCTGGCGTTCCCACCCGCACGCTGGCTGATGGGCAAGCAGACCCTCTACATCGGGGTAAAGCGGGCCTAACCGACTCCGCCGATCTCCCGCGCCGTGAAGATCAGCCGCTGGGTCGCGTAGGCCCCGGCCCACAGCGGATAGCAGGTCGTCAGCGTGAGCTGGTGTTCCGACGTCGATTGGAGCACGGTGCGATCGTCAGGTTGGACCACCTTCGACCCGGTGATCTCATAGAGATACAGCCCATGGGGGGTCTGGATCTCGACTCGGTCCCCGGCCTTCAACCGGTTGAAGCTCAACCAGTACACGTTGTGCGCAGCAATGCCCACATTGCCGGGGCGGCCGGGCCACGCGGTCGTCGGGTAGTGTCCCGGACCCTTCTCGAGGTGCGCGGCATCCACGCCTTCGACCACTGCGGAGCTGTAGCCGATCGCGGGTATTCGCATCTGGAAGGCGATCCCATTGACCGGACGGTCGATCACGGGCGGCGCCGTGATCACCTGTTTGACGGAGCTCTTGATCGAGTCTGAGATGGAAAGGCCGCCGGTCGAGTCGATCGCCGGCGGTACGGGCGCGGCCTGGACCGCTGTCACGGTCGCCGTCTCGGCGCCTATCCCCCACATGGGCGCGAGGCTTGCGGTCAGGACCCCGGCGCCGGCGAGGAATGCGGTCGCGCCGGCTGCGAGCAGGGTCCCTGCCCAGGGCCGCCGCCGGAAAAGACGCGCGGGGTGGAACGTTTTCCACCCCGCTACGCGCAAATGGAGCGCCATTTCAGGCCTCGCGTCGCCTCCAGGCGAACGCGCCTCCCACCATGGCGATGAGACCCAGCGCGATCAGGAACAGACCAAAGCTCTGGTCGGGGGTGCTGCCGCCGGTGGCGGCCAGGACACCACCCGTCGGAGTCGCCGTGGCCGCGAGAACGCCGCCGCTAGGCGAGGGCGAGGTCTGCGGGGTTGGCGAGGTCTGCGGGGTTGGCGAGGTCTGCGGGGTTGGCGAGACTTCCGGCGTTGGCGAGACTTCCGGCGTTGGCGAGACTTCCGGCGTTGGCGAGACTTCCGGCGTTGGCGAGACTTCCGGCGTCGGCGAGACTTCCGGCGTCGGCGAGACTTCCGGCGTCGGCGAAGTCGTCGGTGTGGGTGATGTTGCCGGGACAAGGTTGCAGCCGTTGGCCAAGATGGCCTGACCCTCGGCTGTCCAGTTCAGGCCTGCGTGAACACCGGCGAGTGGCGGGATGATGTCTCCCCAGTTGCCCTGGGCGTCGGTCTGCGGATAAATCGGCCCCTTGTGCACCCCATAGTGATCAGCGTTACCCTCACCGTCGATTGAGGCAACGTCCACACTCTCCTCCACATAGGGATTCGTGTGGGATGCCGTTGAATGACAGATCGTGACTTTATGGTCATCCCCCTGGGTCGCCGACGCGACAAGGACGCTTCCTCCGATCATCGCGACTACGAGGCCTAACGAGAAAATAAGGCCGGCCCCTAACCTCCATTTGCGCATCATGGTTGTTTCACAACCTCCTTTGTCCCGAGGCTAGCCCCGGCAAGAGGGGTGAAACCTGGGACAGAAGTCCCGGTCGGGGGGTCTCCCGGATGGCTCGTTAAGGGCCGATCGGGTCCGCGAGAGATCAGGCGGCCAGGCCCTTGTGCAACGCGTAGAGGATCGCCTGAGCGCGGTCGTGGACCCGGAGCTTCGCGTACATCAGGCTCGCCTGGTTCCGGACCGTCTTCTCGGCCACGCCAAGCTCGCGCCCGATCTGCTTGAGCTCCAGGCCCAGCGACATCAGCCGCAGGATCTGGAACTGTCGGACCGAAAGCCCGGCCGGTGGATGCTCTTCCTCCGCTCTGCCGAGGGCGGCGGTGACAACCGCTCGCTGGCCGTCATGGCTGAGCACGTGCCTGCCCTCCGCGGTTCGCATGACCGCCTCGACGAGGCCGGCACGCCCGGCGTCCTTGAGGACATAGCCCCAGGCGCCCGCGCGCAGCGCCTCGACCACCGAACCATCCGTCTGGACGGATGCCAGCATCAGCACACGCACGTTGGGATGAGCGGCGACGATCCCGGCGGTCGCCCGGATGCCGTCCAGCCTGGGCATGTGCACGTCCATCAGAACTACGTCCGGAAGCAGGGCCGAGACTCGACGAAGCGCGTCCTCCCCGTCTTCGGCCTGTCCGACGACGTCCAGGTCCTTCTCCGCCTTGAGCAGCGCGACCAGGCCCTCGCGAAAGAGAGTCTGGTCGTCCACGACCAGGACTCGAATCCTGGGCGATCCTGGCCCCCGTTCCCTCATGCCGAAGGCGCCTCCACGTCGATCACGGTCCCGCGGCGGCGATGCCTCACCTCCAGCCGGGCCCCGATCAGGGCCATCCGCTCACGCATGCCGATCATTCCAGCCCCCTCCGGGGTGCCGGGACTGATCCCGTCACCATCGTCGGTGATCGTGACCTTGAGGCGGCCGGGACGCGTGCGGAGGTCCAGAAGAATGTGGTCGGCCGCCCCGTGACGCACGGCATTGTGCACGGCCTCCTGCACGACCCGCAGAAGGTTGAGTGCGACGAGCGCCGGGACCAGCTGCGGCCATTCAGGCGAAACCACCAGCGTGAGCTCCGCCGCGCTGGATTTCCGATACCTCTCGATCATCGCCTGGATGGCGTCTGGCAGATCCTCAAGAGGCGCTTCGTCGCGGAGGTCGCGGATGAGGTTGCGCATCGACATCAACGCCGCCCTCGCGTGCTCTTCGATGGCCGAGATCGCGATCTGCATGTTCGGGTTGTCACTGAACGTTCGGAAGTTCTCGAGCCTGACCACGCAAGCAGTCAACTCGCGGATCGGCCCGTCGTGCAGCTCGCGGGCAATGGACGCGCGGAGCTCACGGCGATAATCCGCGTCCACGCCCCTGGTCACTTCCGTGGTCGACAATCGGTGCGATCCCTCAAATCCACCGTAGTTGCCTTCAGCCGGCGTGACGAGGGTCCAAAGTTGGGCGAAGCAAGGACCATTGGCCCCCCGGCTGTCCCCGGCGAATTGCCGCCATAGGCCTCCTCTCCGTATGCTCAACCGCCTTGGCGACGTGGGCGGAATTCGAGTCGGCTGAGCCGGAGTTCGCGTCTCGGGTGCGCGCCTTGATGGCCTTCCGAAAGCACCTGACCATGGCGACCCTGCGGCGCGACGGATCTCCGCGCATCAGCGGCACCGAGGTGGAGTTCACCGGCGGCCGGCTGCAGATCGGATCCATGCCCAAGGCGGTCAAGGCTCTCGATCTTCGGCGCGACCCCCGGATCGCGATCCACGGGCCGACCTTCGACCCACCGGAAGGCCATCCGTCGGCCTGGCTCGGGGAGGCCAAGATCACCGGCCGGGCGGCCGAGGTCGATTCGGGCGGCGATAGCCATCGTTTCGTGATCGACATCCAGGAGGCCGTGATCACCCGGCTGACCGAGGCCGGCGACCGGCTCGTCGTGGAATCGTGGACGCCGGAGCGCGGGCGCCGAGTGATCGAGCGCGAGTGACGCCGTTGGGGCCGGCAGGCCACAATACGTCGGTGCGGCAGACCGAAGAGCTGACTCGGCTGGAGGCGGAGCTGGACTGGATCCGCGGTGCGCCCGCCGATGACGGGACGGTCGAGCTCCTCGTCCGCCGACCGGCCGAGGACCAGCGCGAGGTCCTGGAAGAGGCGTGGCTCGATCTGCGGAACGGCCTCGAGGGCGACACCTGGAGGGCGCGGGGCAGCAGCCGGAACCCGGACGGCGGTTCCAACCTCGAGGCGCAACTAACGCTGATGAACGCGCGGTCGGCGGCCGCCGTCGCGGGCGACCGCGACCGGTGGGCGCTCGCCGGCGATCAGCTGTTCGTCGACCTGGACCTCAGCGTGGCAAACCTGCCTGCCGGAAGCCGGGTCCAGCTCGGCTCCGCCGTGATCGAGTTCAGCGAGGCTCCCCATACGGGTTGCGCCAAGTTCTCGGCTCGGTTCGGCAACGATGCATTGAGGTTCGTCAACTCACCGGCGGGGCGAGAGCTGCGGCTGCGTGGCGCCAACTGCCGCGTGGTGGTGGCCGGCCGCGTGCGGCCGGGGGACCGGATCCGGAAGCTGCCGGCCTGACCAGGGCCGCCGGGCCCCCTTATGTCATCGGCCGGCGGCGACGAGCTCCAGGCGTGTGCCCACACAGTTGGGAACGAATGAGCTGCCGAACACCCGCGCCATCGCGTGCTGGGCACGCCAGCCCGTGCAATGGCCGGGGACGATCCAGCTTGGTCTCAGCTCCAGCAGGTCGGCGCAAACGCGATCGATGAGGGGCTCGAACAGCGGGCCGCTCAGGTGGAAGCCGCCGATCACGGCGCAGACCCGATCCTCGCCGGTCAGGATGCGGGCGTACCGGGTGGTGTTGACGACGCCGGCGTGACCGCAGCCGGTGATCACCACCAGTCCCTGGTCACGCACGTTCACGACAATCGCCTGGTCGTCCAGGACCAACGGGTCCGGCTCCCAGTGATCGCTGCGCCAGGCCTCCTGGAACGGGAAGCCCGGTTCATAGCCGGTGACTCTGGGCACCTCGCCCGTCACCAGCACGGACCCATCGAGCAGGAAGCTCGGCTGCCGGTCCTCGACGATGGTGAAACCGACGCCCTCGAGGGCCGCGCGGCTGGTGGTCGGCATCTCGATTGGATCGCGGCCGGGGAACAGCGCGCGGCGCCGGTTCCAGAAATCCGGATGGATGATGACCGGGAGGCTCGAACGGCCGACGTACCGCGCCAGGCCGTCCAGCCCAGCGGTGTGATCGAAGTGGCCGTGGCTGCACACGATAGCCTCGACGTCCTTTGGATCGATGTCGAGCCGGCGCATGTTCTCGACCATCCCGTTCGGACTCACGCCGAGGTCGAAGAGGAGCTTGTGTGTGCGGCCCCGCCGCGACACTTCGAGCAGCACGGAGAATCCGTGCTCGGCCACCAGCTGGTCCGGAACGAAGCTGTTCAACATCGTCCGGGTGCCAAGCCGGCCCTTGGTCGAACCCGGACCGGAGCGGTGAGCCGGGGGCTGGTCGGGCATGAAGACGTCGTACACGTTCTCGACCAGCGTGGTGATGGTCAGGGCGTCAGCCGGCTCGAGTGGAATCCTTGTCAAAACGCTCCCTCGCGGCTAATAGGACCAGAGCCTGACGGAGTGCCGGCCAGTTGTTCTCGAATGCGACTCGCGTACTGCGTCATCTCCTCCTTGGTCAGCAGTCCTCCGATCTCGCTTCGATACAGGTTGTCTCGATCGAATCGGGGGAAAACGTGCACGTGATAGTGCCAGACGTCCTGGTTGCCTGCCGGTTCGTTGTGCTGGCGTGTCGATGTCCCATCGCAGCCATATGCCTTCTTAAGAGCAATGGCACCGCGTCGCGCGGCGCTGTGGACAGCCGCACCAAGATGATCCGGAAGCACGTACAGGTTCTCGTGGTGGTCCAGCGGCACCACGATCAGGGCGCCGCGGTTGTTCGGCCAGAAGCGAGGAGAGATGATTGTGAACGTCGCGTCCGTCCGCTCGACGATGTGTCGCTGGTCGCTGAGATTGGTGTCTCGCCCTGCGCCAAGCGCGCAAAACGGGCACTCGTACCCAGCTGGTTCATGCTTGGCGAATTCGCCCATCGCACCCATTGTGCCCTCGACGAACGGACCGGGACATGCGGCGATTCGACCGGCAAGCCGTTGCCGCTCAAGGGCAGTATGCCCCAGGGCTGCTGGAATGGAGGTGCACCCGGCTTTCCACAATAAGAACCTTTTGATCATTCTTAACGGGCGCCAGATTGAGCTGACCAGCCGGCACGCGAAGGTCCGTAACCATGGCCATCGTGCGCGGGCGCCCCAAGGTCTCAATGCGTTCTCTTCGGCAGGCGTCGGGGACCCGGCCACCGGTGACTCAAGAAGGTATGGCCCTTGAGAGAGTTCGCCGGCGGCGGTCAGGCGACCTTACAGGCCCATACGTATTGCAGCGAGGTCGGCATCTGCGGTGGTGAGCATGTACGCAGTCACTCCCTTCGGCACACTGCGAGCGCTTGGATGCGGTAGAGAAGGACGTGCGAAGACGGCTCCCCCCAGTCCCCTGGACTGGCATCCTCCCTGGCCCGACAGCCTGCACAGCGTGACGGGCGAGGCGGGGTGGGTCACGTCCGCGATGGCGTCCTGGGATCCTCCCGGACAGCATGTCAATCCGCCCTTGCACCTAAGCTGCGCCGTCGAATGAGCGACCGCCTGGAGCAGAACCGCCCGAGTGCGCGCCGAATCGTTTTCGTGGGCGCACTCGTGATTGCGTTTGCCGCGGCATGGTTCGGCGCCGGCTTCCTCCCCATCGTCCCCACCGACCTCGACATCTTCTTCTGGCCGTCCGCGCAGGCGGCCCTCGCCGGGCACCCGCTGGCGGCCTACTCGCAGACGCCGCCGGACCAGTACCCGAACGTGAACCAGAACGGTCCCGTGTTGTTGGTTCCGCTGACACTCATCGGCGCGCTCGTGCAGGCGCTCGGGCTCATGCAAACGCTCTATCCGCGCCGCGCGATCACGCTTGCCTTCTTCAGCCTCTTCATCCTCTTGATGGCGCGCGAGGGCGTCGCTGCCATCGAAAGGCTGCGCGGCAACAAGCTCGCGGGCGGCTGGCGCCTGCTCGCGTACGGCGCGCTTGCCGCCGGTCCGCCGGTCTGGCAATCGCTTGCTGGCTACGGGCACATTGAGCAGCCATTCGAGGTGTGGTTCGTGCTGCTCGCCATACGTTGGCTCGATGCAGGTTGGCCTGCGCGCAGCGGCACAGCACTCGGCCTTGCGGTTCTCTCGCGCAGCATCGCTGGTCTATATGCAGTCCCGCTCGCGCTCCACGCCTGGCGGCAGCGTCCGATGGCGATTCCGCTGATGGCGATCGCAGCCGCCGCCACCGCGCTTCTCGGACTGCTGCCGTTCTACCTCGCCGACCCCGCCTCCTTAATGCAGTCGCTGTTCACCAACCGAGGCCTGTTGATCGTTGGCGCCGGTTCGATCTGGACCTTGTCGACGGGAACCGTCTTCGAGCAGGTGGCCCAGCACGACGACGTGGTCTTCGTCGCCCTGCTTGCTCTGGCGACAAACGTGTGCCTCGCGACGCGACCGGGAGGCCTCACGGCGCAAAGGCTGTTCGCGGCGGTGACGCTCACTGCCGCGAGCTTCATGCTGCTGACCAAGACCGTGTGGCCCTACTACCTGATGGAGATCTACGTGTTCGCGACCGTGTGGGCCGCGGGCACATGGCGAGCGAAATACGGCTGGCAGCGGCTCGTGCTGCCGCCTGTCGTGATCGCCGCGCTTGGAGCGCTGGCAGAGTTCGGCTCGACCCCCCACCTGGCCCGCGACGCAGTCATGCTCGAGAGCGTCGCGATGTTCGTGGTGTTGGGCGCCTTCTTCGTTTGGCTTCTCACCGCCGCCTCAGGTCAGCCAGCGCGGTCCTCGATCTCCCGGGTGTGATCGAAGCACGTACCACACGGAGCGGCGCACCGCACAAACCGCTGGCCTCGAGGGCCGGCTCATGTCTCGCCATGGCCTCGCTGATGACGTGCGACTGCTGACTGAACTCGACAGCTGGCGCCTCCCGGTCGCCGATCACGACGGGAATGACCAGGTATCCGGGACTCGAGTGCCATCAGCCCGCGTCGCCTACAAACTCCCTAGCGGTTATACAAGACAGTGTTATGCAAGCCTGTATAAGTGCGCCTGGCAGGAATCGAACCTGCTGCCTTTCGGTCCGGAGCCGAACGCTCTGTCCGGTGAGCTACAGGCGCGCGATGGCTTGCTCAGTCTAGACTGCGGCCCCCGTGACCCGGTTCATGGCGTGCCTGGCGCTCGTTGTCTTTTCAGTCGCTTGCCAGAGCGACACTCACGCCGTGGTGAGCCCGGCGCCCAGCCCCACGCCGCACACGGACCCCACCAAAGCCATCCTCCAGCCCGCTGACGTGCCGGGCGGCCTCGACCCGTGTCTGGGCTCCGGTCCGGTCGACGTTTACCTCGCGCAGCTGGCCGGCGCGGATGCCACTGTAGCCGCGCGGGCCTCGGCTCAATGGCAGGAGCTCCGCGCAGATGGCGCGGAAGCCGGCGCCATATCCGTGTTTTCCGCCGATCCATCTGCATGCAACGCCGAGTTGGGCGCTACCGGAAACATCAAAGCAATGACGAGCGTGGTGGCCATGTTCGCCGACGCCGGACAGGCGGACCGCGCCTGGTCATCGGGTGTGTTCGGCTTCGTCCCGCCTGCCGTTGGCGAGCTCGTGCCGGGGGTGATGCGGGGAACGACCACGGGCCTGGGTCTAAGCTCGTTCACGTACGATCGGCCCCCCGTGCAGCTGGCGTCCTGGCGCCAGTCGGTGTTCGTGGCGCTCGTGATCGTGAGCAACTTCGATGCCGCGACCTTCAAGTCCGCGACGGTGGCCGTCGACGCTCGCCTAAACTGAACGGTTCGCGCGCCTGTAGCTCACCGGATAGAGCGCTTGCCTGCGGAGCAAGAGGCAGCAAGTTCGATTCTTGCCAGGCGCACCATCACGCCCACTTGTCGCGATAGGGCCTAAAGACCGGGTCTTCCCCTCCGACAACCGATACGTTCATGGAGGCGGCGGCGCCTTTGTGGTGCTGGACGCCGCGGGCCAGTACGAACCAAATTTCAGGATCGGCAGGCGCGTCACTGAAATGGACTCGGCCCAGGCATGGAGTGACTGGAACGGCCAGCCAAGCGCAACCAACTCAGGAGCTTTCGACACAGCCGCCGCCAGTGTCACCGAAGTCGGGCTTTCCTTCGGCGGTGGCTGCTACTTCGAGAACGGCGTCGGGACTAGCGATGGGTCCGGCACCTTCACCTTGAACACATTCACGGTCTCCTAGGAACGCTAAATCACGGCGGTGGGAGCGAGCCTTCACCGCCACCACATTCGGATCAGGTCTACGTGCCGCTGAAGAATTTGTTCAGGGCCGCCTCCAACGCCTGGGCGATACGCTGCTGGCCGGCCGGGTCGCTCGCGATCTGCGCTTCGGTTGGGTTGGTGATGAACAGGGGCTCGACCAGCGCTCCCGGCATCTGGCTCGGATCGTCGACCCATCCCGCCGATGAAGGGCCGAGCTCGATGAGATGACCGTACGAGTCGCCGGTGGAAGTGAGGGCCGGAGCTGCGAGCTGGTCGTCGGTCCAGACGCCGCGGTCTGACGTACCGAGGCCGGCGACGAGCCCGGCCTGCAGGTCGGCCGCCAGCCGCTTGCTGGTGGCGGCGAACGGACGGGCGGAATCATAGAACGTCTCGGTCCCGCCCACCGTTGGGTCGCTGAACCCGTCGAAGTGGATCGAGACGATCACCGATGCATCGGCCGCGTTGGCGCATGCGACACGCGTCACGAGGTCTCGGTGCTCCGCGGAGTCGGTCAGGGCGCCGGTGATCGAGTCGGAGGCGGCCAGCTTCGTGACCGACGAATCCTGCGTCCGCGCCATCACGACGCCGTAGCCGTCCGCCCGCAGCAGCGCGCCGAGGCGGGTCGCCACGGCCAGGGTGGCGTCCTTCTCGAGGACCTGCTTGCCAGCGGCCGACCCCACGACGCCAGGGTCCAGGCCGCCGTGGCCCGCGTCGATGAAGACCGTCTTGCCGTTGGGCACGCCCGAGGCGGGATAGCTGATGCAGGCTCCGGCATCGAGGCCGGCGACCGGCAGCTGGCTCGGGGCGGGAGCCCTGGGCGCAAGCGCCGCGTTGAGTACGCCTGCGGTCGCTCCCGCTGGGCGCATCAGCGCCATGATGCCGATCACCACGAGGCAGCAGGACACGACAAGCGCCAGGGCGAGCGCTGTGCGAAGGAGGGGCGAAGGCCCCCGCCGGCGCCGAGTGCGTAGTGGGACGTTGCGGGCGTTTGCGATCGGCGGGGCAAGTATATGGGAGGCAGCCGCGCCCGGTCGCCGACTAACGCGCTATTTGATCCTGCCGTTCTCCAGGGTGGCGACCTTCTTGCTCGCGCTCGCGTCGACGTTGAGGATCGCGAGAATGACCACGAACGTCTTGTTCTGCCACATGGCGATGTAGAAATACTGGTTCGATATCGGCGCGCTGATCACGATCGAGTTCGTGGTGAGGCCTGTGGCGGTCCCCTCGGTCAGGCCCAGGCCTCCAGTACGCAACTCGGAAATCTTGAACCCGAAGATGGAGTCGTTGGTATAAGCGTTCGTCGCGCTCTTCTCATCCTTGAACTGAGTCACGAAGTTGACGACGAGCTTGTAGCTCGCGGTGCCGATGTCATACCCGCTGCTCTTGATCGCCGTGCAGTGTGCGGGGTTGTCCGCGTAAAAGGATGTGCTCGCCGCGGTCGCGCCGCCGGTCTTCAGCGCCGCCCAGTCGGTGCTGGTGGACTTGTACGTGGCCTGGTCCTGGTTCTTCTCCTTGGCGAGAAAGCTGTCGATGTCGCCCGAGAGGTCACACCTCACCATGCCGGCGGGTAAGTCTGAGGACTGCACGGAAACGCTCGATGCGGTGGGACCGATCGAGCCAGATGTGTTTGGGGATCCTCCGCACGCAGCTGCAACCACGAGTCCGACGACGATCGCAAGCGTCCGCTTGATCATCGAAGAAGGCTAACAGCGCCACCCCGAAAACCATGCGGTACGGAGGTGGCGCCCATTAGAAGAAGACCGTCCGCCTGCGGGGCAAAAGCCGGTGGAGAGTGCCCTGAATCCATTCGCGCACCTGCTCGCTCAGCTCGAGCACGAGGCGCGCGTCGTTGGCCGCGTCAGGCCCGTAATGCGCCACCTCGATCGGTTTGCCGAACGCGATGAACCACTTCGACGGGAGGGGAATCAGCCCTGCGAGGCCGAGCCACGGGAAGGTCGGGGTGAGCGGAACCGTCGGAAGGCCGAGCATCTGCGCCAATGGACGGATATCCGCGAGCACCGGATGGAGCTCCTCCGACCCGACCACGGCGACCGGGATGATCGGCGCGCCCGTACGAAGGGCAACCTGCACGAAACCACCACGTCCCAGGCGTCGAACTTGGTATCGGTCGCGGTACTGCTTCGCCGCCCCCTTCACGCCTTCCGGGAACACTCCGACCAGTTCATCCCGCTCGAGCAAAGTGGTCGCGTTGTCCGGGTGGGCGAGGACATTGCCGGTCTTGGTCAGCAGCATGTTGGTGAAAGGCATCGCGAATGCCCAGTCCACGACCAGCATTCGAGCGTGCCGCGGGACCGGATGCTCGGCCATGATCGCGGTGCGGATCATCGCGCCGTCGTAAGGGACGATGCCTGCGTGGTTCGCGACCAGCAGCGCCCGGCCGCGCGCAGGCACGTTGAGGACACCCTCGGTCTCGACGCGCCAGTACTTTCGATAGAACCAGAGGGCAATGCCCTGGATGCGATCGGTGAACTCGCGGTCGAAGCCGAAGTCGTCGCTCGGGAGTTCCAGCTCGTCGCTGGGACTCATGACGCGAAGAGCCCCCACTTGCTTTCGATTATGGCAACATGCAGTCGGCCTCGACATGCCACTCGACCTGAAGGCCGCCGCCACCGAATATCTCGGCTGGCTTCAACTCGAAGCTAACCGCAGCCCGAACACGGTCCGGGCATACGACGCAGAGATCCGGCGCCTCATCGCTTTTCTCACCTTGCATGGCCATTCGCTGCAGCTCGACGAGTTGCGCCACGAGGACCTGCGCGCGTTCCAGCGCCACCTCGCCGGCAAGCTGAAGAGTCCCGCCTCGCGCGCCAGAGCCCTGGTCGCGATTCGCTCCTGGCTTCGTTGGCTGGCCAAAGAGAACCTCATCGAGAAGGACCTATCCAACGGCATCACGCTGCCCAAGGTCGAGCAGCGCCTCCCGAAGCCGATCGACCCGGACGAGCTCACGCGTCTGCTGGCGGCGCTGCCGCACGAATCGATCCACGAAAAGCGCGATCGCGCCCTGGTCCAGTTCCTGGTCAGCACCGGGTGCCGCATCTCCGAGGCCCTGGCGCTCGACCGCACCGACTTCCCTCGCTCGGGCAACCGGCTAGTCGTGACCGGAAAGGGATCCAAGCAGCGCTCGGTCTACCTGACTGCGGATGCGCGCGGCGCCCTGGAGGATTACCTGTCGGTGCGCGAGGACGCCTGCATGGCGCTGTTCGTCAACTTCGACCGCTCGGCGGCGGACGACCGCGGCAGGCGGCTCACCGCGACCGGGGCGCGATACATCGTCACGCAGATCCGCAAGCAGCTGGGCGCGTGGTCGTTCAAGTCCCCACACGTGGCGCGCCACACGGCCGCCACGACGTTGCTCGAGGTCACCGGCGGCGACGTGCGGCTGGTCCAGGAGGTGCTGGGCCACGCGAACCTCAACACGCTCCAGGGCTACACGAAGATCGTCGACAGCCGCAAGCAGGAGGCATACCGCCTCTACCAGAAATTCCTGGACGGTAAGAAGGCCGGCGCTTAGCCGGAGATCGAAAGCACCGCGGCACCCCGGACGTCGCCCGCCCGCAGTCGCGACAACGCTTCATTGGCCTGGTTGAGAGCGAATGTCTCGATTGCGGTCCTGATCGGGATCTGCGGCGCAAGCCGCAAGAACTCTTCGCCGTCCGCATGCGTGAGATTCGCCACCGAGCGAAGGACTCTCTCCCCCCACAGGATCGAGTACGGAAAGCTCGGGATGTCGCTCATGTGGATGCCTCCGCAGACCACGGTGCCGCCCTTGCGGACGTGACGCAGCGCAACCGGGACGAGATCCCCCGCAGGCGCGAAGATGATGGCCGCGTCCAGCTCTTCGGGAGGAGATTGGTCGGTGGACCCGGACCAGGAGGCGCCGATCTCCAACGCAAATCCCTGCGCCTGCTGATCACCGGGGCGGGTGAAGGCGAAGACTCGCTGGCCCCGGTAGGCCGCCACCTGGGCCACGATGTGCGCGGCCGCGCCGAAACCGTAGAGCCCAAGGCACGGCGCATCGCCCGCCAACCGAAGGGATCGATAGCCGATCAGGCCGGCGCACAGGAGCGGGGCGGCCTGGAGGTCGGGATATAGCCCAGGCAGCGCGAGGCACGCGCGGTGATCGGCCACCATGTACCGCGCGAATCCGCCGTCGAGCGTGTACCCGGTGAACCGGGCCAGATCGCAAAGGTTCTCGCGGCCTTCGCGGCAGTAGCGGCATTCTCCACAGGTCCAACCAAGCCAGGGCACGCCGACACGCGTGCCGACGGGGATGTCGTTGGCCCCGCCTCCCGCGCCCACGACGCGGCCGACCACCTGGTGGCCGGGCACCAGGGGCAGCTTGGGCCCGGTCAACTCGCCGTCGACCAAGTGCAGGTCGGTGCGGCACAACCCGCAAGCGGTGACCTCGATGAGAACCTGCTCCGGCCCGGGTTCGGGCACGGGCAACTCTTCCGCTCGAAGCGGCTCGCGAGGTCGGTGCAAAACCATCGCCTCCACCCCAGGCGGGATCGTAGCGCTATACGGTGGCAGGCCTCTTGGCAGCCGTCTCGGCCGCCCGGCTCTCCACCGGTGCCCGGTCGACGAGAACTGGGACGTGCGCCGTCTGGATGACCTTGTGGGTCACGCTGCCCAGGAAGAAGCCCTGGACTTCTGACAGACCGCGCGAGCCCATGACGATAAGGTCAACGCCTTTCGCCGTCGCCACGTCGACGATCGTCTGCGCCGTGTGCTGAGCGGCAGCGTCGCGGACCTCACCCGATGCTTTGACTCCGGCGTCGCGGGCCTCCTCGACCGCGTCCCCGACGAGTCGCGTGGCTTCCGCGGGGCTCTCCAGCGAATAGACGGCCGCCCGGCCGCGGTCATGTTCGCTGACGTGCAGGACAAATAGATCGGAGCCGAATTTCTTGGCCATCTCGATTGCGGTCGGCAGCGTCCGGTGCGAATAGGTCGAGCGGTCGAGAGCGACCATGATGTGGTTGAACACTCGTGAAACACCTCCTGTCGTGATGACCGGAGTGTCAGGCCGTGGCGTAGGCCAGGCGAGAGGCAAACGGCCCGGCCGCCGCGGGACTCATGCCCGCCGCTCGGAGCAGCACCTCGGCGAGGTGATTCCACAAAAGCATGTGTGCCTCGCCCGGGCAGACTTGCAAGATGGCTCCAGGAATCAGCGACGCGAGGTATTCGCCGTGGTGGAGCGGGATCACCGTGTCGAGGTCGCCGTGCCACAGTGTCACGGGGACCCTGACGAGGTCCAGCGGGAATCCCCACGGCCGCGCGAGAGCGCCAATATCCTGGACATAACCGGAGGCTCCGAAGCGAAGCGCCTCCTGGAGCGACTCGGCCGCGCCGCCCATGACCGAAGGCATGGACAGCCACCGCAGGTCAGCAGGTGGCTTGTCCCGGTTCGCCTGTGCAACGACGAAGTGCGGGTAACGCTTGACCACTTTGGAGACTCCTGTGGCGCCGAGACCAAGCACCCATGGAGCGGACCGTCCGAGCCAGACACCGGCGCGCGTCGCAAGGCGCATCCCTGACATCGCGCCCGGGCGCTGCATCGGGGCAGGACATCCGGTGACGGCGACTTCGATGATCCGCTCGGGAATGACCGCCGCGCAGGCGAGCGCGTAGATTCCGCCGCCCGACAGCGCCGTGACCCCGAAACGGTCGAGGCCGAGGATGTCCGCCAGCTCGAGGACGTCGCGCGGCCAGTCGACCAGCCGGGCGTGCGCCCGCGCGTCGGAGAGGCCGTAGCCCGGGCGGTCGGGGGTGATCACGCGAACCCCCAGCGATCGGTAGAACTCGGACTCCGCCTCGTGCTCGAGGCGCGACCCGGGCATGCCGTGGTGGTGGATGACCGGCACGCCCGAAGGGTCTCCTCGCTCGCTGTAGGCGAGGCGGCGGCCGTCGCTGAGCCGGACCGTCCCCGTGACGACCGAGTCGCGCCCGACGTCGTACGTCTCCATGCTCGACTACAGCCTCGTACCGGAGGCTGCTCGGGGGTCAGGGTCGAACGGCCCACGCAATCCGAGCAAGATGGCCTGAAGCGGATGAGAGCCTTGTGGTGTCGGCCGCGGGCGAATACTATCTGGGCGTGCTGGACATCAAGTCGGCCAAGCTCTTCGAAGGGCTGCCCGAACCGGAGGTCCGCTCGATCGAGAAGCAGATGAAGACGGTCAAGCATCCCGCCGGCCACGAGATCGTCGTCCGGGGCGAGGGCGGAGTCGGCTTCATGGTCATCATCGAAGGGACCGTTTCAGTGAAGACCATCCAGGGCAAGACGCGCGCGCTCGGTCCCGGCGACTCATTCGGCGAGATGGCGCTCCTCGACCACGAGGGCCGCAGCGCGACCATCACCGCGGGCACCGATGTCACGCTGGCGACGATCCCCGAGTGGAACTTCAAGCCGTTCCTCAAGGAGCACCCGGAGGTGGCCTACCGTCTCCTGCAGGTCCTCAGCCAGCGGGTCCGCCAGGCGGAATCCGACCGGTAGAGCCCTCGGATGGCGGGCATCGGCCCGCCACCACATGACTTCCGTGCTCGCTATCGCCCCCTGACCTTCATCTCGTCGAGCAGCTCGGCCAGCCGCTCCATCGACTCGTCGGCACCCTCCCGCATACCCGAGGCGACCATGCCGTCCCGGTCCATCACCGACTGGAAGACAACGTGGGCAACGACCTTCGTCTTGTTGCCAAGAGGCTCGAGGGTCACGGTCTGGAGCGCGACATGCCCTGGAAACCCTTCGTACTCGAACGTCTGGCAGATCCGCTCCGGCGCCACCACGTCGTGGTTGACGCCGTGGAACCCGTGCTCGCCGCCGTCTGCGCCGCGCTGGACCACCCGCCACTCGCCTCCGGCGCGGGAGTCGAACTTGACGATCTCGTTCGTGTACCGCCGTGGACCCCACCAGCGAGCGAAAAGCTTGGGATCCGTATAGGCCCGGAAAACCAGCTGGCGCGGCGCATCCAGAACGGTGATCGAGACCATCTCCTGCTGGCCTGGCTCGATGACGTACTCGGTCTCAGCCATCGTGGTGCCCTTGGTGCTCATCGCCTTGCTTCTCCTCCTGGATCATTTCCTGCAGAACTTCGTCGAGGCGCTGGAAGCTCTCGTCCCAGAACCTCCGGTACTCCCCCACCCACTCGGACGCCTCTTTGAGACGCCCGCCTTCGAGGCGGCAGGGCCGCCACTGCGCGTTGCGCCCCTGTGTGATCAGGCCGGCGCGCTGCAGCACCTTCAGGTGCTTGGAGACGCCGGGCAGGCTCAGGTCGAACGGCCTGGCCAGTTCCGTGACCGAGGCCTCGCCCAATGCAAGATGAGCCAGCATCGCCCGCCGGGTGGGATCGGCCAGGGCGGCGAACGTGACGCTCAGCTGATCGGATGCCAATTTCATAGTTCGCTATTTGGCTAATTAGCTGATCAGCAGAATACAGGCGAGAACCCTGCATGTCAAGCCGGTGGCCGGGCTACAGAATTGGCGCGATCGCAGCCGCCTCGGCCGCGATCGTGATCGCTTGTCTAAGGGCGACGGATCAACCGGGCGGTGGGCTACCGGGCTGGACGAAAAAGGCGACGACCTCGGTGAAGGTGGAACCGTCCACCTGGAGCCCGAAACACCCGGGACCGTCAGTGCTCAACCAGCCCAACCATGCTCTCGGCGAGGGGGTCCCCAGGTCCGCCTGCAGCTCCAGCCCACCATCCGGCGTGTGGAGAGCCGAAACCGCCGCCACGGAATGTGAGCTCTCTTTGGCGGCGAAGCCCCCCATTTCGCCCGGTGAGGAATCGGCCAGCGTGATTCTCAGAAGGCCCCCGCCACCCAATTCGGAGCCTCGCACCAGCACCGGGCCAGGGTACTTGGGGTCGACCATGAGAACCACCGCCTGCCCCGCCGAGTACCACGCGCTTTGACCGGTCACGTATACCGGTCCAGGCCCAAACGAATTGCCGCCCGAAAAGGCTGGGCAGCTTGCGGGGGCGAGGCGGGGCAGCTTCATCGGCCTCTGGTCCAGTGCGGTCATGGCGTCGGTGCCCGCAGTGGGCGGTGATTGCTGCTCGTATGCCTGGAAACCCGGGCTGGCCATCCCGCAGCCAACCAGGCCCGCCACCAGAGCGCACAGCGCTACCGCGCGCCTTAACGTGACGTGCATCTGTCGGAACAACGATGCGCGTGACGCTCTGGTTACCGGTGCCCCGAAGAAGCTACGAGAGCCGGCTACTCGTCCTCGATCTGGTTGAACATCACACGGACTGTTCGGCAGGCTTTCGACAGCGCCTTTCGTATTGGCGTCCTTCATCTGGTTGCCCGAAGAGCCACTAGTGAACGACTTTATGACGATAGTGAAAGGGCGTCGAAGCGCAGTCTTATGCGTGCGATTCGGGCGGCGGCTTTACACGGTTGTGGCCCGGTCCTAGACGGTCCGGCTGCGCAACCACCAAACCGTCAACAGCAGGAACACGAGGGCAATCCCGATCACGAACCCCGACTCGATCGTTTGAAACTCCCAGAATCGGGCCGGCGGCTGCCATTTGACCAGCTCGCCGAGGTGGTGCGATTGGAGGCACGCCGACCAGGCATCCTTGGATTGGGCGTCGACCACCTGGCCGCATAAGGACTGGACCTGCTCGTAGCTCAGCTGTCGGCCCATTGGGTCTTGGTAGACATAGCTGCTCGCGCCCGCCCCGCCCTGGACCACCCAGTCCCGAGGGCCGTAAGGCGCCGGCCCTGACGTCCACAGGTATGAGATCGGGGCGATGAAGTTCGGTCGCAACCAGGTCTGCACGGCCAGATGAATGCCGGCTGCGACGACCATGCCCAATCCGACCGCCGGTACAGTGCGTCGCCAGATCACGCCGCCCGCCACAGTGATCGCGAACGCCAGCAGCATGTAGGCGGGCGGAAGAAGTCCCTGCACATCGAAGGATCCTGGTCGGAGCGGTCCCTGCACCTGGTTGGCAGGCTGCATCCACCATGACGTGACTCCGGCGATGAGCCCGGTGATCGCGAGGCCGAACACCAACGGAAGTCCAATCCGCATGAGCGTCCAGCTACCGCGGGTCACGCTCTGAGCCCAAGCCAGGCGATAGGTCCCCTGTTCCATCTCGACCGAGATGGAGGCCGCCAGGACGACACCGACCAGGACCGGAAGGTACGTCAACGCTCCGAGGAGTGCCTGCTGCGAACCGAAGTTGTCCTTGAACGCCTGGTACGCCTGTGAGCAGGAGTTGCTGTCACCCAGGCCGCTGAGGCAGTTGGGGATTCCGAGCGCCTGAAGGTCGGCGATCATGGCCTGGCGCGTTACTAGAAGTACTGCGGCGCCAATCGCAACTGCCACCGCGGCCAGCGCGGCCTCGAAGCGCTGTTGCCGCCAGGTCAACCAAATCAACTCAGCGCCTCGCTCGCGAGCTCATCGTCGGAGTTCGACTTGGACGATCCGCGACTCAAGTAGGCGAGGACGATCTGGTCAAGGTCGACCGGATAGCTCTCCCAACGTGGATCAAGGAGTGGCCCTCGCATCCGCACTAGCAGGCTTGCCTGGCGGTCTGAGCGCTCGACCTGGATGATCTCCTGAACATGGCCGATCGCATCCACCATTTCCGCCGGACCGACCAGACGCTGGTGCGTCGTCACGATCGCGTCCATGTCGCCTGCGAGCTGGCTGCGACCGCGCGTGAGTATCACCAGGTAATCGCATGTGGCGCGGAGGTCGCCGATGATGTGCGAGGACAGCACGACCGTCAGGCCCTGCTCCGCCGACGCCGCCATCAACAGACCCATGAATTCGTGGCGAGCGAGCGGATCGAGCGAGGCCATGGGCTCGTCCAGGAGCAGAAGGTCGGGCATCTTGGCGAGCGCGAGGACCAGCGCGAGCTGAGCGCGCATTCCGCCCGAGAGAGACGCGACCGAGAGGTCGAGACCGATACCCAACCGTCGCAGGCGGCTCACCGCCATGGGCCCATCCCAGCGGCGGTTGAGGCGCGAACCCATCGTCAGAAGCTCGCCTACCGAGAATCGCTTGAAGAGAGGTGGCTCCTGGGCGGCATAACCAACCCTGGGTAGGAAAGCAGCCGCTTCGCGACGGGGCGAGAGACCAAAGGCGACGACAGCGCCGGCAGTAGGCGCGGCGAAGCCCATCGCGAGCTGCAGGAACGTCGTCTTACCCGCGCCGTTGGGCCCGACGAAGGCCACGATCCGGCCCCCGGGTACGTCCAGGGTGAGGTCTTTGAGCGCCCACCTGCGTCCATAGCGCTTACCGAGTCCGCGAGCTTCGAGGACATTCATGACGCGGCCACCTCATCCATCGCGTGCTGCCGCATCGTGTCTGCGAACAGTGCCTCCATGCCCTCAATGTCCAGACCTGCGTCTTTGGCGCGCCCGAGCCACCGCAACAGCTCCCGGCGAAGTGCAGCCTGGTCTTGTGGTGACGGTCCGCGAAGCTCCCGCGCTACGAAAACGCCGGTCCCGGGACGGCTCTCGAGAAGACCCTGCATCTCCATGTGCCGGTAGGCCTTGAGCACCGTGTTGGGGTTGATCGCCAGTTGGGCGGCGACGTCGCGGACGGTAGGCAGCCGGTCTCCTACTTTCAACTGGCCGAGGCGGAGGGCATGCGTCACCTGCTGCACGAGCTGCAGGTACTGGGTCAGACCCGAAGTCGTGTCTTTGCGGAACGTGATCGCCGCGCTGGAGCCTCGTAAGTGTACTAGTGGCATAGTGCACTAGGACAGTAGCACAGTCAGATCCCTGTGGTCAATCAGGTCGCGGCCGGCAAAAAAAGCCGGGCTCGTGCGGAACCCGGCCTGTTGTCAGTCGGCAGCGGAGGCTTTACTCGTCCTCGATCTGGTTGCTCGAAGGGCCACCATGGCACGGCTTGACGGCATCGGTGAAAATCGCGGACAAACTACTGCACGTTCAGGCGGCCACCTACGGCAACGTCACTGAGAATCGCCTCACGCCCGGCTCGACGGTTTCCCAGGTCGGCGGACCGCCGCCGATAATCAGCTCGCCCGGCCAACCCGCCCTGGCTATCTCGACCATCGCTTCGAACTCCTCCCGAAAGTTCCCCTCCATGTTGTGACCTGCCAATTCGAGTTTCCGTCGCACCAGTCCCGGAAGCGCTGCCCAATCTGGCAGGCGCAGGATGCTGGCGAAGAAATGCAGATCGAAGGCGTCGTTGGAGTCGGCCCGTTCAAGGAA
>Ga0307372_10003259_pt1 | contig 26100 bp, 21 predicted proteins | sample OX1MG_FD_202533 | JGI IMG/M metagenome (GOLD analysis project Ga0307372, IMG submission 202533) | Soil microbial communities from Risofladan, Vaasa, Finland - OX-1 | ecosystem: Environmental > Terrestrial > Soil > Coastal area > Acid sulfate soil | place: Finland: Risofladan, Vaasa | collected...
ACCCGATGCGGCACTGGAAAATCAGCGAGGGCGACTACTCGGAGCGCAAGCTGTGGCCCGACTATATGAAGGCGTACGAGGAGGCCATGGAAAGAACGAGCACCGAGCACGCCCCCTGGTACGTGATCCCGTCCGATCACAAGTGGTTCCGCAACCTCGCCATCTCCGAGATCCTCGCCGACACTCTCGAGGACATGGATCTGAAGCTGCCACCGGCCGAGGTGGACATTGCGCAAATTCGTCACAAGTATCACGCCGCGGCGGTGCGGCAGGCGAAGCGAGGCGGGAAGCCGCCGAAGGTCTCGCACAACAAGTAAGTATGCCTCGACCACAATGTTCTCCAGCACAACATCACGTCGGCGAGCCGTCGTGAAACAGCAACGAGGTCTTGCATGATCAAGACAGAGATTATCTCCGCCAACGCGTTGAAGATCGTGGTACCGGATAAATTGAAGGCGGACGACTTCCGCCAAATTGCGCCGCAAATCGATTCTCTCATCAGTCAGCATGGCAAAATCAGATTGCTGCTCGATGCTTCCGGTTTCAACGGCTGGGAGAATATCGCGGCTTTTGAAAAACATGCCGGCTTCGTAAAAAACCACCAACAGAAGATAGAGCGCATCGCGGTCATCGCCGCGCATGACTGGCAGCATTGGCTGATTGGCGCAGTCAGAATCTTCGTCCATCCGGAGGTAAGAGCCTACGATAGGAGCCACGCAAGCGAGGCGCTGCGCTGGATCGTCGGATAAGCACGAGGCGTCTGAAGACGGGTGGAACGGCCGTCGATCGCGACGCGCGCGAACCGACTGTCGCGCAAGTTCGGGATCGAGATAGACCTAGCCTTACCCCTCTAGCGTGACGGCGGACGCAGGCGCGATCGGCAGGAGGTGCAATTGAACCGCCTGGTCACCAAAGGTAGCGGAGTAGCATTTATCCGACGCCGCCGGTCTGATTAGTTCTTCGGATTTCTGATCCTCGTGGGGCGCGGATGGTTCGGGCAGACTCCTTTGAACCGACTAGTTTCCTTTCGCCGCGTTTAGTTCTCCCTGTAACCATGAACCGTATCGCCCGCAATGGCGTCCCAGTCAACATCGAGCTAGCGTGAGCATCAGCAGCTTATTGTCCTGGTTATCTTTTTCGCGATGGGCGCTGCTTTGGCGAATTGGGATCCCTAATCCATTGTCGGCGATGATCGACGCACCGTGGTGCGTAGACGATCAGACGCGAGCACGCTCTCAACAATCAATAACGGAAGGACCGTGTGATGGGTGAAACAGCTGATAAAGTCAAAGGCCGCGTGAAGGAAGCAGTTGGTGTCATAAGAGAACAGCGCATCGTGGTGTCAGTGGGGGGAGGCTTCGTGATGCTCTTTCTTCTACTCTGGTTGGTCGGCGTGGTCTAACGAACCAGCGACACCAATAGGCATGTGAGGTGAGCGCTGCATGTTTAGGAAGGCAAAACGGAAACTCCGAAGGTCAACTTCACGATTTGTCGGCATTCAGTAGGAACATAAGTTGAGTGCAGCAAACCAAAATGGCTATGGAAAGCAGCGAACTAGTTCCACAGCAAGGGAGCGTCGGTCATGTCTGAAACGAATGCGCTTGTAGCGGTTTACGACACTCACACGCAGGCGGAGGACGCGGTAAAGGAACTGCAGCGGTCCGGGTTTGACATGAGAAAAATGTCTATCGTCGGTAAGGACTATCATCCTGAAGAGCATGTCGTCGGTTACTATAATACCGGCGATCGCATGAAGTTCTGGGGCAAGCTAGGTGCGTTTTGGGGTGGCATTTTTGGACTTTTTTTCGGGGGTGCCTTCTTCCTCATTCCAGGGATCGGGCCGGTGTTGGCAGCGGGCCCTTTGGTCAGCATGATTATCGGCGCTCTCGAAGGCGGCGTAGTGGTGGGGGGATTGGACGCGATCGGCGCTGGGCTGTATAGCATCGGGATCCCTAAAGACAGCATCTTGAAATATGAATCGTCGCTCAAGGCTAACAAGTTTTTGCTCATGGCTCACGGCACGGCGGCCGAAGTTGCTAAGGCCAGGGACATTATGCAGACCGCGCATCCTGCGGAGCTTGCAATGCACGCGGCCTGACGCCAGAGACCCGCGCGGTGTGAGTACATATTCGAGAAGACCTTGGACGCCCGACAGGTCCACGGTGAACGCGTGAGCGTCGTAGCCGCGATCGCTAGCGAATGTGATCCGTCTGCGTTCTGCGTGCTCAAGTCCTCGAGTATGTGCCGCGTAACGTAGGAGCCAATGTGTTCGTAGCGCGTGTCTATGCCTCGGTTATCCGAATAGTAGAGTGAGAAGTGAAGCGAAAAGACAAGATGATGCGTACAGACATGCGGTTCAAAACTGCGCCTTGCGCTTTTCAATCAGGAACTGTCCCAGCGTCTTCATCGAGGCGTCAGGCTTCCCCTTGCTGATTAGGGGAAGAGGCCGGTTTTGAAGACCGGTGGAGCCACCGGGCCCCTTCCTCCTCCAAGCGCGCAACGCGCGCCGCGCGCGAACGGCACGCATCATAGCAGGCCGTTGGCCTACGTGGGATGGTTTCCGTCGCGGGAGGCGCGATGCTTTGCCGGTCCGTGCGTTGTTGAAATGTTATAGGCGCTGTTGATGAGCGCGATGTGCGAGAAGGCCTGCGGAAAATTGCCAAGCTGGCGCTTGAGCTTGGGGTCATACTCCTCGGAAAGCAGGCCCACGTCGTTGCGCAGTTCAAGCAGCCGGCTGAAAATCTCGTGCGCCCGCCGGTGGTGGCCCATCGCCTCCAGGCAATCGACCAACCAGAACGTGCAGGGCAAAAAGAAGCCCTCGCCCGGAGGCAGCCCGTCGACCGCGCCGTCGGCCAGGTACCGCCGCACCAGGCCGTCACTCATAAGCTCGCGCTGGACAGCTTCGACCGTGCCGACCACCCGCGGATCCTTCGCCGGCAGGAAGCCCACCAACGGCATCAGCAGCAGCGCCGCGTCGAGCGCATCGGAGCCGTAGTACTGCACGAACGCGCCGCGCGACGGGTTGAAGCCTTGACGGCAGACGTCGTCGTGGATGCGTGTGCGCAGTGCGCGCCACTTCTCCAGCGGCCCCTCCACACCCGTGGACTCGACCGCTCTGACCGCGCGATCGACCGCCACCCAGGCCATCATGCGCGAGTGCACGAAAGGGCGGCGCGGGCCGCGCACCTCCCAGATGCCTTCGTCGGGCTTATCCCATGCCGACTCCAGAAAATCGAGCAGTACGCGCTGCACCTGCCAGGCATCATCGTCGGCCCGCAGGCCATAGCGGTTCGCGACGTGCATCGCGTCGATGATTTCACCGTAAACGTCGAGCTGGAACTGTTCGTGGGCGGCGTTGCCGATCCGCACCGGATGACTTTGCTCGTAACCTGGCAGCCACGGCACCTCGAACTCGGTGAGGCGGCGTTCGCCGGCCAGCCCATACATGATCTGCAACTCCGCCGGATGACCGGCGACGGCGCGCAGCAGCCATTGACGCCACGCCCGCGCCTCCTCGGTGTAGCCCGCGATGAGCAGGGCGTAGAGCGTGAAGGTCGCGTCGCGCAGCCAGCAGTAACGATAATCCCAATTGCGCACGCCGCCGATTATCTCCGGCAAGGAGGTCGTCGGCGCGGCGGCGATTGCACCGGTGGGGCTGTAGGTCAGCGCCTTGAGCGTGATGAGCGAGCGCATCACGGCCTCGCGCCAGGGCCCGCCGATCGCGCATCGCGCCGACCATTGTTGCCACCAGGTGTCGGTCTCGCGCAGCATTTTGGCCGGGTCGCGGCCATGCGGTTCGCCCAGGTGTGAAGCGTAGCGCGTCATCACGAACGCGACGCTCTGTCCCTGGGCCACCTCGAACTCGCCGACGCTGCGAAAGTCTTCGCCGCGCAGATTGATCGGCGAGCGCAGCTGCACCGCGTCGGGGCCGGCGATCGCGCTCAAGCCGTAGGGGCGCTGCCTGACCCATGGGACGCTGCGGCCGTAGTCGAAGCGTAAAATCAGCTCCGCACGCATCGGCACGCGGCCCGCGCGCCCTTCGACCACCCGCACCAGGTCGACCTTGCCGGGAAGTTCGGCGACCGGCATGAAATCGATCACCGCGGCCGTGCCTTCGCCGCATCGGAACTCGGTCTCGAGGATCAGCGTATCGCCGCGGTAGCGGCGGCTTGTCTGATGCGGCTGGCCGCGCGGCGCGATCAGCCAGCGTCCGTTGTCGCGAGTGCCGAGCAGCGCTGCGAAGCAGGCGGGAGAGTCGAACCGTGGCATGCACAACCAGTCGATCGAGCCGTCGATCCCGACCAGCGCGGCGGTGTGCATGTTGCCGATGAGTGCGTAGTCCTCGATTCGAAGTGCCACCAAATTATCCTCGATTTTAAGTTTACTATGCCCGGCGCTCGCGTGCAGCGCCCGGCGGGCGATCCGCGCGCGCGGCCGGCCTAATCCGGCCGCTCCAGAGCGGAGGCGCGCGGCGGCGCATCGACACGACGGCGGCGCGCGGCGCCTGCCACGACTTCGCGGTAGACCTCGAGCGTGCGCCGCGCCATCAGCCCGGCGCTGAATTCCTCGCGCACGCGCCGGCGCGCCGCCACGCCCATCGCGGCGCGCCGCGCCGGATCGTCGAGCAGCGCGTTGAGCGCCGCGGCCAGAGCCGCCGGGTCGCCCGGCGGCACGGTCAAACCCGTCAGCCCGTCGAGCGAGACGTGCGGCACGGCCGAGTCGAGCCGCGTGTTGACGACCGGCCGCCCGCAGGCCATCGCCTCCAACTGTACGATTCCGAATGCCTCGCTGCGCTCGACCGAGGGCAGCGCGAAGACGTCGCAAGCGTGATAGCACGCCTTCAAATCGGCGTCGTTGACGCGGCCCAGCAGCGCGACCCGATCGGCGACGCCGAGCCGCACGGCCTCGGCCGCCAGCGCGCCGCCGAGCGGTCCGTCGCCGGCGATCAGCGCGGTCGCCCGCACGTTCGCCATCGCGCGCACCAGGTGCTCGAAGCCCTTGTAGTAGATGAGGCGGCCGACGCCGAGCACGATCCGTTCGCCGTAGCGCTGGCGCAGCGCGGCGACGCGCGCGGCGTCGGGATGTTCGAAGGCGTCGGCGCGGATGCCGAAGGGAATTACGCGGCACAACTCGCGTCGCGTGCTCAGCACCGCGGAGGTTTCGATATAGGCGGTCGAACCGACGATGATCGCCGCGCATCGGCGGAGCAGCAGCGAGAGCAGCGGCGCGAAAGCCGCCGCCGCGCGCCGCTGGCGCACCACGTCGCTATGCCAGGTGATGACTATCGGCGCGTCGATTCGGCTCATCAGGCAGGCCAGCGCGGCCATCGGGTTGGGAAAATGCAGATGGACCACGTCGGGTCGGGCCCGCCGTATCGCTCGCGCCATCGGCGGCACGATCGGGGTGCCGTGAAGCATCAGCGCCGTCGCGAGCCGTACGACTTCGACTCCGCCGTGGGTGGAGCGTTCGCTGCGCCAGCGATCGCTCGCCACCAGGACTTCGACCTCGATCGACTTGCTTAGCTCCTCGCACAGGGTCTGGAGATGCGACTCCATGCCGCCGGGATAGGGCGGATAAAACTTGCCCACGTGCAGGACCTTGAGTCGCGCGGGCTCCATCGTCTCAGACGGCGATCTCACGGTAGAGCGCCGCGCAGCGGTCGGCATATGCGGCCCACGAGAAGTGCGAAGCCCGGCGAAGCGCCCCGGCGCGCCGCTCGCTCCATCGCGCGGGATTTCCGGCCCGCTCGCGCAGCATAGCGGCCACGGTCGCATTCCAAGCCGGCACGTCGGCCACGGCGCAGTAGCTGGTGGCTTCGGCGCCGACTTCGCGCAGTACCGGGATGTCGCTGGCGAGTACCGGCGTCGCGCAGGCCATCGCTTCGACGAGCGGCAGTCCGAAGCCCTCGGCCTCCGACGGCATCAACAGCAGCGCCGCGCGGCGATAGAGCGCGGCTAGCACGGCGGGCTCCAGCACCGGCATGGTGACGATCGAATCCTCCAGACCCAGCGTGCGCGCAAGCCGTCTTTGCTCGGGAGTGAGCGCACCGCCTGCCTTGACCAGGCGCAGGCTTGGAAATTTCGCGCGCGCGGCGGCCAGGATGCGCAGCAGCACGTCGATTCGCTTGCGCGGGATGGTGCTGCCGACGTGGAGAATTTCAGCCACGCCGGGATCGGCGGGGCCGAGCAGACGCGCGGCGGCGGCGTCGGCGGCTTCATCGGGACGGGGCGAATAGGCGGGATGCACGCCGTTGAGAATTACCACGAGACGTTCGGGCGAAACCATCGCGTCGGCAACGAGCGCGTCGCGCGTGGCGACGCTGTCGCAGCAAACGCGCGCCGCCTTGCGCATCCCGCCGAGCGTCCGGCGCGCCATCAGGCGAAGCGGCAGCGCGCGACGCCCGGCGCCGGAAGGGAGCAGGCAACGGAACGCGTCGAGGTCGTGGCAGGTCACGATGGCGCGTTCGCCCGCGAGCTCATGCACCAGATGGGCGTAGCTGTGGTCGACAATGTGGAAAACGTCGAAGCTGCCGCGCAAGCGCCGGAGCGCGCGCGGGTAATCGAAAAAGCGGTTGAGCGCGCGATCCGCGTTGAAACCTGCGTGGTTGAAACGTGCGGACACGCCGCGCGCGCCGCCGGCGCGGCTTAAGCGGCGGACGAAGGCCGGACGGATGCGCGTGACCTCGAGCGCGGCCGAATGGCGCGTCTTAAGCTCCGCACAGAGCATCTCGCCGACCAGGTCCATGCTGAACCAGCCCTCCTCGGCGTAATCGCAGACCACGGCCAGGCGCAGACGCTGCATAGGATTCAAGTGGCGAGCAGCTCGTTGAAAAATTCGAGATGCCGGCGTGCGACCACCGGCCACGAGTACAGCGAGTGTGCGCGATCGAGCCCGCGCGCCGCGAGTTCGGCCCGGCGCGCCGGACTCTCGAGCAGCTCGGCCAGCGCCCGGCGCCATCCAGTCTCGTCGCGCTCGCCGACGATCACGCCGGCGTCGGCCACCACGTAAGGAATTTCGCCGCTGTCGCTGGCGAGCACCGGCACGCCACAGGCGAAGGCCTCGATCAGCATGCGTCCGAACTGCTCGCGCCATTGCGCCGTGGTCTGACTGGGCGCGAGCAGCAGGTCCATCGCATTGAGATGTTCGGCCACGCGTTCATGGGGAACGCCGCCGGCAATCCGCACCCGGTCGCCATGGCGCGCGGCCCATTGCTTGAGCGCCGCGTCGCCTGGCCCGCCGCCGACGAACAAGGCGCGCCACGGTGACGCGGTTTCGTCGAGCAGCCGCATCAGCAGCGTCAGGCCCTTGGCCTCGATGAAGCGGCCGAGAAAACCGACCACCGGCGGCCCCTCGTCGTTCCATCCCAGGCGTGCGCGCGTGGTGCGACCACTTTCCGCGTCAGGACGAAACATCTCCACGTCCACCCCGAGCGGCATCACCCGATGAGGCCTGCGGCTCCAGCAGCGCCCGAGCTGCGTTTGGGCAACCGTTTCGCCGCTCGCGAGCCATCCGGCCGAGCGCTCGGCGCATATCCGTTCGATGGTGGAGAAGGGCGGCGCGTAGCGCTTGGCGATATTCTGAAAAGTATAGAAGACCAGCTTCGACGCGGCTGGAGACCACCAGGCGACCTGCCCGCCGGCGATCACGTAGGGTTCCTCCCAGCAATGCACGAGATCCCATGGCTCGCGCATCACGGCGCGCAGGCCGCGACCATAAAAGAAGAGTTGCGCGACGCGGCTCAGATGGACGTCGATGGCGGCCACGCGGCAAAGCTCGCCCGGCCACGGCTCGAGCGGGATGGGACGCAAATCGCCATAAAAAAAACGCGGTGCGACCGCGGTGACCTCCCATCGCCCGCCACCCGCGCGGGCCATCTCGTGGGCCAGGCGGCGGTTGAGCGCGACGCAGTACGAGTGCCCGATCGTAAGCAGGCGGCGCGGATGCTGGACGGCCATGATGGGGATCGAGCGCGGTTACGAAGCCGGCTCCGATGCGGCCGCGTTTGGATTCACGCCGATGACTCCTTCGAAGATCGCCAGCAACGCATCCATGTGTGCGTCGAGGTTGAAGCGGCTGGACAACTCGCGCGCGCCGTGTCTGAGCCGCGCGAGTTCGGCCGGATCGCGTACGCATTCGACGATCGCGCGCGCGAGGCCCGCGGCGCTCGGCGGGTCGCCCGGCGCAAGATGGCCATTGATCCCGTCGCTCAGCCACTCCGGAATTCCACCCACGGCAAACGCCGCGGCCGGGAGACCGTGGCGTCCCGCCTCCGGACCCACCAAACCGAAGGGCTCGGGCCAGGTGCTCGGCACAACCAGCAGATCGGAGTCGAGCATGAGTCGGTCGAGACTGACGGCATTCAACAATCCGCCGAATTCAATCTTGAGGTTGGTGTTCGCCGCCTGCACTCGCCGCGCCGCGTGTTCCCATTGCCCGCGATCAGGGCCGTCGCCGACGAAGGTTACTTTAAGCGGCCGCCCGAGCGAAGCCGCGGCGGGCGCAAGCGCCTCGAGCATGATCGTTCCGCCCTTAAGCCGGGTCATCCGGCCAACGTACAGCAGACGAAGCTCGCGATTTTCCGCCGGCATCGCCTGTGCAGTCCCAAGCCCGGGCAATCGGGCGGGAGCGATCGGAAGCCGTAGCGCGTGCACGCGCTGGGGTGGGAGACCGTGACGCACGAACTCGTCGCGCATATGCGCGGAGGCAGTCAGGATCGCGGCGTAGCGGCGCAGCAGGGCAAAGCGGGCGCTTTGTTTTCGATAATCGTTCCACATGCGCAGCGGGTTCAGACCGCCGCATCGATGGGGATAATACTGGGTGAAGCATCGCCATCCGAAGCGTCGCGCGCATGGCCGCGGGCGCGGCGCGGAGAACATCTTGGCGCCGCTGATGCAGGTACCGTAATAGCCGTGCGCGAACAGCACGGCCGGCGCGCTTGCGACCATGCGTGCCGCGGCCGGCAGGTCGTTCATGCCATGCACGTAGATGACGTCGGGGCGCCAACTTTCAAGCGCGGCGAGCGCGCGGGGCCATCCCATTTCGGCTGCGCACCAGGCCGGCGCGGTCGCGGGCAGGCGGATTGCTTGTACGCCGGGCGGAGAGTCCAGTTCCGAGACAAAAGCGATCTGATGGCCGCCGGCGGCGAGCGCGGGAATCACGGTGTCGAGATAGGTTTCGGCGCCGCCGACGCGCGCGTGATACGAGTTCACCGCCGCGATTCTCATGAACGCTCCGGCCGGCTCATGAAACTTGTCACCATTGGCGCATGCGCCGCAGCGCGCGCAGTATTCCGGCGCCGAGCGTGTCCGGCATGCTCGCCAGCGCGAACGCGAGCCCGATTTTCGGTGTCAGCCCCTGCAGAGCCATGGCGTCGCGCAGATGTTTGCGAGCTTCGCCCGCGCGTCCCGCTTGTATCAGGAACAGGCCGTAAGAAAGATGCGCGACGCCGCAGCGCGTCGCGATCTCGCCGCGCAGCGCGCCGAGTTCCGGCAGCGCCATCAGCCGCGCATACATCAGAATCATCCCGAGGCTGCCCTCGCCGCTACCGGCGGCGGTCACAGAACCGCCGTGGGCCCGGTATCTCGTCAGCCGCTCGGGGAGATAGTAGCAACCTTTCCCACTGCGGCAGGCCAGGTAACCGAGCCACAGGTCCCAGGCTGTGCCGACCTCGACCGGGAAGTCCCGCCAATCGATCGCATTGTGCCTGATGACGCTCGCTTGGGCCACCGGGATGCTCATCTCGACAAGAAAGCGCCAGAAGGGACGATGGAGTCCGGGAGAGAGAACGTCGCGGCGCCATCGGCGTGTGTTGTCCTCGGTCGCGGCCGGATCGATCCTGCCCTGCTCATCCATCACGTAATGGTCGGAGAAAGCTATAACGACGTCGGGATTGTCCACCAGGATTGGGACCAGTTTGGACAGGAACGATGGCCCCCATTCATCGTCGTCGTTGAGAACCGAGACGTATTCGCCCGACGCCAGGTTTCGGAAGGCCTGGATATGGTTGGGGCCCGCGCCGGGGATCGTCTCATTTCGATGGTAGACGATGCGCGGGTCGGCGAAGCGCCCGGCGATTTCGCGATTGACGTCGGTTCGCGAGTCGTCGGTCACGATGATTTCGACGTTGCGATAATCGCCGTTTACGACGCTGGCCAGCGCGCTTCGCAGATAAGCGGGCCGGTCGTAAGTCGCGATTACCACGCTGACCAGCGGCGCGCCGGAGCCTGACATCAGCAAGCCTCGCGCAGGGCGGCGATCGTGTGCGTGACGTCGAAGCGCTGTGCGTATAGCGCGCCGGCCGCTGCTCCCAGCCGCGCGCGTTCGCCGGCGTCGTCCGTCAGATGCGTGAGCGCGGCGCCCATCGCCGCGATGTCGTCGGTGTCCGCCAGCGCCACCGCGCCGCTTTGCTCCCACAATGGCTCGGTGAGGCGGCCGGAGGTGGTCACCACCGGGCGGCGATGCGCCAGCGCGGCCATCAGGCTCGTGCGGCGCGTGCTGACGCCATCGGCGTACGGCTGCAGCATCACGTCGCAAGCGCCCAGATGGCGCGACGCGCTGGCGGGAGCGAGCGGACCGGTGGCGCGCACGCGCGCGTGCAGTTCGGGAGCTCCGGACAGCAGGCGGCTTCGAAGGCCGGGGCTGTCGCGGCCGACCAGAAGAAATACCGCGTCGGGGCGTTCGCGCAGCATCGGCGGTACGACGGCCGCGAGCCGCTCCGCGATCCAGCTCTCGCGCGCGGTGCCGAAATGGCCAACTACCGTGCCGCTCTCGACCACCAGCGTTCTGCGGACGGCGCGCACTCCCGCGGGGTCATCGACCACCGGCACGTTACTGGGTACCGGCAGCCACCGAATCGCGGCTCCCGCGGGTGCGAGCGGCCGCAACTGCGACTCCCATGCCGCGGCGCCAACAAAGCATCGGCGGGCGGCGCGCACCAGCACGAAGGCCATCGCACGGTTAACCACGCCGATGACGTTGTGGCGCATGGGTTGTCGCCATGCGAGCGCCACCGCGACCTCGTGAAACATGATCGTGATGCCGGCGCGGCGGCGTGCGAACAGCCACAGACAGAGCGGCAGGTTCATCCCCTTCATGCCGAATCCCTGCGGAACGTACTGCACTAGTATCTGTCCCGAGCCTGCTGTGTCGAGTTCGCGGCCGAGCGCGGCGAGCGTGCGTGGGCCGAAGCCACCCGGCAGACGATGAATCTCGACCCCGCTGTCCGCCGCCTCCGCACTTCTCACTGCGGGCGCCCAAACGTGAACGCGGTCGCCGCGAGCGGCGAGTCCGAGCGCAACCAGCCGCGTATAATCCGCGACCCCGCCCTCATGGGGCGGATACTCGGGGCTAATGATGTGCCACGTTGCCAACTGATCAATCGACCACTGTGCGCGAACCAACTCGCAAAACAGGTGAATGACGCCGCGCGTTAGTTCGCGACATTCAACTTTTCCAGAAAGCCCGCCTCGATCAGTGCGGGCAGGCCCTCGCGAGTAAAGAGGGAGCGGCTCGCGCCCGCGTAATGCCGCGCGATGAGCTTGCGCATGTCAGTGCATGGCTGCAAGGAAACGAGATAGCTGTTTGGCAGATATTCGATTTCAGACTGCTCGCTGAAAGCCAGAGCGTAAAGCGTCTGCTCGACCATCGTATTGGGGCGCGCGACCTCGTAGTCGGAGAGATAGTGCTCGCAGCGGGCGAGATTCACAGCGTCACGCGCGAACAGGGCAATTCCGGAATTGACGCATGGCGCGAGATGGAATCCGAACCGCTCGAGGGCGCGCGCGGGAGAGATGTTATACATGTTGGCGACATCGCGCTGGAACAAGGCCATGGGGAACGCGGTGCGCGTTCGTTCGACCAGATCGCGGGCGTGGGCAAAGAAGAGCACGTCGGAGTCGAGCAGCAGCAGGCGCTGGGCCCGGCACATCAGCACGAAGTCGGTCAGCTTGAGCATGAACGGGGTTTTGCGCCGCAACGCGAGAAGCCGATCGAATCCCGCCCGCTCCAACTCCGGCTCGACGAACGCGTCAGCCTCGGCCTGCAGCACGATGCGGGCGTCGGGGAAATGCTGGCGCATCCTCGCGACCATCCGTTCCGGCGATTGCCCTTGCAGATGAATAGCCAGTGGACAGGTCACGCCGGAGAAGCAATAGAAGCTTTTGAGCGCCCAAATCGCACAGAGATAGTCGCGCCTCGAACATAACAGATGAACCTCCGCTGCCGCGTTCTCGCTGGTCGGCTCCATTCTTACCGGGGCGGTATCGAGAATGCGCGCCCACAGCATTCTGCGGCGCAAGGCGACAAGCGGACCCTCGCGCTGAATACGCCGCATCGTGACGTAGTAGCTACTGCGCCGGAGCAGGTGGCGAAGGCGGTCAGTTGGGTTCAACGTCGTGCCCGTCGAAGTCTGAATTGCGCGCGACACCGAGCGCCGCGCAGTAGCTCGCGTAGGTCTGCCGGGCCATCCGCTCGATGGTGAAGGCGGCGGCGCGCTGGCGGGCTGCCGCACCGAATTGCGCTCGCCGCTCGGGTGCATCCAACAGCGCCGAGATGGTCGCGGCAAGCGCATCGGGATCGGCGGTCTCGACCAGGGCGCCGGCCTCTCCCACTATCTCGGCCATCGCGGAAGCGTTGCGCGCAACCACGCATCCGCCCGACGCCATCGCCTCCAGCACCGGCAATCCGAAGCCTTCGTACAAGGAGGGAAAGACGAAGGCGGTGGTATGGCCGTATAGCCACGCCAGATCCGTATCATCGAGCGGTCCGAGAAGATGAACCGCGTCGCGCAGTCCGAGTTCGGCGACGCTCCGATCGAATCGTTGCTCGCGTTCGGCGTCGACCGCCGCGCGCCCGAAGAGCAAAAGCCGCAACTTGGGGCGTCTATGGCGCAGCGCGGCGACCGCTTTGAGCAATGCTCCCAGGTTCTTGCGCGGTTCCAGGTTGTAGGGCGAAAGCAGGGCTTCGCCCGAGCACAGCTCGCCGAAGCGGGTCCGGCTATTACGGTTTTCGCAATGCGGGCTTGCGGACGTGACAAAGGAACTGCCGAGAGGAACCACGTCTATCCGGGCGCGTCGGATTCCCCACAGGCGATCCAGGTCGTTAGCGGTGGCGGCCGAGATCGAAAGTATGCGTCGCGCGCGATGCGTGACGACCCATCGATCGCTCCGATAGGGCCGCGAATTGGCCGCTTGCGCATATTCCGGAAAAAGCTCGTACATCAGATCGAAAATCGTAACTACCAATGGGCACGGCGCGAGCATCGGGACGGGGCTGTGCAGCACGTGAAGCAGGTCAACCCTTTCGCGCAGCGCGGTCCACGCGAGGGCCAGTTGATTTCGATAGTGGGCTGCTCGACCGTCGAAGCGTGTAGCCTGTAGATATCGCCAACCCGAAGTCTCGAACACGTCGTGCAACTCCGCGACGGGAGCCGGACCAGAGCCGAGGAGTATAAAATCGGCCTTGGGCTTGAGTTCGGCCAAACCGCGGACAAGATCGACGGCGTAACGATACTGGCCATTGCGTATGCTCAGGTGGTCGAGACCAGAGAAGTCGATGGCTATCAGGGCTTTCTCCATTGGACGCCGCACGCACGCCAAAACACACGACAAGGGCACGATCACTGTTAGACTTGCAGTCTGGCGGAAGGTCGTCGCCAATTTGGACGCACGGCACCGTCAGGCGCGGCTGCCATTCCGGGCCCAACGAAGGGCTTGTCGGTAGTTCCATTCAGCTCGTAACGGCTCTGGAAGCTCCGCCGGATAGAAGAGTACGTTTGCGATATCGACCGTATCTGGATTGTCGAACTCGCCGCTCATCTCTGCCGAGGCATCCAGGCGCCAGCTGTGGTAGCCCAGTTCACGCATCGTCGCGATCAGCTCCTCAGCATGAACGCCAACCTGCAGAAGTCGCGCAGGCACTATCTCGAGCAAAACAAGTGGAGCGAACTTTCGGAGAACCTTCTGGGCCCCCGCAATTGCCGCTGGCTCGGCTCCTTCGATATCGATCTTAACGAAGTCCAGGCGCGTAAGGCCGCAGCGATCTGCGTAACTGTCCAGACAAACAGCAGGGGCGGACACCGCACCTGTATCCGACAAAATAGTATATCTGCTCACGTTATGGGCTTCCGCTTCGTCGAGGCCAAGCGAGATGCGCTCCATATCTTCACTCCACAATGCGGCCCGGTTCAATGTGACGTTAGTGAGTTTGTTCAATGAAACATGATGGCTCAGCCGCTCGAACACAGATGGTACTGGTTCGAAGGCATGGACCATGCCCATCTTTCCAACGCACCTGGCTGCTAAGAGTGTGTATTGACCTATATTCGCGCCCGCGTCGACGACGATCATGCCGGGCTTTACCAATTGCGTGAAGAGCCATGCTTCGCACGGTTCAAAGACACCCCAGAAATAAATCTGGCGTTGGACGACGTCCCTAAGGTCACAGAGAACACAACAGCCGTTTGGCAAGCGGCCCATCAATGGCCGAGTGCCGAGCAGTTGTCCCCATTTTTCAACGACGTGATAACGCCAGCCCGGTGCGCGCTCCGTTCGTGCCCATACACTGAGTAATGCACGGCAAACAGCGCCAAGCGGACGCGGTAGCGGTCGCATTGTGCTCGGATGCCTCCTTAGACGAGAATCCAATTGCAGGCCAAAAGAGTTGCTGTCACTCGCTCCGACGTCATGACGCTAGTCACCGCACCTTCCATGGATGCTGTTTGAGCATAGCCGCTCGATACTTGCCACGCAGTTGCAGCAGACCGGTCAGCCTGCCGCGCCAGCCTTCATAGGTCAGAACCGCGGGGTCGCCTTCCATCGCGCAGAAGGGCGCGAGCAGGAGTGTGCGCGGATCTTTCAGCAGCGCCTTCACTGCGGCCAGCGCGTGCCACACCCAGGTCTTGCGCAAGCGACTCTTCAGTCCCGTGCTGTCGTCGTCGGGCAGATTATATGCGTCGAGCGTGACCGTTGAGATGGCGCTCTCGCGTTTCAGCCTGCGCAGATAGGCCCAGTTCAGACGAGAGGCCGGGATGAAATGCTCGAAGCGGAGCCGCGGCTCGATCTGCAGTTTCCACCCAGCCTCGCGCAGCGCAAAGGTCAATTCGCTGTCCTCTCCTCGGCCCAGCTTGGAGCCAACGGCGCCAGAGATGCTGAAATCGAAACCGTCGCTGACCAGTCGCAGCCAGGCGGTCTTGCGAATACTCATTCCCGCGCTAAAGAGACCCCAGTGAGCGTCGCCTACAACTGCCAGGTCCTCTTTGGTGAAGACCGCGTAGTCCGCCCGGAAGCGCTCGAACCAGCGTGGCGGCTCGATTTCGCAGACCGAGTAACTGATACTGCCGAGCGCACCAAGCTTAGGGTCGCCTGACATAATATCACTCATCACTGCCAGCCAGTGTGCTGCCAGCCAGTTGTCGTCGTCCACGAAGCTGACTATCTCGTAACGCGCCTCCATCAGACCGCGCCTGCGAGCATTGGCCGTGCCGAGGCGCGGCTCACGCACGATCCGCAGCGGCGCCGGCGCGTCAGCCGGCCAACAGCGCCGAGCGACTTCGGCGGTATCGTCGGTCGAAGCGTTGTCGACGACCAGCACTTCCCACGCGATAGCGTCCGTGTTCTCCTGCGCGGCCAGACGGGCGAGGGTTTGCGGGAGGCGCGCGGCGCCGTTGTAAGTGCAGATCACCACCGAGACTCCGGAGCGAGCCTGTTCGGCGTGCGGTTCGCGTTGACTTCCGCCCGCTGCGTTATGAGTTTCTGGATACATTCAGAGCGCGCCAGTCTCAGGAAGAATTACCGGCCGGCAGTCCCGGCCTTCCATTTGGCGGTCCAGAAGATCGGTCCGTCGGCAGGATTCGGCAGCATGCCCGTACCCAGAAGGTCGGCAGGTGCCACCTCGAACGAGATGGCATCGCGGATGATGTCGAGGTCGCGCGATGGATCGCCGAAGTCGCCGAAATGCAGGTCGAGCAGATAAGTCCCCGGCATCAGCGGCAAGCTTTCGAACCCGCAGGTTATCGTACCGCTTGACACGCGCTGAGCATCGGCGCCTTGGTTGGTCCACCGGTTGCTGACGCCAAACAGTGGCATCCCTTCGGCGGTCTTCAAAGTGATTCCCAGCGCCGGCCGGATAGGGTGAGGCGCGTTGAACTCGACCGCCGCCTCGAACGGCGAGCCCATCCGCGCGATACCAGTGGCAACCTGGTCGCCGGCGTGGAGGCTCACCGAACGCATCACGGGGATGGAACCGCCACGGCGGCCCTCATGTTCGACCAGCGAACGAACGCCGCCGTGCCCGCGCAGTTCGGAAGTCATGTAGCGCATCACGATCTCCGCCGGGGCGCCCTGGGCTTCGAGACGGCCAGAGCCGATCAGCAGGCAGGAGCTGCACAGTGATTCGATCGAGGCCATGTTGTGGCTCACGAAGATAATCGTGCGCCCGGCGCGTGCAACGTCGCCCATCTTGCCCATGCACTTCTTCTGGAAGGCGACGTCGCCGACCGCCAGCACTTCGTCGACCAGCAGAATCTCGGGTTCGAGATGGGCCGCGACGGCGAAACCCAGGCGCACGTGCATGCCGCTCGAGTAGTGCTTAATCGGGGTATCGACGAACTTCTCGACCTCGGCAAAGGCCACGATCTCGTCGAATTTGCGCTGGATCTCGGCGCGCCGCATGCCGAGGATTGCGCCGCTCAGGAAGATGTTTTCGCGCCCGGTCAGCTCGAAATGAAAGCCGGTGCCGACTTCGAGCAGACTGCCGACGCGGCCGTAAATCTCGGCCCGCCCGGCAGTCGGTTCGGTGATGCGCGAGAGCAGCTTGAGCAGGGTCGACTTGCCGGCTCCGTTGCGTCCGATTAGGCCGAGCACCTCGCCCGGCATCACGTCGAAGCTTACGTCGCGCAGCGCCCATACGTGGCGCTCGGCGTCGTGCGCGCGGTCGCGCGCCGTGGCGCTGAACATCGCACGCGCGATTCGCGCCGGCGCGGCGACCGAACGCACGATGCTCTCGCGCAGCGTGCGGTAGCGCTCGACCCGCCCGATGCGGTAGCGCTTGGAGAGGTTGTGGACCCGGATTATCGGCTGCATAACATCGGCCCCGCGCCAAGGTCAGATGACGTCGGCAAAACTGCGCTCCATGCGCCGAAACGACCATACCGCATAGGCCGCGCTCCCGAGCGTGAACGCCGCGGCGACGGCGATCGCCAACCAGTCAAACGGCCGATCCAGTATTGCCGAGCGAAAACCGCCGATGATCCCGGTCAGCGGATTGAGCATCAGGACCCAGCGCCAACCGGGCGGCACGAAGCTGGCCGGGTATATGACCGGTGTGGCGAACATCCAGAGCTGGAGCATGAAGGGCAGCACGTATTTGATGTCGCGGTACGTGACGTTCATTCCCGCCATCCACATCCCGACCGCGCCGGCGAAGATCGCGAGCAGCGCGAGGAGCGCCGGGAACATCACGATCCCCCGGCCGGGTGCGATTCGGTAGCAGGCCATCATTGCGAAGAGGACGATCGAGGCGATCGCGAAGTCGACCAGCGCGGCGCCGACCGCGGCGCCCGGGATCGCCATGCGCGGAAAATAGACCTTGGTGACAAGCTGCGAATTACCGATCAGGCTGGCGCCGCTCTGACTAACCGCGCCCTGAAAGAACTGCCAGGGAACCAACCCGGCGAAGGCGAAGATCGGATAGGGCAGGCCGTCGGAAGGCACATGGGCGAGTTTGCCGAACAGCACCGTGAAGACCACCATCATCAGCAGCGGTTGAAGCACCGCCCACAGCGCGCCCAGGGCGGTCTGTTTGTAGCGCAACTTGACGTCGCGCCAGGTCAGAAAGTAGAGCAGCTCGCGATGCGCCCACAGTTCGACGAGCGCGTCCCACAGCGAGCCGCGTCCGGCCTCGATGACGAAGTGCGGCACGCGTGGCGCCGGCTCCGCGGACGGCGGTTGGTACGAAGATGCTTCGGTTTTGTGCGTGAGTGTTTCCAAGGAGGCGCTCTAAAATAGCCCGGTGCTGAGCCGGTCCGCCGGCGTCGTCGAGCCTCGAGCAACGGTCATATCGAATCGCTCCGTCACGCGGCAAAACCGGGACGGCTGTCGCGCGCATAGCTCGACCGGCTGCGATCTCGCTCGATGGATGCCACTATCTGCTCCGCCATTTTGCGCCAGGTATGATCGCGCAACGCCGCCGAGAACGGGCGAATTTTTTCGCGCCAGGCGTCCGCCGCATTGCGCCATCGCGCAAGCCGCGCGGCGAGATCCGCCACATCCTCGGCATCGGGAATGATCAGGTCGGCGAGTTCGGCGGGATACTGCTCGGCGATTCCCGAGGCGCGGCTGACCAGCGCCGGCAGCCCGCAGCACAGCGCCTCCTGCACCGGACGGCCGTAGCCCTCGTAACGCGAGGGCAGCACCAGCGCATCGCATCCCCAGAGCACGCGCGCGACGAACGCATCGTCGCGGTCGAAGCCGAGGAAATGAATGCGCGAGGCAATTCCGGCGCTTGCCGCGCGCGCCTTCCATGCCGCCAACTCGGCGCCCATCGCCACCACCGCCAGGTCCGCATCCCAGGCCGGTTTCGTGCAAAGCGCGGCCCAGGCACCAAAGAGCGTATCGAACCCCTTGCGCGTGTCGCCGAGGGCGCCGACGAAAGCGACCAGCGGCCGCCCAACCATCGAATCCGCACGGTCGGCGCCGATTCGGGCGCGGGCGGCTGCGCGCTCATCGGCGGTGGGCGGACGGAAAAGTGTGGGGTCGATGCCAAGATAGACGGCATGGGCGCGTTCGGCCGCAAAGCCCAGCCGTTCGACGATATCGCGCTTCATGCGCTCGGTATCGGTGATCGCCAGCCTCGCGCGCGGCACGATCCTGCGCTCGGCGGCAAGGTCGACGCGGCGCTGCGCGCGATTTTTCAGCCGGCGTGTCCATCCTGAGGTGACCTGCGGCGCGAAAACCGCTTGCACGTGATGGACCCAGTTGATGTCGTACCAATCGCAACAGGCGCCGTTGACGATTACCCGGCCATTGGCGGCCGCGATCGCGCGCGCCCAGTGCCGGCCAAGGCGGTTCATCAGAGGTTGCGAGAGAAAATATGAGCCGGCCGGCTTGGGCACGCGATGGAAAGTCACGCCGGGATGGCGCGCGAGATCGTCGGCCACGCGATAGCCGGCCAGGTGGGTTTCAAAGCCTTCATCGGCGAGATAGCGCGCGAGTTCGTAATTGGGCTGGTTCATGCCGCCGGCCTTGACGAAGTCGCCGCTCACAATCAAATAGGGCGGCTTCATGCGCGCGGGGCCTCCGCCGGCCGCGGTGCCGGCTTGCGCAAGGTGTGGTAGGCCGCGTTGAACAGCATCGCGTTGAGCATCCAGAAATCCAGTCCGCCGCCGCCGATGAAGAAGCAGCTATCGAAGGTCGCCGCGAGCACGCCGACGTCGTAGGCGAAGACCACTGCCGCCAGCGTGGCAAGTTCACCTGATCGCTGGTTGAGCGCAACCCGATATGCCACCCGGAAGGCGAGCACGATGGCAAGCGTGTAGAGTAGCACCAGTGGGACGCCGCCGTCGTAGAGCCATCCGGTCCATTGGATTTCCGCCCACAGGCCCGGATTTTTTGTGTTCCCACGGTCGCCGAAGTAGTAGAACATCATACCCCAGCGGCCCGGGCCGGCGCCCAGCGGATACTCGGGCAAGACCTCATCGAGGGTGTAGATCAGGAACTGGCCGCGGCTTTTCTGATAGACTTCGCCGGGATTCTCATCGGTAAGGCTGTTCACACGGTCGGTGATCGCCGTGCCGCCCACGCCCACCGCCCAGATGAATCCGCCAACCGCCGCAAGCGCCATCAGGCCGGTCAAGTAGGCCAGGCGCTTACTGCCTATCCTGCGGCCGAGAAGCGGATTCGAGACCCGCGCGGCGCGCCAGCTCATCAGGGTGAGGAAGGTCAGCATGCAGACCATCTCCATCACCAGCATCACGCGCACCTGCGAGAGGTAAATCGCCGCCATTCCCACCAGCATCGCGGCCGCACACGCGATCTGCATCCATCGGCGCCGCGCGAGCAGGAAGAAGGCGGCGGCAAACAGCACCGCAAAGAAGCCGGCCGCCGCGGCTCCGCCGGGCGTGTCGGTCAGGCCCATCGGGCGATAGACCAACTGTCCGAAGGCGTTCTGAAAATGCTGCATCGCCATGTAGCCGGCGCCCTGGCCCTGCACCACGGTCGAGACGGCGAACTGGAAGCGCGCGGGAAAATAGACCTGCAATATTCCGAAGACGGAGCTGATGACTTGAAACGCCCAAAGCAGTGAGAGCACCCGCCGCATTTCCGCGAGATCGATTCGGATTCGCGAAATCCAGAACAGCGGTGCCAGCACGGCCAGATATAGTCCGAACTCCGCCGCCGCCGCCGTCGCGCTGTTGATGCCGGGGTTCAGCATCGACACCGCGAGGATCGCCATCACGAAAAACGCCGCCCTGGCGGCGGGATGCTGCCTGCCGTGCCCCGGCAGCACGAACAAAAATCCCAGGCTGACCCCGAACACCGCGGTGCGGAAGACCACCCGAAAGGGCGCCAGCGCGGACGAGAGCAGGGCCAACTGGCAGATGATCTCCAGGACCACGAAGTATTCGAGCAGCCGGCTCGGTTTGGGCTGGCGACGCGGATTTCCGGCGAGTGACGGCCAGTGCTGTGGCGGTGGGGTAGCGGTGGCCATGTTTCAGCGCGCCGGGTTTCCGCAGGCCGGTTCGGCCGAGCTGGAACTTGCCCCGCAACCGTTCGGTGCGCGCCGCGGCACGGGGCCGTGGCTGAGGCGCCGGGGAATATGAAGGGTCACTACACTCAATGGAGTTTCGGTTGCGGGTCCCGATTAAGGGTTTCGATTGCTCCGTAGGTAGACAATAGCTAGTGCGACCGGTTACGCGGGCGGCTCAAGTGGATTATAGACAGTCTATCCTGTGGTCGTTGCCGGTCCAACCCAAGTAGGCGCACGGGTGGCGCATTGTCGCGGCGGCAGCATCGGGGCGAGGCCCGGTGCGATGGTACGACTGCCAAAGCGCAGCACCGCGCGGCATTTCCGATTAATGCGTAAAAGGCCTCCGCGCACCGCTGTGGGCTGGAATGACGACGGTAACTTCCGGGGAGCATCCGCGATATCTATCCCAAAGAACTCCGGCCAGGCTTCTGGAAGTAAATCATCGCGCCGCGGTCGTCGTTGGGTCCGGCCGAGAGTCCGGCGAAATCCGCATAGAACGATCTGATCCCGGCTTCGGCCAGCAGCACCGTTACGCGGTCGAGCGTAAAGCAGTTCATTTCGATGAGGCCGAGGTTCCAGGCCCGGCGGCGGTAGAGATTGGCCGCGATATTTACCGGCGGTAGCGCCTTTTTGAGCCGATGGACGATCCGTTTGCGCAACGGCAGCCAGGTCGTGAAGTGCAGTGCGCCGACGCCGCCGGGCTCCAGATGCGCGAGCAGGCCGCGCATCAGCATTTCGACGCGCCGCGGCGCGATATGCTGGAAGACGATGATCGAGTGAATCAGGTCGAAGGCGCCTTCCAGGCGCGAGAGCTGGTCGTCGGACTTGACGAAGGAGACGTTGGTAAGGTTGCGCTCGCGGCAGTTGCGCGCCGCTTCGGCCATCATCGCGTCCGAGACGTCGACGCCCACCGCGAGGCCGGCCTCGCGCGCGAGCGGGATCAGGATACGGCCGACGCCGCAGCCGAAATCGAGCGCGCGCCGCGGTTTGAAGTCCACGGCCAGGCGCGCGCGAATCGTCGCCAGCACGCGTGCGACGTGCGAATCACCGGTCGCGAAGAATTCGCTGAGCGCGGCCGCGTCGAGGTTCGCGTTCAAGAAGCGGTCAAGCGTAATGACGCCGTAGTAGGGCTCGCTGCGCCCGACGCTCTCGTAGGCCCGATCCGAGCGTTTCATGGCGAGGGCTCCTCGACGGTCTTTACCCGGGCGTCGCGCGCCTGGGCCGGGCGCAACTTGGTGAGCGCGCGGGCGAGCGACGCCATCTGTGTCCGCGGGTCGCATAGCGCCGTGGCGCGCGCGGGGCCGGCCGCGCCCAGGCGCGCGCGCAATTCGCGATCCTCGATCAGGCGGCCGAGCGCGCCGGCCAGCGCCTCCGGGTCGTCCGGCGCGACCAGCATCCCGCACGAGCTGTCGACAATCTCGAGCGCCCCGCCAATCGAGGTGGTTATCACCGGCAGTCTCGCGTAGAGCGCTTCGACGAAGGTGATGCCGAAGGGTTCGGGGCCGGTATTGGGCTGGCAATGGATGTCGGCGGCGTCGAGCAGCCGCGCGACATCGTCACGTTGCCCAAGGAAGCTCACGCGCGGGCCGATTCCAAGCGCGGCGGCCTGGGCGCGCAGGGCTTCGAGGTAGCGCGCCTCGTGCGGTCGCTGGGCGCCGCCCACCATCCAGCAGGTCCACCGAGGCAGGCCGGCCAGGCGCGCGAGCGCATCGAGATGCAGCCGGTGGCCCTTCCACTGCTCCATCCGGCTCACCTGGATCAGCACCACCGCCTCGGGAGCGACGCCGAGTTCGGCGCGCAGGGCCTCGCGATCCGACCGCGCGGCACCGGGCGCGGGCGCGACCGGATAGTAGACGACCTCGCACGGCACACGGGGATATATGAGCGGTAGCGTCGCGGCGGTGAAACGGCTGTCGCAGATCGCGCCGTCGGGCGCCACGCGGGCGGCCCAGCGCTCCAGCCAATGGCGTCCGGTCGCCACATCGTGCAGCCAGAAAATCGAAGGTGTGCGCGCCGCGCGGACGACGGGGCCGAAGATCGCCTGGGTCCATGGCGAATGACAGATGACCGCGTCGAAGCCGCGCTCGCGGATTAGTGCGCGCAGCGCGCGCCGCGCGCGCAGGATACTCAGCGGCCATCGGACGCGCACTTCACCCAGCCGATATACCGGCGCGCCAGCCGCACGCAGTTCGTTTTCCGCCCGGCCCGCGAAACACAACGCGAACTCGCATTCGAGCTCGGGACTGAGCGCGCGGCATCGCGCCAGCGTCACCAGCACGGTCTCGAGGCCGCCGTAAAGATTGCCCGCGCTCAGGTGCAGCACGCGCATCAGACGGCCTCCGCACAGAGCAGGCGATAGATTGGCATCAGCTCGCTGGCGAGGCGCTCGCGCGCGAAGCGGCGCCGTGCCGACAGCGCCGCCCTGTTCCCGAGCGCCGCGCGCAGCGCCGGGTCGCGCGCCAGCTCGCCCATCCGCCCGGCCAGCGCGGACACGCAGCCCGCCTCGTGTACCAGCGCGTCCTCGCCGGGCGTGACTATCTCGGCGGCGCCGCCGCCTCGGCTGACCACCAGCGCGCGCCCGCATGCCATTGCCTCCGCGATCACCAGCCCAAACGGTTCGGGCTGCGTACTCGCATGCACGACGACGTCCAGCGCGCGCATTGCCGCCGCCGTGTCGTCGACAAAGCCCGTGAAGCCGACGCGGCCGGCGAGCCCCAGGCGCCCGGCCAGGCGGCGCAGTTCTTCGAGGTCGCACTGACTGCGCTCGGTTTCGTAGAGCGCGCCGCCGATGACGTAGCCGCGCACCGGCGGATCGCCGGCGAGCATTTTGAGCGCGCGCAGGAAAACCTCGTGGCCCTTCCATCGCGCCATCGTCGCCACCAGCCCGATCCTGACCACCGGACGGTGCGGCGGCGCAAGGCCGGCCAGCCGGTCGAGGTCGAGCGCGGGGCCGTTGGGCGAGAAGCGCCCGAGGTCCACGGCGTTGTGGATGGGAAAGACCCTGAGCTGGGCGCCGCAGGCGGCGCGCACGTCGTCGGCCACGCTCAGCGAATTGGCGATCGCCGCCGCGCAGTGGTCGGCATGCGCCCGCATCAGCCGCGCCATCAGCGGCCGCGAGCTGATGTAGTCGTGGACGTGCCAGAGCACCGGCACGCCGCGCGGCGCGGCCCATGCGCCGAGCACATGCATCTTGAAGCCGTTGGTATGGATGAGATCGGGGGCGGCGGCGGCCAGCACGCGCCGCAGCCGCGTGGTGTACAGCGCGACCGAAGGCGTGCTCAGCGACGCGCGCCCCAGCGTGCCGAGCAGGCGGGATTTGTCGCCGCCGGCGCCGGCGTCGCCCAGCCGGGCGAGGGCGCGCGGATAGGGCAGCGCACGGGCTGCAACGCCGAGCGCGCGCGCCTGCTCGAGCAAGGGGCCGTCGGCGCCGGCGATGAGTTCGAGCGCGACCCGTGGCTCGGCCGCGCGCAGGCTCGCCATGAAGTCGAGCAGGCTGCGCTCGCTGCCGCCCATCTGACCGGAGGCGTTGAGATAGACGATCTTCAAGCGGTTGGTACTAATCGTCGGCGCCGGGGGACGGCGCCGCGGTGGGCGGCGCGGCGAGGCGACGGGCCTGCGCGGCCTGCTCCTTGGCCATCCGGTGCTTGAAATCCACGTAGTAGTCGTTGAAGGAGCGATTTTTGGGATCGACCGCGACCGCCTGCGCGTACGCTTTTTCGGCTTCGTAGTAATTGTACGCGCCTTCCTGGGCGCGTCCGAGATCGAACCAGGCATGGCCCGAAGGGTCGGTATCGATGGCCTGCTGCAGGATGAGCGCGGCACGGTCGTAATGCGCCTGATCGAGGTAGAACTCGCCCAGCGCCAGAAGAGCCTCGCTTCCCTGCGGACGCTCGGCCACCGCGTCCTTGAGCGCACTCTCCTGCGCGTCCGGGTCGTGGGCCTCGCCTGCCGCCGCGGCCAGCGCGAGGTCAAGGTCGTAGGGATCGTCGTCGGCGTTAGCCGCCTCGCCGGCCTTGGCCGCCTCCTCGATCGCGGTCTTGGCCGATCGCATGTCGCGGTCGGGTCCGTAAACGCTTCTGACCAGGCCCAGGTAAGGGGCTGGATCGCCCGGCACCTGTTCCATCGCGGTGCGAAAGAATCCCTCCGCGTTCAGCATGTAGCCGGCTGCCGCGTAAGCCTTGCCGGCATCGATGAGAAAGCGCATCCGCTCGGTGGGATCGCGGGTCTGGGCCGCCGCGCCGGCATAAAGGGCGGCCTCCTTGAGCGGAAGGTTGAGGCTCGAGTAGAACTGGCCGATCCCGCGGAAGGCGCCGGGAAAGCCGGCCGCCACCGCCTGCCTGAATCCCTTCTCGACGGCTGCCTGAGTGACCGGCGCAAGCCATCGCACCAGCTCCGGGCTCAGATAGAAGTGAGTGCTCGGGGTGGGTGAGTTGAAAACCGAGCGCGTGACCTCGACCAGCGCCTGCGGCAGTTGGCCGTGGCGCGCGAGCATGCTGGCATAAACGTCGCGCTTGTCGGGATCGGTCGGGTCGAGCCACACTGCCGTGCTTAGCTCGCGCATCCGCACCTGCTGGCTCATCGCGCCCGCGCCCAGGGCATACATGAGGTAGTGGCTGTCGGAATCGGCGGGATGTGCAATGACGCGCGCGCCCGCGGCCCGCAGCGTCTTCGCCGCGGGGATGAAGTTGGGGTAGGAAACGTCCTTCTGGCCGAACGTGGTGAAGACAAGCGCGAGCGCGCCCGCCGTCACTGCCGCCAGCAGCACCCGCGGCACCGGCCGCCATCCCGGCTCGTCTTCATCCGCCGCGGGGGCTGGCGTAGCGAGCCTCAAGGCCAGGCCGAGCAGCACGGCCAATAGCGCGGCGTTGGCCGGCACGTGGAGGTTGAAGTCGATCAGCTCGTGCAGCGCGGTCGCGACCACGGCCGCCACCACCGCCGCCAACAGCGGCCACTTGCGCGGATCGCCCGCGCGCATCGCCGCTCCGATTCGGCGCAGGAGACGCCAGAAGAGCCAGCCCAGGGCGAGCAGGGCGATAAGCCCGCTCTCGGCGGCGAATTGCAAATAATCGTTGTGCGCCTCGCGATAGTAGAAGAACTGCGACCACGGCGGAGACACGTAGCGCGTGAACAATTCACCCCAGGCGCCCATGCCGACGCCGAAAAGAGGGAAATCACGGATCATCGCGAGCGTGCGCCGATACAGCATCCCGCGTTCCGACAGGCTGAGCCCGGTCGAGACGGTTTCCGCCAGGCGGACGTCGGTGAGGTTGCGCCCCTGCGGACCAATCAGCATCAACGCGAAGATAAACAATCCGGTCGCCGCCAGGGCGACCCAGCGCAGCGTGCGGGTGTCGGTAT
>Ga0307372_10003261_pt1 | contig 26076 bp, 22 predicted proteins | sample OX1MG_FD_202533 | JGI IMG/M metagenome (GOLD analysis project Ga0307372, IMG submission 202533) | Soil microbial communities from Risofladan, Vaasa, Finland - OX-1 | ecosystem: Environmental > Terrestrial > Soil > Coastal area > Acid sulfate soil | place: Finland: Risofladan, Vaasa | collected...
CGCTGCCGGGCTCGCCCGCGCCGGCTGGCCCGGCGCGCCCGGCGGGCTCACCAGGGCCGCTGAGCTCGTCCCACAGCGCCAGGTCATCCTGCCCGGGCCAGCCAGGGTCGCGTAGCGATCCGGGCTCGAGCCTGGCCAGCGGCACCGGGCCGGGGGTCAGCTCATCGGCCGGTGGAATCTCCTCGACGGCGAACTCGACACCCGCGAGGTGGGCTTCCCAGCGCGGCTCCAGCCGGGCGACGGCCTGCAGGACGAGATCGTCGAAGCGTTCGGCCCGGGACCGGCGCAGCGGCACACCGGGTGGCGCGAGTACTCCCCGCAACCCCCGGCCATGCCGGTCGCGCCGCCTGATCCGGGCGGCGCGTTCCGGGCCGTTCCGGTCGCCGGTCTGCATAGTCCATGAGCGTAACCCCACGCGGTGCGCCAGCGGCCCTCGTGCCTGTCTGGGAGACACGAGTCGCAATGAGTGCCCGGGTGATGGCATTGGTGCGTCCGGATCGGTACGGTCTGCCGTTGTGAGCGATGCGCACGAACCCGCCTACGGCTGGCCGCCACTGACGTCCCGGCGCTGCTCCCGGCCCGCCTGCAAGCAGCCTGCCCTGTACACGCTCACCTACGTCTACCGCGACTCCACGGCCGTGCTCGGGCCGCTGGCCACCTATGTGGAGCCGCACTGCTATGACCTGTGCGCAGCCCACGCCGGGCGGCTCACCGTCCCCCGGGGCTGGGATGTGGTCCGGCTCCCAGTGGAGCCGGCCGAGCCGGCCGTGGCGGAGGCCGACGACCTGGAGGCTCTGGCCAACGCGGTCAGGGAGGCGGTCCTGCCCTCCTCCGGCGGCGAGCCGGTGGGCCAGGGGATCGAGGTCGGCAGGCGGGGGCACCTGCGGGTGCTGCGATCGTCCCCGCAGGACCGGGGCCAGCGTTCCTGACCCGGCGCCGTGCCCAGGATGAACGGCGGCCCGGGTGCCAGGCCCGGTCTGGCGACCATCCGGCCCGGCTACGGGCAGACCGGTAGGCTCGTTATCCGTGCGCCGCTGGATCGCGGCGCCCCGGACGGACGGTGCCCTTGGCATACACGGGAGGCAAGGCCGAAGTGGGCCAGTACGGGAAGATCTTCAAGGCTTATGACATCCGCGGCGTCGTCCCGGACGAACTCGACGAGGACGTCGCCACCGCGGTCGGCGCGGCGTTCGTGCGGCTGACCGGCGCCTCCCATGTCGTCACCGCCCACGACATGCGCACCTCGTCGCCGATGCTGGCAGAGGCGTTCGCCCGCGGTGCCTGCTCGCAGGGCGCGGATGTCACCGCCGCCGGGCTGGGCTCCACCGACCTGCTGTATTACGCCAGCGGGAGCCTGGGAGTCCCCGGTGCGATGATCACCGCCAGCCACAACCCCTCCAAGTACAACGGGATCAAGCTGTGCCGGGCTGGCGCCCGGCCGGTCGGGGCGGATTCGGGCCTGACCGAACTGCGGGAGATGGCGTCGGAGGGCGTACCTGCCTACGACGGCCCGGCCGGCACCATCACCGCGCGCGACCTGCTGGCCGGTTATGCCGATCACCTGAAGACCCTGGTGGACCTGTCCACGATCCGTCCCCTCACGGTGGCGGTGGACGCGGGCAACGGCATGGCGGGCCACACCGTGCCGAAGGTGTTCGAGGGCCTGCCGATCACGCTGGTGCCGCTGTACTTCGAGCTGGACGGCACCTTCCCGAACCATGAGGCGAACCCGATCGACCCCGCCAATCTCCGGGACCTGCAGCAGGCGGTGCTTGACTCCGGCGCCGACCTTGGCCTGGCCTTCGACGGCGACGCTGACCGGTGCTTCGTCGTGGACGAGCGCGCGCAGATCGTCCCGCCGTCGGTGCTGACCGCACTGATCGCGGTCCGCGAACTCGCCAGGGAGCCGGGCGCCACGGTCATCCACAACCTGATCACCTCGCAGGCTGTCCCCGAGATCATCATCGAGCACGGCGGCACGCCGGTGCGTACCCGGGTCGGGCACTCGTTCATCAAGGCACGGATGGCGCAGACCAATGCGGTGTTCGGCGGTGAGCACTCCGGTCATTTCTATTTCCGGGACTTCTGGTTCGCCGACTCGGGCATGCTGGCCGCCCTGCACGTGCTGGCCGCGCTCGGCTCACAGGATCAGCCGCTGTCGGCGCTGCTGGCCAGCTACGCCAGGTACGTCGCCTCCGGCGAGATCAACAGCGAGGTGCAGGACCAGGCGGCGGCCACGGAGGCGGTGCGCCGGGCCTTCACTGGCCGCCCCGGTGTCAGCTTCGATGAGCTGGACGGGCTGACCGTCTCCGGCCCCGGGTGGTGGTTCAACCTCCGCCCGTCCAACACCGAGCCGCTGCTCCGGCTGAACGCCGAGGCGTCCGACGATACGAACCTGGCCGCGGTCCGGGACGAGGTCCTGGGCATCGTGCGCGGCGGAACCGGGTGACGCACCCCGCCCCGCCACCACACTCCTGGAAAGAAGAAGAAGACGTGAACATCGACGACTGGCTGCTTGAGCTCCTGGTCTGCCCGGCGTGCCGTGCCCCGCTGCGTGCTGATGAGGCGGCGAGTGAACTGGTCTGCACGAGCCAGTCCTGCGGCCTGGCGTACCCGGTCCGGGACGACATTCCCGTCCTGCTCGTGGACGAGGCCCGCCGGCCTGGGGAGGCGGGGTGACGGTCGACGCGCAGGAGCGCCTCGACAAGACGGCGCTGCTGGCGGAGGCCGACCCGGCCGACATGCTCCGGCAGGTGGCCTCCTCGGCGGCGCAGGTGCGCACCGCCGTCCGGGCCACCCGGGAGACGGACCTGGATGGGATCATCGCGGCGGGCCGGCCACGGGCGATCGTCGTGACCGGGATGGGCGGCTCCGGGGTGGCCGGTGACGTCCTGGCGGCCATCTGCGGCCCGGGCTGCCCGGTCCAGGTCGTCGCGGTGCACGACTACCAGCTGCCCGCCTGGGTGGGTGCCGCCGACCTGGTCATCGCCGTGTCGTGCTCGGGCGGGACGGAGGAGACGATCGCCGCCGCCACCGCCGCGGTCCGGCGCGGCTGCCGCCTGGTCGGGGTGGGCGGCGAAGGCTCGCCGCTGGCGATGATCGCCGAGCAGGCGCGGGCCCCGTTCATCGGGGTGCGGTCGGCCGGCATGCCGCGGTCAACCCTGTGGGGCCTGTCCGTGCCGCTGGTGGTGATCGCGGGCCTGCTGGGCCTGGTGGACATCCCCGCGGACGGCTACGAGCTGGCCGCCGCCGAGCTGGAGCGGGTCTCGCATCTGTGCCGGCCTGACAGCGAGTCGTTCGTCAACCCAGCCAAGACGCTCGCACTGGAGCTGGCAGGCGCGCTGCCGATGATCTGGGGCACCTCCCCGCTGGCCGGCGTGGCCGCCTACCGCTTCGCCTGCCAGCTCAACGAGAACGCCAAGTACCCGGCGGTGGTGGGCGTCCTGCCCGAGGCCAACCACAACCAGGTGGTCGCGTTCGACGGGCCGTTCGCGCCCGGGCCCGGCGGGATCGGTGGCGAGGAGCCTGCTGTGCCGCTGCGGCTCGTGCTGCTGCGCGACAGCCGCGAGCACCCGCAGGTGAGCCGGCGCCGGGAGGAGTCGGCGCGGCTGGCAGCCGGGCGTGGCATCGGTGTCACCGAGCTGGCCGCCTCCGGGGACGGCCCGCTGGAGCGCCTGGCGAGCCTGGTCCAGCTGATCGACTACGCGACGGTGTACCTTGCCATCGCGCAGGGGATCGACCCCGGCCCGGTCGCGGCCATCGGCGAACTGAAAGCGCGCATCGTATAGGAAGTGGTTCGGTCATTAGCAGCAACTCCGGCCACGGGTCAGCCGGTCTGCGGGCGGTGCTGGCGGCGCTCGCCGCGAACCTGGGCATCGCGATCACGAAATTCATCGCGTTCGCGGTCACCGGGTCTGCCTCCATGCTGGCCGAGTCCGTCCACTCCGTGGCTGACACCGGCAACCAGGCGCTGCTGCTGATAGGGCGCAGCAGGGCGGGCCGCGCGCAGACCGAGGAGCACCCGTTCGGGTTCGGCCGCGAGCGGTACTTCTACGCGTTCGTGGTGGCGGTCGTGCTGTTCACCGGCGGCGCCGCCTTCTCGGTCTACGAGGGCGTACACAAGATCACCCACCCGCAGCCCGTGCGGTCGCCTGCGGTCGCGTTCGCCGTGCTGGCGATCGCTGTCGCGATGGAAAGCTTCTCGCTGCGGACCGCTGTCCACGAGTCGAACCGGGTCCGTGGGCGGCATGGCTGGCTCGCGTTCATCCGGCGGGCCAAGGCGCCCGAGCTCCCCGCGGTGCTGCTCGAGGACGTCGCGGCGCTGATAGGGCTGATGTTCGCCGGCGCGGCGCTGGCGCTGACCGTGATCACCGGCAGCGAGGTGTGGGACGGGGCCGGCTCGCTGGCGATCGGTGCCCTGCTGGCCACAGTCGCGGTGATCCTGGCGATCGAGACGAAGAGCCTGCTCATCGGGGAGGCCGCCAGCGCCGAGGAGGAGCGGGCGATCGTGGCCGCGCTGGAGGCAGGCGCCGAGGTGGAGCGGGTGATCCACCTCCGCACCCTGCATATGGGACCGGAGAGCCTGCTGGTCGCGGCGAAGATCGCGGTCCGCGGGTCGGACCGGGCCGACGTGATCGCGGCGGGCATCGACGCGGCCGAGCGCCGGGTCCGCAGCGCGGTGCCGATCGCCGAGATGATCTATCTTGAGCCGGACCTGTATCAGGCATCCCGCGCGGACGCGACCGACCCGGCGGTCCGCGCGGTCCGCCGGCGGCCGTTACGGCGCCCACGCCGGTGACGGCCGGCCGGGCTGCCGCGGTCCGCCTAGGTTCCCGGCCGCCGGCGGGGAGCCAGGCTGAGCAGCCGCAGCGCCCGTTCCTTCTCGAACTCCAGCGCACGGGCGGGCAGCGGCTCGATCCGCCCGATCCGGCGGCCGAGCTCGGCTACCTCCGCCCGCACCCGGGGTTCGGTCAGGACCCGCAGGCCGAACGCCAGTGCAGCCGGGCTGATGTCGTAGCGCTGCTCCATCGCCAGTGCCAGTGCCATCGCGCCGAGGTCGTCCTCGCCGAACCGCCGGTGCCCGGGGGCGGGGGCCCGGCCGTGGGAAGGGGTGCGGCGGGCGCGGGCTGGCTCGCGGACGGGCGGCAGCAAGCCGAGCAGGTCCCGGTACCGGAGCATCCGGGGTGAGGTGCCGAGCCGCTGCGCGGCCTCCGTGATGCGCATGGAGCCGAATCTAACATTCTTGTGTCAAGAACACCCCCCATCGCGTGCGCAGGGCGCCGGTCTTCCCATACGGTCGAGGTGTCAGCGCGCCCTCACGACAGGAGTGGACATGCCCACCGAACCGGTTCCGTTCAAGGTCGCCGATCTGTCCCTCGCCGATTTCGGGCGTAAGGAGATCATGCTCGCCGAGCATGAGATGCCGGGCCTGATGGCGGTCCGGGAGGAGTACGCGAAGGCGCAGCCGCTGCGCGGGGCCAGGATCACCGGGTCGCTGCACATGACGATCCAGACCGCCGTGCTCATCGAGACGCTGGCCGCCCTCGGCGCGCAGGTGCGCTGGGCGAGCTGCAACATCTTCTCCACCCAGGACCACGCGGCCGCGGCGGTGGCGGTCGGGCCGGACGGCACCCCGGACGACCCCAAGGGCATCCCGGTCTTCGCCTGGAAGGGCGAGACCCTCACCGAGTACTGGTGGTGCACGGACCAGGCACTGACCTGGCCGGGCGAGGACGGCCCGAACATGATCCTGGACGACGGCGGCGACGCCACCTTGCTGGTGCACAAGGGCGCCGAATACGAGAAGGCCGGAGCGGTGCCCACGGCCGGGGCGGACGACCCGGAGGAGCTGGCCGTCATCCTGGCGCTGCTGCGCGACAGCCTGGCCGCCAACCCGGGCCGGTTCACCCGGATGGGCGCCGGGATCGTCGGTGTCACCGAGGAGACCACCACCGGCGTGCACCGGCTCTACGACATGGCCAGGGATGGCACCCTGCTCTTCCCCGCCATCAACGTGAACGACTCGGTCACCAAGTCCAAGTTCGACAACAAGTACGGCTGCCGGCACTCGCTCATCGACGGCATCAAGCGGGCGACCGACGTGCTGATCGGCGGCAAGGTCACGGTCGTCTGCGGGTACGGGGACGTGGGCAAGGGATGTGCGGAGTCGCTGCGCGGCCAGGGTGCCCGGGTCATCATCACCGAGATCGACCCCATCTGCGCGCTGCAGGCGGCGATGGACGGGTACCAGGTCGCGCGCCTGGAGGACGTGGTCGCCAGCGCGGACATCTTCGTCACCGCCACCGGGAACCGCGACGTCATCACCGCCGCGCACATGGCCGCGATGAAGCACCAGGCGATCGTCGGCAACATCGGCCACTTCGACAACGAGATCGACATGGCCGGCCTGGCCCGCACCCCGGGCATCACCAGGGTCATCATCAAGCCGCAGGTGGATGAGTGGCAGTTCACCGATGGCCACTGCGTGATCGTGCTGTCCGAGGGACGGCTGCTGAACCTGGGCAACGCGACCGGCCACCCCAGTTTCGTTATGTCAAATTCCTTCACCAACCAGGTGATCGCGCAGGTGGAGATGTTCACCCGGCCTGGCGACTACCCCATCGGCGTGCACACGCTGCCCAAGCATCTCGACGAGAAGGTGGCGCGCCTGCACCTGGCCGCGCTCGGGGTGCAGCTCACCGAGCTGACCAAGGAGCAGGCCAGCTACCTGGGGGTGGCGGTGGAAGGCCCTTACAAGCCCGATCACTACCGCTACTGAGCGATGACGGCCAGCGCGGGCCTGCCCGCCGACATCGCCGACCCGGGGCTGGCCGAGGCGGGACGGGCCCGGATCGACTGGGCGCGGCGGGGCATGCCGGTGCTGCGCCTGATCGCCGACCGGTTCGCGGCGCAGCGGCCGTTCGCCGGGCTCACCGTCGCGGCCTGCCTGCATGTCACGGCCGAGACGGCGGGCCTGGTGAACGCGCTGCACGCGGGCGGGGCGCGGGTGTTCCTGGCCGCCTCCAACCCGCTGTCCACCCAGGACGACGTCGCCGCCGCCCTGGCCGCCGCTGGCGCGGCGGTGTTCGCCCGGGCCGGGGTGGACCAGCTCACCTACGACGAGCACATCCACCGGGCGCTCGACTGCGGCCCGGACCTGGTCATCGACGACGGTGGCGACCTGGTGAACACCCTGCACGCCCAGCGCCCCGAACTGCTCGCGGCGGTGCGCGGCGGCTGTGAGTCCACCGCCAGCGGGGTGGTCAGGCTGCGCCGGATGGCGCAGGAGGGGGCGCTGGCCTTCCCGATGGTGGCCACCGACATGACCACCACCAAGCGCATGTTCGACAACACCTGCGGCACCGGGCAGTCGGTCATCGACGGCGTGCTGCGGGCCACCAACACCCTGCTGGCCGGCCGGGTGGTGGTGGTGGCCGGTTACGGCGCCTGCGGGCGTGGCATCGCGGAGGCGGCCCGGGGGCTCAGCGCACAGGTCATCGTCACCGAGGTCGACCCGGTGCGGGCACTGGAAGCGGTGCTGCGCGGGTTCCGGGTGCAGCCGATGGCGCAGGCGGCGCCCGCGGGTGAGGTGTTCATCACCGCCACCGGGTCCCGGGACGTGATCACGGCCGGGCACCTGCCCGCCCTGCGGGACGGCGCCATCCTGGCCAACGCCGGGCACTTCGACGCCGAGATCGACATCCGCGCGCTGGCCGAGGCAGCGGTGAAGATCACCCGGGACGTGCGCCCGCACACCGACGAGTACCTGCTCAGCGACGGCCGCCGGCTGCTGCTGCTGGCCGAGGGACGGGTGGTGAACCTGGTCGCGGCCGAGGGGAACCCGCCGCAGGTGATGGACGTGTCCTTCGCCGGCCAGGCACTCGTGCTCGGCTGGCTGGCCGCCGGCGAGGCCGCCCTGGCGGCCGGCGTCCACCCGGTCCCCGCCGAGATCGACGAGCAGATCGCCAGGCTGACCCTGGAGTCCTCCGGGGCGCGGATCGACACCCTGACCGCGGCCCAGCAGGAATACCTGAGCTCCTGGCGCCAGGGCGCCTGACCCAGCCCGGCGGCTAGCCCTGCCGCGGCCCCTCCCGGCGGGGGTAGCGGCGGATCCGGCTGTCCCGGGCCCTGGTCAGCACGACCATCGCGATCCCGCCGCCGAGCAGGATCAGCCAGAAGTTGACCAGCCGGTAGGCGAGGACGGCGGTCAGCGCCCGGGACGTGGTCATGCCGGCCGCCACCAGCGCGGCGGTGAGCGTCACCTCGACCAGGCCGAACCCGCCCGGGGTGATCCCGGTGCTGCCCGCCGCGGCGCCAGCCCCGTAGGCCAGGATCAGGCCGTGCCAGGGGACCGGCGCACCGGTGGCGCGGATCGCGCAGGCAAGGCACGCACAGTCGGCCAGCCAGTTCACCACCGCCAGCCCGAACACCTCCGCGTACCGCGGCCACCCGAGCCGGATGCTGGCCAGCCGGGTGAGGAACGCGTCCAGGTCGGCCGGGTCGACTCCCGGCTTGCGGACTACCCGCCGGGCCTGGCGGACCAGCCAGGCCAGTGCCCGGTTGGCGACCGCACGCGCCCGCGGGTACCGCAGTGCCAGCAGGACGGTCACCGCCGGCAGGGCGAACACCGCCGCCGCGGCGAAACCGGCCAGCGTGGCCAGGGGGGCGCCGCCCGCCAGTGCCCCGGCGATGAGGATGAGGGCGAGCGCGGAGGACGAGGCGATAGCCGAGACGCCCAGCGCCCAGCCGGTGAGCGCCGGGTCGAGGCCGCGGCGCCGGAACTGCCGGTACGAGAAGAAGGCCGCCAGCTGGGCGCCGGCGAAGGGCACCGACATCGACAGCGCGTTCCCCGCGTAGGTGATCGCCATCACCGACCCGAAGTCGGCCTGGTGGCCGTCGGCGCGCAGCAGCCGCCGCCGGCTGAGCCCGAACGCGGTGAGCGACACGCATTCGAAGAGGACAGCCAGCAAGAACCAGCCGACGTCGAGACTGCCGAGCGAGGCGAGTGAGTGGACCAGCGTGTGGCGGCCCACCACGATCGCGCCGATGATCACGCTCGCGGCCAGCACCGCCGCTGCCACCCGTGGCCAGCGCCGCCGGGCCGCTGGGGTGACCGCCGGGGCGGGCGGTTCAGCGGTCGCCGGGCCGGCCTGGCGTCCCGGGGCGGGCCCGGCCGGGTGGTCGCGCACCGCCGGGGCGGTGCAGGGGTCTTCGTGCATGGGCAGCGTCCTTGGCAGGCGGGTCCGGTGCCGGTGCTTGTCAGGTCATTGCGGCGGAACGAATCCCGTGGCCCTGGCGGGTTGCTCGGCTGACGCGCCAGGCTCGCTGGGCTCGCCTGGCAGGCCCTGCCGTGCTCCCTCCCCTTCCCATGCTGCCCAGGTCCATGCCGTGCCCGGTACCGGCGCGGGTGCGGATGCGGGTGCGGGTGCGGGTGCGGATGCGGGCACCGGGGACCAGCCGGGCGGCATGAGCCGGGCGTGCTCCCGCCGGTGCCGTTCGGCCAGCACGGCGCCCAGGTAGGCCGGCACCGGCGTGCCCGGCGGGGGTGGCGGCCCGACCTGCCCCCTGACGGTGGCGGCGATCCGCTCGCCGAGTTCGGCCCGGGCGTCGGGGGTGAGTTCGGCCAGGCGGGCCAGATACCGGCGGGCCATGGCGGCGCTGGCGTCGGTCAGCCCGGACAGTTCCAGGCCGGAGGCCCAGGCGGCCAGTTCGGGTGGCATCGCGGGCGGCTGGGCCGCTGCGCCCCGCCGGGCCGGCAGCCGCTGCTGGATGACGAACGTGCCAGCGAAGACGTCGCCGAGGCGCTTGCCCCGGTCCGACAGCAGGGAGCAGACGAGCGCGGGGACGCCGAAAAACGGCGGGAACCAGAAGTCGACCACCGTGGCGAGCCCGCGGACCAGGGCCTGCCGGAACCGCTCCGGGCTGCCGTCGTCGCCGACCACCCGCAGGCCGAGCGCGAACTTGCCGGGCGACCTGCCCCGGGTCGCCGTCTCCCAGGTGATCGGGTAGCCGATCAGCACCAGCACGAGGACCGTGAGCACCAGGGCGGCCACCGCGGCCGCGTCGAGGCCGCTGCCGCCCGCGCTGGCCCCGACGATTCCCAGCAGGATCCCGATCAGCACGAACTGGATCACCAGGTCGATGAACAGGGCGATCACCCGGCTGGGGAACCGGGCGCACGGCACCTCAAGGACGACAGCCTCGCCGGTGACGACCTCGGCCACGTTGTCTCCGTCCATCTGAGTTTCCGGCTAAGGCTAACCCCCGCCGGCGCAGTAGTCTCCTGCCGTGGACGTCGACGCCTATGTGGCCGCGCACCAGGGCGAGTGGAAGCGGCTGGACACGCTGGTGAAGCGGCGGCGCCGGCTGTCCGGTGCCGAGATCGACGAGCTGGTCACGCTCTACCAGCGGACCACGACCCACCTGTCGGCGGTGCGGTCGGCGGGCCATGACCCCGTCCTGGTGGCGGCGCTGTCCGGCCGGGTCGCCCGGGCACGGGCGGCGGTGACCGGCGCGTACGCCTCCGAGTGGGGCATCGTCGGCAGGTTCGCGCTCGTCACGTTCCCGCTGATGGCCTACCGTGCCCGCTGGTGGTGGCTGGCCACCGCGCTCGGCTCGCTGCTGGTTGCCGTCCTGATCGGCTGGTGGGTCGCGCGCTCGCCCGCTGTCCAGGCGGCCCTGCTGCCCAGGTCGGTGGTCCGCAAGCTGGTGAACCAGCAGTTCCAGGGCTACTACTCGCAGTACGCGGCGCCCGCCTTCGCGGCGCAGGTGTGGACGCACAACGCCTGGCTCGCGGCCGAGTCGCTGATCTTCGGGATCCTGCTAGGGATACCCACGATCCTGTTCATGCTGGCCAATGCCGCCAACCTCGGTGTCGCCGGTGCGCTGATGATCGTGCACGGCAAGGGGGTGCTGTTCTTCGCGCTGATCCTGCCGCACGGGATGCTGGAGCTGTCGGCCGTGTTCCTGGCGGCAGCGACCGGCCTGCGGCTGGGCTGGACAGTGATCGACCCTGGCCCCCGGCCGCGCGGGCAGGCGCTCGCCGAGGAGGGCAGAGCCTCGGTGGCCATCGTGCTGGGCCTGGTGGTGGTGCTGCTCGTCTCGGGCATCATCGAGGCCTTCGTCACCCCGTCGCCGCTTCCCACCTGGGCGCGGATCGGCATCGGCGGGGCCGCCGAGTGCCTGTTCCTGGCCTACGTGATCGCGGCGGGGCGGCGCGCCGCGGCGGCCGGGCTGACCGCGGACATGCCGGACGCGCCCGCGCTCGCGCCGGTCAGCGGCTGAGCCCCGGTCACCGCCGCCCGGCAGCCTGCCGTCACAGCCGCCCGGCCGCCTTCAGCTCCAGGTAGGCGTCGGCGAGCGCGGACGGCAGCTTGCCCGGCGGCGCGTCCACCACCTGCGCACCGTGCCGCTGCAGCAGGGCGCTGACCCGCGCCCGGTCCGCCCGGGCCTGCTCGGCCGCGGCTGCGCCGTACACCTGCGCGGCGCCGGCGCGGCCCGCGGCCATGTCCGCCAGCGCCGGGTCGGCGACCGCCGCGACCAGCACCTGGTTGCGGGCGGCCAGCAGCGGCAGGGCGGGGAGCAGCCCGTCCTCCACCGCGGCCGGGTTCAGGTCGGTCAGCATGACGATCAGGCTGCGGTGGCGGGCGGTGGTGAGCGCTGCGCTGGCCAGGGCCGCGGCGTCGGTCTCCACCAGCTCGGGTTCGATGGCCGCCATCGCGCTGGTGACGGCGGACAGCACAGCAGAACGTGAGGCCCCCACGACCCTGGCCCGGACCCGCCGGTCGAATGCCAGGAAGTCGATCCGGTCGCCTGCCCGCGTGGCCAGCGCGGTGAGCAGCAGTGTCGCGTCCATGGCGGTGTCCAGCCGGGGCACACCGCCGACCCGGCCCGCCGAGGTGCGGCCGGTGTCGAGCACGGCCAGGATGCGGCGGTCGCGTTCGGGCCGCCAGGTGCGCACCATCACATCCCCGCGGCGGGCGGCGGCCCGCCAGTCGATGGACCTGACGTCGTCGCCGATCACGTACTCGCGCAGGGAGTCGAACTCGCTGCCCTGCCCGCGCAGCAGCGCCCGGTGCTGCCCGTCCAGCTGGCGCAGCCGGGACAGTTTCTCCGGCAGGTGCCGCCTGCTGGCGAACGGCGGCAGCACCCGCACCGACCAGGGCGCGGTCCGCCTGGCCTGGCGCGCGGCCAGCCCGAACGGCCCCAGCGAGCGGATCGTCACCGCCGCCGCCGGCTTGTCGCCGCGCCGGTCCGGGGTGAGCGTGGTGGTCAGGACGGCCTGCCCGCCGGGCGGGATGGCGACCCGCACATGGTGCGGGTCCGCGCCGGCGCTGGGCTGCCAGGCGTCGCGGATGCTGGCGCGCAGCGTGCGGCGGCCGGGGTTGGCAACGGTCAGGTAGACCGGCACGCTCTGGCCGAGCAGCACCTTGGTCTCCCCGGCCCGGGTCAGCGTCAGCCGGCCCGCCGGGGCGGCCAGGGCCAGGTCGGCCGCGATCGCCGCCGCCAGCAGCGCGTTCACGGCCACCACCGCGGCCACGTCGCGGAAGGCCAGGATGACCAGGGTCCCGGTCAGGGCCGCGAGCGCCGCCCGCCCGGTCAGCGTCATCGCGGTACCGGCACCGAGCCGAGCACCGCGTCCAGCACGCCGTCGGCCGTGGCTCCCTCCAGCTCGGCCTCCGGCCGCAGCTGCACCCGGTGCCGCAGGGCCGGCCGGGCCAGCGCCTTGACGTCGTCGGGAATCACGTAGTCCCGGCCCGCCAGCCAGGCCCAGGCCCGGCTGGCCGCCTGCAGTGCGGTCGCGCCGCGGGGGGACACGCCGAGCCGCAGCGACGGGGACTGCCGGGTTGCCCGGGCCAGGTCCACGATGTAGCCGGTGACCTCGGGTGCGATCCGGACCTGCTGCACCGCCGCCCTGGCCGCCGCCAGGTCGGCCGCACCGGCGACCGGCCTGATCCCGGCCGCGGCCAGATCACCGGGGTCGAACCCGTCCGCGTGCCGGGTGAGCACGGAGATCTCATCCTCACGGGCGGGCACCGGCACGGTCAGCTTGACCAGGAACCGGTCCAGCTGTGCCTCCGGCAGCGGGTAGGTGCCCTCGTACTCGATGGGGTTCTGGGTGGCGGCGACCAGGAACGGCTCCGGCAGCGGGCGGGGGGTTCCCTCCACCGAGACCTGGCGTTCCTCCATCGCCTCCAGCAGCGCCGCCTGGGTCTTGGGCGGGGTCCGGTTGACCTCGTCCGCGAGCAGCAGGTTGGTGAACACCGGCCCCTCCCGGAACTGGAACTGGGCCGTCCTGGCGTCGTAGATCAGCGAGCCGGTCACGTCCCCGGGCATGAGGTCGGCCGTGAACTGGACCCGGGTGCTGCGCAGCGACAGCGCCCCGGCGAGGGCGCGGACCAGCAGGGTCTTGGCGACCCCGGGGACGCCTTCGAGCAGCACGTGGCCCCGGCAGAGCAGGCAGATCACCAGCCCGGTGATCACCGGGTCCTGGCCGACGACCGCCTTGCCGACCTCGGCCCTGACCGCCTCCAGGGCTGCCCGCAGGTCCGGTCCTGCAGGCGCCAGGGACGGGGCTGGGAAGGCGGCGGGCGGCGCTGCCCCGGGCGGCGCTGCCCCGGGAGCCGCTGCCCCGGGCGGGACCGGCTCCGATGGGTCCAGCCCGGCGGCTGGCGGGTGTTCGGCGGTCACTGGGTGAGCACCTGTCCTTCCAGGGTGTCGAGATCGGCCGCGAGGGTGACCAGCGCGGTGTCGTCGTGCGGGGCCGGCCCGAACAGCATGGCCGAGATCTCCGCCACCGGCCGCCCGGCCCGGGCGGCGACGTCCTGGCAGATCACGTCCGGCGACGTCGCCTGCGGCAGGCCGGTGCGGGCGGTGATCCGGGCCACGGTGGCGGCACGCAGGGCAGCTGCCGCCCGGTCGCGGGCACGGCGGGCGCGGTAGAGCCCGGCGTGACCCTCCACCGTCTCGCTGGCGCGCACCACGACCGGCAGCGGCTCGAAGACCAGCGGGCCGAACCTGCGCATCCGCCACAGGGCGGCCAGCACCACCGCGACGGCCAGCTCGATGATCACCAGGTCCACCCCCCGCGGGATCAGCGCCGTCACTGACGTGCCCGTGACCGCGGGCAGGGCCGGGGACGGCACCAGCCAGACGATGCGGGAGTCCGGGGCCAGCAGGTTCAGCGCCAGCGCGGCGTTGCCGTCGCTGCCCAGGTCGTGGTTGGTGAGGGGCGTGCCGGCGGCGAGCACGCTGATGATGTGCCCGCCGCTGGCGTAGCGGACCAGGGACACACCGGCGCTGCTACCCGGGCCCGCCGGGTAGCAGCGCCACGCACCCGGCGGTGCGGAACCAATGGCCGGCCCACCCATGCTGGCCGGGCCGGCCAGCATGGCGCCCGGCCAGGCGCACTGCGGCGGGCGGCTGGTCACGGGTTCTTTGCCGGCCAGGGTGACGCCGGGGGCGAGGATGGCGAGTGCGCCGCTGCCGGGCCCGACGACCAGCAGGTCGGCCGGGGCCGCTGCCAGCGCATGCAGCGATCCGGGGCTGAGCAGCCAGGGGCTGGTGACGACCAGCGCCGTGCCCGGTCCGGTCACCTGCGCCACCGCCTGCGCCGCCGTGTCGGCCGTGGCTACCTGCTTGCCCTGCCCGGCCAGCAGCGCCGCCAGCGCGTGGGAGCCGACCGGGCCGGTGTCGCGGGGATCGAGCGGCCCATTGGGAGCCGGCCTGGCCTGCAGCAGGGCGATCACCGTCCCGCCCACCAAGATGATGGCCACCAGCGTGGCCGGCGCACGCCACCGCCGCCACCAGGCAGCGGCGGCACCGGGCACCAGGCCGGTGCGCGTGCCCGGCCCGCCCGTGCCTGTCCCGCCCGTGCCGGGGCCGCCCGTGCGCGCCGTCGCCGGCCGGGCTGTGACCGTGCTCATGACACCGTGCTCATGACAGCGTGCTCATGACACCGGCCCCCCGGCCATCGCCGGCGCGCTCGTCCCGGCTGGCTTACTGACCCGGGGCGCGCTCGCCTGCACCCGCTGGTCGAGGTCACGCAGCCGGTCGTAGCCGGCCTTGGTGCCGGGCCGCTGCCCGTAGCAGACCTCGTCGAACACCCGTGCCGCGTCGCGCAGCGCCGCGGCGTGCGCGGGCAGGGCCTGGCCGGCCTCCTCGGCGAACTCGTCCGCGGTCCGCCCGGTGCGCGGCGGGAGCACGCTCCGCTCGTCGAGTTCGGCGGCGATCGCCCGGACGCACTCGCGGATCGCCCCGGCATAGTCGCCTGCCTGCGCGAGCCGTCCGGCCTCGTGCCGGTGATCGCGGGCGGTGCGGGCTTCCCCCGCCGCCAGCGGGCCCGGACCCCGGTGCGCCCGCGCGACCGGCCCGATCCAGGCCCACAGGCCTGCCGCCACGATCACCGCGAGCGCCATCAGCGCGACCAGGCCCCACCAGCCCCCGGGCACCGCGCCGCTGGTGGCGTGGAAGATCCGGCTCAGCAGGCGCGTGATGGCCGCGAGGATCTGCCCGGTCCAGGACTGGTGCGGGTGGTAGACCGGCTTGGACAGCTCTTTGCGCGCGAGCTGCTGCGCCGCACGCCGGCCGATGTATGGGCCCCCGCCGGCCGCCGCGGCGAGGGCGGCTGGCGCGGGGACGGCAGGGACGAGGCCGTGGGTGGCGGTCACCACGCAGGCGGGGCATCCGGGGCCGGCGGCCCGGTCTGGACCGGCCCGGCGGGCCCGCCCGGCGGGGCAGCATCGGGCCCGCCCGGAGCACCGGGAGCCCCGGCAGGGCCGGCCGGCCCGGCCGGCCCTGCCGGGCGCCACACGGTGGCGAACTCGTCGCCTGACACCTGGCCGCCGCCGGTGGCGGACTGCAGGATCAGGTCGAGGCCTTCCCGGCGCATCCGCAGGTCGACGTAGAGCAGGACCGTCACCCCGGCCGAAATGGGCTGGGTGATGGCCCCCGCGATGATCGTGCCGATGGCGCCGATGATCACGCTCAGCACACCCGGATGGAAGGCCTGTGTGAACGTGGCGGAGCTGCCGATGGAAATCGCCGAGATGGCGCTGAACGGCAGCCGCAGGATGGAGGCGGCGACGGTCACGACCAGCCAGGCGAGCAGCAAGATGCCGAACACCCGCCAGAAGCTCCCGCGCACCAGCCGCCAGGACCGCCTGAGCGCCTCGACCGGTCCCTGCCGTTCCAGCACCACCGCTGGCGCCGACATGGCGAACATGACCCAGAACCACACGCCAAGGACGACCGCGGCCACCACGCCGAAGGCACCGAGCACGGCCGGCAGCCAGACCGGCGCCCCGGCCACCGCGAGCAGGACCACGATCACGGCCACCGCGAGGAAGGGGCCGATGACGGCCCCCCCGGTCAGCAGCGTCGCGCCCACCAGGGCCCCCAGCCGGGGCAGCGCGATGTGCCAGGCCTGCCCGGCGGTGATCCGCTCGCCGAGCACGCTGCGCCCGATGACCGAGGTCAGCAGGCCGGCGAGCAGGATCTGGACGACGAAGGCCAGCACGATCGTGGCGAAGAAGCTGGGCACCACGACCGCCAGGAAGCTGATCACCTGCGCACCCGTCGGTGTCTGCCCGGTGGTCGTGCTCAGCAGCGGCTGCGACACCAGCAGCAGCGTGACCGCCGTGGTGAGGACCCCGGAGATGGTCAGGACGACGGCGGCGGTCCCGATGGTCGCCTTGGGGTTGCGCCGGATGGCGGTGAACGCGCCGTCGAGGATCTCGCCGACCGCGATCGGCCGCAGCGGGATGACGCCGGGTTTGGGGGCCTGGGGCGGGGGCGACCAGCCGGGCGGGGGCGACCAGCCGGGTGGCGGGGGGCTCTGGCCGTAACCGGCACCGGACGGGGGCTGGCCGTAACCGGCACCGGACGGGGGCTGGCCGTAACCGGCACCGGACGGGGGCTGGCCGTAACCGGAGCCCGGCGGGGGCTCGCCGGGCTGGCTGGCCGGGGGGAACCAGGGCTGCCGCGGCTGGTCGTCGCCCTGGTTCCCGCCCTGGCCGGAGCCCTCGCCGGCGCCGCCCGCGCCCCACGACGGACTGTCTGTCATTGCTCTCCTCACCGTCCCCGCGCGGTCCGCATACCAGGATGCTCCCCTCGCTGGCGCCCATACTCGCACGAAGACACAGGCCCATGAAGGCGGCCCGCGAACGCGGGCAGGTCCTGGCTGCCCACCCAGCCCGCCGCCGTGCGGGCCGTGGGCCGCCCCCTGCCATCGTTACGGATATCGGGGTGCTGGCGCTTGCCGTTGCGGCCTCTCGACCGGCGATGCCCGGGTGACGCACACTCAGGGCGTGGGCACCGATGCGCTGCGCTGGCTCGACCCCCCGGCGGGGCCGGCTGTCGTGCTGCTCGACCAGACCCGGCTTCCTGCCGAGGAAACCTATCTCACCTGCACGGATGTGCCCTCGCTCGCGGACGCGGTGCGGCGGCTGGTCGTCCGCGGGGCGCCGCTGCTGGGGCTGGCAGGCGCGTTCGGCGTGGCACTGGCCGCCTGCCGGGGCGAGGACGTGGCGCAGGCGGCCGCCGAGCTGACCCAGGCCCGCCCGACCGCGGTCAACCTCGGCTGGGGTGCGCAGCGCGCGCTGGCCGCCTACCGCCAAGCGCGCCAGCACCAGGGCAGCACCACAAACCCAGGCGCGGAACGCCTCGCGGCCGCGGCTGCCCTGGCACAGGCGCGCTCGATTGCGGCCCAGGACGCCGCGGCGAGCGTGGCCATCGCGGCCCACGGGCTGCACCTGGTCCCGGAAAACGCCCGGATCCTGACCCACTGCAACACCGGGGCCCTGGTGTCGGCGGGCGAGGGGACCGCGTTCGCGATCATCCTGGCCGCGCACCGGGCCGGGCGGCTGGCCCAGCTCTGGGTGGATGAGACCCGGCCGCTGCTGCAGGGTGCCCGGCTGACCGCGTATGAGGCCGGCCGGGCCGGGATGCCCTATGCGGTGCTGCCCGACGCGGCCGCGGCGTCGCTGCTGGCGGCGGGGGCGGTGGACCTGGTGCTGACCGGGGCCGACCGGGTCGCCGCCGACGGCAGCGTGGCCAACAAGGTCGGCACCTACGGCCTGGCCGTGCTGGCCAGCCATCATGGCGTGCCGTTCGTGGTGGCCGCGCCCATGTCCACGGTCGACTTCGCCACCCCTGACGGCGCCGCGATCGTGGTCGAGCACCGCGCGGCGCAGGAGGTCACCGCCGTGGCCGGGGTGGCGGTCGCACCCGCCGGGAGCGGTGCCTACAACCCCGCCTTCGACGTCACCCCGCCGGGCCTGGTGACCGCGCTGGTGACCGAACGTGGGGTAGCGCGGCCGGTCAATGCGGGTACGCTGCATCTCCTGGGTGCCGCACCGCCGGTTGGAGTGGCTGCCCCCGCCGAGGTTTCCGTGGAACTATGAGGCCTATGAAAGGACGCGTGCTAGTCGTCGATGACGACGCCGCTCTCTCCGAGATGCTGGGCATCATGCTTCGCGGAGAGGGATTCGAGCCTACGTTCGTCGCCGACGGGGACCACGCCCTGCAGGCGTTCCGTGACACCCATCCCGACCTGGTGCTGCTCGACCTGATGCTGCCCGGTGTGGACGGCATCGACGTGTGCCGCCAGATCCGCACCGAGTCCGGCGTGCCGATCGTGATGCTGACTGCCAAGAGCGACACCGTGGATGTGGTGCTCGGGCTGGAGTCCGGTGCCGACGACTACATCGTCAAGCCGTTCAAGTCGAAGGAGCTGATCGCCCGGGTGCGGGCGCGGCTGCGGCGGACCGACGACCCGGCACCGGAGATGCTGCAGATCGTCGATGTCAGCATCGACGTGGCCGGGCACTCGGTGAAGCGGGGCGGGGAGCAGGTCAATCTCACCCCGCTGGAGTTCGACCTGCTGGTCGCGCTGGCCCGCAAGCCGCGGCAGGTGTTCACCCGTGAGGTGCTGCTTGAGCAGGTGTGGGGGTACCGGCACGCGGCGGACACCCGGCTGGTCAACGTGCATGTGCAGCGGCTGCGGGCCAAGATCGAGAAGGACCCGGAGCATCCGGAGATCGTGGTGACGGTGCGGGGCGTGGGATACAAGGCAGGACCGGTCTGACCGCCGCGGCGGGCTGGGCGAAAGAGCACGGCAGCGAAGAAGGGCGATGACGGGGAGGGTACTTCGGAGCGGGTCAGCCGGCGGCGAGGCGCACGCCGGCGGGCTGGCTGCTGGGGTGGCCGTCCTGCTGCGGCGCTGGCTGCCGCCGCCGGGCCGCCGGGTGCTGCGGACCGTTCGCCGCCATGCGCAGGCGGTGGTCGGGCAGCTGCGCCGCCGTTGGCACCGTTCGCTCCAGCTGCGGGTGATCGCTACCACCATGGTGATCTCCGTGGTGGTCGTCGCCGTCCTCGGCTTCTTCCTGGTCCAGCAGATCGCCGGCGGCCTGCTGGCGAACGAGCAGAAGGCGGCGCTGACCCAGACCGGGGACGGTCTGGCCATCGCCCAGGCCCGGCCGGACATGCAGGGACCGCAGGTCAGCGGGGCGGCTGCGCTGAACTCACTGGCCAGCGACCTGCAGGCGGGCAGCGGCCCGGGTGACGTCTACGACGTGGTGATCTTGCAGCAGCACGCCAACCCGGGCCTGGGCGGCGTCCTCGGCAACCCGGAGCTGGCACCGAGCATCCCGAAGAACCTGCGCGCGGCCGTCACCGCGGAGCAGCGCCATGGCAGGAACGACCGCCTGCTGTACGCGCCGACCCAGCTGATCAGCGCGAGCGGCAGGTCCGCGCAGCCCGCGCTGGCGGTCGGGGTGCCGCTCTCCAGCCACGACCAGCTCTACTACCTGTTCCCGCTGACCCAGCAGGAACAGGCGCTGCGGCTCGTCCAGACCACGCTCCTCGGTGCCGGGGTGGCCCTGGTGCTGCTGCTGGCGGTCATCGTCTCGCTGGTCACCCGCTGGGTGGTCGTCCCGCTCCGGCAGGCGGCGCAGGCGGCCAGCAGGCTGTCAGCGGGCAGGCTCGACGAGCGCATGCCCGCCCGCGGCACCGACGACCTGGCGGCGCTGGCGAACTCCTTCAACGACATGGCGGCCAGCCTGCAGGACAAGCTCCGGGAGCTGGAGGAACTGTCCAAGGTGCAGCGGCAGTTCGTCTCGGACGTGTCGCACGAGCTGCGCACCCCGCTGAGCACGATCAGGATCGCGGCGGACGTCCTGTTCGAGGCCAAGCAGCATCTGGGCGCCGATGCCGGGCGTTCGGCCGAGCTGCTGCAGAGCCAGCTGGAGCGGTTCGAGGTGCTGCTGTCCGACCTGCTGGAGATCAGCAGGTACGACGCGAACGTGGCGACCCTGGACGCGGAGTCGGCCGACGTGTGCGACCTGGTGCGGCGGGCGGCCACGGACGCGGAGCAGCTGGCGGCCCGCACCGGCACCCGGATCGATTTCCGGCTGCCACCCGAGCCGTGTGTCGCCGAGGTGGACCGGCGCCGGGTGGAGCGGGTGCTGCGGAACCTGCTCGACAACGCGGTCGAGCACGGCGAGGGCCGGGCGGTCGTGGTCACGGTCGCCGCGGACCGGGACGCGGTGGCGGTCGCGGTGCGCGATTACGGGATGGGGTTCGGGCCGGGTGAGGAGTCGCTGGTGTTCGACCGGTTCTGGCGGGCGGACCCCGCCCGTGCCCGGACCACCGGGGGCACCGGGCTCGGCCTGGCCATCGCCCTGGAGGACGCCCGGCTGCACCGTGGCTGGCTGCAGGCCTGGGGGGAGCGCGGCAAGGGCTGCGTGTTCCGGCTCACCCTGCCCCGGACGCTGGGCGAGGAGCTGGCGGGCTCGCCGCTGCCGCTCGGCCCGGACGAGGTCGAGCTGCCGGCCGTGGGCGGCGGGGGGACCGGTCCCGGCACCGCTGCCCCCCTTCCCACCAGGGCGGCTGGTCCGGTGGAGCGTGTTTCCGGTGGCTGACCGCCGCCGATGGGCAGGCCGCGCCCGGACCCGCGCCGTGGCGCTGGCCGGGGCGGCCCTGGCGGTCGCGGCGGCGGGAGGCTGCGCGACGATCCCCGCGTCCGGGCCGGTGCAGTCCACGCCGACCCCGGCGCCCCCCGGTGGCGGCGGGGCCGCGTGCTGCGCGCTGATCGTCGAGGGCCCGCAGCCCAACTGGACCCCGCAGCAGATCGTCAGCGGATTCCTGCTGGCCAGCGCCAGTTTCACGCACGGGCACCAGATCGCCAGGGAGTACCTGACCGCCAGCGCCAGCAGGTGGTGGCGGCCCGGTACCAGCGTGACCATCCTGGCCCAGAACCCGACGGTGCTCCAGCAGCACGGGCGGCTGTCCGGGCAGACCAACCGCGCCAGCGTGGTCGTGAGCTGGCGGCAGCTCGCGACGCTGGAGCCGAACGGCCAGTACAAACCGGCCAGCCCTGGGCAGGCGGCACAGCGGCAGGTCTTCACCCTGGAGTCGATCAAGGGCCAGTGGCGCATCGACGGCCTGCCGCAGACCGGCACCGCACGCGTCTCCACGGAGCTGCTGCTGCCCAGCACGCTGTTCCGGCTGGTGTACGCCCCACGCAACCTGTACTTCTACGCGCAGCCGGACTCGCTGCTGGTGCCGGATCCGGTGTTCGTCCCGGTCGAGTCCAGCAACCTGGTCGCCACCTTGGTCAACGGCCTGCGGCAGAACCCGAACGGCTGGCTGGAGAACGCGGCGGTGACCGCCTTCCCGCCGGATGCGCGGCTGCGCAAGGTGCAGGTGCTGCCAGCCCCGCCCGGCGGCAAGACCGTGATCGTCGATATCGGGCTGCCCCGCACGACACGGCGGTCCACGGTGCAGGCCATGGCCGCCCAGCTGGTGTGGACCCTGACCAGCCCGGCCTACGGCCCGGCACTGTTCCAGGCGGTCAAGCTCAAGATCAACGGGCATCTGTGGCAGACGGGGCCCGGTGGCGCCGTCCAGGGGCTCGCCGACTACTGGCACTACATACCGCGCGGCCGGCACGACGAGCCGCTGTACTACGTGAGCAGCAACGGCGCCGTCCGGATGTTCGGCCGGCTGGCGCGCAGCGTCGCGGTGCCCGGCGAGGCGGGAACCGGGCAGATCCAGCTGAACAAGATCGCGGTGTCGCCGGACGGCCGCTACCTGGCGGGCATCGCCGGCCCTGCGACCACCGTCTACACCGCTGACCTGGCCGCTGCCGCCAAGCCGCACGCGCCCGCGTCGGCAGGCGGATTGCACACCCGGCTGACCGGCACCCAGTTCTCCGCCGTGAGCTGGGACAGCGCCGACGAACTGTGGGTCGCCGGCCGGGTACACGGCTCGCCGGGCGTCTGGGTGATCCGGGCCGGCAAGGGCGGCGCGGAGCGGGTGAGCCTGCCGTTCGGCACCGGCCCGGTGACGGGCCTGCGGGTCGCCCCGGACGGGGTCCGGATCGTCCTGGTCGTCGGCACCGGCCCCGAGGCCTATCTCCAGCTCGGCGCGATCGTGCGCGGCGGTGGCGCCTTCTCGATCTCGCGCCTGGTGGCGCTGGCTCCTGGCCTCGCCGGCCCGTCCGCCGTGACCTGGTACGACGAGGATCACGTGCTGGCGATCACCCAGCCGGGCCTGGGTGCCCGGCTCTGGGAGGTGCCCGTCAACGGGGACCAGCCAACCCCGCAGAGCGCTCCGCCGGGCATGGTGTCCGTCACGGCGGCCGGCCCGCAGAACCCGCTCTACCTCGGGATGTCGGCGGGGCGGCTGGAGAACGCGGTCGGGCTCGGCGAGCCGTGGCGTGATGTGATGGCCGGCGGCTACGCGACATACCCCGGCTGACGTCGGCCTCCCCCGGCTGACCTCGGCCATGGTGACGTAATACTCGCTCCGCGCGTCCTGACATCGGGCCCGGAGCAGGCTAGTTTCGTGTCATGGCACCCGCCCGGGTCCGTGGTTGCGCCAGGCAGGGCCACCCGCCAGCCGTGGGTGGCTCGCTCTGGCAAGCCGATGCCAGCCGCAGGCTAAACGGCCCACGTAAAGCGACTTCTCGTCGACTGATCACGGTGCGGCTTAGAGGTAAGTCCTGCCCCGCCGGGCGACCCGATGTCTCCCGGGCAGGGAGAAGGGCAGTAGTGGCAACAAGCTGCCGCGAACCCCTCAGCAGGCGGATGTGGGGACGAAGACCAGGTCGGCCGGGCGGGTGCCGCCGCGTATATCGGGCCGAAAGGAGGATTCCCTGGTGGACATCATCTTCAAGGGTCGGCGTACCGATGTGCAGGAACGTTTTCGCAGGCACGCCTCAGCCAAGCTGGGCAAGATCGAGAGGCTGGACAGCAAGGCGATCAGGATTGACGTGGAGGTCTCCACGGAGCGCAATCCGCGTCAGTCGGACCGGCGGGAGCGGGTCGAGCTGACGATCCGGTCCCGCGGCCCGGTCATCCGGGCCGAAGCGGCGGCCGATGACCGGTACGCGGCGCTCGACCGTGCCCTCGCCAAACTGGAGGCACGCCTGCGCCGGCTGGGGGACCGGCGCAAGAGCAAGCACGGCGGTGCCGGGGCGGAACGCACCACCGGCCCGCTCCCGGCGCTCACCGAGGCCGGCGAGCCGGTGCTGGCGGGGCTGGGCACGGCCGCCGCGAACGGCCTGTGGCCCGAGCCGGCGTTCGGCCTGGAGCCGGCCCTGGCCTCGCGCGGCTACCTGCAGCCCGATGGACGGCCCGGCGCGGATGGTGTCATCCCCATCCAGATGGAGGGAGACGGGCCGCTGGTCGTCCGGGAGAAGTTCCACGCCGCCGTGCCGATGAGCATCGACCAGGCGCTGCTGGAGATGGAGCTGGTCGGGCACGACTTCTACCTGTTCCGCGACGACGCCTGCGGTCACCCGAGCGTGGTCTACCGCCGTCACGGGTACCAGTACGGGCTGATCCGCCTGGTCGAGGCGGCTGAGAGGGCCGGTGCGGGCACGGTGGGGCAGCCCGCCCGGAGAGCCTGAACCGGGGGTGAGCCGGCCCGCCGCCGGTGCCGGGCGGGCCGGCCTGCTCCCCGGCCGCCGCTGATGCCAGCGCGGAGTGCCCAGGACGCTGGTTTGCATGCCGTGGCCTGGTCGGCCAGAGTTTGACCCAAGACCGCGGCCGGTGAGACCTGCCTGGGATCTGGCAGGTCGCCCGCACACTGGCCGGGAAGCCGGGTATGGCGGGCACGCACGCCTGCCAGCCGGGCCCCGGCCAGGCGTCAGGGTCAGGGGAACAGGTCAGGGGAGGCGCGATATGAGCGGAGATCCCGGAACCACCGGTGAGGCAGATGATGCCCAGCAGGTTCCCGATCCGATCCGCGTGCTGATCGTCGACGATCATGCTCTGTTCCGCCGCGGGCTGGAGATGGTCCTTGCCACCGAGCCCGATCTTGAACTGGTCGGCGAGGCAAGCGATGGCAGGGAAGCGGTCGAGAAGGCCGGTGAGGCGCTGCCCGATGTGGTGCTGATGGACATCCGGATGCCCAAGAGCAGCGGGATCGAGGCCTGCCGTGGCATGAAGGAGGTCGCGCCCAGCGCGAAGATCGTCATGCTGACGATCAGCGACGAGGAAGAGGACCTGTTCGAGGCGATCCGGGCCGGCGCCAGCGGCTACCTGCTCAAGGACATCCCCTACGACGAGGTCGCGGACGTGGTCCGGGCGGTGCACGGCGGGCAGTCCCTCATCAACCCGTCCATGGCGGCCAAGCTCCTGACCGAGTTCGCGGCGCTCGCCGGGCGGGACGAGGAAGAACGCACGCAGCAGGTCCCCGCCCCCCGGCTGACCGACCGCGAGATGGAGGTGCTCAGGCTGGTGGCCCGGGGGATGAACAACCGCGACATCGCCAAGGAGCTGTTCATCTCCGAGAACACGGTCAAGAACCACGTGCGCAACATCCTGGAGAAGCTCCAGATCCACTCCCGGATGGAGGCCGTCATGATCGCGGTGCGGGAGAAGCTGATCGAGTTCAGCTGAGACGGCCGGGTCAGCTCAGCTGAGGCGGCCGCCTTTAGGGCAGTGCGGCGTGCAGGCGCTGGGCCAGGTGGGGCGGCTCGACCCGGTCCACGGCGACCGCGGAGCAGCCGACCCATTCCGCCGCTTCCCGCAGCGCCCGGGCCATCGGCCCGGCGGCCGCCGCCGTGGCCAGTGACAGCTGGCGGGCGACCAGGGTCTGGCCCCGCCGCACCGGGTCGGCGCGGCCGACCAGCCTGCCACCGGCCAGCAGCGGCATCGCGTAGTAGCCGTGGACCCGCTTGGCCTGGGGCACATAGGCCTCCAGCGAGTGGTCGAAGCCGAACATCTGGCGGGTGCGCTTGCGGTCCCAGACCAACGAGTCGAACGGGGACAGCAGCGTGACCCGGTGCCGGCCCCGGGCTCCCGCCGCGGCCTGCGCCAGGGCCGCGGGGTCGGCCCAGGCGGCGGTGACACGGCCGGCTGCCCCCTCGACGCAGACCGGTGTCAGCCCGGCCGCCTCCGCCGCCTGGTCCACCAGGTCGGCGTGCCTGGTGCCGGGGCTGGTCATTTCCCGCAGCCGGTGGTAGTCGATCAGGTCGGCGCGGGTCACCACCCCCATGGCCCGGGCGGCCACCGCCGCGAGGTGGGCCAGGCACTCGGTGTCGCTGGGATCGTGGGCGAGCAGCGCGGCGGGCAGCACCCGCTCCGGGAGGTCGTAGACGCGGCGCCAGCCTTCCCGGCGCACGCAGATGACCTCCCCCACGTCCAGCAGCCACTCCACGGCGATCTTGGTGTCCGACCAGTCCCACCAGGCGCCCCCACCCACCTCCCCGTCCCCCTTCACTGCCCCGCCGAGCTGGGTGGCGGTGAGCGGCCCCTCGGCCTGGAGCCTGGCCAGGACCTGGGCACACACCTGCTCGTGGCTCTGGTGCCAGCGCTTGCCGCGGGCGCGCAGGGCACGCCGCCGGAACGCGAAATAGGGCCAGTACTCGATCGGCAGCACACACGCGGCGTGGGACCAGTACTCAAAGGCGGTGGGCTGGCGCGGATGCCAGTACGCGCGCTCGACCCGTTCCCGGGGCACCGGGCCGAGCCGGGCGTAGGCGACGAGCTCGTGCGAGCGCGCCAGCACACTGATGGTGTCCAGCTGGACCGCCCCGAGCCTGCGCAGCATCGCAGGGACCCCGCCACG
>Ga0307372_10003262_pt1 | contig 26074 bp, 21 predicted proteins | sample OX1MG_FD_202533 | JGI IMG/M metagenome (GOLD analysis project Ga0307372, IMG submission 202533) | Soil microbial communities from Risofladan, Vaasa, Finland - OX-1 | ecosystem: Environmental > Terrestrial > Soil > Coastal area > Acid sulfate soil | place: Finland: Risofladan, Vaasa | collected...
GAGGGTCGTGAAGCGCAAGTACGTCAGATGGCATGTGAAGCGCGCACGGCACCGCACATGGCCGCAGCCCACTTGCCCGCCGAGGTTCACGATCCCCGGAGCCGAGCCCCTAACTGAACGGTATTGCCGTTAGCCCCGCCCGGTCTGCACGAGCCCCCGCCGTTCGAGGGTGACACGCAGGTCGTGCGGGTTGGTGGCCATCTCGAGGCCCTCCGCCAGCGTGATCGCGGCCGCCTCGAGAAGGGCGGCCAGACTCTGGTCGAAGCTCTGCATCCCGTAGTAGGAGCCGTCGGCGATGATGTCCGCGATGTCGCTCGTGCGCTCGACGTCCTCGATGCACTGCCGGATCCGCCCGTTCACGACCATCAGCTCGACGGCGGGGACCCGCCCGTTGCCGTCCGCGCGCCGGACCAGCCGTTGCGCGATCGTGCCGCGCAGCGACCCGGCGAGCGAGGTGCGGATCTGCTGCTGCTGGTGCGGCGGGAAGAAGTCCACCACCCTGGTGATCGTCTCGGTGGCGTCGATCGTGTGGAGGGTGGACAGGACCAGGTGACCGGTCTCCGCCGCCGTCAGCGCCGCGGAGGCGGTCTCCACGTCGCGCATCTCGCCCACGAGGATGACGTCGGGGTCCTGGCGTAGGACGACCCGCATCGCCGTGGGGAACGAGTCCGTGTCGAACCCGACCTCGCGCTGGCTGATCGACGCGAGCGCGTCGGCGTGGAGGTACTCGATCGGGTCCTCGATCGTGATGATGTGGCACGAGCGGTTCCGATTGATGTGGTCGATCATTGCCGCGAGGGTCGTGGTCTTGCCCGACCCGGTGGGGCCGGTGACGAGGACGAGGCCCCGTCGCTCCTCCGCGAGCTTGGCGACGGACGGCGGCAGCCCGAGGTCCTCGATCGAGCCGGGGTTCGCGCGCACGCGGCGGAAGGCCAACGCGACCGAGCTGCGCTGGTAGTAGGCGTTCACGCGGAACCGTCCGACTCCTGGCACGGAGTACGCGAAGTCGGCCTCACGATGGCGATCGAAGTGGGCGGCGACCTCGGCCGGCATGATCGCCCGCGCGAGCGCCTGCGTGTCGGCATGAGTGGAGTTCGACTCGTTGGTCATCTGGCGAAGCTCGCCGTCGATGCGGACGCGCGGCGCGGCTCCCGCCTTCAGGTGGAGATCCGAGCCTTCCCACTGGCTGAGCAGGCCGAGGAGTCGGTCGAGATCGTTCCGGTCCACGTCGGCGAGCCTACCCAGCCAGGCGGGCGGCGGCCGGGACTCGGCGAGGGGACGGAGACGCGGGGACGGCGCAAGTGCGCTGTCGGCGGCCGGCAGCGATCGACCCCTTCCGGCGGTCAGCTGAGCGCGGCGCTCCTGAGCTCGTCGAGGGACAACTCCGCAGTCGCCTCACCGCCGCACTGCGGGCAGTGATCGACATGCCGCCACGACCGCAACAGCCGGCTCCCTTCGGGGTTCAGCAGCACGACGAACGACTCGGAAACCGAGTCCAGCTCCAGCCCGTAGTAGGGCCGCCAGGCCGTCGACGCCTGCCGGGCGTCCAGGTCCAGTCCCTTCAAGATGCGGCGAAACCGCATGCGCTCGGTGTCGAAGAGCCACGTGCTGTGGCACGACTCGAGCACCAACGGGGCGTCAGTCGTGGATCCCATCACGGGGACCATCTTGCCCAGGGGTCGTGAGGATTAGCTATGACGCCGATTGCAGTTCGGTGACGATCGAGAGCGCACGCCACGGGGCGCGGCGTTCTCCCTGGTGAAGGCCATATTCTTCGCGCCGGGCCCTTGCCCGCCCGCGGTCACAGCGGTCCGGCGTCGTGCTTGCGCCCACGCAGGACCTCACGCTTGGTGGACAGGGCGCGGAGCCCGGCAGCCAGGGCGCGGCGGGTGTCCGCGGGGTCGATCACCTCGTCGACGAACCCCCGCTCCGCCGCCGGCCACGGGGTGAGGTAGCGCTCCCGGTACTCCTCCTCGCGGGCCCGCCGGTCCTGGTCGGATGTCCGTCGATGGAGGATCTGGACGGCGCCCGGTGCGCCCATGACCGCGATCTCCGCTTGGGGCCAGGCGAGGCACAGGTCGTTTCCCAGTCCCTTGGAGTCCATCACGATGTACGCGCCGCCGAAGGCTTTCCGAAGGATGACGCACAGGCGCGGGACCGTCGCCTCGGCGTAGGCGAACGCGAGCTCGGCACCGTGGCGGATCATCCCGCGCCATTCGAGATCCTTGCCCGGGAGGAACCCGGGCGTGTCGACGAAGGTCAGGATCGGCAGGTTGAAGGTGTCGCAAAGGCGCACGAACCGCGCACTCTTCTGGGACGCCGCGATGTCGAGCGTGCCGGCGAGGGCACGCGGTTGGTTGGCGACGACGCCGACGGCGCGCCCCCCGACCCTGGCGAACGCCGTGACGATCTGGGGAGACCAGCGCCCCCAGAGCTCGCACACGATGCCGTCGTCGACGACGAGGCCCACGACGTCGCGCACGTCGTAGGAGGCGCGCTCGTGATCGGGAACCACACGTCGGAGCTCGGGTTCGACGCGGTCGACGGGGTCGTCGGTGGGCACGTGCGGCGCCTCGCCGTCGGTGTGGTCCGGCAGGTACGCGAGCAGCTCGGTCATGGCCGCCACCGCGTCGTCGGCTTCCAGGGTGCACACGCCGCTCGTCGTCGCGTGCACACCCGGGCCGCCGAGGGCCTGCGGGCTGAGGCGGACACCCGTGAACGCCTCCACCATCGCCGGCCCCGAGACGAACGCGACCGCAGAGGGGTCCATGACCACCAGGTCGCTCAACCCGAGCAGGAGCGCCGGCCCCGAGACGACCGGGCCGACGGCGGCCGCCAGGACGGGGACGATGCCGGAGCAGGCAGCCACCGACGCCGCCGCCGTCCCCCAGCCGTGCAGGGCGTCGAGCCCGACGGACACGTCCGCGCCGCTCGAGGAGAGCTCGATGAGGAGTGGCACCCGGGACTCGCGGGCCAGGTGCGCGGCTCGGGCGAGCGACTCGCCGTCCTCGCGGGCGAGCGCACCTCGCCGACGGTCCGACGAGGTCCGCGCCCTGACGACCCTGCGACCGTCGATGTCTTCGATGCGGACCGCGACCGTCCCGTCGGTGCCGCCCCTGACGGCCACCCAGGCGCCTGTCGTGACCGAGGAGCTCACCGTCCGCGGATCCTACGGCCCACGGTCAAGACCCGTCCGGTTGCACCTGGCCTGGCAAATCCCGTGGATGGCGGTACACTGTCGTGGGACCTCGCCCCCCGGGCGTGAGGTCATGGGGAATGTATCTGCCGGCGGGGAACCGGCGGACCGATCCGGTCGGCCGTGGCCCCGGACGGAACAAGGGGAGTGACGGGGATGGTTGAGCGCATCGTCGGGCTCGACATCGGCACGAGCGCGCTCCGCGCGGTCGAGCTGGTCGTCGAGGACGGCCACCCGCCGGTTCTCGAAGCATTCGGTCAGGTCGGACTGCCTCCTGGCGTCGTCGCGGACGGCGAGATCCGGGACCGTGCGCAGGTCACCTCGGCGATCCGTCGCCTCTGGCGGAACGGTGGGTTCAAGACGAACCGAGTGCGCCTTGGAGTCGCGGGGCTCCGTGCCATCACCCGCGAGATCGAGCTCCCCCTCGTCCCGCCCGAGGAGGTCACCGCCGCCGTGACCCTTCAGGCGGAGGACATCGTCCCCTTCCCCATCGACCGCACCTCGCTCGCCTCCGCGGTGATCTCGCGCACCGAGGACGCCGACGGGCTCCCGCTCATCGGGGTCATGGTCGCTGCGGCACACCGCGACGTCATCGACGGGGTCGTCGCGGCGGTCGAGGACGCGGGCCTCGAACCCGAAGGGATCGACCTGGGCACCGCCGCGCTCTCGCGCGCCTTCACGCTTCCCGGCGGCGAGAGCGAGCCCGAGGCGGTCGTCTCGGTGGGTGCGGGGCTGACCATGGTCGTGGTCCACCACGGCGGCACGCTCCAGTTCGTGCGCACCATCGACTCGGGCGGGGACGCGGTCACCCGGGCACTCGCATCGGCCCTCGACATCCCGATCGCAGATGCCGAGTTGGTGAAGCGCCGCCTCGCAGGACCGGGGCGGCACGATCCGGACGCGATCAGGGTGGTGGGCGGCGTCGTCGGTCAACTGGCCGACGACGTGAAGAGCTCGTTGCGGTACTTCTCGACGGTCCCGGGGCGCACGCAGTCAGTAGTGAGGGTGCTCGTCACCGGTGGTGGCGCACGGACGGTCGGACTGCTCGACGAGCTGCGTGCACGCATCGACGTCCCGGTCCTAGAAGCCTCACCGCTCTCCTTCGTCGACGTGAGCCGACTGAAGATGACGCCGGGCGAAGCGGAGTCGATCAACCAGATCGTCGCCGTGCCGCTCGGGCTCGCGCTCAACGGCCCGGCCCGGACGCGCTTCGAGCTCATCCCGCCCGAGATCGCTGCCAAGCCGGCGATGCGCCGTCGGCGGCGGGCGCTGATCCTCGCCGGTGTCGTGGTGCTCCTCGCACTCGCCGGAGCCTCCGCGTGGCGTGTGCTCGCTGTCCGCACGGCCGAGCGTCAGGTCGCGACGCTCCAGTCGACCATCCACACGATCAACACGGTCGAGATGCCCCGGTACGACAAGGCGGTGCGCCTGGGGAACGAGGTGACCTCACTCCAGCACCAGCTCCAGCCACTCGTCGCGCACGAGGTCGACTGGCTCGTGGTGCTCAACCAACTCGGTGAGTACCTCCCGTCGAGCGCGGTCATGAGCGGCCTGAACCTCACGGCGTCCCAGCCGACCGGAGGGACAATCGGGACGACAGCTCCCGTCACAACGTCGATCATCGGCAACGGCACGACGACCGTGTCCACGCACTCGCTCACACAGGTGACGCAGTTCGGTCTCGCCATGGCGCGCTCGCCGGGTCTCTCCTCGGTCGACTTGAGCGGGTCGGTCTCGGCATCGACGACAGGGGACGTGAGCTTCCCGATCACCTTCGCGATCAACACAAGGGCGCACAGCCAGAGGGTCTCACTTTTCGAGGAGAAACTCCCATGAGCGCATCACCCTCGCACGTGAAGATCACTCGGCGCGGTGCTCTGGTCGCACTTGCGGCGGTCGCTGTCCTGGTCGCCTGGGTGCTCGCCTTCTACCTTCCCCAGACCCACAAGCTCCATGGTCTCAACGGCCAGCGTGCCTCACTCCAGTCCATCGTCGCAGCCGACCAGGCGCGACTCCAAAGAGTCAAGAAGGAAGCGGCGCACGTCTCCGAGATCACGGCGATCCACGACCGTCTCCAGGGTTACGCCCCTTCCAGTGAACGTCTGTACACATACATCCACACGATCTCTGCCGCCGCCAAGTCCGCAGGGGTGAAGATCACATCGCTCAGTGCGAACGGCCTCGCTCCGGTGCCGTCGACGTCCTACTCTGCCGTTCCCGTCACTGCGACGATCAAGGGAACGTACGACGAACTCCTCACCTTTCTGAAGCGCCTCTACGACCTTCCGCGTCTTACCGATGTGAACGATGTCTACGTGAGCGGAGGCGGGCGGGGCTCCAACCGGGGCACCCTACTTTCCGTGACGCTGCAGCTGGCGATCTTCACCTCCCAGACGCCATCGACGGGGGCGGCAGGATGAGAAATCGGATTCGACGGGTGCTCTCGGGCGTCGCTGTGATCGCCGCGGCGACGGCGCTCGGGGGGTGCCAGGGCGCCGCCAGCCCCTCCACGACATCCTCAGGCGCACACACCGTCTCGACAGTGTCGGCCACGTCCACCTCCACCACCCTGCCGACGCCAAAGAGCACGACGCAGAAGACACTCGCACCCTGCGGATCGCCGCGCGACCCCTTCGACCCCAACGGGTCGCCACCACCCGCAGGTTCTCCCGCCCTCTGCTGACGAGCGCCACTTCGTGCGGGCAGGCGGAGTGCCGCTCGAAAGACACGGCGCCGCGGAGCGGCAGGGTGGTCATCGACCACATTCGTCTCGCACGCCGTGGCCGACTCCCCGGTCGGCATGGGGCTAATCTGATGCCCAGCGCACGTCGGCGGACCCCGTAAGGACGCCACCCGACACGCAGAAGTGATGCCTGGCATCGACGGCGTGAAGGTGCTAGACGTGGAAGAAGGCGCCGATGAGCTCGTCACCACCGAGGTGAAGCGCGCGGGCCGCGGCTTCAGCCGGTTCTCGCACCATCGGCTCCGGGTGGTCCTCTACACGGACGGAGTGACCTGGTCGAGACCGATCCTCGCTCCACGCATCACCTCTCCCGTCCCCACTGATTCGGGAAGAGCCCAATTGCTGAAAGACGAGCGGTGCGCAGTCCCGGGACGGGCTCGTCTTCAGCGTGCTCGACCTCTCGGTTGGTTCCTACCGCCACGTTACCGCCACGCATTCGAGCTCATGCCGCCCGCGATCCCTTCCACGTCACGGCGCTCGCCAGCGCGCAGTCTCGACCGAATTCCTCCAGGGCCAGCGAGATGAATGCGCCCCCAAACGAGAAGAGCGGGGCCCCGAGAGGGCCCCGCTCTTCTCATCTTCTTCAGGTCCGTTGCTGATCAGTGACCTGTTGGCGCCGGTGGCCATTTGTTGCCTGCGCCCCACGTGATCGTGGTCGCGGTTGGCACGCAAGCGGTTGTCGCAACTGTCTTCGCCGGAGCGGCAGGAGTCACGTAGCCGTACTTGACCCCGGCTGTTGCACCGTTCGCTGTGTCCTTGGCGACCCAGCATTCCTTGGTCTTTGTCATGTACGCGACCGCGATGAACGTTGTGCCTGTCGTTGTGGTCGCCGTCTTGATGGCGAGTGTGTCCTGCTTCGCGCTCAACGTCGCAGCCGCATACGTGCCACCAGTTGTCGTTCCGTACTTGAACTCCGGCTCGTCGAAGGACAGGTTCTTCGCCATTGTCAGCGTCTTCGGGTAAGTGTCCGCCTTCGCATAGATGGCCTTCGCCGCCGTGACGACGTTGGTGAGGTTGGACTGCGCCGACGTGTCGTTGGCCGTGGACGTCACCCCGAGGAAGGTCGGGATGGCGATCGCCATCAGGATGCCCATGATCAGCAACACGACCATGAGCTCGATGAGCGTGAAGCCCGACTCGTCGGTCTCCTCCGACACCTCGCCGTCGGCCATACGGCGCCGGCGACCGAGGGCTGTGGCGACGCGCCAGAGCGCGTCGCTCCACGAAGTACCCATGTAGTTTTCCCCTTCTCGTTCGCACGTCCCAAGACGTGTCGCTGACGAGTCCCCATCGACCCGTACCACCATCATACTGCACAATCCAGTCTGCGCAAACGGGACTTGCCTGAAAGTCCCCGTAAGGGACCGAGGGGCCATCGGGCCCTGGCCAGATATGGGGTCGATTCGGTGTCGAGCAAGAGGTTAGAATGACGGCTGGGACAGCGGCGGCAAGGCGGGAATGTTCGGTGAGCGTCACCGGAGCCTGGCACTGTGTGGGGTAGCGCCGAGCGCCAAGGGGGACATCATGACGATGCAGAACCCGTATCCGGACGGGCCGGCGGCGGAGACCTCGGATCTGGCCCGCTCGCTCGCACTGTCGTCGGCCAAGCTTTGGGAGGAGCTCTTCGAGCGGCTCGGCCGCATCGAGGTCGCGCAGTCCGAGCTGCGTGCCCTCGTGGCGAGGCTGGATCCCGCCCTGCCGGCGGCACCCGAGGCGTTGGCGATCGGACGCGGGACGGCGGACGACCTCCCCGCCCTCGCCGCGACCTTCGAGGACGCGCCCTCGACCGCAGACGCCTACAACCGTGGCGCGCACGTCGCCGCGGCGGACGGCCCCCAGGAGACGGCACCGGACGCGACGCCCGTCCTCGGGGTACCGGATGAGCCTCCAGCTTTTCCGGAGCAAGTTGGCGAGGACGACCTGGACCTCTCCTTCACTTGGCGACCGGGCGGAACAGACGACGCGACGAAGCCGCCTGAGTGGGTGTCCTCGACGTCCTTGGACGCAAGCCTCAACGGCACCTCGTTCGCCGACGGGATCTTCGGCGGGGCAGAGTCCGACGCAACCAGCGATCTCCCCGCCCACATTGCAGAGACGCCACCTCCTCCGCCCCCGCCTTCTGTGTGGCTCGAGCCACCGGCCGCATCCCCCCCACCCAACGGCTTCTCGTCGGTGCCGCCGCCGCCACCACCGCCCGTCGGGTTCGCCCCGGCTCCTCCGGCGCCCAACGGGTTCTCGTCGGTGCCACCGCCGCCACCACCGCCCGTCGGGTTCGCCCCGGCTCCTCCGGCGCCCAACGGGTTCTCCTCGGTGCCACCGCCGCCACCGCCGCCCGTCGGGTTCCCCCCGGCTCCTCCGGCGCCCAACGGGTTCTCGTCGGTGCCACCGCCGCCACCGCCGCCCGTCGGGTTCGCCCCGGCTCCTCCGGCGCCCAACGGGTTCTCCTCGGTGCCACCGCCGCCACCGCCGCCCGTCGGGTTCGCCCCGGCTCCTCCGGCGCCCAACGGGTTCTCGTCGGTGCCACCGCCACCGCCGCCGCCCGTCGGGTTCGCCCCGGCTCCTCCGGCGCCCAACGGGTTCTCCTCGGTGCCACCGCCGCCTCCTGCAGGATTCGGGATCACCTCGCCGGTGCCCCCAGCCGGATCCGCGACCGCCAGCTCGATCGGCCAGTACGTCACGGGGGCGCCCGTGGTATCTGGGCCCGGCGGGACAAGCGTTGGCCCTGGCACCGACGCGGGCGGTGCGACCGAAGGAACCGAGCTTTCAGACGCCGCGTCCGCGGAGAGCGGGCCGGCGCCACCGCCGCCCATCACTCCCGACTTCTTCGCCCGCGCCGGTCGGCGGCGGGTCTAGACCCCCGAGGGGGTCAGCGAGCGTGGGAGTCCCCGGAGAGGTCGCTCCTCCGCCACGGGCCGGAGCGACCTCCGGACTTCTCCCACAGCGCAACGTCCGCGATGGTCATCGAGCGGTCGGCGGACTTGCACATGTCGTAGACGGTGAGCGCCGCGACGGTGCAGGCCGTGAGCGCTTCCATCTCGACGCCGGTCCGATCGACGGTCTCCACCTGGGCTTCGACCTCGACGTTGTCGTCGCCGATGAAGAAGTTGACGGAAACCGACCCGACGAGTACCGGGTGGCACATCGGGATCATGTCGGCCGTCCGCTTCGCCGCCTGGATCCCGGCGATCCGCGCGGCGGCCAGCACGTCCCCCTTGGTGATCGCGTTGTTGGCGACCTTGGTCGTCGTCTCGGGCAGCATCCACACCCGGCAGCGTGCAAGCGCCCGGCGGTGCGTCGGCTCACGGGGGCTGACGTCCACCATGCGCGCGCCACCGAGAGGATCGAGATGGGTCAGGCTGCGTTCGGCCACGATGGGAGTCTAGGACGAGGCGGGGCAGGGCGGACTTCCCGCACGCGCCCCGCGCGATCGGCCACGGACGATGCGGCCGGTGGCGCCCTCCGCCCGCTAGGATTGGCACTCAAAGGCAGAGAGTGCCAGCATGACCGGCGCCGAAGTCAGCGCGGAGCGGGACGCCAAGGGAGAGGGCGATGCCAACCTACGAGTACGCGTGCACGAGCTGTGGGCACCGCCTCGAGATCGTCCAGTCTTTCTCCGACAAGCCGCTCACGACGTGCCCGGACTGCGGCGGCGACCTCCGCAAGGTCTTCGGCTCCGTGGGCATCGTGCTGAAGGGCAGCGGCTTCTACCGCACCGACAGCCGGACGGGCTCGGGAACCAAGACGGCGACGAAGGAGAAGACGGAGACGGCGCCGGCGAGCTCGGACGGCAGTGCCGCCAGGCCGGGACCGTCCAGCACGTCGGATTCCTCTTCTTCTTCGGCTTCTTCGGCGTCCGACAGCTCGTCCTCGTCCGGGTCCACCAGCACGTCAGCCGCGGCCGCCGCGAGCTGACCCCGCGCGTCGGGGGCGGGTCGTCAGCCGGCTGCCACCTCGCCCGGCGCGCCGGCCAGGCGCTCGAAATGCGCGCCGAGCCGCCGGCGGATCTCCTCTTCCATCGCTCGTCCGAGCTCCGCGTCGACCATGCGCGACACGAGCGGTCGGAGCGCTACGACCAGCGCTCCCAGACGCTCGAGCTCGGCCGCGGGCAGCGGCTCTCCGAACGGCCCCAGAAGGCGGCTCTCGACGAGGCCGACGAGACGGCCCGCCACCCCCTCCACGTCCGCCCGGAGCCGCCGCGCCGCGCCCAGGACCTCGGCGAGCGGCACGCCCGCCGAGACGAGGAGGCGCCCGATCTCCAGCGCTGCAGGGTTCGTGACGCGGTACTGCACGCCCTCCTCGGCGCCGTCCTCGGGGACGAGCAGCCCGATGTCCACCGCCTCGAGGAGGAGCTCCCCCGCCCCGCCGCCGAAGGACGCCACCAGCTCGGGAAGCCCCACGGCCTCCTCGGCGCGCTCGGACCACGGCGCGCCGAGCGCCGCCTCGAGACCGAGGACGGCGGCCACGTCCTGGCCGCGCTCCCACGCGCCGATCAGCTCGGCGATGCTCGCGAGCGTGTAGCCCCGCTCGAGGAGCGTGCCGACGAGGCGGAGGCGCGCCAGGTGGGCGTCGGAGTACACGCCGACCCTCCCCTCCCGACGAGGCGGCGGCAGGATGCCCCGATCCTGGTAGGCGCGCACGTTGCGGACCGTCGTCCCTGCGGCGCGGGCCAGCTCGTCGACGCGGTAGCCGGGGCCGGTGCCGGGATCCTCCGGCGTGTGCTCGTCGGGCGTCCTCGATGTCACCGGCGTACCCCGCTGGCCCGTTGACCGTTACATCATCTACTGGTACAGTATTCGATGGGAACGGAGGGCGCAAGCACGCACGAGACCGTCGTCACAGGAACCGGTGCCATGTCGCTCACCTACGCCCCCGAAGGTCCTGCCACCCCGCGAGACGAGTTCCGCTCCCTCGTCGAGCGCCTCAGCCGCCAGTCGGTGGAGAAGCACTTCGACGCCTACGCGGACGTCGACTGGGACGCCGCCGAGATGGCCATCGACGCGTCGGACCCGCGCTGGGAGCTCATCGATTTCGATCCCCTCGCGCACACTTCCTGGTACCGCGCCCAGCCTCCCCAGGTGCGCGCCCGCCTCGGCCTCCATCGGGTGGCGGTCACCATGCGCACGGGGTGGGAGTTCGAGAACCTGCTCCAGCGGGGCCTCCTGTCGCACGCGTTCTGGATGCCGAACGGTCGGGCCGAGTTCCGCTACGTCCACCACGAGGTGGTCGAAGAGTCCCAGCACACGTTGATGTTCCAGGAATTCGTCGACCGGGCTGCCGACCGGGCGGGACTCCGCGTCGGGGGGATGCCGTGGCGGATGAAGCTGGGCGCCGAGCTGCTCGTGCTCCCGCTCGCCCGCGTCGATCCCGCCCTCTTCTTCTTCTTCGTGCTCGGCGGCGAGGACCCCATCGACCAGGTCCAGCGTCGCCGGCTGCGCGCCGGCATTGCGCACCCGCTCCTCGAGCGGATCATCCGCATCCACGTGACCGAAGAGGCGCGCCACCTCTCTTTCGCGCGGCGCACGCTCGAGCGCATGGTGGCTGCCATGCCCCGATGGCGGCGCGCGACGTTGTCGGTTGCGGTCCCGCTCGTCCTCGGGGTGATGGTGCGGCTCATGCTCGCCACCCCCCGCGCGTTCGCCAAGGAGCACGGGATCCCCCGGGCAGTCGTCCGCGAGGCGACGCGCGGCCTGGCCCATCGCTCCCTCCTCTCGGACTCGGTGCGAAAGATCCGCCGGCTCTGCGCGTCAGCCGGGTTGGTGAACCCGGTGTCCGTGGTCCTGTGGCGCGCCGTCGGTCTTTGGGGTCCGGTCGACCCCGCCGATCGGGAACGTGCGTCCGGCGCACCAGAGACGAGGTGACCGAGCCCGATGCCCGCCCCGCGCCTGCGGGCACGGGCGTATCCGGACCGGGCGCGTCCTCAGAGGTCCCCCACCACCGGGTCGTCATCGTCGGCGCCGGGTTCTCGGGGATCGGCCTCGCCGTCCGGCTTCTCGAGCGTGGGACAGGGGACTTCGTCGTCTTCGAGCGCGGCGGCGACGTCGGGGGCACCTGGCGGGACAACGTCTACCCGGGGGCGACGTGCGACGTCCCGTCCAACCTCTACTCGTTCTCCTTCGCCCCGAACCCGTCGTGGAGCCGCTCCTTTTCGCCGCAGGCAGAGATCCAGGCGTACCTGCGCGACTGTGCGGCACGCTTCGGCGTGCTGGCGCACGTCCGCCTGCGCCACGAGGTGACCGGGGCACGGTGGGACGACGAGCGCAGGTGCTGGTGGATCGAGACCACGCGCGGGGCGTGCCGTGCGACCGTGCTCGTCTCGGCCCGCGGGCCGCTGAGCGAGCCGCGCCTCCCCGAGATCCCCGGACTCACCGACTTCGGCGGGGCCGTCTTCCACTCCGCCCGCTGGGACCACGACCACGACCTCACGGGGGAGCGTGTCGCGGTGATCGGCACCGGCGCCTCCGCGATCCAGTTCGTTCCCGAGGTGCAGCCGGTCGTCAGGCGACTCACCGTCTTCCAGCGGACGCCGCCGTGGGTCATCCCGAGGCGCGACCGGGAGCTCTCGGGCGCCGAGCACGTGCTGTACCGAGCCTTCCCCCTCGTGCAGCTCGTCGTGCGGGCCGCGATCTACTGGGCGCGCGAGGCGTTCGTGCTGGGCTTCGTCGGCGCGCCGACGCGGCGCCGGCGTCGGGCGAAGGTCGCGGTCGACGCGGCGATGCGCCTTCTCGAGCGCCAGGTGCCCGACCCGCAGCTGCGCGCCAAGCTCACCCCGTCCTACGAGCTCGGCTGCAAGCGCATCCTGTTGTCGAGCGACTACTACCGGGCGCTCGGCCGGGACAACGTCGACGTCGTCACCGAGCCGATCACGAGCGTGACCGACGGCGGGGTCGTGACCGCCGACGGCCGCGTCCACGAGGTCGACACGATCCTTTGCGGGACCGGCTTCGACGTCACCGCGCACGCGGCGGCCACCTGCACCGTCGGTCGCGGCACAAGGACGCTGGCCGGGTCCTGGGAGCCCCGGATCTCGGCCTACGAGGGCATGACGGTGCACGGCTTCCCCAACCTGTTCGTGATGGTCGGGCCGAACAGCGGGCTCGGGCACTCGTCGATCGTGTTCATCATCGAATCGCAGATCAACTACGTGCTCGGTGCGCTCGACACGATGGCCCGGAAAGGGCTCGCAAGCGTCGAGGTCCGGCGGGACGCGCAGCTGCGGTGGACCGCGGAGGTCGATCGGCGAAGCACGCGGACCGTCTGGACCGGCGGCGGCTGCCGGAGCTACTACGTCGACGCCGCGGGCCGCAACGTCGCGCTGTGGCCGGGCACGAGCTGGGGCTACCGCCGGCGGACGCGCCGCTTCGACGTCGACGCCTACCGTGTCGAGCGCGCGACGACGGTGCCGCCGGGCGGTGCGGCGCGCGTCGGTGGCGCGCCGTCCCGACGCAGCCCTGCACCGGCAGCGGTCCCCCCGGCATGACCTCCCGGACGCACCACGCACTGGCCGGTGTCGCCGCACCGCTCGCGGTCGTCACGGGCGCGGGGACCGGGATCGGCCGCGCCACGGCGCACGAGCTCGCCGCGGTAGGAGCGCACGTGATGTGCGCGGACGTCGACGGTCCGGCTACGGAGCTGACCGCGACGGCGATCGGGGGCGAGGCCTGGACCGTGGACGTCGCCGATGCGGGCGCGATGACCGCCTTCGCGACGGCGCTCGTCGCGGCACGCGGCGCCCCCGACATCCTCGTCAACAACGCCGGCGTGGGGCTCACGGGACGCTTCTTCGACACCACCGAGGAGGATTGGGACTGGATCCTCGGCGTCAACCTGAAGGGCGTGATCCACGGCTGCCGCGCCTTCGGCCCGGCCATGGTCGCGCGCGGCCGGGGACACGTCGTGAACCTCTCGTCGGGTCTCGCGTACGCGCCGAGGGCGACCGAGCCCGCCTACGTCACCACCAAGGCCGGGGTACTCGCCCTGAGCCGGTGCCTCCGCGCGGACTGGGCGCCGCACGGCGTCGGGGTCTCCGCCGTCTGCCCCGGCGTGGTCGCGACCTCGATCGCCGAGTCGGCGAGATTCCGCGGCGAGCGTGCGTCGGCGGTCAACCAGGCGCGGGTCCGGCGCCTGTTCGCCAACGGGCACCCTCCCGAGGCGGTCGCCCGGGCCGTCGTCGACGCGGTCAGGCGGAACCGGCCGGTCGTGCCGGTCGGCGCGGAGGCGTGGGTCGGCTGGCTCCTCCGCGGGGTGCTCCCTTCACGGGTCGGCGACCGCATCGCGCGCACGAGCGTCGCAGGAATCTGACAGTCGCAGGAATCTGACAGGAGTTGACGTCCACCCCACCCACGGCGGGCTTCGCCGCGCCGTGGGCAGCGGTTCAGTTGCCGCTGACCTGCATGTCGCCGATGGCGAGCGTCTGGCCCGCCGCGTTGCCCGGCAGCCACTCCACGTCGGCGCCGATGTGGAGCACCGAGCGCAGCATCCGCTGGAGCGTCGACGCAGCCGTGACTTCCCGGACCGGCTCGGCGAGGGCCCCTGTGCGGATCATCAGCCCTTCGGCGCCGACCGAGAAGTCGCCGCTCACGGGGTTCACCCCCGAGTGCACGCCCGTGATCGACTGGACGAACAACCCGTTCCCCACCGACTCGAGGACCCCCTGCTGGTCGAGCTCACCGGGAGAGAGCGCGAGCGCCCGACAGCCCGCGCCGGGCGTCCCGGCGTAGCCGCCGCGCACCGCCGACCCCGTCGACACCGTCCCGGCGCGACGCGCCGAGACGCTGTCGTAGACGAAGCCCCGGAGCACGCCGCCGTCGATGAGGACGTTGCGGCGGCAGGCGAGTCCCTCGCCGTCGACCGCGGACGCGCCGAAGGCCCGGGGGTCCGTCGGGTCGTCGACGAGGGTGACGTCCGGGCTCGCGACCTCCTCCGCGACCCGGCCGGCGAAGAAGGAGCGCCCCTTCACCACCGCCTCCCCGGAGAGCGCCGAAGACACCACCGAAAGGAGCGTCGAGACGACGCGCGGGTCGAAGACGACCGTGAACCGGCCCGAGGGGATCTTCCCCGCGCCGAGCATGCGGACGGCGCGCGTGACCGCCTCCTCGCCTGCCCGCTCGAGGTCGAGGTCGGTGGGCGACCTGCCGACGCTGAACCCGGTGCCGGTCTGCGACTCGCCGCCCTCGCCCGCGATCGCGGACACCGACACGTAGGCGGACGTCCGCCGCGTCGTCGCACGGATCCCGGTCGTGGACGCGAGGGCGACTTCGACGCTGGCGTCGCCGTAATCCGCGGCGTCCACCTGTCGAACCCGGGAGTCACCGGCACGGACCATGCGCTCGAGCTCGAGCGCCATCCGCACCTTCTCGTCGGTCGGCACCGAGCTGAAGGCGGGGTCCCACAGGTCGAGCGTCACCGGTGCGACGCCGTCGGGAGCCGCCAGTGCGACGTGGGGGTCCGGCGTCGCGTAGGCCGCGTTGTCGCGGGCGTCGTCGAGCACCGCGCCGACGACACCGGGGTCGAGCGAGCCGGCCCACGCGAATCCGACGCGGCGTCCCTCGCCGTCCTCGCCGCCGAGCACCACGCGCACCCCGATGCCCGCCGAGCTCGCCGACGCGAGCTGCTCGATCTCCCCGGAGAACGCGCGCACCTCGGTGTCGTGGCCCCGCGAGACGTAGGCCTCGACGCCCTCGCCCGGCCGGGCGCGCCCGACGACCGACTGGGCGACGTCCAAGAGCTCGCTCATGCGGCGGTGCCGCCGATGGTCACCCCGGTGATGCGGAGGGTCGCCTGGCCGCACCCGACGGGCACGCTCTGGCCGTCCTTCCCGCACGTGCCCGGGGTCATGGAGAAGTCGTCGGCCACTGCGTCGATGCGCTGCAGCACGTCGGGGCCGTTCCCGATCAGGTTGGCGTCGCGGAGGGGCTCGGTGATCCGCCCGTCCTCGATGAGGTAGGCCTCGGTCGTCCCGAAGACGAAGTCGCCGGTCGTCGTGTTGACCTGGCCGCCGCCGAGCTTCGCCACGTAGACGCCGCGCGGCGTCTGGGCGACGATCTCGCCGGCGTCGTCGGCGCCGCCGAGGAGGAACGTGTTGGTCATCCGCACCATCGGCAGGTGCTGGTAGCTCTGGCGGCGCCCGTTCCCCGAGGACTGGCGGCCTTCCTTTCTGGCACGCAGCCAGTCCCACATGTAGTCGGTGAGCACGCCGTGGTCGATCAGCACGTTGCGCGCGGCGGGCTTGCCCTCGTCGTCGACGGCGTAGTTCCCCCACTCGCCCGCAACGGTGCCGTCGTCGACCAGGGTCACGAGAGGGCTCGCGACCTGCTCGCCGACGCGGCCGACGTAGACCGAGGAGTCCTTCACGATGTGGTCCGCCTCGAGGCCGTGGCCGCACGCCTCGTGGAAGAGGATCCCCCCCGAACCCCCTGCGAGGACCACCGGGACCTCGCCGGACGGCGCGGGGCGGGCGGAGAGCTTCCCGAGTGCCCGGCGTGCCGCGGTGCGGGCGACCTCGTCGACGTCGACCTGGTCGAACAGCTCGAACCCCATGGTGCGCGCGACGCTCTCGTAGCCCGTCTGCATGCCGGTGTCGCCCGAGGCGATGCACACCACGCTGAAGCGCGTGCGCACCTGGTCGTCCTCGGCGAGCACGCCGTCGGTGCTGGCGACGAGGACACGGCGCCGGGAGTCGCCGTAGCCGACCTGGACCTGGGTGATCTCACCGCCCGCCGAGCGCGCGACGTCGTCGGCGCGGGCGAGCAGCTCGAGCTTCCTGGCCCTTGCGACGGTGGACGGCAGGACCGCCGCACGCGGGGGACGCGCGAGGCGCGTCCCGAGGGCGACCGTCCGCACGCCCCCACCGCCCTCTCGGGCGACCGCGGCGGCAGCCTCGGCAGCCTGCAGCAGCCCCGCCTCGCTCAGGTCGGCGGTGTGGGCGAACCCCGTCGTCTCGCCCACGACCACGCGGATCCCCGCACCGCGTTCGCGGCCGGAGGACAGCTCCTCCACCTTGCGGTCGTCGAGCGAGGCGCCGGAGAGCTGGCGGTCCTCGGCGAAGACCTCCGCCATGTCGCCCCCCCGGCGCACCGCCGCGGCGAGCACGCGCTCCAAGACGGCGGACTCGACGAGTGGCGCGTCGGCAACAGGCTTCCAAGGAGCGTCGGGCACGGGCGGTATCGTAATGGTGATGCCTCCACCCGCACCGCAGGCGCCCGCGCCCCCCGGCTCGGTGCACGCGGGCCTGAGCGCGTCGGTGGCGCTCACCGTGACGGCCGCCGACACGGCAATGAGCCTCGGGTCGGGCGACGTCCCGGTGCTCGCCACGCCGAGGCTCGTCGCGCTGTGCGAGGAGGCCAGCTTTCGGGCGCTCGACGGCCTGCTCGGTCCCGGTCGCACGAGCGTCGCCTCGCGCGTCCAGTTCGACCACCTCGTGCCCGTGCCCGTCGGGTCGGTGGTGAAGGCGGAGGCAACGCTCGAGAAGGTGGAGGGACGTCGGCTCGTCTTCACCGTCTCGGTCGCACTCGCCGCCCACGACCGCGCCGCGCTCGTTGCGGCCGGACGGCTCACGCGGGTGGTCGTGCAGCGCTCCGCGTTCCTGGCCAAGGCGGGCTGCACCGAAGTTGCCCCGACCCCCTGACCCCGGCGTCGGCGCAGGTCCCTGGGCCCGCCTGCGGGACTGGGAACAGGAGCTCCGCTCCGAGCTCGGGGGACGGTTGAACGAGTCGGCGTCCCGGGAACAGGTAGCGTGGGCCCCGCGGCCGACGCCCTCGGAGCGGTCGCCCAGCCTCCTGATGACGATCCTCCCCCGCATCGAGACTCCCGCCGACCTTCGCTCCCTCACTGCAGAGGAGCTCGCGGCCCTCGCCGAGGAGATCCGCGCGTTCATCGTCGAGTCGGTCACGACGACGGGCGGCCACCTGGGCTCGAACCTCGGTGTGGTCGAGCTCACCCTGGCGCTGCACCGGGTGTTCGAGTCCCCGCGCGACGCGGTCCTGTGGGACACGGGCCACCAGGCCTACATCCACAAGCTCGTGACCGGACGGCGCTACGGGTTCCGCTCGCTCCGCCAGAAAGGCGGACTGTCGGGCTACCCGAACCGCACGGAGTCCGACCACGACTGGATCGAGAACAGCCACGCGTCGACCGTGCTCTCGTACGCGCACGGTCTCGCCAGCGCGTGGGCGCTCGAGGGCGAACTCGCCGGCGCCGGCGGCGACCGGCGCGTCGTCGCGGTGGTGGGCGACGGTGCGCTCACCGGGGGCATGGCCTACGAAGCGCTCAACAATCTCGGCCACTCTGGACGCAGGGTGCTGATCGTGCTGAACGACAACGGCCGCTCCTACGCCCCGACCGTGTCGCTCCTCTCGCGCGGCGTCACCTCGCTCCGCCTGAACCCCACCTACGTCCAGACGCGCGAGCGCTTGCGCACGATCCTCCGCGACATCCCCGGCGTCGGCGATCTCGCCTACAGCGGGGTGCACGGGCTCACCACCGCCCTCAGGGAAGTGGTGTCGCCGCACACCTTCTTCGAGGCGCTGGGCGTGCGCTACGCCGGCCCCATCGACGGCCACGACGTGGCGCAGACCGAGCAGGCGCTCCAGCACGCCACCGAGTGGGACGGGCCAATCGTCGTCCACGTCCTCACGCAGAAGGGCCGCGGCTACGCGCCCGCCGAGGAAGACGAGGTGCAGTGCCTCCACGACGTGAAGGCGACCGCGCGCGCCGCGACCGTTTCCCCGCCATCGGCGGCACGCCAGTCCGTCGCCGGCGCCCGCCCGGGTGGCAGGGTGGAGCCCGTCGCTCCGGCGCCCTTGGCGACTGCGCCCGCGGCCACCTACACCGACGCGTTCACGCGCGCGCTCATCCGCGTCGCGGAGCGCCGGCCAGAGGTGGTGGCGCTGACCGCCGCCATGCCCGGCCCGACGGGCCTGCTCGCGTTCCAGGCACGCTTCCCGGACCGGTTCTTCGACGTGGGCATCGCCGAGCAGCACGAGGTCACGGCCGCCGCCGGCATGGTGATGGGCGGGCTCCGCCCCGTGGTCGCGGTGTACTCGACGTTCCTCTCGCGCGCCTTCGACCAGATGAACCTGGACGTCGGACTGCACCGCCTGCCGGTCCTGTTCGCCCTCGACCGCGCGGGGATCACGGGCGACAACGGCCCCAGCCATCACGGCATCTTCGACCTCGTGCTCTCCCTCGCCGTCCCCGGGATGACGGTGCTCGCGCCATCGAGCGCCGAGGACCTCGAGGCCCTGTTCGAGGTAGCGATGGACCTCCCGGGCCCCGCGGCCATCCGGTTCCCGACCACGCCGCCGCGGCACGCGGCGCCGGGGCACGGCCTCGACGCGCGGCTCTTGCGGCAGGGCGACGGCTCGGTCTGCCTTCTCGGCGTGGGCAAGCTCGTCGGCGCCTGCGAGGCCGCGGCGGAGGAGCTGGCCGGCACAGGGATCGACGCCACGGTCTGGGACGTGCGCGCGGTGAGCCCCGCCGACCCCGTCATGGTCGCCGACGCCATGCGCCACCGGCTCGTCCTCACGGCCGAGGACGGGCTGCGGACCGGCGGCGCCGGGACCTTCCTCCAGGACGCGATCGCGCGCTCGGCCGACGAGGCGCAGAGGGTGGCGCCGCCCGTCGCGACGCTCGGCATCCCGCGCGCCTACCTCCCGCACGACAAGGTGGACGCGATCCTCGCGGACCTCGGGCTCGACGGACCGGGCGTTGCGGCGAGCGCGCGACACGCGAGCCGCGCCGAGGACCGGACGCTGTTCGCGCCCTGGCCGCCGCGCCACTGACCGGGACGGCTCGGCGTCCGCTCAGGCCTTGTTCGCCCCGTACGCGCGCACGAAGTCGTTGACCGAGTAGTACGCGTCGATCGACTCGCCGGCGTCGCCCCAGAATCCCTCCAGGACGTCGTAGCGCATCGACCCCTCCCTGACGTAGTGGTTGTTCACGTCGGTGATCTCGAGTTCGCCGCGGCCGGAGGGCTCGAGGGTCTTGATGACGTCGAAGACGCCGGCGTCGTAGCAGTAGATGCCCGTGACCCCGAAGGAAGACGGAGGATCGTCCGGCTTCTCGACGATGCGGACCACTCTGCCGTCCGGGTCCAGCTCGGGGACGCCGAGATGGCGGAGGTGCTCGGGTTCGTCCACCGGGGTGAGCAGGATCCGCGCGCCGTCGGGCTTCTCCGCAAAGCCGTCGACCATCGGGCGGATCGACCGCTCGACGACGTTGTCGGCAAGCATCACGAGCACCGGGTCGCCGTCACAGAAGCGCTCCGCCAATCCGAGCGCCTCAGCGATCCCCCCGGGCCGCTCCTGGTAGCCGTAGCTCAGGCGGTCGATGCCGAACTCGTGGCCGTTGCCGAGCAGTCGCAGGAACTCGCCGGCGTGGGTGCCGCCCGTCACGAGCATCAGGTCGTGGATCCCCGCGTTCACGACGGCCTCGATGGCCCACTGCACCATGGGCCGGTCGTAGATGGGCAGGAGGTGCTTGTTCGTGATCCTGGTGAGCGGGTGGAGCCGCGACCCGGTCCCGCCGGCGAGAAGGACGCCCTTCACGGGGCACCACCCTACGCGGCGCCGCGGGCTGGCCACGCCGCCCCGCTACGGTCGTGGTCATGGGGGTGGAGGACGTCGGCGCAGCCCTCGAGAGGGTGACGACCGCCCTGCCCAACGGCGGGGAGGACCGGCCGGGCCAGCTGGAGATGGCCCGCGCGGTGGCGCGCGCCATCTCCTCGGGCCGCCACCTCGTCGTCCGGGCCGGGACGGGCACGGGGAAGTCGCTCGCGTACCTCGTGCCGGCCGTGCTGTCCGGCGAGCGCGTCGTCGTCGCCACGGCCACCAAGGCGCTCCAGGACCAGCTCGCCCAGAAGGACCTGCCGGCGCTCTCGGGCGCGCTCGACCAGCCCGTGTCGTTCGCCGTGTTGAAGGGACGGGCGAACTACCTCTGCCTCGAACGTGCGGCGGAGGTCACCGGGCGCGGCCTGCAGCAGGACCTCGGCACGGCGGGAGGAGCGCACTGGGCGGACTCCGACGCACCGGACGACAACGCCCGGCAGGGCGACGTCGCCGACACGGGGAGACTCGTCGAGGACCTCCGCAAGCTGCTGGTGTGGTCGGGCGAGACCGAGAGCGGGGACCGCGCCGACCTCGGCTTCGAGCCCCACGAGCGCGCCTGGGCGACGGTGAGCGTCGGTCCTCGCGAGTGCCCCGGCGCCCATCGCTGTCCCGAAGGCGCACGGTGCTTCGCCGAACGGGCGCGCCAACGCGCGGCGGACGCCGACGTCGTCATCGTGAACACCCATCTCTACGGCGCGCACCTGGCAAGCGGCGGCACGGTGCTGCCGCCGCACGACGTGGTGGTCTTCGACGAGGCGCACGAGATGGAGGACGTGATGACCCAGAGCCTGGGCGTGGACCTCGCGCCCGGGCGCCTCCGCGCGCTGCACGCCTCGACGCGCGCGCTCCTCGACGACGGGTCCGGGCCGTCGGGTCTCGACGAGGCGGCCGACCGGCTCCGCTCGTTGCTCTCGGCGCACGTCGGCCGGCGCGTGCTCTCGACGCGGGCTCCGGGTCCGCCGCGGGTCCGTCGCCAGCCCGCCGAGCGCGTCCCGGCGGGGCGCGAGCGCGGCGGGAACGAGCGCAGCTTCTTCGGGATCGGCAGCGAGGCGCCCGCCCCGGGTGCTCCCGCCGTCGTTCCCGCCGGGTCGTTGCCGCACGACGCGGCCGGCGCGACGAGCGGTGCAACCGGTGCAGCCGACGCAACCGGTGCCGAGGGCGTGGACGCGGAGCTCCGCGCGGTCCTCGAGCTCACGCGCTCGCGGCTCGAACGGCTGCGCGCGCACCTCGCCGGCGCCGACGCAGGAGCCGGCGGCTCCGGGGAGGCCGCCCGGCGCACCAGGGCGCTCACCGCCGCGGCGAACCTGGAAGACGACGTCCAGCGGCTGCTCGCCCCCGGTGACGACGACGTGGTGTGGATCGACGGGACGCCGCGCGGGCCGGTGCTTCGCCTCTCACCCGTCGACGTGGGTCCGGCGCTCGCGGCGACGCTGTGGGGGTCGGTGAGCGCGGTGCTCACGAGCGCCACCGTGCCCCCGCAGCTCGCCGCCCGCGTGCGACTCGACAACTTCGACCTCGACCAGCTCGACGTCGGCAGTCCGTTCGACTACCGCGCCCACGCGCTCCTCTACGTCGCACGCCACCTCCCCGACCCGCGGCGCCAGGGCGCCCAGGCGGCGGTGTGGGACGAGCTCGAGGCGCTGATCTCCGCCGCGGGGGGTCGCACCCTCGCCCTGTTCACCAGCCGGCGCGCCTCCACCGAGGCCGCCGCCACGCTCGCGGATCGTCTGAGTTTCCGGGTCCTCGTGCAGGGCGGCCTCCCGAAGGGACGGCTGCTCGAGGAATTCGCGAGCGACGAGACGTCGTGCCTGTTCGCCACGCTCGGCTTCTGGCAGGGCGTCGACGTGCCGGGCCGGGCGCTCAGCCTCGTGACCCTGGACAAGCTGCCCTTCGGGCGCCCCGACGATCCCCTGCTCGACGCGCGCCGCGAGCGCGCCGGGGACGCCGCGTTCGCGCTCGTCGACCTGCCCCGTGCCGCGACCCTCCTCGCCCAGGGGGTGGGTCGGCTCATCCGGAACGCGACCGACCGGGGCGTCGCCGCGGTGCTCGACCCGCGCCTCGCGACCGCCGGGTACCGCAAGGTGCTGCTCGACGCCCTGCCCCCGATGCGCCGGACGGTCGACCGGGAAGAGGTCGCCGCCTTCCTGCGGCTCGCCCTCGCCGAGCCCGACGAACCGTAGGGACCTCGGGCGGCCGAGCGCCACAGGTCGTTGCTCCTCGCAACCGACGTCGGGCACGGATGGCAAGATCCCTCCTGCATGGACGACGCGGCGCGGGCCGAAACCGTCACCCGGGCATTCCGGATCATCCACGACATCCAGGCCGGCGTCCCCGGCGCGACCGACGAGCTCGCCGCCCTCGGGACCCTTGCCCGTGACGCGGGCTGGGACGACGTCGTGCGCGCCTACCTGTTCGGGGAGGCCGTGGCGTCGTGGATCCGCGGTGACGACGCGGCTGCGGGCCTGGTCAGGGCGCTCGTCGAGCAGTCGGAAGAGGCCGGCGACGCCGCCATGCTGGCGCTCGGCCTCGCGCTGCGCTCCGACCAGGGATTCTCCGGGGCGGACCTCGGCGCCACCGCCCTCTACGACGGGGACCTGGCGCGGGCGATCGCCCTGCTCGAACCCGAGCGGGGCCGGCCGTGCGAGCGGATCAGCGCGCACACGGCCTGTGCGATCGCCCTCGGGAACCGCTGGCTGTTCGAGCTCTCGCACGAGCAGTACGCGGCGGCGCTCGCCATCGGTGACGCCGAGCCGAAGGGGACGCTCGACTTCCTGCTCGCCCCCATCCGGTTCAACCTCGCCGAGGAGCAGGTCAGCTGGGCGAGCAAGCTCTACGAGCTCGGCGACGCGGCCGCCGTCGAGGAGCGTTGGGCGGCGTGGAACCAGGCGGTCGCCCAGACCGAGGCGTACTCGATGAGTGAGAGCTGGCGCGTGGAGCTCGACGCCCTGGGGCTCGTGCTCCGTGCGCTCGCTGGAGGCGACGTGACCGGGCCGGCGACGCACCACCTGTCGGAGCTCGGCGATGACGGCGGTGACGCGCGCGCCGGCAGCCTCCTGCGGCTCGCCGTCGCCGTCTCGCTCGCGCAGCGCGCCGCGGCGCAGGGGGGAGGGGACGGCGTCGCAGGGGAGGGTGCCCAGGACCGCGAGGTGGCGGCGGCGATCGACGCCGCCACGACGGCGATCTCCCCCGTCGTCCATCCGTTCATGTACGACCTCGCCCTGTTCCTCGCTGCCGAGGCAGAGGGCCGTCGGGGGTCCGGCGCCGGCCTGCGCTACGCGCGACGGGTCGCACAGGAGCAGTGGGCGAAGCGGGATGCGGCGCTCATGGCGATGCGATCCCAGATCGCCTCGGTCCGCGTCGTGTCCGAGCGTGACCACTTGTCGCGCCTCGCCCGCCTCGACGACCTGACGGGGATCGCGAACCGATGGGCGCTCGAGGAGTTCCTCTCGGACCTCATTTCTCGCCGCGTCGAGCGGTGCGCGCTCGTCCTCTTCGACGTCGACTCGTTCAAGGCCGTCAACGACGTGCACGGCCACCTCGCGGGCGACCGCCTGCTCGTGCGGATCGCCGAGGTCCTGAGCCGCGGGATCCGCGCCTCGGACCTGGCAGTCCGGCTCGGCGGCGACGAGTTCGCGGTCATCCTGGCCGGTGCCGGCCCGGCCGCGGCGCGGCGCCGCGCCGCGGCCCTGCTGCGCGCGTTCGGCGACGAGCCCTCGGGCGGCGTCGCCGACGGGCTGCGGATCCGGGTGAGCGCAGGGGTGGCGATCGGGGCGCCGTCGACGGTCATGGAGATGTGGGCGGCTGCGGACGCCGCCCTCTACGAGGCGAAGGCGGCCGGCGGAGGCGTCGTCCGCCTCGCCCCCGTCTAGGTTCTCGAGATGCGCGTCGCCACGGTCCCGCGACGAGCGCCGGCAGGGCGCACGATGCCCACAGGCTCGAGCTCGGCGGCGTCAGGCGGGCGGGAGACGGAGCGGCCCTGGAAGCGCCCCGGTGCCGAGACGCCATCTCGGAGTCGCTACGTCGTGGGGGGAACCGGGGACGTCGTGGGGGGAACCGGGGACGTCGTGCGGGCGGGTGGCCCCGGTCCGGCGCCGGGGCGTCGCGAGGCGCCGGAGGTCGGAGGTTCGCTGGTCGACGAGCTTGCTCGCCATGGTCCACGGTTGCCACATCATGCAATCAGTATAGCCACCTTCACCGACACTCACAACTATACACAGATATAGTTATCTCACTATGCCAATCCTGGAAGGACCCGGCCGCCCGACGGAGCAGACGGTCATCGTGCGGCCCTCGGCCGCCATCGAGCTCGAATGGCTGCTCCACTCGGCGGTCCGCGAGGAGTTCCGCGCGGACCATCCGGCGCTCCACGCCCTGTTCGACGAGGACCGCCCCGACCTGCTCGGGGTGGTGGCAGCGACGTGGGCGGGCGAGGACCCTGCCGGCGTGGAACCCGGGAGCGGGGAGCCGGCCGGCGGGGAGCGCGGCCTCGTGGCGTTCACCGAGCTCGTGCTCGTCGCCCACCACGGCGGGCTTCTCTTCGAGGCGGACGCGTCGGTCCTCCTCGACGCGCTGCCCGATCTCTGCGCGTCGGTCCCGACCGGTCCCGAGGACTGGCCCCTCGTCGCCGAGACCGACCTCGACCGTCGGATCGCGCTGCACCGCCTCACGCGGCTGCGGCGGTCCGCGGAGGTGCGCCGCCGCTTCGTCGACGTCGTCCGGCGCGTCTGGGAGGCCGCGTCGGCGAGCTGGGAACGCGAGGGACGACCCGCGGTGGCCGAAGCCGTCACCGCCAAGGAGGCCATGCTCTCGAAGGGCGCGAGTTGGCGGGACCTCGTCAAAGGTTCTCCGCACTTCGGCGAGAACGCCGAGCGGGTGGTGGCGGCGCTCCCGCCCGGCGGGGAGATCGCCGTGGTCCCCGCCTACTTCGCCCACGTCGGCCTCCTCTACGACCTCCCCGGCTGCGTGCTGCTGGGCATCCGCGCAGAGGAGCCGGGACCTGCGGCGCGCGAGCGCAGCGAGGGGCTTGCACGGCGGCTCCGCGCCATCTCGGATCCGACGAGGCTGGCCATCGTCGACAGCCTCCGCGCGCGGCCGCTCACCGTCACCGAGCTCGCCCAGCGCTTCGGCGTCGCGCAGCCGACGATCAGCAACCACGTGAAGCTGCTTCGGGACGCCGGGCTCGTCGCCGAGGTGCGCGACGGCACGCGGCGGAACCTCGTCGTCGACCGCGATGTCGGGCGCATGCTCGTCGACGACGTCGCGCGGGTCCTCGACGCCGCGCCGCCGCAGGGCGCGGTGCCGCCCCCCGCTCCTGGAGAGCCTCAGTAGCCGAGGCGGTCGAGCGCCTCGCGGCGCTGCTGCCAGCGCTTCTCGACGCGCACGTGCAGCTCGAGGAAGGCGCCCGAGGGCAGCTGCGCTCGCACGGAGGTGCCGACCTCCTTGAGCACTTCCCCGCCGCGGCCGATGACGATGCCCTTCTGCGACTCGCGCTCGACGAGGATCTCGCAGCGGATACGCGGCCACTCCCACTCG
>Ga0307372_10003263_pt1 | contig 26072 bp, 18 predicted proteins | sample OX1MG_FD_202533 | JGI IMG/M metagenome (GOLD analysis project Ga0307372, IMG submission 202533) | Soil microbial communities from Risofladan, Vaasa, Finland - OX-1 | ecosystem: Environmental > Terrestrial > Soil > Coastal area > Acid sulfate soil | place: Finland: Risofladan, Vaasa | collected...
ATTTTTCAAACAAGTAATTACAAACCCGGAGTTGACAAATTTATTGTGTGATTGTTCTCGGATTTTCCACTCCAGCAATGATCACCCTGAGCCGAAATTATCGATTTTGTAACTCCGAAACTTTAGTGATTAATAAATTTAGCAATAAATTTACTGATACATTCTATGAATAGTATTTCAAAAGACTGGAATAAACTGTTTCATTTTAATTCATTTTTATGCCACCCAAAATATATCTATCAAAAAAGCAAACCAGATAAATTTAAATAAAATGCCGGAAAATGATATTCCAATGAATGACCTTGAAGACAAACGAAATCAACGAAATGCTTTATTGGCAGGTTTCCTGGGCTGGACACTGGATGCTTTTGATTTTTTTATCCTGACATTTATCCTCACTACGGTAGCTAAAGATTTTCATAAAACCATTCCTGAAATTGCTTTAACGCTCACTGCCAGTCTTGCCATGCGCCCGGTGGGTGCACTTATTTTCGGTTTGATGGCTGACCGTTATGGGAGAAAAGGCCCGTTGATGATCAGCATCATTTTTTATTCATTTATTGAAATCCTTTCAGGATTTGCTCCCTCCTATACTGCATTTTTAACTCTGCGTTTGTTGTATGGAATAGGAATGGGTGGCGAATGGGGTGTGGGCGCTTCTCTTGTAATGGAATCAGTTGCTGTAAAGAGGCGCGGCTTGCTTTCCGGCCTTTTGCAGGAGGGATATGCTTTTGGATTTTTGTTAGCCGCAGTAGCTTATTATACTGTATTTCCTCACTTTGGATGGAGAGCCATGTTCTTTCTCGGAGGGCTCCCGGCTTTGCTCACATTATTTATTCGTTCAAAAATAAAAGAAACAGCAGCCTGGAAAGCTACAAAAGCTGCCAACTGGAAAGAATATGGAAATGCAATAGCGAAACATTGGAAATTATTTCTGTATTTAGTTTTGTTGATGTCCATGATGAATCTTATTTCTCATGGCACTCAGGATCTTTATCCTACCTTCTTACAACAACAACGTCATTACAGTCCTCATCAAACTGCAATTATTACTATGATATCCATGATTGGCGCTATTCTGGGTGGATTGTTATTTGGTTATCTTTCTGATTTATACGGCAGAAAAAAAATGATGGCGTTGGCAGTTATCCTGGCTATAATTTTAATTCCATTGTGGATGTATAATGGAGGAAGTGTCATAATTGCTTTAGGCGCTTTTGCTATGCAATTTATGGTGCAGGGCGCGTGGGGAATTATTCCGGCTCATATCAATGAATTATCACCGGGGTCCTTGCGGGGATTTTTCCCGGGATTCGCTTATCAATTGGGAGTTTTGATTGCATCAGGCATTGCATATTTAGAAGCAGTACTTGCGCAATATGTGAATTATGCGGCATCAATGGAGATTTTGGCCGGATCAATATTAGTATTGGGAGTTATCGTGATCCTTGCGGGTCCTGAAGCAAAAGGAATCAATTTTAATACAGTTAAAATGGAAGAATAATCTCAACTTTTTTTATTATCTTAGGAAATTGACTTTGCATTTATAGATCAATCGTGTTTCACACTACCTTAAATCCATCAGGCAGGTTTAATATTCTGATTGACTCTGAAAAAATTATCAGGATCGTATTTATTTTTAATGGAGCTCAGGCGTTCATAATTTTTCCCATAACTTTTTTTAACTCTGTCATCACTATCTTCGTTCATTTCAAAATTTAGATAAGCGCCTCCTGAAGAATAGGGATGCATGGCATTCCAATAATCTTTACACCATTTTGTAATTTTTTCATCGTTGGCAGGATTGGGGTCCACGCCAACAATTACCGATGCATATTTTGCATCGCGATAAGCCCAGGGAGTTGTTGTGCTGTCTATCCTGTTGACAGCACCGCTAATAGGATACATGTGCATTTGCGAAAGAGGTGTAGGAATGCCGGATCCGTATTTTAAACATTCAGAAGCAACCTCTGGTCCTAATTCCTTAAAAAAATCAGCTTTCCAATACCATTGTAATCCCGGAGGTAGTAATCCATCAAATAAAGATTGCATCATAGGAAAAGGCATCGGCCCTATATGTTCAAATACAGGATTCTTTGCCCTGACAGGCTTAAAAATTTCTTCAGCATTTTTTAAATCTCCTGAATAACACCAAACAATGCCACAAAATTTTTTGTGGTGTAAAGCCTCAGGAAATGGGGGGCCGGGAATTTCCAGCGTTGCTATAAATCCATTCAATTCATCGGGACCTTTTTCCAAAAAGTCATGATACCAGGCCATGATTTCTTCTGTTTTTTCAATTGGCCACAAAGAAGGTCCACCATAAACGGTAGCAACATTATATGCTTTAAATAAGAAAGAAGTAACGATTCCGAAATTTCCACCTCCTCCCCTAATGGCCCAAAAAAGATCAGGATGCTTATCTGAATTTACAGTTACAAAACTTCCATCAGCCAATACCATATCTACCTCCAACAAATTATCAATAGTGAGTCCGTGTTTACGAGCTAGGTAACCAATTCCTCCACCGAGTGTTAAACCACCAACACCGGTAGTAGAAACAATACCCGCAGGTACGGCAAGCCCAAACGCATGAGTAGCATGATCCACTTCACCCCAGGTATTGCCGCCGCCCACTCTTACCGTTTTATTTTCTGGATCTACTTTTATGTATTTAATACCCGAGAGATCAATCACCAACCCGTCGTTACATATTCCAAGACCACCGCCATTGTGCCCACCACCTCTTACGGCAACAAGAAGATTATTTTCTTTTGCGAATTTGACCGCTTGCATCACATCGGCTACATCCACACATTTTATGATTATTGCCGGATGCTTGTCAATCATGGCATTATAAACTTTACGTGTAGCATCATACCCGGCATCTTCAGGCATAGTAACAGTTCCCCTGATTTGTTTCTTTATTACTTCTATTATAGAAGTATCTATTGAAGTGGAAGATTTTGACATAATTATAAAATTTAATTTTTCAAAGCTAAAGTGAAAAAGTACCGATTACTAAAAATATTGATTCAAAAAATGGTAATTGTGGTTCATAAGCCGGAACTTAAATAATGAAGTATCAAACTATGGATGCCGCAAATGCAGACGGAAGAATACCAAACCGTTCTAAAAAACATTTTGAAAAATAGGAAGGGCTGCTGAATCCGCACTGGTAAGTGATCTCAGCAATATTGCCTTTTCCTTTTTCTATAGCTTCTACGGCTTTTCTCAATCGGTATTCTTTTATAAAATCATTAGGAGAATAGCTACACAGGTTAGTAACATTACGATATAGCTGTGCTTTGCTCAATCCTAATTTCCTGCCAAAACTATTCACATCAAATTTGGTTTCATTCCAATAAAATCCCATAACATCCAATAAATGATTCAAAAATTCTTCCTCCTTTGAATTTAAAGCAATTGTTCTCTTATCATTATCAGTAAGAGAATCCGGGAGTTCATCCAGCATTTCATCTCTTATTCCGGAGGAAATGATAGTGTACCCGTTTCCGGCTACATAGCATAAACGCTCCGCCAAATGAACGGTTTCCCCAAAAAAATCGGGACTTTCAGTTACCGGCGCACCAGCACTTAGGCCAATTCTTAATTGAAATTCAGGGGTGTTTTGATTTGAAATATCATTTTGAATTTTCCTTGCACAATTAAGCGCATCAGCAGAAGAGGAAAATGAAATTATAAATCCATTTCGCATCCGTCTTACCTCCCGACCATCATTGCGTTTTATTGCCTTGGTTACAGAATTATTATAAAAATTTACAAATGTTCTTAATTTTTCATTTCCAAATTTTACTTTCAGAATTGCATAATCTGATATCTTGGTAATCAGGATCGTTCTGTAAGCAGATTCATTAATGATATTTTTTCCCGGTTCCCGGGTATTTTCGACGAACGTTGGGTTTTCTATTCTGCCTAAAAAGGCATTCACCACATTACTGTCCACTTCTATTATCTGGTTGGGTATCATCCCATGAGCATTATTATGCATGTCGCTCACAGCCTTCATTTCAGGAGCTTCAACCAAACAAAAAGCAGTCTTGCGGTTTTCATCAAACCAATAGGTCAAACCCCTGCAACCATATTGATGCTGTATTTTCAAATCCTCCTGGTGAACCTTAGCAACAGCTTCTGCAGTTACCGCTTCAGAGAGATCGTGCCTGTCCATGTATATTGGCATAATTGAAATGTTTAGCAGTTAAAATATAGAATAAAAACATTCGGAATTATAAAGGATATATGAAAAGGAATAAATAATTTACAATACGAATAATGGAAATTCGAATTTGATAAATCGAAGAAATTATCCCGTTTACAAATCACAGTTATATTTTAAAAAAAAGAGCATTAATAAATTCCTTTCCCAAAGTTAAATAAAATAAAAACATAATAAGAAAGGAATCTGAAAATAAAAAAAGAAATCTGAATAAGAAATCTATAAAAAGCCCCGCATTCGCGGGGTAATAATTCAGGTGAAAATAAAGTTTGTATTACCTTCTTTCATATCCATAATGAACCTGGTTTTCAAATCTTGCATTCACCATCTCAATTTGTCTTGCTCTTTCATATTCGGCACTTCGGATGGCTAATTTTTTTTGATGATGACGCATGAAACGACTTCTTCTGATAGAGTAAACCTTCATCCTGAATTCGCGGTCAATTCTTGCAATTTCAAAGTCCCTTTCCCTTGGAGATAAATAAAGTTCATGGTGATAATACCCCTGCCTAAATGTAGCGGCATATTGATCGTCCCGGGTATCATTAAAATGCTCATAATTGGATTGAGCAAACGAGGTTGTAAAGAAGCCAATAAAAAATGTAAGTGCGAGAATCTTTTTCATGTTTGAGTTTTTTGGGTTAAAAATTATTTCTGAAAATGAGATTGCATTTTGCTGAAAATGTTTAACCATAAAAAGTTAATACAATATCCTTTACAAATTTTTGAGGAAATAAATCATGAAGTTTAATAAGAAAATAGTACGATTTTCAGTAAACAAATAATCCCGGTATATACCGGGATCAGTAATTGGAATTCATAAATTTTTATGGTACATAAATAAAAGCCAGGATACTTGCTGAAAGGATTAAATAGCTGACTATTTCACCAATTTCACATTAACCGCGTTATAACCTTTTGGGCCCATCTCCACTTCAAAACTTACCTTATTGTTTTCTTTCACGGGCTCTGATAATGAATTGGCATGAACAAAAATACTTTCCTGGGATACTATGTCTTTGATAAAACCATATCCTTTATCGTTATTAAAAAATGTAACAACCCCGGTCCGAATAAGATCTTCGGGATTAATTGGTGCTTGCTTAGGAACACCAATTTCTATGTCTTCAACATTGACAACAATTTTTTTCCTGGGATCAGGTGGCTTGGAAGAAAGATTGCCATTTTCATCTAAGTAGGCATACATACTCTCGGGATCAGCTTTGCTTTTACTATTTTCTTTCCTTTCCTGTTTTCTTTCTGCTTTCTCTTTTTTGTCTTGTTTTTTTTTCTTTTCTCTTTCTTTCTTATTCCAGGTTTCTGCCATAAATTACTTTGATGTTTGTTTTAAAAGATTCCGTAGAATCCCATGGATGATGAGACATACCTGTGAAAAGTATTCAACAGATGCACCAAAGGTAAGCCATTATTTCTCTATTATTCAATATTTCAGAATTGAAGCACATCTAAAGAATAGGAAGAATCAGGTTTTCAATAATTTATGCTATAGTAATTCAGAAACTATAAAGGCAGAACCTTTATTCATTTCGGTTTTTTAAAGTCAGGATTACCAAACATTGATTTATTAAACAAGTAATATTTGCCGTCTTTATAATTTTTCCAATACCTGTGTCCCATTACATCATAATACAATCTTCCGTCCACACTTTTACTGGCAGCCTTATCATTTACGGTAATTACTTTAGGAAAAGTAGCTTTTGGTTTTTGGGCAACTTCTTTTCTTTCAATAGAAATCTGTTCATTCTTCTCAGATAAGGATGAAATTCCATTTAGATGGGTTACAGATGGTGTACCTGAGGGCTGAATTTTATGACTGCAACTATTAATAAAAAGCGCCAAAAAAAATATGAGAACCAAAAACAAAAATCTTCTAAACATGCCTGATTATTTTATTTATTTCATGATCAAACAAAAATGATGCCGTGCAGATTAACTTTACAAATTGTATTAAGTTTCAAAATCTTTTTCTCGCTATTTTTTACGTTTAAGCCTGATAGTTATGATGATAGTTTAATTTAATTTAATTTAATTTGAATTTTTCTGCCAGAAAGAAGTATCTGTTAAATTACTTTTAATTGTTTTGATTTCCCATTTTATTTCATTCAATGGCATAGTTTTGAATAACCCTATAACAATTTTAAATTATGAAAAATAAATTCATTTTTACGAGGTATAAAAAATTATTTTATGCTTTGACAATTGTAACAATCACATTTTCTGCCTGCAAGAAAGTTCCGGCTACTCCTTCTTCATCCACTTCTTCAGGGTTAATGATTTTTAATTTAATTCCGGAAAATTCGCTCTCAGTTGCATTTGCTTTTTCTAATGTCAGTCTTACCAATACGCCTCTCCCATTTCCCAATTATTCCGGTAGTTATTTATCTATTCCCAGTGGCACCGAACAATTAGGATTGTATAAAGCGAATTCTGACTCACTTCTGCAAGCCACCAATTTTGTTTTTGAGTCTTCAAAATATTATACGGCCTTTGCATTAGGCGCCAACGGGAATTATATAAATATGATTACCGATGACCACCTTGATTCCCTGCCAACTAATACAGGTAACGCTTTTGTGCGTTATATCAATGCCATACCTGACTCTTCAAAACCTATGGTGACTATTTCATCAAATGGTAATAATATTGTGAATGCAGCAACTCCGTTTACTACCGTTTCCAATTTTATAGGGATAGCGCCAGGCAATATTTCCGTAAATATGAATAATGGTTCCGACATTTCATCCAGCAGAACTATTAGCCTGGGAGCGAATGATGTATATACCATTTTACTTACGGGAATTCCCAATACAACAGATACCACCACAGCCGTTCAGATTAGGTATATTCAAAACGGATCAATTAATCCCTAATTTATATTTCCAAATAAATTTAATGTAAAAATCCGGAAAGTGAGATCTCCGGATTTTTTTATTGTATCAATTATCGCTGTTTGATGACCACCAATTTTGGGTACGCACTACGACAATAGCCCATTCCATCTACAAATCTCTCATACTATGTGATATCCGATAGTTATCGGATGGGATGAATCCATTCCGGGCGCATTTCAAAATGTCGCTATGAATGGAAGGTTGGCAACCTTTTGGATTAAGTTTTTAAATCTGAAATTAGCTAATTGAAGGTTGCCAACCTTACGACATTTTGAAATGCCCCTCCACACTCTGTTTTTTTATTTTTTGAGAAAATAAATTCTTACTTTCAGAGATTAAATTTTTTTTATTATAGTAGGTACCTGATATTGTTAGACGAATGAGAATCATTTATAGGTTTATTGATAAAATAAACCACTTTAATTTCAAATGAAAAACGAATTTGTTTCTAAAATAAAAAGAGAAAATTTTTTTAGAAATAATTATTTGGATAAATAAAATCTATAAAATAAAATCCCAAAACCAATTTTATGTCTTTTGAACCTTTTCTCGCTTTTTTTCTAATCCTGTTTTTAAGAAAATCTCTTCGGAAAATTTCTCCTGATCGTGAATGGGATAAACGGCTTACCCTTTCTTTGTACTGTATTGCCGGTCTTTTTATCATTGGGATCATTTTTCATACCGGGATTATAACAATATGGATTTGGTATGCACTGCTTCTTGCAATTGCTGCAATAATTTTAAAATATAAAATATTTGAGTTTGCCAAAAAGACAATATATGCAGTGTTACCCCTGATTTTATTGGCTTTTATAAGTGATCTTTTAAAACTAATTACCCCGGGCCTTTATAGTAATATAAAAGGTTACATGAATTTTGCTTTTTGTGTTGCCATCACCTGGATGGTTGCTACGCTTGTAAAATCTAATAAGCAGCAGAAAGCCCTTGAAGCAGAGCGTAAAAAAACGAAAGAGGAAGAGGAAAGAAGTAAATTTATTGCTGCTCAAAAAGACAAACTTGAAATATTGGTAAATGAGCGAACTGCTGAATTGGTACAACAAAAAGATGATTTGCAAAATGCCCTCACAGAACTGCGCGAAACCCAGTCACAGCTTATCCATGCAGAAAAAATGGCAAGCCTTGGAGAACTCACCGCAGGTATTGCTCATGAAATTCAAAACCCGTTGAACTTTGTTAATAATTTTTCCGAAGTAAATAATGAGTTGATTGAAGAAATGAGATCAGAATTGGCATCAGGCAATCAACAGGAGGCAATTGAGATTGCTGATGATATAAAACTAAATCTTGAAAAAATACTTTATCACGGCAAGAGAGCTGATGCAATTGTAAAAGGAATGTTGCAACATTCAAGAAAGAGTTCAGGAACCAGGGAAGCGACAGACATCAATGCTTTGGCAGATGAATATTTGCACCTCTCCTATCATGGCCTTCGTGCAAAAGATAAAAGTTTTAATGCAACAATGAAAACGGATTTTGATGAGAGCCTGTCTGCCGACGAGGCAGGTATTGGAAAAATAAATATCGTGGCACAGGATATTGGAAGGGTAATTCTCAACTTAATCAACAATGCTTTTTATGCAGTAGATGAAAAGAAAAAGTCGGGAGTAAAGGATTATGATCCTACAGTTTCAGTAAGCACAAAAAAGATAAATGATAAGGTTGAAATAAAAGTTAGTGATAATGGAAATGGCATTCCGCAAAAAATTGTTGATAAAATATTTCAGCCATTTTTTACCACCAAACCAACAGGAAGTGGAACAGGATTGGGACTGAGTTTGAGTTATGATATAGTGAAAGCACATGGTGGGGAGATAAAAGTGGAGACAAAAGAAGGTGAAGGTTCAACATTTATTATTCAATTACCATTAACTTAAAACCGGGAAAATGAAAATTCATTTATTATTTATCATTTTATTTTCTACAATGTTGGTAGCATGCAACCAGGATCAACAGCAAAACCAGCCTGCAAGTAAATCTTCAATAAAAAAATTAGTGGGCGTGGTAAACACCAGGCGCGAACCGCCAAACGTAATTTATTTCCAGGGAGCACATGCGCCCAAAATTGTTCCTGCGGCCAAGCCAACAATCATACCCAATCCTAATGCTGATGGATTGGGCGATCCGGATTTTACTTATTATAGTACATCAGACGGGCTGGCGCTTGATGATCTAACTGGTTCTTTGATTGATAAAAAAGGAAACCTCTGGTTTGGTTCAGTTGGCGGATTGAGCAGGTATGATGGTAAAAAGATTACCACATTTGGCGCTGTAAATGGGCTTAACCCTGGTGTTTACAGTATGGTGCAGGATACTGCAGGAAATCTTTGGACTAATTCCGGTACTAACGGTACTGATAATTTGATTTATAAATACGATGGTTCAAAGTTCGTCCGTGTTTCTCTTCCTAATCATATTAATGCAAATATAAATTGCATGTATGCAGATAAAGAAGGAAATATTTGGATGCCAACTTATTCTGATGGAATTTATGAATACAGATTGGGTGTAAATAACAAACTAACAAATATTGCTCATTTGGCTTCTTCAAATGGATTGATTCATAATACCGTCCTTTCCGTCACAGAAGATGATTCGGGGAATTTTTGGTTCGGAACAGATAGTGGCGTAAGTAAATACAACAGAAAAATTTTTATCAACTATACCAAAGCGAATGGTTTAATTAATAACAATATTAATTGTATAGAAAAAGATAAAGATGGCAATATGTGGTTTGGAACAGATAGTGGGATAAGTAAATTCAATGGGGAAAATTTTATCAATTTCACTACTCAGCAAGGACTGGTAAACAACAAAGTCAACGTCATTAGTGCAGATTCTTATGGCACCATCTGGGTTGGTACGCCACACGGTTTGAGCAAATATGAACCTCATGAAAATGACGGCCAGCCTGGTTTTACTAATTATACCAAAGCCAACGGGCTTACTGATAACAATATCATAACTATTACTGAAGACCCGGCAGGAAATATCTGGCTGGGTACAGGGCGAGGCGGTATTTGTAAATACAATTCGAACTTTTTAACCAAATACTCTGCATCACTCGGCCTCACAGGCACACAGGTAAATGCAATTATCCAGGATAACAAAGGAAATTTTTGGTTCGGAACGAAAGGTGGCGGAGTATGCGAATACGATGGGAAAAACTTTATCAATTACACTACAAAACAGGGGCTTGCTGATAATGATGTGTACAGTATCCTACAGGATAAAACCGGTAATTTTTGGTTTGGATGTATGGGCGCCATCAGTAAGTATGATGGTAAAACTTTTACCAATTTTTCTTCTGCACAGGGCTTGCCTTCCTATTCTCAAATATGGAATAGCATAGAAGACAAGGAAGGAAATTTATGGTTTAGTTCATGGGGCGGCCTTTTCAAATATGACGGGAAAAGTTTTACAAACTACACCAGCAAACAAGGATTATTCACTGATCAAACTTTATCAGTAATACAGGATAAAAAAGGAAACCTGTGGTTCAGTGGTTTTGGCCTGGATAAGTGGAACGAGAAAACAGTGATGAATTATACTTTTGAAACCGGCATGCCCTGTCCCGAAATGCCGGGATTAAGAGAAGATCAAATGGGCAATATCTGGATAGGAACTTATGGTAAAGGCCTTTGCAGAATTTATAATGATTCACTTACTGTTTATACTACTACACAGGGCCTGGGAGATAACACTATTTTTTCAATAAGGGAAGATAAAATGAATCACCGCTTATGGTTTGGAACTAACTCCGGACTTTCTATGCTGGATGAAAATGATTTGCTAAAAAATAATTTAGATTCTGTACACTTCGAAAACTTCAACCACACAAACGGTTATAATATAAAAGATTTTTCATTCAATTTTTCTTTGTTTGTAGATAACAAAGGAGTTGTTTGGGGAGGCACAGGCGATGGTAAGCTATTTCGGTTCGACTATAACAAAATAAAACCGGTCAATAAACCTTTCCAGGTTCAATTGCAAAACATTGCTGTCAACAATGAAAATATTTGCTGGAATTTATTGGATAAAAATAAAAAAATAAACAATACCGCAGACAGTCTTATCATTCTTAACGAGATGGTTACTACATTCGGCAAAGTGTTGTCTGAACAGGAATCAAAGCAAATGGTGCAGGAATTGCACGGTTTGGAATTTAAGAGTGTGGCTCCATTTTATCCTATTCCACAAAATCTTATTCTTCCCTACAAATTGAATAATATCAGGATAGATTTTGCTGCTATCGAACCAGGTTTCGATAACCGCATGAAATATCAATACATACTGGAAGGGTATGATAAAACCTGGAGCCCGCTAAGCAACAGAAGCAGCGCGAGCTTTGGAAACATCAGAGAAGGCAGTTACACTTTTAAAGTAAAAGCAGTAAACCCGTTTAACGTGTGGGCCGAAGCAAACTATACTTTTAAAGTATTACCACCGTGGTACAGAACATGGTGGGCTTATTGTTTTTATGCATTGATGTTCCTTGCCGCAGCCTATATTGCCGCGAGGATGATCCGGAACAGGATATTGGAAAAAGAAAAAACAAAAGCAAAGGAGCGGGAACTGGATCATGCAAAAGAAATTGAGAAAGCATATAATGAATTAAAATCAACGCAAGCTCAATTAATACAAAGCGAAAAGATGGCTTCACTTGGTGAACTCACCGCCGGTATTGCACATGAAATTCAAAACCCTTTAAACTTCGTCAATAATTTTTCCGAAGTGAATAAGGAGTTGATTGCTGAAATGAGGCAAGAAATTTCAAAAGGAAATTATGATGAAGCAAATGAAATAGCAAAAGATGTTGAAGAAAATTCTGAAAAAATAAACCATCATGGAAAACGTGCCGGTGATATTGTAAAAGGAATGTTGCAACACTCGCGAACCAATAAAGGTGTAAAAGAACCAACAGATATCAATGCATTGGCAGATGAGTATTTACGATTAAGTTATCATGGCTTGAGAGCAAAGGATAAGGAATTCAACGCTGAAATTGTAACGGATTTTAATGAAAACATTGGAAAAATAAATATCATACCGCAGGATATTGGAAGAGTCTTATTGAATTTATACAACAATGCATTTTATGCTGTTCAGCAGAAGCAACGAGAACTGGCCGAAAAAGGGTTGCCAACCTTTGAAAGGTTGGCAACCCTGTACGAACCGACCGTCTGGGTAAGCACGAAAAAAGTTAACGACAAAGTGGTACTAACGGTGAAAGATAATGGCCCCGGCATTCCGAAAAACATTGTTGATAAAATCTTTCAGCCATTTTTTACTACAAAACCAACCGGAAGTGGAACAGGATTGGGTTTGAGTTTGAGTTATGATATTGTGAAAGCGAATGATGGGGAGATAAAGGTGGAGAGCAAAGATGGTGAAGGCAGTACATTTATTATTCAATTGCCTGTTGTCTGAAATAAGATTATTATGATTATGAGATTGCCAGGATTAAAAGAACAATCAAAATAATCCTTAAATCTTATAAATCATTCCTGTCCGCTGTGGCGGAGTTCAGACAATATATGATATCGCAAAAGCAAAGAAATTATAAGAATAATCCAAACTTTTTGTCTTCTATACTTTTTTTAAAATTAATTGGCATATTTGCGCGCGGAACAGGAAAAAATGATTTTATTATTAAAGTTGAAAATTATTCCGGCAATTAAAAAATTAATTTGGACTAATGTTTGTAATATGCTGAAAGATTTTCTTTTTTGAGTAGCTTATTTTTATAAATCAAAAAAAAGAAATTTTAATGAATTTGAGACGTTTAATGAAAAAAAAAGAATAGCCCCTTTATATTTTTTTATGCTTACATCTGAATTGAAAAAAGAGATTGATGAAAAATGGGATTCTTGCTGGCCTTTAAGCAAGCTGAGGCCAATAGTAATTCTTGACCTGATAAGTTACCTGTTTTTTTACGTAAAAATCAGCGGGTATATATTAGCAAGCGAAAACTCTGAAAACAGACCTAATACTGCTTCTTTAAATTCAAATGAAAGAGAACAGAAGGCTTGGAGTAAGTTTAAAAATCTTGATGAACAGAGTATGCACCTGCTTTTTACCGGCGAAAATGGCATTATTGATCTGATAAAAAAATATTCCAAAAATTCAGACTACGCAGTATTTTTAAAAGGAAACCTACTCATAGCACCCACTCCGAAATTGCTATCAAATTCTGTTGGTATCATCAAAATTAGCGAAGAGGAGAATGAAAACACAAAGGCGGAAATATTTGAATATCTTTTAGGCAAATCGGAACTAAACGGCCCTTATAACAGTCAGGCATACTTGCCAGAAAATCTTTCGGATTTAATGGTTGCAATTATCCAACCTGACGGGGAAGATTTAATTTTTGATCCCTCCATAGGGAACGGAAACCTTTTAGTGAAGAGCGCCCGGTTTATTTCCCATAAAAACGGGGCAATAAATTATATTGATTCGCGCCGCTTAACGGGGGTTGGGTCTGATGGAACTAACCTGCGTATAGGCGCTATGAATATGATTTTGCATGGAATACATAATCCCGAAATAAAATCTCTTGATGTTTTGTCACCATCAAATTTGCCTACGACTAAACTGCCAAAAGTTATTATAGCCAATTTGATTTTTTCTTTTAGTGAAAATAAAATGAGTGTGGAAGGTGCTTCCATAAGGGAAACCACAAGAAAAGAGATTTTCTACCTGAATTTTATTTTAAAAAATACTAAACCCGGTACCCGCATTGCAGTAATAGTTCCTGATATTATTTTGTATAATAACGGTGCAGAATTCCTTGACATACGCAAGGAAATTGTTGATAATTATAAGATGGATGCTGTAATATCACTTGACGATAAAAATTCTTCCCAATTTTATGGAACCAGTATTCTCGTTTTTTCCAGAGAACCTTCTGCTATAACTGATAAAGTTTGGTTCTATAAAATGGAATTTAATAAGAATAACCAGGAAGTTGGTTCAAATCAACCTGATGAATTTGCAGATATTTTAAACCATTTCAATAATAAAGAAAGCAGGGGTGAAAGTAAAACCGGTCAGGGTTTTTATATGGATGCTAATGACATAAGATCCAAAAATTATAGTCTTCATTATAATGAATATTACCTTTTTTTGACCCAGGGAAAAAATAACCATCCTGATGAAGTTGAGGTTGTTGTAAAAAGAGTGTCTAATAATAATTTTAAAAATCAACTATTTTTCCCAAAAGCCGAAAAAATAGCGGTTCCTAAAAAAAGTCACGCTAAGAAAATAATAATTATATCCATCCTTTCAATTGTGATTATCGGCGCCGGATATTGGTCTTACTTTTATTTTAATCTTAATAAATATTTTATTACTCCCAAAAAACCCGCTGCTGTTATAATTATAAAAAATGATTCTGCAAATGATTCTTCGGCGCAAACAACTTCTGGTAACATCATAAATACAAGCAATAATAAAGGAGGGAACAGAGGCGACAGCATTGCTAACATAAAATATACCGTGGTAACACCCAAAGCCTATTTTTATTCTTCTCCGGATACTAATTCCAGGCGAAATCTTTTTATAATCAATTTAGTTCACGCTACTTTAACTCCGGAAAAAGAACAAAATGGATTTGTGTATGTTGTGTATATTAATAAACATGGAGAAAGCACAAAGGGATGGCTCAACATAAAAGATCTGAAGCCTTTGCCATAATTTTATTGAATCAATTATCTTTCATTATCCAAATAAATTAGTACTCAGATAACGATCGCCGCGATCGCAGGTAATAAAAACAATCACACCTTCCTTCAATTCTTTACTTAATCGGAGCGCTGCAAAAGCCGCTCCCCCGCTGCTGGTACCGGCAAATATTCCTTCTTCTTTTGCCAGTTTGCGTGTGGTTTCTTCTGCTTCGTTCTGTGAAATATCCATAACACGATCCACTCTTTCAGGATCAAAAATTTTAGGGAGGTAATCTTTGGGCCACCTGCGAATGCCGGCAATAGAGGCTCCTTCTGTAGGCTGGCAACCAACGATCTGAATAGAAGGATTTTTTTCATTCAAAAAACGGGAACAACCCATGATAGTACCTGTAGTGCCCATAGCGCTTACAAAATGAGTTATTTTTTGCTCAGTGTCTTTCCATATTTCGGGGCCTGTGGTTTCATAATGTGCCAATGGGTTATCAGGGTTGGCAAATTGGTTCAGCATATAAAATTCTCCACTGGCTGCTTTTTCTTCGGTGTAGTCGCGGCATATTTCCATAGTATCCAAAAGTGTTACTTTAGCACCAAAAGCCTGCATGGCCAATACTCTTTCGCGAGTAGAGGTAGCGGGCATCACCAGTTCTATTTTTATTTTAAAAAGATTAGCCATTAGCGCCAAAGCAATTCCTGTGTTGCCACTGGTGGCTTCTATTAGTTTTGTGTCAACCGTAATATCGCCACGTTCTAAAGCGTTCCGCATCATATAAAGAGCGGGCCGGTCTTTCACACTTCCACCTGGATTATTACCTTCTAATTTTGCAAATACTTTTACTTTTCTATTTTTATTAAGTGATGTCAGTTCTACTAAAGGGGTATTACCTACCGTATCTAAAATTGTCATTTTCTAAACATTGGTTTTTATGAATTTACTTTTTACAACCGTAATCTCGGGATTGTGATATACTAAGGAACCTGGAGGTACTGATTGCGTGAGCCAAACATTGCCGCCAATTACAGACGCTTCACCAATCAATGTATCGCCGCCTAAAATAGTGGCGCCGGAATAGATTACTACATTGTCTTCTATGGTAGGATGCCGTTTTTGTTTTACCATATTTTTGCTGATACTTAATGCCCCTAAAGTTACTCCCTGGTAAATTTTTACATGTTCCCCTATAACAGTTGTTTCGCCAATTACAATTCCGGTACCATGGTCAATCATAAGATGTTCTCCAATTCTGGCGCCAGGATGAATATCAATACCGGTTTTACTATGAGCATATTCTGTAAGGATCCGTGGCAAAAGCGGCACTTCCAATTGATGCAGTGCATGAGCAATACGATAAAAAGAAAGTGCATAAAATCCGGGGTATGCGCGGATGATTTCAAATTCAGTCCTTGCTGCCGGATCACCCTGGTGAATGGCATCAATATCCGTATTAAGCACTCTGTATATTTCAGGTAACTGTTGAAAAAACCGGGTGCTTAATTCTTCATGATTACAATTGATGCAGGCTTTTGTAGCGTCCAGCATTCTTACCAATTCTTCTTCTAATTTTGATAATTCAGCATTAATAGCTTCGGTTGTAGAATAATTGCAGCGCGACAACTCGGGATATAATACACATATTAACTTAGAAGCCCAATGCGCAATTACTTCATTGGTAGGCACCTGCTCTTTTAGCTGTTGTTTTTGAAAAATTGTTTTTACTAAATCCGCTTTCATAGTTTAACGGCTATCTTTTTTGAGATGCAAAATTAAATATTTCTATCTGCGAATGTTTTATTTATTTTTTTGATAGATAAAGATTATCCATATTTTATAATAAAAAAGTGAGGAAGGGTAATAGAAACTCCTCCAATTAAAAAATAAACATCAAAGGAAAAAACAGTGAATGATTATACCAGGTAGGTACGCTTTCTTCTGCACCTGAACGGACCTCCTGGCTCAACATGAAGGATGAACAGATACAGGAAGGAAATTTTGAATTTCATAAAATTGGACACTTTCTAAATGATAGCAAATTTTTTAAAATCATTAAAGAAGCAGAGATGTAATTACTTTTTCCGTAATTTTAGCATCGTTTTTTTCGATCTTAATTATTACTAATAAAGAGCCATTATATTTTTAAAAAAATATCTGGCAACTTTGAAACCATTGACCCACCTTATATTAAAGCAACCAGCAAAATCAAACATATAAAAAAATATCTGATGAAACAAAAAAAGTATGACGTCCTAATTGGACATGAGAATATCTTTCCATTTCTCATAATTTATATTTTATTAATAGTTGTATTTATTCCGGCGGGACTTTTTGCGCAAAATGCAAAATCCTCTCCCGGAGCGGATATGTCTGTAACTCAGTCCGTCCATCAACCTATTTATTTGGATACACATTATTCCTTCAGAGAGCGGGCAGCCGATCTTGTTTCCCGAATGACTTTGGCAGAAGAAGTGGCACAGCTTCATACCAATTTTGCTCCGGCCATTCCCCGATTGGGAGTGCATCAGTATTACTACTGGAGTGAAGGCCAGCATGGGGTAAACGCAATGTTTGGAAACCTGCATAATGGCGAACCCAAAGATCAGCAGAGAGAGGCTTACGGCGCTCCCCGTGCGACGAGCTTCCCGGTAAATTTTGCAACGGCTATGAGTTGGGATCCTCAACTGATCTACCGTGAAACCGAAGCTGTTTCCGATGAGGCACGTGGATTTCTTGATAAATCACTGTTTGATAAAGGCCAGAATAACCTGGGAGAGTCGCGGGATGATTATGGGAATCTGACCTATTGGGCGCCTACCGTTAATCTGGATCGTGACCCGCGCTGGGGCCGCACCGATGAAGCCTTTGGCGAAGATCCTTATCTGGCATCGTACATGGAAGCTGCCTTTGTAGATGGATACCAGGGACAGACCATGGAAGGGAAACCTGAGACGAACTACCTGAAAGTGGCATCTACAGCCAAACATTATGCGTTGAATAACATGGAAAACAATCGCCAGGCCATCTCCTCCAATACAAATGATGAGGCCATTCGTGATTATTACACTGCCCCCTTCCGATATCTCATCGAACAAGCGCACGTAGCCGGCCTGATGACCTCCTATAACGCGGTCAACGGTACTCCGGTGGTGGCAAATACTTACCTGGTTAATGAACTTGCCCAGCGAAGCTATGGGTTTAATGGTTACATCACCTCGGATTGCGGGGCCGTGGGTACCACTTATGATAATTATCCTTATGGGCATGCCTGGGCACCCCCGGGCTGGAGTACCGATAGACAAGGCCAACATGCCATATGGACTAATAATAAGACAGGCTACACCGTACCAGGAGCGGCAGGTGGCCAGGCTTATTCCGTGAGAGCAGGCACCTGTCTTAACTGTACCGGCGCTGAATACACTTTACAGAATATACAGGATGCCATTAAAGCGGGTATTTTGAGTAAAGATGTGATAGACAGGGCGTTGACCAAAGTCTTTACTATCCGGATGAGAACCGGCGAGTTTGATCCACCCGGCATGGTTCCTTATACAAAAATTACAAAAGATGTCATACAAAGTCCTGCGCATCAGGAACTTGCTGAAGAAGTTGCCGAGAATACGCTGGTACTTCTTAAAAATGATGCCGTACCGGGTACGAATGCCAAACTGCTTCCGCTGGATGCTTCGAAGATACATAAGATCGTAATTGTTGGTAATCTCGCCAACAGGGTTACCCTGGGTGGGTATTCCGGAGACCCGAGCTTGAAAGTTGATGCGGTTCAGGGAATCACCAAAGCAATTATGGCAAATAATCCGAATGCTACAGTGATTTTTGACAGCACCCGATCTTCCACGACGGCAACAAAACCTGCCTGGTTAAGTGCCAAAACAAAGGCAGATATTAAAAGTGCAGATTTGGTGATTGTTTTCGTGGGGACCGATGAAGCCGTTTCCCGTGAAGGGCTTGATCGCGCGAGCTTAGCCATGCCGGGGAATTATGCTTCTATGATCTACCAGGTGGCTGCCTTGGGTAACTCAAATATGGTATTGGCTATTCAGTCTGACGGGCCGGTCCAGATCAGTTATATAAAACAGTACTTTCCGGCAATCGTATTTAGCGGTTATAATGGGGAGAGCCAGGGTACGGCTTTGGCTAATGTATTGCTGGGAAAGAAAGATCCGAGCGGGCACCTCGACTTCACCTGGTACCGCAACGATACGCAACTTCCCAGTATGTCTAACTATTATTTAACTCCCGAAAAGACGGGTGGACTGGGTCGCACTTATATGTATTTTGTTGGAAACAGGGAAGGCTATTACCGTCATTTCACTATTATTCCGCCAACCTATCCTTTTGGATATGGCTTAAGCTACAGCCAATTTAAGATATCAAACGTTGAGGTGTCAGCCAAACAAATATCTCCGGATGACAAGGTAAACGTAAGTTTTGATGTAAGCAATACCGGGAGTATAGCAGGGGAAACGGTAGCCCAGCTTTATGTGGCTCCTCCAGGAATTAAGGGGAAAGAATTACCCATAAAGAAACTGGAAGGATTTCAAAAGACGAAGGACCTCCAACCCGGAGAGAGCCAGCATATTACGTTGACTGTCGCGGCGGCTAATCTGGCGTTCTGGGATGAAAAAGAGCTGAAAAACGTAGTGTATAACGGTTCCTATCAGTTCCAGGTTGGTTACAACTCGAGTGACATTGCTGATTCGGCAGATGTGGATATTCAAGGGATGTTAACACCCAAGGTGGTTTATGTGACCGTAGAACCCGAAAATCTGATTTACCACGTAGGGGAAACCATTAATCTAAACAGTAAGAATAAATGGATAAAAAGCGACGTCAATCCGGCTCTTGAAGAGCAGCACGCCGTTGCGGATAACATTATAGAAGCCGTTAATAATGATGGTTCTTTTGTGAACCTGGCCAACGCCCACATTCAATACCACAGCAGTGATAAGTCAGTAGCAGCTGTCAATGACAAAGGGATAGTTACAGCGAAAAAGTCTGGCGTAGCTACCATTACTGTAACAATTGGCGGCGTTTCAGGATCAACAGTGATTGTAGTAAAAAAACGTTAGAAATGATGTCATTAGTCTTTTGCCAGAGACTTGTTAGCGACTTCAACAATAGCAAGGGAGCACAAAATGTATGGCTTTTCGTAAACAAGAATAAAATACCTTATCGCATTTAATATTATTTTATCAAATAAAAAGTGGCGGATAAAAAAGAATTCTTTAAAAAATTCTTTCACTGTAAAGCTTTATATCTGATTGCTGTTGGCGTCCCGCCAACAGCAGCGGGGAAAAAGATCAAGCAAGGAAGAAATAGAACAAGTTACAGGAAATGGTTCTATATACGTAAGCCCCTTATTTTTTAAATCTATTGTAATGACAATAAAAAGCCTTCATTTTTGCTTATTATATCTCATAACACTTCATAGCGTTTACGCCCAGAACAGGCAAGCCAAAGGCACACTTAAACTTTGGTACAATCAACCAGCCGCTAACTGGAATGAGGCTTTACCTATGGGAAACGGAAGATTGGGCGCAATGGTTTTTGGCAATCCGGACACTGAGATCATTCAGTTGAATGAATACACTCTTTGGGCGGGTGGCCCCAATAACAATGTAAACCCTGAAGCAAAGAGCATTATTCCGAAAATTCGTAAACTGATTTTTAGTGGGAAATACCTGGAAGCACAAAGACTAACGGATGCAAAAGCCGGACCCAAAGGGAACAGTGGCATGCCTTATCAATCTGCCGGGAAACTGGTCATACAATTTTCCCATCGTGATAAACCGGTGACAGATTATCACCGGGATCTTGATTTAGGAAAAGCCGTGGTAAATACTTCCTACCAGATAGGTAAGGTTAAATACGATGAAAAGGTTTTTACCTCTTTCCCTGATCAGGTTATTATTATTCATTTGGCTGCCAGTCAGCCAGGAAAGGTCAATTGTCGCCTTTCACTGAATAGCTTATTAAAGTATACGGTACATGTTCAGCATAAGGAATTATTTCTAAATGGCATTTCCGGTAATCATGAAGGGCAAGAGGGGAAAGTAAAATATACTACTATTGTCAAGCCTGTAATTTCAGGTGGAATAATTCATTACAATGATACAAGTCTTAACATTCAGGGCGCCAACAGTGCTATTATTTATGTATCTATTGCTACTAATTTTATAAATTATCACGACCTAAGCGCCGATAATAATAAAAGGGCTGTTGATTATTTACAAAAGGCATTGAGAAAACCATACAAAAAAGCTTTGCAGGATAATATTTCCTTTTATAAAAAATATTTTGATCGGGTTAGTTTAAATTTAGGTACTACTGATTCTGTCTGGAATCCAACTAATGTGAGAATCCAACAATTCCATGAAGATAATGACCCGCAATTGGCTGCCTTATATTTCCAATTTGGGCGTTATTTGCTTATTTCCTGTTCTCAACCCGGAGGTCAGCCCGCAACGTTACAAGGGATATGGAATAATTCAATAAATCCTCCCTGGGATTGTAAATACACTATTAATATAAATACGGAGATGAATTATTGGCCTGCAGATAAGACGAATCTTTCAGAAATGATATCACCGTTGATGCAGATGGTAAAAGATTTGTCTGTTACAGGACAGCAAAGCGCCAGAGAAAGATATGGTGCCAAGGGGTGGGTAGTACATCATAATACGGATATATGGAGGATAACGGGTGTAGTAGATGGAGGATATTATTTGTGGCCTATGGGAGGTGTCTGGCTTTGTGAAAATTTATGGGAGCATTTTCTATATACAGGGAATAAGAAATTTTTGAAGCAATTATACCCTGCTTTAAAAGGAGCTTGTCAATTTTTTGTAGATCAATTACAGGTAGAACCAACGCATCATTGGCTCGTAGTATGTCCTTCCATGTCGCCAGAGCACAGCTATATGGAAAAGGATGGAGTGAGTATAGACATTACAGATGGGACAACCATGGATAATCAATTAATCTTTGATCTTTTTTCTCATACTATGACAGCAGAGAAAATATTAAGTGTAGATAAACGATTTTCTGATACCCTTAAAATGAAGCGTGATTCGCTACCGCCGATGCAGATAGGACAATATAGTCAGTTGCAGGAATGGTTAGAGGATTGGGATAAACCTAATGATCATCATCGTCATGTATCGCATTTATATGGTTTATTTCCAAGCAATCAGATATCTCCTTATCGTACACCAAAATTATTCGAGGCGGCAAAAAATTCTCTTGTATATCGGGGAGATGTTTCAACAGGATGGTCTATGGCATGGAAAATAAACCTTTGGGCACATCTGCTGGATGGAAACCATGCTTTTAATCTTTTAAAAGATCAGTTGAGCCCTGCGATTACAAATGGCAGAGAGCACGGAGGAACTTTCCCTAATTTATTCGATGCATGTCCGCCTTTCCAAATAGATGGGAATTTTGGATGTACTTCAGGTATAGTAGAAATGTTATTGCAAAGCCAGGATGGGGATTTGTTTATCCTGCCTGCCTTGCCTGATAAATGGAATAGCGGCCAGGTAAAAGGCTTGAAAGGCAGAGGCGGTTTTGTAGTGGGTATTGCCTGGAAAGATGCCAGGGTGATTAAACTGACTATTTATTCAAAACTTGGTGGAATCTGCAGGATAAGAACTTATACACCACTTAAGGCGGCAAGTGATTTTTCGTTGGAACTTGCTACAGGGAATAATCCCAACCCCTTTTTCAAAGTACCATACGTTAAACAGCCTATAATATCTCCTAAAGCTACCTTGGAAAAACTTCAATTAAGGAAAACTTATTTGTATGATATTAAAACCATGCCAGGGAAAACATACCAATTAATAGAAGAAAAATAGATAGCGGCCTCCTGGTATTTATAATATGTCAAATTGTAATTAGGCATTACTTTTAGATTATAATGGCGGTAAATTAGAGAAATCTATTATTGCTTATTAAAAAACAAAAATTATTTAAAATCATTTAAAATAAACTTTAATAATGAAATCAACTTATCCTAAATTTCTGGGGTTAGCACTTATTGCCCTTCAAGCGGTTAATGCCCAATCAAATTATGTTGCTCCGGTATTACCATCTATTCCGGATAAAGTGTTTAACATAAAAAACTTTGGCGCTATCAGTGATAATCAAACAGACAATACGCAAGCTATTCAAAAGACTATTGATGCAGCCGAAAATGGCGGTGGTGGAAAGGTAGAAATTCCCGAAGGCACTTATTTATGTGGGCCATTGCAATTCTATAGTAACTTAGATTTACACATAGATTCTAATGCTGTTCTTCGTTTTTTACCCATTAACAGATATCCCGGCGGATTAGATGAAGGCACCGCTTTTATTACTGGTAAAGGTCTTGAGAATATTGCAATTACAGGAAAAGGAACTATTGATGGACAGGGAAGCCCTTGGTGGCCTTATGCCAAAATGAAAGGTAATTATCACCGACCCAGAATGATTGCTTTTAATCATTGCAATAAAGTTTTGATTGAAGATGTTACTTTAATGAATTCTCCGATGTTTCATATCGCCATCAGTGGTTCCGAAAATGTAACCGTTAGTGGTGTTACGGTGCGTGCGCCTTCTTCTACAGATCCAATAAATCCAAGCCACAATACGGATGCCTGCGATGTTTCGGGACATCATATTTTGGTCAAGAATTGTAATATAAGCACGGGAGACGACGACTATACTTGTGGCGGTGGTACATCGGATGTACTAATTACTAATTGTCATTACGGAAACGGACATGGTGTTTCTATCGGTAGCTATACCCACGGAGGCGTATCTAATATAACTGTTGAGAATTGCACTTTCACCAATACAGATTGTGGCGTTCGCATAAAATCAGACCGGGATAGAGGAGGCGTCGTTGAAAACATGACTTATCGAAACCTGACAATGACCAATGTAGGTATTCCTATTTTAATATATGCCTCTTATTTGGCAAAAGAAAAGCAATACAGAGATTTGCAAAGAATCACTCCTGAAATAGCAGAAGATTATCCGGCTGCACCTATTGCAGAAAAAACGCCTATCTACCGTAATTTTATTTTTCAGAATATAACGGCTACCGCTGCACCTGGCAAACGCGCCGGCTTAATATGGGGTTTACCGGAAGCCCCTGTAACCAATGTACTTTTTCAAAACGTAAATATCAAAGCAGATAAACCATTTGGTATTTTCTTTGCAAAAAATATTCAATTTAAAAATTGCAACATTATCACCAATGATGGCAAAAACAAACTGGAGACAACCCACGCTGATATTACTGAATAAAACTTGTAAACACATTTCCCTCTTTCTCAATTTGTATAGCCACACCGAAAAGTGAACGACCCCCACCGAAAAGTGAACGACTACCAAAGACAAAATGATGAAGGCACAGGGTATTTTTCGAAATGGATTATCGTGTTTTGTGATACGAACCGCTTGTGGTATAATAAAAAATTAAGTTTGTATTTTTACTTTAATATTATGAAACAAGACGGTGGCGTCCATTCGAGAATTTGCAATCTGAAGAAAAAGGAACATCGATCTTGGTTAATTTTTTTTAAATCTTGAAAATGAAATGAAATGCTATGGAAAGGCAAATGAATTTATTCGCATTAAACATGGTTGCAGAAGGTGAATTGGTTTACAAAACGAAAAACACGGTATAAAACTATTACTGTGTATCTATTTTTATGGAGTTAAAGAAAAGCATTTGTCTATCGAAGCTTCTTTCAAAGGAAGTAATAATAAATTTTTTGTTGGGGAATATCCAATTAATTTGTTGAATACTAATTTTGTGTTGACAAAAATCTTGACAGCTTTTGATAAATCAACCATTTGTTCACTTATATATATTTCCATTTTAGTAGCACGAGAAGATTCAATGGTAAATATGTTATCATGATAATTTGCTTTAATTGCATACCCTTCTTCATTTACATAATATTGAAGGGGCCTCCAAGATTTATCTATTTTATCATATGAATCAAAATTAAAATCAGTTTGCCAATTTGCTTTTGGTAAATTGAGGTCAAAGGCATTCACCCGAAGCCAATCGCATTGATCGTTTTGCAAATTATTTGATTCCTTATAAATATGTGTGGGAAATGGGTTTCGTTTTGTACTCAAAATGAACTTATTAGCAAAAGGTAAATCAATAATTAAATGTTTATCAAAGTGCTTATATCCTTTGTACTCTTTATAGCGAATTGTGTTATAACGAGCCTTCAAAAATTCTACAACTTTCCTGGTTTGTTGAATGGGTCTTCTATCATCTAGATCTGAATGAACTATGTATAAATTACTGTTTTGGGTATTAGCTAGATAAATATTGGAAAAAAAATTCAATAGCATTGAATTGTATACGATAAATCCTGCAAAAATAGTTGGTTGAAATAGCGACATACAAAAAGCTCCATCAGCTCCATCAGAATGACCAAATGCAAAAATTTTCGAATCGTCAATATTTAAGGACTGCTTTAATCTTAATATAACATTAACCAGAGATTGGTAAGTTTTATTTGGTCTTGTAGTATCATTTAATCTTGGATTTCCAAAGCTATTCATTACCCAATCAAATCTTTTTTTTGGGTCAGCAAATGGCATAAGAATAATATAACCCTGCTTTGATAAATAATTTAAGAAAAAGCCCACATCAGCTTCAGATGGTTTCAAAATATTATTTATTAAATCATTAGCCCTATTGAAGCTACTGACTCGAACCGCGCCATGTAATAGTAAAATCAAAGGGGTTTTAATTTTTTTGTTATATGTGGAGGGTACAAAAAGTCGCATCGGAACTTTTCCAAAGTAGGGGTCATCATAATAAAATATATAACTTTGATTTACTGGTTCGATGTCCTGATATTTATCCCAACTCTCAAGAATATGGAGAAGAGAATCAACACTTATCGATTTATTAGCGATTAGCTTATTTGATATGTTAAAGAATTCGTTTTTTTTAATTTCAGAATTGGAATACTTTGGCCATTTACTTGCAAACTTATAAAAAGTATAATATATTGTAAAAAACGAAACATTAATTAAATATACGACTTTGATTTATTTTTGATGTTTTTGGGTGTAAGACAAAACTCCAATAAATTAGAAAATAGCCTATATTTGTATTCCACAAAAACTACAAATCATGGGCAGACCCAAAAAAACGTATACCCTCTCCAGAGAAGAGATCGTAGAAATGCTAA